>Ga0315284_10013290_pt1 | contig 11719 bp, 17 predicted proteins | sample YL17G09_16_MG_FD_203696 | JGI IMG/M metagenome (GOLD analysis project Ga0315284, IMG submission 203696) | Sediment microbial communities from Yellowstone Lake, YNP, Wyoming, USA - YL17G09_16 | ecosystem: Environmental > Aquatic > Freshwater > Lake > Sediment | place: USA: Wyoming | collected... | reverse complement strand
CTTCTTTCCCACAGTCCATCCACCCTTATCAAACCCGAAGAACGCCTTCTCAATGCTATTTTTGGTGGAGGCAGATTTTACCGCATCCAAAAAAATAAGTATATGGAACCCACAAAAAAATCCCCCGCCATAGATAACGTCATTCAGACAACCTTCAAGTTTGACCGTGTTGCAAGCATTCGTGGCAATACCTGTGTCTTCTGTCAGAAGACGATTGACCCCGAGACCGAATTCAAAGATGCACTCAGTCGTAAGGAATTCACTATTTCTGGCATCTGCTATGGATGTCAACAAAAAGTATTCAAATAGTTTCTCATTGGACCGTATAGTTCCGTCAGGAGGATATGTAAAGGGCAATGTCGTGTGGTGTGGATGGTTGGTCAATACTTGCAAAAATATGCTGACCGAAACGGAGTTTTATGCTCTATGTCAACAAGTGTTGGAGCATCATAAAAATCGTCCTTGACTTATTATAGAACTCTGGTAAAGTGACAGCATGAAAGAACAGACCAGTTGCTTTATCAATAATAATCTAACAATGAATACTAATTCCAAGTTCAATGATGATGGTTACTGCCGTGTAAAAGTTCAGGAAGACATGCCGACCGAACCTCATTATGCCGTGATTGAATATGCTTCAACTTACATCCCCGGCGATGAACGCAGTTGCACAGACCCCGGACATGGTTATGGTCCTGAAACCATTCAATATGTGAATTACATTGTGTTCAAAGACCGTAAGTGTTGGGAAATCTATATCAAACTCAAAGGTGCCCGCGCCGTGAACACCATCAATCCCGTATTCATAACTCCAGCCAAAATTAACGTCCAAACAACTGTAGATATTAACCTTCCCGTTTGGCTTCCACCAGTGATGGAAAAATATACAAAGCTTGACCAATGACCGACGACAAAAACCGAGTGGAAGTTGGATGCGTTCTCGGCAAGAACCTTCCAAGGCAAGTAGTATAAAACTCTGCCAACTTATTAACACTATGTCAACACTTCTAAAAGAGGTCAAACTCATAAAAACCGAGGTTGGGGAGAATGCCAATAAGTTTTGGTATGGATTTCTGTATGATGATGGGTCCATAAAAGCTGAATGGGGGCGTGTCGGATACTCAGGCGACTCTGGTGAGTGGGCTGGCGGTCAGCCCTATTTGGATAAGAAAGTCAAAGAGAAAATCAAGAAGGGTTACACCGAACTCAAGACCATAAGTAATGTGACTTCCTCGCTTGCTTCTTCTGGTGCAATGGTCAAGGATCATGACCTTCACGCCATTGCCAAGACCCAGATCATCAAGTCCTCCAACCCTATATTGGAAAAGTTGATTACTCGCTTCGTTCTAGCGAACGTCCACAAGATTACTTCCAGCACTCAAATCACCTACAACTCCACTACGGGGTTGTTTGCCACGCCTCTCGGTATCGTCACCATGGATGGACTGACCGAGGCACGCAATCTTCTCGCCCAATTCGCTCCTATCGTCCGCAAGGGCAAGTTTGGCACGGAAGCAGATGCCATTTTGAGCAAGTATCTCCGTCTCATTCCCCAACACTTGGGCATGGGTCGCTTCTCTGCCCAATCCGTCATCCCCGACGACAATGCTTTGCAGAAGCAGAGCGACTTGATTGACTCCTTGGAGTCATCCTACCAAGCGACTCTCGCTGCCCCCGCTGCCGCTCCCGGTACGCCCGCAAAGGCACAAGAACAAATGTTCAAGGTGGACTTGGACGTGCTGACCGACTTCACCGAGCGTGCCCGCTTGGACCGATTCTTTGAGCAGTCCAAGAAGCGGATGCACGGGTATAATAATGTGCGGGTGAAGGAAATCTACACGGTCAACATCCACGAGATGACCAATGCCTACGAGCACAAGACGGGTTCGCATAAAGAAGTGTTCCATGGCACGTCGCAAGCAAATTGCTTGTCTATCTTGAAGAGTGGTCTCAAGACGAGTCCTCCGTCCACCGCTGCCATCGCTGGCAAGATGTTCGGCAACGGCATCTACGGTGCAATCAACAGCACCAAGTCACTTGGTTATAGTTATGGTCGCTGGGGTCAAGGTGGAGTTGGTGACGCTGGTTGGTTGTTCATCTGCCAATTCGCCATGGGCAAGACCTATGACACCAGTAGTTCGCTCTACTCGGGTGCTCCCCGTGGATATGACTCGGTATGGGCAAAGGCTGGTAGCAGCTTGTCCAACGACGAACTGATTGTCTATCGCAATGCCCAAGTCCGCATCACCCATCTCTTGGAGTGCAAATAAGATGTATATCGGGAAGATAGATACCATTCTCCGACAAGGCAAATGTATGCATAAGAAGATGTATGCATCACGCATCAAGGCAACCCGTGGGTTGCAGTGCTTGGATCAAAAAGACAGCAAACCATTGTCTCACCGCATTGTCCGTCGCAAGATGAAGCGGGAGATGGATAAAGAAATCAAAGAATCATGAACCAACTATGTTATCGTTATCAAGTCGTTCGTATCTCGGTCAAAATCTCCGATAGTGGTCGGGGTCTGAACGACGAGCAAATCAACAAACTGTGTGCCCGCATTGAAAAGGTGGCCAAGGGGCGTTCACGAAACCGAAAAGTATCAGCTGTCTGCTAACCTAAATACACTTATGGGAGTATCATATTTTGTTTACGTCGGTCCTTACATTGAAGCACCTAACCCCGAGAAAGTGCGTCCTCGTGAGTTTCATTCATGCCCCGATAAGAAGTGCCGAAACTACAAGAAGGAAATGAGTGAGAAGTTCTGCCCCCGATGTGGCACGGCGATTACTCTAATCACCGTGCAATCCGTGAAGCGGGCCGAATTTGATGTTTATTCGGAATGCAAAGACCGTCTTTCCGACGTTCATTCCGATTATTTGCCGCATGAGAAACGGGACTCGGCAATCTTTCAACCCAACCAAGGCAAGTTTGGTCAACGCTTTGTGGCATATGACTCAAACATCGTCGCCTTCAATGAGACCATGATTGCGGATGAAATGTCACGGTTCAAAACTTTCTTCGCCAAAGACATTGACCGCATCAAGGAAGTGTTCGGCAATGCCATCGTTCAGTGGGGTGTGGTCGCTTACGCTTCTTGATTATGGGACGATGCACAATCATGTTGGATGGTAAGTATATGGAATGGACTTCCGTGAGTGATGGTCCTTCATCCATCCTACTCACCGAAGAACAGTTTCGTCGCTACTGGCGTGAGGAATATGGTCGCAACCGATGGCATGAACTTGCCGAAGTTCTCCTTGCTGTCAAGGAACGGGGAACGACTGCCCGCACGGAAACGGTTGACCAAATCATCAAGGGCAACCATGCGGGAGAGAAGGGGAAGACACTCACCAAGGCACAAATCATTGAGGCATACACCCCTACTCCCGAAGAGTTTGAAGAGTGGTGTAAGAACCGAGACAAATTTGCCGAAGAGCAGTTCAAAGAGTGGGAAGAGATTTTCACCAAAAGAAATACGCCGAAAGTAAAAAAAGGCACTTGACAATTTCCCGTGGGCGTGGCATACTACGCTCGCAAAGTAGAAATACAACAAACAACAAACAAACAAGTAAAACGCATATGTCTAATCAAAACGTTCCTTCCGTGACCCTTCAAACTGCGGTTCTGATGCAAGTCAGTGAATTCGCAAAAAACAGTCAGCCGTTTAGCGTCCATGACGTGACCCGGGCCGTCCGTTCCAAAGCCTCCCAAGGCGAGTTGGAAATCCCCGAAGTGGAAGTCGCCGGTGCCTCCTTCCGCTTTGACATCCCCCACTCCAAAGTCAAGGGCATCTTTGATGAGCTGTGGCGCACGGGTGTCTTTGACCCGACGTTCACCCTCAACCGCAATTTCAACGGCATGTATTTTGAATACACCCCGTCGTTGAATCCCAACTCCACTTCGACGCCCGCTGCCGCTCCTTCGGTGCAGGTGTCCAATCCGCCCTATACGACCAGCACCACGACCACGGCGACTGCCGCTGCCGCCCCGGTGCCCGATGCCGTGGTTCGTGACCGCATCCAGACCTATCTCAACAACTGCGCCAGCCGCAACTTCCGCCCGACCCTCAAGCAGGTTCAGTCCGCTATCAAGCGTAACGTGAGCACTGGTTGGTCCTGTGAGAAGATTCAGGATTACGTTGAAAACCTCGGTTACGACGTAGTTGCGCTACAATATGTATTCAACCCCGACAATGTGTCTGCATCACAAGTGGTTGTCTAATGCCCAACCTTCCAGATATATCTGTTAATATCCCGTCCGAATACCTAAACGCATTGGCGGAAGTGATTCGGACGGGACTTCAAAGATCCACAAAACTAACCCCCGAGTCACGTAAAGCGATTGCTGCTTGGTGGGATACAGAATATAATCTCATTCAAGATGAAATAGACTCCAAAAAAAGTAAACTTCTATGTTTATATCTAAGGAAATCATTAGCACGCTCATTGAGTCCTTCATCAAAAAAGATACCTAAGACTAAGACGTGATATTTATTAGTTTGGGCGGATGGTGAAATTGGATTATCATATGGACCTTCTAAGTCTGCGTTCCGAGTTCGAGTCTCGGTCTGCCTACCATTTGAGCAAAAAAAATCCCGCACCAAGGCGGGATTTTTGATTTTTATAAGTATTATACCAGACGGAAACTTCTGCTCGAATAAGATTTGATACCATATAGACTTTCGGTGACTTGCAGCGAAGCTGTATATGGTCCAGCAACAGTGTATATTTGAGGTGCTGGAACATTGAGCGGAGAACTTATGCTTCCACTTCCCAAATCCCATAAATAAGTCAAATTAGATATTCCACCATTTCCATCGTATTGTGTGCCATTAGCACCATTAAATGTATTTAGGAATGTTGCTGTCGATCCAGGTGCTGTTCCATTAAGTGACATTGTAAATGCTGATATTAGAGTTGGTGCTGGAACAAAGAAACTCTGACTATAGCGCGATGCTATTCCATATGAACCAGTTACTTGTAATGATGCGGTGAAACTTCCAGTATTAGCATAAGGATGAGCAGCAGGACTTGCTAAAGGAGAAGTATTAGTGTCGCCAAAGTTCCACAAATAAATCAAAGTTGGTGGAGTTTGACTGTCGGTTGAAGACCCATTTGTGAACGATGCGGTCACTGGTCCTGGTCCAGACGATGTTACATAAGTAAACAACGAAGTCACCGTAGGAATGGAAGCAGTAATATATCCATTCTTGATTGTGATTCCACCGGGTATTCCAGTAACAGAATTAGTTACTTGTAGTGATGCCGTATATCCAGTACCATCGGTGCTTCCACTTTGATATACGTGAGTTGGATTTGCCTCGGTACTAGTAGTTTCATCACCAAACGACCATAGATACGAATCGAATTGTGGTGTTGTGGTAAGATTAGTAAAGACTACCGTGAGCGGGGCAACCCCCAATAAAGGTGTAGCACTGAAATCAATTGTATCATCTCCAGGATGGAAAAATTGTGGGGGAGGAACTCCACCGGCACCAGCATTCATATTTCCAACGGTTTGACTTGCTATGTTGGGCGAGTTTGGTGGAAGAGTTCTGCTCTGGGCTTCCTGTAGTGCTTGCTGTTCAGCAATGATGCGGGCAAACAGTGCTTGTTCTTCAATTATCTCATGCCAATGCTTCTTACGATTTTTAGGTGCATAAGCGTTGTAAGGCTCAACAAGAAATGTCTCAGGTATATTCATGAGTATAAATATCGCTTCAAAAGCGAAAAGATACTCAATTTCATACCTATCCCACCAGTTTTTGGAAGTTCTGATAGACGATGCGGATAAAAGCAAAATGGGTGGCCCTTGATTATCTCAATGAGCCACCCATTCTTATCTTTTCTCCACCATGGCAGTTCGGTAATGGGCACGAGACGCCCACCAACATCTACCATCTGCAAGTGCTTACGCTTATCCAGTTCTGCCCGAAGTTGTTCGGGAGTATGACTGTCTAGGTAGTCTTGCAGGATTTGTTGGATATTATCTGACATATTTTGTTATGTTTTTGTCACTTTTAGATTACTATCGCTATTTATACCACATGAGCACCGAAATATCAACCACAAAAGAGAAAGAAGTTATATGGGAAGAAAACGAATCTACAATACACCAGAAGAAATCAGAACCGCAGTCAATGAACGCAGAATGCGATACTACAATAAGCACAAACGACTCGAAAGAAAGCGGGCACTTAACCGATACTATTTCAATAAAATGCGGGATATACAAGATAGTAAATAAGATAAATGGAAAGTATTATGTAGGATCTGCTCATAACTTCATAAAACGATGGAAAGGGCATAAAAAGTTATTGAAAGCTGATAATCATCCAAACATCCACCTTCAACGAGCGTGGCAAAAATATGGCGAATCTATTTTTGAGTTCGTTATTGTAGAACCCGTGTATGATATAAAAGAGTTATTGTCAGTTGAACAAAAGTATCTAAATAATTGTAAAACAAATCCAGATTCAAATTACAATGTTTCTTATGATGCCACTTGTCCAATGTATGGAAGAAAGCACTCAAACGAAACCAAACAAAAAATGATACGATCCAGAACTGGTAAGAAAATGCCCACTCGAACTATGGAATGGCGGAAATCACAAAGTCAAATAATGAAAGATAAATACAAAAATGGGTTCATTCATCCATTACAAGGAAAATCTCATCTAAAAGGAATTGAGAATCCCATGTATGGAAAAAGACACAGCGCAGAAACTATAAGAAAAATTTCAACCGCACTTACTGGAAAACATCCATCACAAGAAACTAGAGAAAAACTTGGAAAAGTTCATCGAGACATTTCCATTTTCTCATTGAAAAATAATAAAACAAATGAAATATTCAACGGAACTAAACACGAATTTATTGTAAAATATAATAATGGATTGCGGAATACTCGTATCTATAGAATGTTCAAAGGAATATGGTCATATAAAGGTTGGAACGTCAATAAAGCGGATGTATCTTTGTAAACAAAGATACATCCGCAATTTGATCCTAGAGTAACCGACCATTAACAGTAAGTACTCGAACGGCGTTTTTAGTTTTTATCTTCAATCCCCTTTCTTTAAGAAACTTGGGTTTCAAGGACTGGAACAGTTCGCCAAAGTTCTTCAAAAGGTTCTTCTTCTTGCGGGAGGACTCGTTGGCTTCCTTACACGCATCACGTAACTTGGAGAGCACCAATCCGGTGTCCTGACCTTCTTGTTGGATTACAACCCAACCTGTAAACTCCGTGCCCAATTTGTTCTCGGGGTCATTGACCACGATGACGTGTTCCCATTTTGGCTTGGGACCATTTTCATTCTTGGCTTCTGCCTTTTCTTCCTCGGCAGCTTGGGTAAGGTCTTTGAGAATTGCGGTTACGGTCGGCTGGTCAACCTTGCGTTCAAGGAGAATTGCTTCAACATTTTCTAAACTTACTTTCATAATTATACTTTTGTTTTAACTGTTATGTGTTTACCGAAATTAAACTATATAAACCTTACCGTTGACAAATGACCATTTGCCAAGTGGACGATCCAATACTTGTATGCCTACGCCCGCTTCTGCCAACATATCACGAGACATGGCGCAGTCAGTTGCCCACTGTGGGTGAACGTCAAATAAATCTTCTGTCTGTCTGTGAACAATGATTTTTACGATGCCCGAATTGATTACGCCCCGGGCACAATCCATACACGGCACCGCCTGAGTGTAAAGTGTAGTTCCGTCTGTGGCAATCCCAAATCGTGCTCCGCAGTAAATTGCATTTCTTTCGCCGTGCTCTGTCCACTTGTATTTGATGGGACGTTGCATACGTTCCGTCAAATCTTTGACCTTTTGGGGAAGACCATTATATCCAAACAAAATAGGACGCTTATCCTTGACAATCACCGCACCAATCTTGGTGGACGGGTCTTTGGACTTGCGGGCAGTGTCATAGACCATTCCCATGAACCACTCATCCCATGATGGAGGGGCATAGTCATCAAATGATTTACCCTCATTAACAATTCCTGCTACTGGTCTGCCTTCTTCGTCTTTAATTATATCAACATTCATTTGGACATTCTTTGGATTAGTTCCCCCCGAATCAGGGCAATCTCTTTTTTATAAGAGAAAGACATACCAACATCTGGATCGCCACAATCATCACGGATGAAGGAGGCATACAAATCAACCAATTGATCATCAGGAAGAAGGGGCATCAACTTTATCAATCCGCCACGCTTCTTTGCTTTATCCAAGTTCTGCCACTGCAAATTCTCTTTCGTCTCGGCAAGAACTTCCTTGGCAAGTTCCTTCAAGACTTCAATGGGTGGTTCGTATCCGCCGCAGGTATGGACTTTACCATTCTTTTCAAACATCACCCAGATGTCAAGTATCCTACGCCAGTTCAATGGCGTCTTGCCACACTGTCGGCACCGCAGAGTCCTTCTCCTTCGGGGACCGGGTTCACCCCAAGTGTCTCCGTCTGCCAGTTCCTCAAACCCCTGCTCTATCAGCATGTCTGCCATCTCTCCCATAGTTTCGCAAGTATAACAGAGCACCATCAAACAGTCAACTTATTATAAACCAAATCAAGTTATGGATTAAAAGAAATTGACTCTTATTTTTACTTCTGCTACAATATGTATTATGGTTATAATCGATAAAATACTATGGAACAAATACAATACTTAATGCCAATTGAGGGATTTGAAAAAAGTGAAGTTATTAATCCTAAACCTCCTGAAAAGACTCCATTTAAATATCTCGAAATAGCAGTCACACGAACAGAATCAAGTACTATTTATCTTAAAGTTCCTCGAACTTTCGATACGAAAGATATTAAACGAAGAAGAACAGATATACTTGCCAACGCATGTAAAGAAACATTGACGGACTTTGATTGGGATAAAACTGGATGGGAAATAGACATTACATGTCAATCCATAAAAGAAGTGCCCGAAGAGATAGCGACCCAATATGAAGTTTACAAAATGAAATAATTTATATTCGTTGAAGAGATACTAATTTTATAATTTCTTCCGCTCCAAACAAAACGATGAATTAGAGTCTTGACCTTCTTCATAAATGTGGTAGAATATTTGATATGACAAACCTGGCAACTATACAGCGAATACGGGAAATAAAAGTTCATCCAAATGCTGAAAATTTGGAGTTAGCAACTGTTCTCGGATGGACAATCGTTATTAAAAAGGGAGAATATAAGCAAGGCGATTTGACGATCTATATCGTCATTGATACAATTGTGCCCGAGACACCGGTCTTCGAGTTTCTCCGCAACAAGCACTTTCGCATCAAACCGCTTCGTCTTCGTGGCGAATCCTCGGCGGGCATTGTGTTTCCATTGACGATTCTGCCTTCCTTTGAGTTTGATTCTGCCTTCGGTGGTCCTGTGTGCTCTGATGGCACAGGTGCTCGCCTATCCATCACCGAGGGGTTGGATGTTACAGACATCATCGGCATCAAAAAGTATGAGAAACAAATGCCCCCTGAGTTGGCGGGTCAAGCATTTGGCAGTATGCCGGGATTCCTTATCATCACCGACGAGGACAACCTTCGCTCATATCCCGATGCTGTTCCTGAGATGTATGGTCGCCCATATTACATCACCCGCAAGGACGATGGATGTAGCGGCACGTTCTTTGTCCGTGGTGGCGAGTTTGGTGTTACCAGTCGTCGCATTCACTTGAAAGACAGTGAGTCCAATGGATTTTGGAAGATGGCACGTAAGTATGAGGTTGAGAAGGCTCTTCGTGATGCTTTCCCCGGTCAGAGTTACGCCCTGCAAGGTGAGGTTTGTGGTCCGGGCATTCAGAAGAACAAACTCGGACTGAAAGAGTTGGAGTTCCATCTCTTCAACATTTTTGACATCGTGGGCCGCTCTTATCTGGACTATGCGAAACTCATTGAGTTCACCAGTAAGTATAAGATTCCCATGGTAACGGTCATTGGTGAGGGAACTGCGTTTGGATATACGTTGGAAGAGTTGGTCAAACTCGCCACTGAGCAAAAGTATCCTACGGGTGGTCCTGCCGAGGGCATTGTCATTCGTCCAAAAGAGAGTTTCCGCAGCATGATGCTCAAGAAATCATGGTCGGGCAAAGTCATCAACGAACTGTATAAAGAAGAATAAGTTATGGGATACCTACACATTGACAATCTCTACAAGAATCAAGACATCTTGATGTTTAAGGAGTGCTATGCCTTGGAGAAAATCCACGGCACCAGTGCTCATGTCACATTCAAGACCAACCCGAGTAACCCGACGCAATGGCAAGTGACGTTCTTCTCGGGTGGAGAAAGCTACGACAAGTTCGCAGCACTTTTTGATAAGAATGTCTTGTTGAAGACCTTCATTGACATGGGTCTGCCATGCGATAGAGAAGTCACCATTTACGGTGAGGCATATGGTGGCAAGCAGCAAGGCATGTCCGATACCTACGGACCCGTTTTGAAGTTCTCCGTCTTTGACGTGAACAAGGGCGGAAACGATTGGTTAAGCGTGCCCGAAGCAGAAGACTTTTGTAAGACTTTGGGTCTTGAGTTCGTGCCATGGGCAAAGGTATCAACTGACTTGAAAGACCTTGATGCCCAACGTGATGCACCATCAGTTCAAGCTGTCCGCAATGGAGTCACCGAACCCAAGAAACGTGAAGGTGTCGTTTTGCGCCCGCTCATGGACTTGACAAAGGGCAATGGAAGTCGTATCATCTGTAAGCATAAAGGTGACGACTTTCGTGAGACTGCCTCACCACGAGTAGTTGCTGACCCTGCCAAGTTGCAGGTGTTGGCAGATGCAGACAAGATTGCTGCTGAGTGGGTGACGGTTACTCGCCTTGAGCATGTCTTGGATAAAATCCCCGGTGCGGGGATGGAAAAGATGCCTATCATTCTCAAGGCAATGGTTGAGGACGTAACCCGTGAGGCAAAGGGTGAGATTGTGGATAATGAAACTGTCCGCAAGGCAATCACCAAGAAGACCGCAACCATGTTCAAGGATTACTTGAAGAGCAAACTGACAAATGGATAAGAAACGATACAACCTTTTTCTTGATGATGACCCCGGGCGTATTCCACATAAACTGTCATGGATTGAATTGCCCCTCGTTGAGTGGGTAATCGTTCGCAATTACAATGACTTTGTGGCAACCATCCTACGTGATGGTATGCCCGAGCGTGTATCGTTTGACCATGACTTGGGTGACACTGCATATCAAGAGTTTCACCGCATGAACAATTCAGACAAGAAGATTAACTATGAGAATATCGCTGAGAAAACGGGTTATCATGCCGCACAGTGGTTGGCGAATCATTGCGTGGACAATAACATCCCAATTCCGCAGTATTACATTCACACGCTGAATCCCGTGGGTGCGGCAAACATCTTCTCCGTATTGGAGAATGCGAGGGGATACCTTGCAAAGTTTACCATTCCTGACCTGACTCCCGAAGAGAAGGCGGAACATCGCAAAAAGCATAAAGAAAGAATCAAAGATGAATGATATTTATATCTGCTCCTAGTAGTGGATTTGCCAAAGTTGATGCTATTTATTAGTATGAACTTTACACGTATATGTCCCGATTGCAAGAAAACACTTTCTTATAAATCAAAAAGCAATTGCAATCATCTTGAAAAACTCAGCCGTCCTTGCATAAAATGTGGTCGGATTAGAATGATGAGTGTGCCGGGATATTGGGATAAAGTAGAAAAAGT
>Ga0315284_10013289_pt1 | contig 11719 bp, 7 predicted proteins | sample YL17G09_16_MG_FD_203696 | JGI IMG/M metagenome (GOLD analysis project Ga0315284, IMG submission 203696) | Sediment microbial communities from Yellowstone Lake, YNP, Wyoming, USA - YL17G09_16 | ecosystem: Environmental > Aquatic > Freshwater > Lake > Sediment | place: USA: Wyoming | collected... | reverse complement strand
GGGCGTATCGAGGGACGCGTCGCCCACTCGCCCACTCCCCCTCTCTCCCACTCGCCCATTCTCCCCGCCGTAACCTTTGGGCCACAATGGTCGTCTAAAGGCTGTAAACGACGGATTTGACCATGTCAGGAGGAGTATGAGATGCGAGCTACCCGCAGAAGTCTGTATGCGATAGCAATTCTAGCGATGTGCCTGGGAGCGTCCGCTGCGTGGGCGGATGGTTTCATGATCCCGATCCGCCAGCCGGAGATCAACGCCTTCTCCGTGAAGTACCATCACGTGGACGTGCTCATTGACGGGCAGGCGGCGACCACCAAGGTTGATCAGGTCTTCCACAACGAGACCAGCCGCGAGGAAGAGGGCACGTACATCTTCCCGCTTCCGAAAGGCGCGGCGATCCACAAGTTTTCCATGTTCGTCGGCGAGATCGAGCAGCAGGGGAAGATCATGGACAAAGATGAGGCCCGGCGGCTCTACGAGTCCATCGTCCGCCAGAGAAGGGATCCCGCGCTGCTCGAGTATATGGATCGAAACACCTTCCGCGCGAGGGTATACCCGATTCCTGCGAACGGAGACAAGCGCATCCGCCTGGATTACACCGAGCTCGTCGGAAAGACGGGCAATCTCTGCCGATACGTCTATCCCCTGAGCACCGAGCGATTCTCCGCGAAGCCGCTCGAGGACGTGCGGGTCACCGTCCGCCTGAAATCACAGACCGCGATCTCGAACATCTACTCGCCGTCGCACGTGATCAAGGTCGAACAGAGCGATCCGACTTCGGCGAGGGTCACATGGACCGCGAAGGAAGTGAAGCCGGATACCGACCTGGTGCTCTACTACAGCCTGGCCGACAAGGAAGTCGCGCTCGACGTGCTGACTTTCAGGCAGAGGGGCGAGAAGGGGTACTTCATGCTCCTCGCCAGCCCGAAGGTCGCCGCGGATGGACGAGTCATGGCGAAGAACGTGGTCTTCGTCCTCGACAGGACGGGCAGCATGGCCGGCGAAAAGATAGACCAGGCTAAGGCGGCGCTGAAGTATTGCCTGAACTCCCTGAAGCCGCAGGACCACTTCAACCTCATCTCGTTCAACGAGTCGCCTGATACATTGAACGACCACGGTCTGATGAACGGCAGCAAAGAGAACATGCGCAAGGCCCTCGATTACGTGGACAAGCTGGATGCATCCGGCGGCACGAACCTAAACGAAGCGATCAAGACCGCCATGAGGATGGCCGATACTCGCGTGTACTCTTGGCCCAGCGCGGGGACATACGTCGTACTGCTCACGGACGGCCTGCCGACCGTGGGCGAGCAGAACATCGAGACGATCCTGAAAACCGCGAAGGAGGCGAACAAAGGCGACGCTCGTGTGTTCAGCTTCGGCGTCGGTTATGACGTGAACACTCATCTCCTCGACCTGCTCACGGAGCAGTCACGCGGCCTGCCGGAGTACGTCCTGCCGAGCGAGGACATCGAGGCAAAGGTATCGGGCTTCTTCGCGAAGGTCAGCGAGCCGATGCTTACCGATCTCAAGCTCACGGTGGACGGCATGCATGCCTCGGATATGCTCCCGTCCGATCCGCTGCCCGATCTCTTCAAGGGCTCTCAGCTCATCATCCTGGGGAGGTATGACGGCCGAGGAACGGCCAGTCTCACTCTCTCCGGCAAGACGGCGAGCGGCGTCCGGAAATGGACGACCAAGGTGGACATGCCTGTCGTGGACACGGAGCGCGATTTCATCCCGCAGATATGGGCCGCCCGGAAGATCGGCTTCCTGCTCGATCAGGTACGCCTCCACCGGAGCGATGACCTCATCAAGGAGATAGTCCAACTCTCGAAGGACTGGGGCATACCGACTGAGTTCACCTCGTTCTTCGTGGATGAGCCGGTGATCATAGCGGACGCGGTGAGGAGAGCGCAGGAACATCTCGACAGGGCGAGCACGGTCCAGTCCGGCACCTGGGGCGTCACTCAGAGCATGAACACGAATGCGATGAAGGCTCAGGGTCAAGTCTATGCTGCTCCGAGCGCCGCGCCGATGGGTCCGCAGGGCGGATCCGGCGGCAGGATGGGCAATGTACGCGGATACTTCGACGCCGAGGGGAAGGCGGTCGCGGTGGACCGGATCCAGAACATCGGCACGCGGACGTTCTATCAGAGAGGCAGTCAGTGGGTTGACGGCCAGACCGAGGGCCAGACGCTGAAGACGATCCGGATCAAGCAGTTCAGCAACGCCCACTTCAAGCTGCTGGCGGCTTATCCGGCGCTGAACCAGTATCAGCGCCTGGGGAACATGAGGATGCTGGTGAACGGCCAGGCTCTGGAGATCGCTTCCGAGGGCAAGGAAGACCTGACCGACGCGGAGCTGAAGGCGATCATCGGCGAGGTGAAGTCGGGCGCGAATCCGTCTCCGAACCCCGGCGCGCCGCACAGCGGCTCGGCCTCCGGGGCGCTCGCCTTCGGTGGACTCGCGGTGGCTGTCGGGCTGATGGTTCGTCGGACGGCCTAGGGCTGACGGTCAACCGTATGGTCTGCCTCTCCCTTGAGGGAGAGGATTGAGGTGAGGGTGGGATCGCCATATCGGGTTCCCACCCTCATCGTTGTTTTTCTCCTCAGGTAGCGAAATGCGGCTCAGCGGGAGCTTCGCGCTCCCGAAAACCGGTCTTGCCGCGAAACCGCTTCCTCCCTCATTCTCCGCCTCACATCAGCGGATGGCCGCGGTAGAACCAGGTCTTCACGTACTGGACGAGGACGAGGTAGGTCACCGTCAGGCCGAAGATCGCCGCGAGCAGGTCCGACGGGAGCGGCACGAACCCGATGAGCCTGCCGAACTCGGTGTACGTCAGCGCCACCGCGACCGATACTATCCCCAGCACGGTGAACGCCAACTGCGGGCTCGGGCGGCTCTGGAACGGGTTTCCCGCAGTCCGAATCACGAACACGACCAGCGTCTGAGTGGCAAGCGACTCCACGAACCATCCACTGTGGAAGAGCTTCTCGCCCGCGTGAAATCCGTAGAGTAGGATCGCGAAGGTGGCGAAGTCGTAGATCGAGCTGATCGGCCCGATGATGGTCATGAACTGCCGAACGAAGTCTATGCGCCAACGCTTCGGGCAGCAGAGGATCTCCGGATCAACGTGGTCCGTCGGGATGCTCACCTGCGAAATGTCATAGAGGAAGTTGTTCAGCAGTATCTGCACGGGGAGCATCGGCAGAAACGGCAGGAATAGCGAAGCGGCCGCCATGCTGAACATATTGCCGAAGTTCGAGCTCGTGCCCATCGTGATGTACTTCATGATGTTCGCGAAGCTCCGACGGCCCTCGATCACGCCGTCGTGCAGGACGCCCAGGTCCTTCTCCAGCAGGATGATGTTCGCGGCGTCCTTTGCCACATCAACCGCGTTCACGACGGAGATGCCGATGTCCGCGGTGTGCATCGAGGGCGCGTCATTGATCCCGTCGCCGAGGAAGCCGACGACTCGACCCCGGGCGTGGAGCGCGGATATGACGCGGTTCTTCTGCTCGGGAGAGACTCGCGCGAAGATGGCGCCGTGCTCAGCCTGATAAGCGAGCGCGGCTTCGTCCATGGAGTCAACCTGCGGCCCCACGACGATGCGCTCGGTCGAGATGCCGACATCGCGGGCGATCTTGCGCGTCACGAACTCGTTGTCGCCGGTCATGATGAGGACTTCCACGCCGTCGCGCCGGAGAGCGTCCAGGGTCTCGCCGACGCCCTCCTTCGGCGGGTCGAAGAACGCGGCGAATCCGATCAGCGACATCGCCTCTTCGTCGTCCTTGCCGTACGCGGTCTTCTCCGGGACGGATCGCACGGCCACGCCGAGAACCCGATAGCCGTCGGAGCTGAGCTTCTCGTAGGTCAGCTCGGCCAGACTTCGGCGCGCCGTATCAAAAGCGACCTCCTCGCCGTCGAGCTCCGCGGTCGAGCACACGCGAAAGACATCCTCCACCGCGCCCTTCGTGATCAGAGTCCACTCGCCCGCACGCTCCACCACGACGGAGAGCCTCCGCCGCTCGAAATCGAAGGGGATCTCGTCCACTTTCCGGTACTCGCCAATGTCCAGGCGCTCATGGCGGAGGATGGCGTCATCCAGCGGGCTTTTCACTCCGGCCTCGAAGAAGCTGTTCAGGTAGATCATCTCCAGGATCCGGTCGGTCTCCTCGTTGCGGAGGTTCACATGGCGTTCGAGGATCACCTCGCCGAGCGTGATGGTGCCGGTCTTGTCGCTGCAGAGGATTTCCATGCTGCCGAGGTTCTCGATGGCGGCGAGCTGCTTGACGATGACCTTCTTCTTCGCCATGAGCTTCGCGCCCTGAGAGAGCGTCACGGAGATGATCATCGGCAGCAGCTCCGGCGTCAGCCCCACCGCCAGGGCGATGGCGAAGAGGAACGATTCGAGCAGCGGGCGCTTCAGCCCGGCGTTCACGAGAAAGACGAAGAGCATCAGGATCATGATCACCCGCGTGATCAAGAGGGCGAAATGCCGGATGCCGCGGTCGAACTCGGTTTCCGGAGGGCGCTCGATCAATCTGGCGGCGATGTGCCCGAACGCAGTCTCGCCGCCGGTGCGGACGACGATCGCCTTCGCGAACCCGCTCTGAACGGCGGTGCCGAGGAAGATGCTGTTCTCCGCATCAGTGATGCCGTGCGGACCCCCGATGAGGTCCTTGACCTCCTTCTCGACCGGCATGGACTCCCCAGTGAGCGCGGATTCGCGGACGTAGAGGTCCTTCTCCTCCAGGAGTCGGCAGTCGGCGGGCACGATGCTCCCGGCGTTGAGCCTGACTACATCGCCCGGCACGAGATCGGCGACCGGCAGCGTCTGCTCGTGTCCATCGCGAAGCACGATGGCCGTCGAAGCGACCTGCCTGCGGAGGTTCTCGACCGCGGTGCGCGCCTGGTACTCCTGGTAGAAGTTCAGCGCGACGCTCATCACGACCATGGCGATGATGATCAGGGCATCTATGCGCTGTCCGAGGGCGAACGAGACCGAGCTCGCGACGAGGAGCACCACGATGAGCGGATTGCCGAAGTAGCGGATGAACTCGACGATGGCGGCGAATCGCCTCTCCTTCGCGAGGCTGTTCGGGCCGTAGACGCGAAGTCGCCTCTGCGCCTCGAGGGTCGTCAGACCCTGAGGCGTTGCTCCGAGCTCGCCCAGAAGCCCGTCAAGTGGGGTATCCCAGAAGTCGGTAGCGTGACTCGGGGTTTCCATCAGCACCACCGCGCTATGCGCTCAGTGGAGTATACCCCGGTCATGGGGGAACCCGGATGCAAAACAGGGACGGATGCTCTCCGTCCCTGTGTGGTCTCATCATTCGGTTATCGGGCGTCTATCCGTGGACGGCGACGGCCTTCTTCGGCTTCTTTTCGGTCTCTTGCACGGGCTCCTCTCCGGCGGCGCGGAGGTGCTCTGCGGCGTCCTCAGGCGCGGTGGCGTTGATGTATATTCCCGTGCCCATCTCGAATCCCGCCGCTATCGTGAGCCTGGGCAGAATCTCGAGATGCCAGTGGAAGCAGTGCTCCTTCTCCGTGTTGAACGGCGCGGTGTGCAGCACGTAGTTGTAAGGCGGGTTGTTCAAACACTTCGCGATCCGCAGGAGCGAATCCTGAAGCACCCGCACGAATCCCGGTATCATCTCCTCCGCGTCCTCGACGAACGACCTGCTGTGCTTCTTCGATATGACCCAGGTCTCGAACGGAAACTTAGGCGCGAACGGCTCGAACGCGAGGAAGTCATCGGTCTCGACGACCACCCTCTGGCCGAAGTTCAGCTCCTGGCGGATCATGTCGCAGAAGATGCAGCGGTCGTGATAGTCATAGTACTGATCGGCGCCCTGGATCTCCGTCGTCACCTCCATCGGAATCATGGGGAGAGCGACCATCTGCGTATGCGGATGCTCGAGCGAGGTGCCCGCCACCTTGCCGTGATTCCTGAAGACGCTCACGTACTTGAACCTGTCATCTTTGGCCAGGTCCACGATTCGCTGACGGATGGCCCACCAGACTTCCTCGGCCTGACGAGCTGCGATCGTGCCCATGCACTTGTTGTGCTCGGGCGTCTCGATGATGACCTCGTGGGCGCCCACGCCGTTCATATAGTCGTACATGCCGTAGCCGGATCGGTCGAGAGCGCCCTCGATAGCAAGAGCGGGGAACTTGTTGGGCACTACTCTGATCCACCAGCCCGCGGAGTTCGGAGTATCAGGTGACCCGCGGAATGCCAACACCTCCGGCGGAGTCTTGTCCTCGTTCCCAGGGCAGAACGGGCAGGTGTCGCTCACCGGAGGCTTGGAACTATTCGAGGTATCCTCCACCTGGACGAAATCGGACGGCCGTCTGCTGCGCTCCGTGGCGATGATCACCCACTCTCTGGTTATCGGGTTCTTTCGTAGCTGCGGCATAAAGCTGTGTACTCCTCTCATATCCGCAGGAAACGGCGTTTGTCCGTTTCCCGCTTGTTCTCATTTTCGGCGAGAGCGGCGGAGCACTGGAGAAAAAAGACCGTGCCTGGCAGAGAGCGAGCGAGGTCTAGATAAAATAACCTCTTGAATTCCAGACAGCCATAAAGTATAATGCCGGTAAGAACCGGAGGATTGGCGTGCGCGCTGAGATCATCTCGGTGGGAACCGAGCTTCTGCTGGGGCAGATAACGGATACGAATGCCCCTTATCTGAGCAGGGCGCTCTCCGCTCTCGGTATCGACGTGTTTTACCGTATCACGGTTGGAGATAACACCGCCCGATTGGGAGAAACGCTCGAGAGAGCGCTCACCAGGGCGGACCTGGTGATAACCATCGGCGGCCTTGGGCCGACTCAGGACGATCTGACTAAGGAGACCATTGCCGAGGTACTTGCCGAACGGATGGCAGCAGACCCCGAATCCGAGGAGGCGATCCGAGCCTTCTTCGAACGCCGGGGAATCCAGATCGCCCAGAGCAACTTGAAGCAGGCCCTCAAACCGGAGTCCGGTATCGCGATACCGAACAGCGTCGGCACTGCTCCAGGCACAATCGTCGAGAAGAACGGGAAGATAGTGATCGCGCTTCCCGGGCCGCCCAGCGAGTTTGTGCCGATGGTGGAGAGCTCGGTCATCCCCTACCTCAGCCTCAAGAGCACCGGCGCGCAAACCATCATCCTGTCCCGAACCCTGAGAGTGTGCGGCATAGGCGAATCGGCCGCGGAGGAGAAGGTGAAAGACCTCCTCGGCAGCGCGAATCCCACGATCGCGCCGTACGCGATGAGCGGGGAAGTCCAGTTCCGCATCACGGCCAAGGCATCGGATCGGGATGAGGCGCTCCGCATGATCTCCGGGCTGGAGTCGCAGGCCCGCGAGCGCCTCGCGGATCTCGTCTACGGAGTGGACGACGAGACCCTGGAATCCGTAGTGGTCCACGCGCTCATCGAGCGGAAGCTCTCGCTCGCGCTGGCGGAATCGTGCACCGGCGGGCTGATCTCGCATCGGGTGACGAACGTGCCCGGCAGCTCGGAGCCATTGCTCGCGGGGATCACGGCTTACGGCAACGCCGCGAAGACGAAGTTTCTCGGCGTGCCGAAGGAGCTTATTTTGAGTCACGGCGCCGTCAGCCCGGAAGTCGCTGAGGCGATGGCGGAGGGCGCGGCCGCTCAGACCGGCGCTGATCTCGCGCTCGGCGTGACGGGAATCGCGGGACCCGGCGGGGGATCGCTCGAGAAGCCGGTCGGCTTGGTATACATCGGGCTGAAGACTCCGGAAGGCGTGAACTCGACGAAAAACGTATTCGGCGGAAGCCGTCAGGAGATCAAACTGCGCGCGTCGCAGACGGCGCTCAATCTCTTGAGAATATACTTGCTTGGCCACCAGTAACCGGATGCAGCACGAGGGTGTCGCCTGGTGGCCTGATGATACTCGATGCCCATCCGCTTCATCGAGCATCTAGAATCGAGTATCGAGAATCTGTGCGGGGTTCGTGTGGACAAACTGAGACTGTTCATCGCAATCGAAATCCCGGCGGAGGTGCGCCGGCGGCTCGCAGAGATCGAGAAGGAGCTCATGGCTTCGGGCGCGGACGTGAAGTGGGTCCCCGAGGGGAACTTCCACGCCACGCTGAAGTTCCTGGGCTACGTTGACGAGGACCGCGTAGAGCAGGTTTCCCGCGCGGTCGAATCCGCGGTAAAGGATTCCTCCGCGTTCGAGGCGGCTCTGTCGGGGGTCGGGGCGTTCCCGAATCCGCGCAGGCCGAGCGTGGTCTGGGTCGGCATCACGTCGGGAGTCGAGGAGATGAAGGCGCTGGCCGCGAAGGTGGAGGATGCATTGGAGCCACTGGGCTTCACTCGGGAGGAACGGCCGTTCAGCGCACACATTACGCTCGGCAGGACGAGATCGCCGAGAAGCACGGAAAAGCTGAGGGAGATCATCGAGCGCCTTCGCGAAGAGGACGCAGGCCGATTCGGGGTCGAGGGCGTGGCGCTCATGAAGAGCGATCTGCGCCCGACAGGACCCGTATACAGTCGCATTGCGGATTTCGGACTTGTCCGCCGAAGCCTGGGCGAAGGCGGATTGCGGATTTCGGATTGAAGGAGAGGGTCCATCGTTCAGCGTTCGCCGTTCAGCGTTCAGGGTGGACGAAGGACCAAGGACCAGGGACTAACGACGAGAGGAGACTGAGTTTGGATAAAGACAATGGCAAGGAGAAAGAACAGGCTCTCGAGCTGGCGCTGAGCCGCATTGAAAAGCAGTTCGGCAAGGGCGCCGTGATGCGGTTGGGCCAGGCGTCACGCATGAACGTGGATGTCATCTCGACGGGATCGCTGGCGCTTGACATCGCGCTCGGAGTCGGTGGCATCCCGAGGGGCAGGATCACCGAGATTTACGGCCAAGAATCCTCCGGGAAGACCACGCTCGGCTATCACATCATCGCCGAAGCGCAGAAGGCCGGCGGTACTGCCGCCTTCATAGATGCGGAGCACGCGGTTGATCCGGGCTACGCGCGGAGTCTGGGCGTGGACGTGGACTCGCTTCTGGTCTCACAGCCGTCTACCGGCGAAGAGGCGCTGGAGATCGTGGACGCGCTCATCAGGAGCGGCGCGGTGGACGTGGTGGTGCTCGACTCGGTGGCGGCGCTGGTGCCGAAGTCCGAGATCGAGGGCGAGATGGGCGATTCGCACGTCGGACTTCAGGCGCGGCTGATGTCTCAGGCGCTCCGGAAGATCGGCGGCTCGCTCAGCCGCACGAACACGGCGGCGGTCTTCATCAACCAGATCAGGGAGAAGATCGGCGTGATGTTCGGCAATCCCGAGACTACGCCGGGTGGAAGGGCGCTGAAGTTCTGGTCCTCGGTCAGGCTCGAAGTTCGGCGGGTCGAGACCTTGAAGATCGGCAGCGAGATGGTCGGCACCCGAACGAGGGTGAAGGTCGTGAAGAACAAAGTCGCGCCTCCATTCAGGATGGGGGAGTTCGACATCATGTTCGGGAAGGGCATCTCGCGGTCCGGGGGCGTACTCGACATCGCCGCGGAGAGTGGTTTGGTGAGCAAGGTCGGAACCTGGTTCACCTATGGCGACCAGCGTCTCGGCCAGGGCCGGGAGAACGCCAAGACGTATCTGGAGGAGCATCCCGATCTGATCGAGCAACTCGAAGCCAGTATACGCGGCGAGACCTTGGACAAGGTGCCCGTGACTCCGGCCGGGGAAGTTGAGGAATGAGGAGGTTCATCGTTCAGAGTTCATCGTTCAGAGTTCAGCGTTCAGCGTTCAGGGCTCAGCGGGCCGGACGCAGTGAACGGTGAACGAGGAACGCAGAACGGTGAACGCATAGAAGGTTGATGGAACTCGAGCAGAGAATAAGTGCAATAGAAGCACAGGAGAGGCGGGGGAATCGCCGCTCGGTTTTCATCAGCGGCAAGTTCGCTCTGGGAGTGGACGAATCCGTGGTGGCCGATCTCGGCCTGAAGGTCGGGCAGCAGATCAGCGAAGAGGAGCTTCAGCGGATCGTTCGCGCAGAGTTGGTGGCAAAGGCAAAGGAAAAAGCCCTGAGACTGCTGGACTACCGTGCGCGCAGTAGAACGGAGATCGCGCAGAGACTGTCCAGGGCCGGATTTGCCGAGGACATCGTACAAGAAACGCTGGAGAACCTTGAGAACCTGGGGCTCATAGACGACGCGCAGTTCTCGAAAGCCTGGGTCAATCACAGACTGGCCGGAAAGGGCATGGGGAAGACGCGCATCAAATGGGAGCTCAGGCAGAAAGGCATCCCGAACGAGCTGGCGGAAGAGGCTCTGTCCGCGATAGACGCCGAGACGGAGCGCGAATCGGCTCTGGAGATCGCCAGGCGACGGCAGCGGAAGGATGCGAATGTAGACGAACGGACGAGGCGCCGCAGACTCACATCGTTCCTGCGCAGGCAGGGCTACGACTGGAGCGTCATAGGCGCCGTACTGAACGAACTTGGAACGGAAGCGGAGCCGGAATAGGCTCCGATGAGTCGAATCAAAGGAGGACGAAAACCACTAATTGTCTGGAAGTTGGTCCAGGAGAGCTGCAGCGCAGCTTCTCCTTCGGTTAGCCTAACTTGAGGTCGTTAAGTCGCTCAACCTCAATCCGATACTACCGGAGGTGAGGCAGACCTGATGTTGACGACATACTTGGGATGCATAGCGGCGTCCATAGCGATACTGGTTCTCGGGTTTCTCCTCGTGGTGAAACCCGCGCAGATCAAAGCAAAGCAGCAGCTCGAACAGGCTCTGGGCCTTAAGGAGCAGTCTGAGAAAGAGTTACAGACAAAGCGAAAAGAGATACTCCTGGAGGCCAGAGACGAGGCCCACAGAATTCGGGCCGAGGTCGAGCGTGAAAACCGTGAAAAACGAGCCGATATACAGAGGTTAGAGCGAAGGCTAACGCAGAAGGAAGAGGTTCTAGACCGCAGGATTGAGAACCTGGACAGGAAAGAAAGATCGCTGTCTACGAAAGAACAAGAGGCAGACAAGCAGCGAGAAGAGCTGGAAGCCCTGATAGCCAGGGAACGCGAGGAGCTTCAGCGAATATCCGGCCTTTCGGCGGAGGATGCCAAAGGTCTGCTCCTCAAGATCATCGAAGGTGAGACGAAGCACGAAGCAGCCCGCCTGATCAGGGACATCGAAGCTCAGGCGAGGGAAGAAGCCGACAAGCGCGCGAGAGACATAGTCACCGGTGCGATTCAGCACTGCGCCGTGGATCAGACATCGGAGACCACCGTGTCGGTGGTGCCTCTGCCCGGCGACGAGATGAAGGGCAGGATCATAGGCCGCGAAGGCAGGAACATCCGCGCCTTCGAGACTCTCACCGGCGTGGACCTGATCATTGACGACACTCCGGAGGCGGTCGTGCTCTCCGGGTTCGATCCGGTGCGCCGGGAGATCGCGCGCATTGCGCTCAGCAACTTGATCTCGGACGGGCGCATACACCCGGGCCGAATCGAGGAGATGATCAACAAGGCGTCCGCCGAAGTGGAGGCGATGATGCGCGAGGCGGGCGAGCGCGCCGTCTTCGAAGTCGGCGTCACCGGCATTGACCCCGAGGTAGTGAAGCTGCTCGGAAAGCTGAAGTACCGCACGAGCTACGGCCAGAACGTCCTCGATCATTCGATAGAGGTCGCGTATCTCGCCGGAGCGATGGCGGCGGAGCTCGGAGGCAACGTGCCGCTGGCTCGGCGAAGCGGTCTTCTCCACGATCTCGGAAAAGCCGT
>Ga0315284_10013288_pt1 | contig 11719 bp, 24 predicted proteins | sample YL17G09_16_MG_FD_203696 | JGI IMG/M metagenome (GOLD analysis project Ga0315284, IMG submission 203696) | Sediment microbial communities from Yellowstone Lake, YNP, Wyoming, USA - YL17G09_16 | ecosystem: Environmental > Aquatic > Freshwater > Lake > Sediment | place: USA: Wyoming | collected... | reverse complement strand
CTTGTGACAACTGAGCGACGCACCAACGGAAACGGCACTGGCAGCAAGGCACTGACCTGGGCGGTAGGGGTACTCTTGTGTTTCCTCGCCATCTTCGGGGCTATCGCAGGCCATTTCAACGCGGCGCTGAGCGCGCAGGATACTCGCATCCGATGCGTGGAGAACTCCCAGGCGGCCTACTCGGAAGGCATCAAGTCCATCAAGGACGACATCGGCGAGATCAAACAGACCCTCAACGAGATGAAGAAGGCGAAGTAAAGCATGGACAAACTCTTGCGACTGCACCCTGTGCTGCGGCGAAAGGTCAAAGCCATCGTCAAGGACTTGGCCGGTCATGGTTTCGCCGCGAAGGTCTATTCGACCTGGCGTAGTCAAGCCGACCAAGCAGTTCTCTACCGCGAGGGGCGCACGCAAGTCTGGTTCTCGTTCCACAATGCCACTCGCCCCGATGGGAGTCCCTGTGCGTTGGCGGCGGATATTGCCGACGCGAAACTGGCCTGGGGGGCGACCCCGGCGTTCTGGAAAACGTTGGGGAAGGCGGCAAAAGCGCACGGACTCACTTGGGGCGGAGATTGGAAATCCTTCCCTGACTCAGCGCACGTCCAACTCTTACCGAACAGTGACCTCGCCCGTGTGCAGGCTGGCTGGCTGCCACCGGATGATTACGCGCCGTGATCCCCATCGGGACCTTGCTCTGGTGGCTGAAAGAGAAGGCGCTGGTGTGGGCGAGGAAGCGGCGCAAATGGCTTCTCTTCGGGCTGATGATGTGGGTGTTGGGAATCGCGGCAGGGTGGTACACCGCCGCGATGTTCATACAAACGCACTTAGGAGGTGCAAAGTGAAGGGTCTTCTGTTCGCGCTTCTGGTCTGTGCGTTGGTTCTGCCGGCCAGCGCAGCAACGGTCAAACTGGTGCCTGGGGACTCGATGACAGCGAACGTGCTGACCCTCGATGTCACCAGCCAGGCGGGCGGGTTCCATCGGTTCCGCGATGGGGCCAACATCACCGCCACCGCGTTTGTGCTGGGATTCGACGGCGAGGGCAAGGCCGGGGCGAAACTGGCTACCCAAGGGGGAACCAAGGCGACCCTGGGCATCCTGCTCGACTCGGCCGTTTTTCTTTACTCGGCGCCTAGCGGCGAGAACTGGAAAGGCTTCGTGGGGCTCGGTTGGAAGGCGACGGCAGGACCGATCAACTTGCGGATCGCCGTTGCTACACCGCCGACTTCCGTGCGGGATGCCGGCCTGTTCCTGGTCGGCTCGATCCCACTCTAAGGAGCCAAGTATGCCAAGCGGACCAAAGTACAATCCGTGGCTGACGGTCTGGAAGATGTTCAAGGCGACCATCTGGCCGGCTGTCCTCGTGGCCTTGCCGACTTTCCTGACGGCCGTGGCAAATGACGCGACCATGACCAAGTATCTGAACGCCCACCCTTGGGGGTTGGTAATCCTGGCCCTCATCGTGGGATGGAGGAACTGGTCGCAGAATCACCCGAAGTAATCGCGCCGGAGGCGGCGGGAACATCCTCCCCAGCCAATACCTTTGCCTACCCGCCGCCTCCCAGTCCTCGGAGGTGTATCCCCATGCGTCGTCTCGTGATCGCCCTCGCGCTGGTTCTCGCCCTCGGTCCCACCGCCGCCGCGAACGTGTACTCGCACATCCCCCTCGGCAACCTGTTCTACCGCTACTCCTTACAGAGCGGGGAGGCAGCCTGGATCGTGGCCCATAACGACCTCCTGATCTTCGACAACAACAACTACAACTACCTGGGCACCCTGAAAAGCCAACCTGGCGGTGCGGCCTGCAAGATGATCTGGTATCAGTTGTGGGATACCTGCGGCGTCGGCGATACGAGCGATGTGGCTGCCTGGTGTACGGCGCACTCGGTGGACATCGAGACGATGTTCCTGCACTACAGCGAGGCAACGACGATGGTGCTGGGGGGAATCTCCTACAGTTACCCCTCGTATGACGCAGCCAGCCCCAAAAGCGCCTCGCGCGTAGTCGCCTACATTTGGGGCAGTCGGCGCTACGTCTATTACGTCGGGAACGCCAACTTCCAGCAGTACCGGGCGGAAAAGGTCTATGCCAGCGTGACTACCCCGCCATCGGGCCAGACGCAGGTCTTCGATGGGGTATTCTGCGACGAGGCGATGGAGCGGAAGGTCCCGAGGTCGGGCGATACGGGGGTGGGAACACAGACCGGCGGGGCCGTGCGCGAGTACGCGGAACTGATCGGGTCCTGGAAGTATGCGACCTGGGATTCCCAGTTCGCATCCTGTCAATGGCTTGCGGACTGGACGGCCCTCGCCACAGCCGTTCGCGCCTACCTCGCGGCCCACGGGGCGTCGGCCAAGATCACCATGCTCAATGCGGGGGATGGGTGGTGGACCCTGACCTGCGAGACGGCGGCGGCGGCCTGTTACCGGGAATCGTGGCTCAGGGGAGGAATCGCGGGGCGCAACAATCCCAGCGCCTTGAGCGTGGTGACGAACGCCAGCGCGGCCAGCATCAAGCAAATCCTGGCTTTCACGGGTCGCCAGTTGCCCTTCCCCGACGAACCCGACCGCCTACGGATGTGGGCGCTCGCCACGTTCTACCTCACCAAGAGTGATTACACCTACTTCGGGCCGACCTATGACACCGTGGCCGGCGGTTACGGCGGCTATATGCCTGCCAAATGGTTCGGGGCTATTGGGTTTGACGTGGGTACGCCTTCGGGGGCCTACACTACATTGGCGACCGGCACTGATCCGGTGGGTCAGCCCTATAAGGTGTACGCGCGGGCATTCAGCAAGGCCCTGGTGGTCCTGCGCGTGTACCAGAACAGTTCCTACCAGAACTTCAGTGCCAGTACAGCCGTGACTGTCAACCTGGGAGGGTCCTACCGCGAGGTAGCGGTGGACGGGACGGTTTCGGGGGCTATCGTAACCACACGGAGCATGAAGCAGGGCGAGGGGGCGATCCTTGCCGCCGTGGTTTCCAACCAAGCGCCGGTCCTCGGTGCAATAGGCACAAAGAGTGTTCTACTGGGGAACACCCTCACGTTCACCTGCACGGCCACCGATCCCAATGGCGATGCCTTGACCTTCTCGGCAACTGGATTGCCTACCGGGGCCACCCTCAACGCGATCAGTGGGGCCTTCTCGTGGAAGCCCAGCCTCTCCCAGGTCGGTTCCAACATCGTGCGGTTCATCGTGTCCGATCCTGGTGCCCTGACCGACTATGAAGACGTGACGATCATCGTAGCGCCGCCTGCTGACAATCCTCCCATCCTGGACCCCATCGGGAACCAGACTTTCACCGCCACCGAGGCGGCCAGTTTCACGATCTCGGCTACTGACCCGGATGGTGACGCCCTGACTTACGCCGCCACCGGCCTTCCCACCGGGGCGACGTTCACGGCGAGTACCCGCACCTTCGCCTGGACGCCGACCTATGCGCAAGCGGGAACATATGCCGGTGTGACCTTCACCGTGAGCGATGGGACCCTTGCCGATAGCGAAGCCATCACCATCACGGTTTTGCCCGTGGCCCCGCCACCCAACAACCCTCCCATCTTGGCCGGGATCGGCGACAAGAGCGCCACGGTAGGTATCACCGTGGCGTTTACCCTGGTGGCGACCGACGCAGATGGGGATACCGTCACTTACAGCGGCAGCAACCTACCTGCCGGGGCCGTCATCAACGCCACCACGGGGCGATTCTCCTGGCTCCCAACGGTGGCGGCCACGTATGCCGGGGTCGTACTCGTCGCCAGCGACGGGACCGCCACGGACAGCGAGACCATCACCATCACCGTTGCCGCCGCGCCGCCCGTACCGGCCCCTATCCTCTATCCCATTGGCGACAAGACCGCCTATGTGGGGCGGACCCTGACGTTCACAATCTCGGCAACAGTGGCGGGAGGCGGGGCCATCACCTACTCGGCTGCGAACCTACCGCCAGGTGCGACATTCACCACCGCGACCTTCAAGTGGGTTCCAGGATCAAAGCAGATGGGGTGGTGGAGTGTAACCTTCCTTGCCACCTCGGCGGGACTTTCGGATAGTGAAACGATCAGGATTAGGGTGAAACGGCGCTAATCCCGTCTAGGATGCCCTTGCGGCCCTCTGCCGCCAAGTCCCCTTCGGCCAGGGAAACGTATCTGAGGGTCATGGCGAGCCCCTGGTGGCCCATGAGGCGTTGCAGTACCAGGGCGTTCCCCCCGGCGCGGATAAACTGGGTGGCGAAGGTCCTCCTCAGATCGTGGGGCGACACCTTCAGACCCACCTCCCTGCCTCGGCGAGCCACGATCTTGGCTATACTGTCTCCTCGCAGATGCCCGTTCCCCTGGCCGGCGAAGAGGTAGGGGCCTGAACCGTTCTCCGTCGCCCACAGGCGCAGGGCCTTCCCCGCCGTCTCCCCAAAGTAGCAGGTGCGGGCGTGCCCTCCCTTCCCCTCCACCGCGACCTTGCCCTGCTCCAGGTCCACGTCGGCCCACCGCAGTTCCGCCAGTTCAGACAACCGCAGCCCCGAATCCAGGAAAAGCGCCAGGATGGCCCTGTCGCGCCCCGTGTTGGCTCCTGGGCCTTTGCAGGACCCCAGGAGACGCCCCACCTCCTGGGCAGAGAGCCGGTTGCCGTCCCGCCGAGGCACCGAAGGCAGTTTGAGCCCCAGGGACCGTCCCTGCCACCGAAAATAGGCGCTCAAGGCGATCATCCTGGCCTTGTAGTAGGACGGGTGGGGGTTGCTGCGGATGCGCCAGGCCACCAGCCATGACACGATCTGGTCCGTGGTGGGGGTGGGGCCGAGGTCGCGCAGGACGGGCACCAGGATATGCTCGTACCACGCCAGGGAACGCGGCCTGAGGCCCTGGGCCGCCTTCACGGTCAAGAACGACAGGAGTTCGGGGATGGTGGTCTTCCCTGCCACGGTGACTTCATTCCACATTCCCAGCCACACCGGGGACATCCGGCGACAAAATAAATCTGGCGTTTGGCCCGAAACAGGGAAGGAACCTATTGACAAGGCCCAGAATCGGCCTATACTGGACGGAAGGAGCGACGCAAAACGACATGAAACGGAAGAGATCAGCGAAGTACCTGCGACTCAAGACCGCCCTCGGTGTTGATCCTGTCCGGTTGGCGAAGGAATGGACCGGATGGGGCAGAACAATTCCGCAGATGGCGAGAGCATGGTCGGCAGCCGAACCCGTGACGGCTCGGACGCTCCAGCGATGGATCAACGCGGCGAAGAGGAAGGTCGCCCAGCAGGGGGAACCGAAGCCATGAGTGACGACCTGCGAATGAGCGCCCTTGAGGCGCGGCTGTCGGTGGTGGAGAAGAACTTGGCACAGGTGGCGACGGCGAGGTGTGCCAAGAAAGAGTACCACCTAAGAATTACATTCAACCGGTCCCGCGACCACGAGGAACATTGGCAGGTGCAACGTCTTGAAGACGGCCACGCCGTGTATCCATCCGCTGTGATGTTGGCCGGTATGTTGGGCGTACGCGAACCTGGAACCTACATTGTGACGGTAGGGATAGCAAACGAGGCCGAGGCCCGGCCGTAGTAGTCCCAGCACAACCGCTTGGCCCACAAGCGTTTGCTAAGGAGGCGCTTGGGTGTCCATTGATAGTTTCGAGGCGAACTGTCTGGTGTGCGTTGCTTTCCGCAAGCGTCGCAAGAGTGATCGCAACCTGCCCTGCCCGTTGCGCGTGCGGGGCAAGCGGTGGACGCCTGCTGAGGTCTATGCGAGCGCCCCGAAGGACTGGGCGTGCGAAAAGAGGATCAGCAAGTGAACTGGGGCGGCGGAGACACAGGCTACAGCGCCAGAGGAGTCGCGCAGCGTGATGCTGCCCGCCGCCCTTCTGATGTCGGTCGCTGGGAGCTGCGCGAGACGGCCGGGAGGGCCATGAACAGCCAGAATGCCACGTTGCAGCCGCCCTCCCGGTCACTTCTTGGAGGTAAATGATGCTTGAGGGACGACCCGACGCGGCCTGGGACGCCTTCAGCGCGATTCTGGTCCTGGGTGCAATCTACTTCATCTGCGTCGCGTTGGAACTGTGGGGCAAGTGGCGGGGGAAGCGGAGCCGGTCCAACCGCATCGTTGCCCAGCGGCTGGCCGAGTTCCGCAAGTGCCTGCCGCAAGTGGGCACGAAGGAAGTGAACTCCCAGGGGCCGTCGTGTTCGCTACTCCCAGTAGTGATTCCCCCCTCGCGGCGGTCCCTGGGACTGAATCTTGAAAGGAGGGTCAAATGGCAGACCAGGAGACTCGGATCATCGAGATTGGCGGCGTGAAGTTGGAGGTGGACCTGCGCCACGTCAAAACCGTGGAGAAGTACCGGATCGGCGACAATGTGAAAGTGCTGCAGAAGGAGTACAGCGACACCTACCATTCCTACCCGGGGGTGATCGTTGGCTTTGACAACTTCGTGGCGCGCCCGACCATCATCATCGCCTACCTGGACGGGAGCGCCGTGAACTTCCTGTTTCTGAACGCGGACTCCAAAGATGCGGAGATTTGTCCGATGGTCGGGGATGACCTAACCATTGACAAGCAGGGTGCGTTGGATGTTCTCGACCGCGACATCGCGCGGCGCGAGGGAGAGTTGGTGGAGGCCAAGGCGAAGCGGATGTATTTCATAGCCAACTTCGGGCGGTACTTCCAGACCGGGGAGGAGTGACATGGCACAGGAAGCGACGAAGATGCAGTTCTCCACCGACGACATGTGCCCCGCTTATCGCCACGGGAACGACGAGGAGGGATTCGAGCGGGAACTGTGCGCGAACTGGGATCACTGCGGTTGGCTCTACTGCGACTGCTCGGGCAACCCCAACCACTGCGAGCGCACGAATGGCCCGCCCGAGGCGTGGGTGCGGCGGCTGGTGATTGCCGGGGAGGCGAAGTGATGGACCGCCCCCTTCCCTGCGACGAATGCCCCGAGCCGAGGACCGGCGACTGCGAGCAATACTGCGAGTCCCTGGCGCGGTGGCGCAGGGAGCCGAAGCGGCGGGTGGAGAGTGACGACAAACACGAGGAAAGGGAGGAACGCTGATGGCGACTATCCGAGTATCCCTGCTTGAGGAGTTCCTGCCCCAGGCGCGGCGGGTGCTGGGCGAACTAAGCGGGTTGCCCGCGCAGATTCTCGACCTGCGCCACAGCCTCGCAACCATGAAGGCGACGGTGGCGGAGAACAAGGACCGCCTCGCCTTCGAGATCGAGCCGCCGCTGCGGGCGCTCGCCTCTGCCGAGAGGAATGCCGAGGCGCGCGAGACGGACTTCCGCAGCCGCGCTGGAGACGACCCGGAGTGGAAAGAGGCACGGCAGTGCATCATCGCGGGCGAGTCGGCATTGCAGTCGGTGGATGCGGAGGCGGACGAGTTGAACGACAGGCAGCGGAACGCGCGGGCGCAGGCGCGTCTGCTGACTGCGTTGCTGTCGCAGGAACGAGAAGATGGTGATGACTGAGACGAAATGGACGGAGAAGATTACCGGTTGGTGTCCACTCGTGAGTTGCCTACGGATGAAACCGCACCGACACTCCGTTTGCTCGTTATGCGGCGCCGTACAGCACGGCAACTTCGGATGCGAGGAATGTCAGCGCTACCGTGCAACCCATTTCTCTCCCACACCGGAGACGGATACCGATCCAGAAATCTAAAGGAGGAAAACGGGGATGACTAAGAGCGAGAGGTTACTGAAGGACGCGGTGGCTGAGGCTGAGGCTTTCTTCACTGAGGAGGCGGCTGTAACTAGGGCTGAGGCCGCAGCCGCTGCCAAGGAGACGGCGCTGGCGAGGCCTGAGGAAGAGCAGGTACGTGCGCTGCAACAGGAGCGCGGCGAACTGGACGACGAGACGAAGGCGGCGGTGGATGCCTCAAGCGAGGCGGTGCAGGCGACCATCCCCTTCGCCGCCATCCGGCAACGGCAGGGGATCAGCGAAGAGGAAGTCCTGGGCGGCCTCAAGTTCAATGACGGCCGACCCGACGAAACCCTTCCGCTCGACCTGCTGGTGATCGCGGCGAAACTGGCGCGGGTCAAGTGGCCCTATCCCTACCACGAAGGCGACGCGCCATTGTGCAAGAGCGACAACGGGATCAGGCCGCGGGACGACATGGCCGAACCATGCGCCCCCACCTGCGCCGAATGTCCAGAGGCGGCGTGGCCCACGGCTGAGGAGCGAGCCCAGGGAAAGAAGCGGCCAGGCTGCAACGGCTGCCTGAACCTCCTCGTGGTAACGCTCAGTGAGGATGCCTTCGTGCTCAACGTCCACGGGATGGGGCTGGCGCCAGTGCGCAAGTACCTGGGGCGGTTGAAGCGGCGGGGACTGGGATTCTTCTACCGCTGGACGCGCCTCGGAACCGCGAGGGAGCAGGGCGAACAGGGCATCTACTACGTCCCCACGATGGCCGAGGAGGAGGTGGTAGACAAGACCACCTACCGGGCGCTGGCGGCGAAGGTGCGCGACTATATGGCCTCCATGCAGGCGAGCGTGGCGAAGGCGAGCGACGAGGCGCTGTATGGGGAACCGAACGGAACGGGGTTCGACAAACACGGTGTTCCCATAGACCAGTTCACCGTGAGAGACGACGGCGGCGTAGATCCCGAGGAGCCGGGACCGTTCAATGTCTAGATCGAGGGCGGCGATCATGGGCCTGACCGAGGCGCTCGGGGAAGGCGGTGCGGCATGAAGACCTACATCGGGACCCGCGATTCGCAATCAGGTCAACGTGTAGATCGAGGCGGCGCTGCGGAAGCAGACGCAGGAGACGAAGAAGCCATGAGTGATTTTCTCGCCGAAATGACCTTAGACGACCACGACCATGACTACCAGGTGGAGCGTGCCGAAGCGAGGCTACCCCATTGCGCGCTCTGCGGCGAGATCATCAGGCCGCGGTCGGGCTGGCGCAATCCGGAGACCTACAGGTGGGAACACGTCTTCTGCAACGACCCTCAGGAATCAGAGGATGCCGAGGAGGACTTCTAGCGATGAGGCGCTTGACCAAGCGCGAACTCGACGCCCTGGCCGCGATCGCGAGGCTCACCGAGGAGGGCCAGGCCGTGTTGCGCGCGCTGCGGGACCCGGCGGCGGTGGAAAGCGGGGAGAAGGCATGAGCACACCACTAGAGGGGTTGCTGCAGGAACGGTACAACGCGGCCGCGGACGAACGCGACTTCCTCCGAGCGCAGTTGCTATCCCTGCGGGGTGCAGTCGCGGAGTGCATCGGCGCCATGAGGGCGATGACCGACATGGGCTACGTCACAAGCCACCTGGAACTGTCGGCTGCGGCTATCAATTCCATCACCCGCGAGCGCGAGTTGCTGGAGGCGGCACTGAAGAAGGCGCAGGAGAAGCAGCCGTGAGAGCGATCATCGCGCAGATCGGCTGGCCGCTCACGGTGATCTGGCTGCACCCGATGGGCATCCGGTTTGTCTGGAGCCAGCCGAATTGGTGGAACTGATGGAGATCGAACCGACCCGCGAGGAACTGCGGAACCAGGTGGCCGATGCCCAGCACGTCCTGCACCTCTGGCGGCCCGTCGCCCAAGAGATACCTCAACCGCCAACGAGGAGAGTAGTGATGCCACGCGAGCCCAAGCAGCGGAACCGCATCCTGGCGGCGCTCTCGGATGGTGAATGGCACAGTACGTTGGAATGCGCGAATGCTGCGGGCGGCGGCATGATCCTGGCGATTATCCGACGGATGAACGACCTGAAGGACCGGGGGCTCGTAGAAGACCGATGGGCAACGGACGGGCACTGGAAAGAATGGCGGCTGGTGGCAGGCCCCGAATCGAGGGGACATAGTGATCGGGCTCAGAGCGCGTCGTGCCCCCATGCGCAGCCCCAGCCGCCCGCCTTACTGCCGGCGGGCAAGCCTTCTGCTCCGAGAATCTCCATGCCGCCGCGCCGGCCAGTGAGGCAGCGCGTGTGCAGCAGCGGCAGCGCGCGAAGCGATGATGAATTCGCGCTGATTCCTTGAAAACTGAATAGCGCCAGCGTGCGGCGTGGCAACGTCCGCCGACACCAGGCGACTGGGGCTTGCTGTCAACGCACGAACTGCGCCCCAGGGCGGGCCTTGAAAACTGTCTGCGGACGAAAGGAGGTGAGTAGGATAATGACTGTGGACTGTGCTCCTGTGATGACGCACGAGCAGGAAGGCCGACTGAAGACGATGTTGGAAGGTGCGATTCACTTTGAGGTTGATCCGCCCCACATCGGGCCGGGTTGCGACAACACACTCCGGTTGACCCGCGCCTTCCTCGAAACCAATGGCATCGAAGTAGAAGCGGCCCTGGCACAACTGGCGATGCGTGGCGGTCGTTGCTGCGATTGTGAGGTACTGATGAACGCGCTGCGTTAGCGCCCGCAGGCGCGAACTGGGGCGGCGAGCGCTGGGAATGGAAGGCCCAGCCCATAGACGAGGGCGAGATAATGTCCTGGTGGTTGTAAACCGACCTGCCCGCCGCCCCTTGAGGACGAGGAGAAATGATGAAGACAAAACGCAGACCGGAAGTAAGGCCCACTCAGCCTCGAATCATGGGTTGTCTACACGCAGGATGGCCCGACGCTATACTCAAGCAGTCGGATCGGTTGCATCCTGGTTTCGGGGAGATGACGGTGGTCGAAGTGCGACGACACCACCTGCCGCAGCCGCCAGAGGATGCGAAGAACTGGGCCGAAGCCGCAGGTCCTCCTGTCGGGCAGATCGCCAAGGAGTTTGTCAAGGATGACGGCGCCGACTACTACCTCAAGGTAGACGGCCCGCTGAGCGACCAGACCTACCTGTGGGATCGCGGCAGACGGCGCTGGGTCCTGATAGGTCAGGGGCTGGGGTTCGCGTAACCCGCCGCCCCTTGGAAAGTGGAGGATGATACAATGTTCTGGACGGGGTTCTTTATTGGCGCTGCATTGGGTTGGTTTGCGATGGGGTGCCTCGCGCTGATTGTCTTCTGGCGCACGTGGGGTACTGTGTTCGATCCCCCGTGCCGAAAGACGCCGAAGAAAGAGGTCAGCACCGATGGCAGTTGACACCGCTGAACTGCGCGAACTGCTGAGCAAGGCGACCAAGGGGCTATGGCGCAAGGGAAAACCATTCTGGACGTGCGATCCCACGGCGGACCCTCCGGTGTGCCGCCAGCATTACCGCCACTGGATAGACTACGACCCCGAGGTATGGGTGGACAGAGGGTGGGACAAGGGTTATCCGCAGATTCCCGATGTCCATGCAGACATGATCGCGGGCGCCTTCGGTCACGACGAGTTAGAGTATGGGATTGTCCATGAGGAGGACCAGGATTTGATCTGTGCCGCCGTCAACGCCCTGCCCGATCTCCTCGCCGACCGCACGGCGATGGAGGCGGAGATCGAGCGGCTGACGACGGAAATGAACAGACTTCGGTTGCGGTTTCCTGAGATCGTGATCGAGGAGGTCCTGGGAATCGAGGAGGCCCCCCATGAGTGAGCCAGTTGACATCGAGGGCCTGCGAAAGTTCACCCAATCCAAGGCCGTGCCAGATCACTGTACCCGATGCCAAGCCTGGTGTGCCCTGCCCGACCTCCTTACCGAATTGGAAGCCGCGCGGGTGGAACTCGTTACCCTGCATGAGTGGAAGGAGCAAGCCGCGCCTACTCTCGCTGCCGCTCTAGCTACCCTTCAGCGCGTGGGCGAGGGGGCAGAGAAGATGCGCGAGCGTGCAAAACCACCAGAAGGAGTGGAGTGGTCGCATCAGACG
>Ga0315284_10013287_pt1 | contig 11720 bp, 11 predicted proteins | sample YL17G09_16_MG_FD_203696 | JGI IMG/M metagenome (GOLD analysis project Ga0315284, IMG submission 203696) | Sediment microbial communities from Yellowstone Lake, YNP, Wyoming, USA - YL17G09_16 | ecosystem: Environmental > Aquatic > Freshwater > Lake > Sediment | place: USA: Wyoming | collected... | reverse complement strand
CAGAAAAAGACCTTTGCCGGATAAGTCCAGTGTGTAATCTCCTTGGCTAATTTTGCCTGCGGGATATGATAATAATTATTGGGGATAAAAATCAGTTTAGAAAGCTGATCCCGCACTGCCTGCATCACTTTCGGATGGCAATGGCCGAGGTTCCCCACACCCCAGCCGGGGAATAAATCTAGGAATGCCTTATTATGGATATCCCAGAGCCGGCTGCCCTTACCCTTGACAAAGATCAAAGGTGTCTTGGTATAAGTGGGCATGATACAATCTTTATAAGTATCGAATATCTCTTGTGCTTTCATTTTACTATTTCTGTCCCTATCCCCTGGTCGGTAAATATCTCCAATAACAACCCGTGCGGGATGCGCGCATCAATCATATGCGTCTTTTTGACGCCTTTCTTTAAAGCTTCGATACAGGCATTCACCTTGGGGATCATCCCCTGTTGCACTACATTATCCTGAATCAGGCCCTTAGTTTCTTCCACCGTCAAGGTCGAAAGAAAAGAATTCGGGTCTTCGATATTACGCATAATCCCCTTGACGTTAGTCAACAAGACTAATTTTTCTGCTTTTAAAGCAGCGGAAATATTGGCTGCTGCCTCATCGGCATTGACGTTATAAATCTTCTTATCTTCGCCTTTACCCACCGGTAAAATCACCACTACATTATCCTCTTGCAACGCTTCTAAGATAGGCTTAGCGTTGATATCCACGATGTGGCCAACTAAACCTAGGTCCACCTTGCCCCTCTTTTTTTCTACCTGAATAATTTTTCCCTCTTTGCCGCTTAAACCGATAGCCTTAACACCTAATGCGCTTAACTCACTAACGATCATCTTATTGAGTTTTTCTAACTCTTCCTCAACTACTTCGAGCGTTTCTTCATCAGTAACCCGCATCCCGTCTATAAATTCTGCCTTAGCACCCAGGCCGCGCATCCGCTCGCTGATATTAGGACCTCCCCCGTGCACTAAAACCGGCTGCAAACCCACAAAATTCAGGAAAACGATATCTTCTAAAATCCCCCCTCTGATCTTCTCATCCCCGAGAATGCTTCCGCCGTATTTGATCACGATGATTTTCTTATGGAATTTTCTTATATACGGCAGTGCCTCTACTAAAACTTCCGCTTTTCTAATCGCTTCTTCCACGGCTACCTTCCTTAATTGTATTCCGCGTTTATTTTGACGTATTCGTAAGTTAAATCCGAGGTATAAACAATAACGCTATGTTTTCCCCGGCCCAGAGATATGTTAATACTGACTTCTTTTTTCTTTAAAGGGCTATATTTGATTTTCAAGCCTCTCTCTTTTATATCTACTCCGCTTGCTCCTACCGCGGCCACGGTCCTGCCCAAAATATTTTTACTGGAGGCAAATATCGCCGTCTTAAATAAGTTGGAATTAGCAATACTTAAGGCCACTTGTTTTGCCTCTTTGCTGGTTTTGGCATTTTCTACCTTAATCTGTATAAACTTGGTTGCCCCTTCTGCATCTTGAACTATCATCTTGGCCAATTTAAGACAAAGCGTATTTAATGCCTTGCTGAATACACTAAAATTTTTCCCTGTATCGATCAGCTTATTTTTTGCCTCAGCATTTGCCAAAAGTATAACCATATCATTGGTACTCATGCAGCCGTCAACGGTAATGCAGTTGAAAGAACTAGCCGCAGCTATTTTTAAAGCCTTCTTTAGCGCGCCCGGGGAAATATCGGCATCGGTAAAGATAAACACTAGCATAGTGGCTAAATTCGGTGCGATCATCCCTGCGCCCTTGGCAATACCGCAAATAGTAACTGTCTTGCCGCCCACATTGAATTTAACGGTTATCTCTTTAGCAAAGGTATCGGTAGTCATAATTGCTTTTTTTGCCTTATTTATACCGTTCTTCGATAACCCTTTGACCAACTGCGGGAGGGCATTTTTGATCTTGCCCAATTCTAATCTCCTGCCGATAATACCGGTTGATGCCACCAAAACCGCATCTTTTTTTATTCCTAAAGTCTTGGCAACGAATAAAGACATATCTTGCGCATCTTTTAAGCCGGCAATTCCTGTAAAACAATTGGCGTTGCCGCTATTGGCAATCACCGCCTTAAAATGTTTATTAATTTTAAGGTATTTTTTATTTACCTTCAGGGGTGCCGCCTGAATTTTATTGGCGGTAAATAGACAAACAGCTTTTGCCGGATTTTGAGAATAAAACAGCGCCAGGTCGAGCTTGCCGGATTTTTTCAATCCACAGGCTAGCGCGTTCGCTTTAAACCCCAAAGGTAAAATCGCCTTCCGGTATATCATACTAAACCTGTCTGCTCGCAAAACTTATACATAATATTCATATTCTGCACTGCCTGACCAGAAGCGCCTTTTAGAAGATTATCAATTGCTACAATAATAATCACACTCTCTGGCTCTTCCTTGATACCGATATTACAGAAATTAGTCTGCACCACATCCTTGAGCTGTGGGAAGCTGCCATCTTCCAGAATCCTGACAAACGGCTCTTTCTTATAGAATTTCTTGTATAAGCTGAGCAAGTTTATAATTTCAGATTTCGAATTTCGGATTTTTTTCACATATATCGTCGCCAAGATCCCTCTTTCTAAAGGTAAAAGATGCGGCACAAAAGTGACTTTGATTTTTTTACCGGCCAGCTTCGATAGCTCCTGGTCGATCTCCGGAGCATGCTGGTGCAAATTAACCTTATAGGCCTTAAAGTCTTCGCTACTCTGGGAAACAGCAAAATTTCTGCCTGCGCCGCTAAAACCTGATTTTGCATCAATGATGATAGAGTCAAAATCAATCTCACCACAGGATACAAGCGGAGCCAGCCCTAAAATCGCTGCCGTCGGATAACAACCCGGGTTAGCGATCAATCGGCTCTTTTTAATATCCTCCCGATATAATTCCGGCAAACCGTAAATCGCCTCCTTTATATTTGCTTTGTCTTTATGCATTATTTTATAAAATTTTTCGTAAACTTTAATATCCTGTAAGCGGTAATCTGCGCTTAAGTCTACGACTTTCTTGCCTGCCTTTAATAACTGCGGCACAAAATCCATAGAGGCGGTATGCGGAAGCGCTAAAAATACCAGTTCACATTTATCACTGGCCTCTTTTACCTTAGGGAAGCCGCAAATAAGATCGAGCTGGTTCCCAAGCTTAGGAAAAATTTCTGCGATTGGGACGGGCCGATCGACTTTTGCCGTAAGATAGGTGATTTTAACCTGAGGGTGCTTTAAAAGGATGCCAATCAACTCTTCGCCGGCATAACCGGTTGCCCCAAAAATACCTACATTAATCATTTTTTTTCTTACCTTTCATAAAATATCATATTAGACGAAAAAAGGGCTCCAGTCAAGCATTTTCTCGTCGGGATACCGTCGGAAAAATGATACACCTCGCTTCATACCATATGATAGATTAGGGCTCGGTGTAAATTCGGGCATATAAGTTATGTCGGTTAGCTAATTAAATAGCTGCCTCCATAACTTATGCCCTCATTTAATAAAAAATCCCGCTCTTTCCAGCGGGATCTTTAGGATTTAGAATTTAGTATTTAGTATTTAGTATTTAGTATTTAGTATTTAGTATTTAGTATTTAGAATTTTACATAGTTACCTCTTTGTCCACTGGAAGCGTTTACGCGCGCCCTTTTGGCCGTACTTTTTACGCTCGACAGCACGCGGGTCACGGGTCAGGAATCCCTGCTTGCGCAACATATCCTTAAGCGCCGGGTCCGCCGAGATCAGGCAACGCGCGATACCGAGTTTCAAAGCACCTGCCTGGCCGGTCGTCCCGCCTCCACTGATATTAGCTAAAACATCGTATTTACTTAAAGAATCGGTGATTTGCAAAGGCTGTTTGACGATGATCATATCAGTCTCGCGCAGGAAATATTTCTCTATCGGCCTGCCGTTTACCCGGATATCACCTTTTCCGGGTAGAAGCTGGACCCTGGCCACTGATTCTTTACGTCTGCCTATTGCCGTATGTTTAACCGTATTTTCCATAATCGCTATGCCTTTATTATTACCGGGTTCTGTGCTGTATGCGGATGCTTATCATCGGCATACACCTTTAATTTCTTGATTGTATCTCTGCCTAAAGGCCCCCCGGGAAGCATGCGTTTTACAGCAAGCCTTATTACCATCGTAGGCTTATTGGCAAGCATAGTCTCTAAGTATACTTCCCTTAAACCTCCGGGGTAACCGGAATACCTGCGGTAAACTTTCTGCTTCAATTTTCTGCCGGTGACTTTGACTTTTGAAGCATTAATGACAATCACTCCATCGCCGGTATCTACATGTGGTGTAAAGATAGGTTTATGTTTGCCGCGCAGTAAAACTGCAACCTTTGTAGCCAGCCTGCCTAAGATCCTATCCTTGGCATCTATCAGATACCACTGCCTTTTTATATCCTCTTTTTTAGCCATGTATGTTTTATTCATAGGAATAAAGAGTATAACATATTTTAGCTTTAAGTCAAATAAATTTTTGGCCTAGACCTACATCAGCGGGTCCATGGAAAGAGCCGGATGCTTGACTTTTTGCAGGTAATTTAAGAGCTCTTCTGAAGTCGTAGACACGGTTTCATCGGCGATCTTATCTACCAGGTCTGGTTCGCCTAATTCTTGCGCACGCTTTTTTAATTTATCCGCTAAAAGATCTTTTAGCTCCTTGGGCATCCAAACCAGGCGTTTCAAGCTTCCTTCGGCGGAAATAAATTTTTTACTGGTGATATAAAGCTTGCCTACCCCTAAGAATCCGGGAGTCTGCACCCCTCCGCCCACTGAGCCGGCTAAAGTGGTGAAGCTCATCCCGCAAGGAGTTATCCCGAGATAATCGCGGTGCACCACCATTACTCCGTTTACCTCAGGGATGATGGCCAGGATACACTCAAAACACCCGCAGGAGGATTGAGGCGAGTCCATCAGCGAATACATGCTCACCTTTTCAATGATCTTGTTGGATTTATTATAAACGAAATCATTAACATTCTGCCACTGGCCGAGCCTTTTATCCAACACTGCTCCGATAGGTATCGGCTGGTTAGGTCCGGTAGGCGTGATTTCGTGTGATGCCTTAGCATCCAGCCAGGAATATGCACCGCAAAGGCCGAGGCGCTCAGGGGTGACAATGCAAACGTGGTTGGGGGCAAAAGACTGGCACAATAGGCAGGAATAAAAAGTATCCACACTTTCGTCAGTCATCCCGCTTAAACGTTCATCGCGTTCGTCAAAGACCTTCTTGGCCCCGGGCAATAATCTATCCACATCCGCCTCTTTGGTATAAAACTTGACCTGGATTTTATCTACGATTGCGCTATATTCCTGATGCAACATCGCATGCAAGATCACCCCGACGTGCTTAAGGCGGAAGCCCTTATCAAAAGCGTCTTTGCTAATCCTGATCCAGTTCATATCGCGCTGGCCGACGTGCATCAGACCCATGGCATAATTAACAAAACGGTGGATCTGCCGCTCTAAAACCGGCTCAAAATCCTTCTGCATTTTACGGCCGGCAACTTCTACGATAATCGCCAAAGGCATCGATTTAGAACCCTTTTGGAGCTGGTCTATATCAGGGCCGATCAATTCGATTTTACCATCCTCTACTTCGTCCATCTTCTTGGTAGTCAGAAACTCAAAGGCATTACTGGCCTTACCGCCAAACTCAACGTAAAGCTGCTCTTTGCGCACGCGTTCCCCTTCAAAAGCCGCCGCATATGGAACCGGAACAGCTACATTAGCTACCCTTACCTTCAGGCCCCTTACTTCCACGCACTTGCCGGAGAGCTTTTTATAATCCTTTTCGGTAACTAAAGCCTCGTATAAAGTAGTGTCGATTTTAGGCAACTGTGGGACTTCTAAATCAGTAATGATCGGAAACCCAAGGGCTAAAACACCTAAGCCCGTAGCCACGATAACTTCATCGACATGGCTTAAGAGTACGACAAATGCCGGGACTTTACCTTGAGTATATTTTAAAATCTCCTGCCACTGTCCGCTCTTTAAGCCGCCGAAAGTAAGCGGCGCGCGCACCGCAAAGTTGACCGCATAAATTGCCGAAAGATAATCCTCTCCCATCGGCACCACATAATTATCCAGACCTAATTCTACAAATTTATTCTCTAACTGTTTCTTAAAAGTATTGCCATTTACATTACCAACCAACAGACTGACAATGCTTCGGCTTTGAAAATCACGCACCAACTGCACCGCCGAATCTTCATCTTTCGCTGGCCCTAAAATTACGGCTATGCCGGCGATTCTGCCGTCGACCAACTGAATTCCTAAGGCTCGCAATAACGTATCGGATAAAAACCCGGCGCACTCCTTGTGTGGATGCTCTTTACCCAGGTATTGCAGCGCTGCTAATATTTCCTCGCAGAGCAAAGTAGCAATACCTTTATTTAAGACGCCGCCTAAGGCCTCCATTTTAAAGCCGTTGGCGCAAGGTAGATTATTGTTCAAACCTTCTGCCTGTTTCACGACAACAGCACAGTCCTCTAAGGTTTTTACCTCTATTTTTAATAAAGCGTTAACCAAAGGCAGGTAATAATTGGTCTCCGGGAACCCGACAGCCTGCTTCGCTCCCTTTTCCTTAATCGCCTTATCCAAGGCCTCTTTGGTTACCTTAATAATGGTATCTGCACCCTTAGTCCCTAATTGTATTAAGAGATCTGCTGACATGTCTCGCTCCTTTTCACAGTATTATAAATTTATCTCTACTTTTCTTACAATATTTTCCGCAATAATTGCGCTATCTCTGATTACATTATCCCAGTTCACATTGCCGCATACCGCTCCGCAGGCAAAAATATTTTCAACATTCGTGCGCATCTGCTCATCAACTACGATAAAATCATTTTCTATATTGACCGGCGTATCTTTTAAGAAATCAATATTACTTTTAAATCCTGTGCTAAAAATCACTGCTGATGCGCCAATAACTTTACCTTCTTTAAGCCTGACCGCCTGGACCTCGCCCTCCCCGATTATCTCCGAAGGCTCTCCGTTAATCACTTCTACTTTATATTTATCGGAAATAATTTTTGCGATATTCAATGCCGCCTCATCGGAACCTGCCACGCAGACAGTATCTAAAATCATACGGGCAGAAAATTTACTGTAATCATCAAGGGAGTTAAGCGTTATTACCCCTTCCTTTTTCGCTCCCGGGATATCCGGCAACAAAACCTTCCTTCCCGAAGCGATAACTAAAAAATCGAATTTTTCACTTCCCTTCTCTTTAAAAGTAATCGTCCTTTTTTTCAAGTTTAGCGCTACGACTTTTTTCTCTTTCAGGAAATTGATATTATTATCGGGATAAAAACTCTCACTACACAAATAAAGTTCTTCTTCCAAGACTCTCCCAGCTAAAAAATCAGCTAATCTGCGGCGGTCATATAAACGGTATAGCTCGTCGCTAATTAAGGTAATGGAAACGCTTTTATCTTTTTCTCTTAGGGCTATTGCCGTGGAGTGACCGGCGACTGAAGCGCCGATAATCACGATCCTATTCATGCTCTAGAATCCTGCTGCATCCAAAACTTTCGGCACTACCTTATCCCAGCCAATAGGCATGACATGTATGCCTTGGCACATAGGCTTTAATTCTTTGATCAACTGGCTCGCGATTTCAACTGATTTGGTTACCTTATCTTTTGTCTCTTCCATTTCTTTAATCAGGTTATCCGGCACAAATACTCCGGCAACATTCTTATTCATATACTTTGCCATGCCGGCGGATTTGAGCAATACTATCCCGGCCAAAATCGGAACCTTTAGATGTTTAATTTTAGAAAGAAAGTTTTCAAATATTTTAACATCGTAGACTGCCTGGGTCTGGAAAAACTCAGCACCAGCATCAATTTTTTTCTCCATCTTCATAATCTGCGGCTCTAAAGGATCAGCCCCAGGATTAACCACCGCCCCTAAGCAAAATTTAGGTGCCGCACCAATAAGTTTATTTCCTTTCATATCAAAGCCTTGCTCTAATTTTCTGGCGACCTGCAATAGCTGTACCGAATCCAGATCAAAAACCGGCTTGGCTTCGGGATGGTCGCCTAAAGTAGTATAGTCTCCGGTTAAAATTAAAACATTTTCCATGCCTAAAGCGGCAGTAGATAAAAGATCGGATTGTAAAGCCAGGCGATTCCGGTCACGGCAGGTCATCTGGAATATCGGCTCAAAGCCTTTTTGTTTTAATAAACTGCAAACCGCCAAAGAGCCCAGGCGCATCACCGAGCTCTGTAAATCCGTGACATTTATGCCGTCTACCCGGCCGCGGATAAGTTCAGCGTCCTCCAAGAGTACTCTGGTCTCGATACCCTTGGGTGGACCGATCTCCGAGGTCAGCACAAACTTCCCGGCTTGTAATTTTTCTTTCAAAGTCAATTTCAGTCTCCTTTTTATTTCGGCTTTAATTTTTTCTTAAATACCTTTACCCTCTCAAGTTCTTTGCCGATCTGGGTATTTGCGTTATTGAAATTGACCAAGAGTTTCTCTAGCTGCTCTTGGGATTTTTTCTCTAAGGTAATATTGGTGTTTTTTAAGCTGTTGATATTTAAATCATTTGTCCGGCGTATATCGTTTAGCCAGGAGATGATAAAATCTATCTGCTCCTGGGTGGCGGCGCCCTTTGCCGTAGCCTCGAATATCCCTACCATATAAAAATAGGCGTTTAACTGATAAGATACCATTACGCAGGCATCCCACATACTGCTTACCAGAAGCGCATTTCTAGAAGTTGCCATCAGCGGCTTGATCTCTTGCGCCTGGGCTAAAAACTTATCGCGCACATTAAGCAACGGGATATCGGCCGCATAGGCATAACAACAGCATAGCGTAAAGACCAAAGTTAGAAGAATGCTCTTTTTCATACCAGGGCTCCTTTCTTTTTGCTTGACAGTAATTAACCCAGCGCTACATTATTACTATTTTTGAAATCGACATACTGCACTTGGCGACGCTAGACTCTTTATGCTTAGGGGTGATCTCATATTTATCGATGGAGAAGAGCCGGTTTGAACTTTCTATATCATACATAAACTTAACCAGCTGCTCCATCTGGCCTTCGCATTCAAGGTTAATATAATATTTCTTGGTTGCCTCTGCTTCCCTTACCGCCCCCGGCTTCATATCCACGACATAGACTGAATTTTTATTCGCCAGCCCCTCGATCTCCTTAAGCGCCGCAGTCACCTCTTCTTCCTGGGATTTGAAGCTGGACAGGTAGGACTTTAATTTTGTATTTTCAGATGCAATTTTATCCTTTTGGCTTAAGATGCGTAAACCCTGCTTTATCCCGGCTTCCTGTTCGCTGATTTGGCGATTAAGGGAATTGACCTTGGAAACCACTGGGGCGATAATCAGCCGGTCGATGAAGGTAAACGCGGCTATAACCGCGGCAACGTAAAAAATCGCCCTCTCCCTCTTCTTAAGGCGGTTAAACGTAGAATATAGCTTTTCCCACTGCGGCAGTTTAATCATTGGCCCAGCTTCTCTAAGGAGGCGCTGATCTCAAAATCGGTAACGTCCTTTAGCCCATCTTTTCTCTTTGAGGTATACTTGGTCTTAACATCCTTGATATAGGCCGATTTTTCCATGGAATCGACAAAGGAGAAAACCGAGGACATCGTATCCGCTGTGCCCCTTATAGAAATTTTTCCCTGTTCGTCAAAACGGATATCATCCAACTGCGTATCGTCGGGAATAACGGTATGCAGCTCGCTTAATATCTCGATAGGGTAGCCCCGGGCAACGAGATAATTCCTGACCATGATGATCTTGGAGAATTTGTTCTCCAGATTTTGCGCCTCCCGGTTTACATCTTTATAGCGCTCTTTCAATTTTTCCAGATAAAGGTTCTTAAAATAAATCTTGCTTAGCAATATGAAAAAAACCAGCACCAATATAGAAAGCACGGCGATCCCGGTCCTGATCAGGTCCCTGCCGTACTCCTCGACCTGTTTGCTCGCCTTGATCTCCTCCGGGATAAGGTTTACTTTGAGCTCCTCCGAAGTAAGAACCGCAGAAATGACATTAAGTATAGATACCTGCCTAAAGGCAGCCGTATTTTTAATCGCTGCCGGGCCAAGCGTAGTATTACGCAGGTAAAATACGCTGCGGCAGGGCATAGAGAGCGCCTCTCCTAAAAGAACATCTATACCCGCGGCAGGCTCGATAGCCCCGGTCCAGATTAGAGAAAGCGGGTTCTTCTCCACCCCTTCATTATGGTAAGCCTCCAAAGAACGCCGCATCTCTTCGGCAAACTTAAATTGATATTTATCCCTGTCCGTTTCCAGGTGGCGGCTGCCTATCGGGATGCTCCTTGCAAAAAGCGGCCTGTTGTTAAAAATAATCGTAAAATCCGCAGCCTCTGCGTCGAGGTTGACGACGATCGCAGGGGAATCCTTAGGCTCGAACTTAAGCAAGGCATGGGCACAAGAGGCTACACCTTCAGGCGCAAAAACCATTTTATCCAGCCTAATCCCGGATTTCTCCAAGATCGCAATATGCCTTTTCACAACGTTACGCGTGACAATCACTAAAAGTATCTTGGTATAACTATGCTTATAGGTGCCGATATCGATATAATCTACGATTATCTCCTCGCGCGAATACGGAGTGTGCCTGCCAGCCTGCAGGTTAATGATCTCCCGGATCTCGCGGGAATCGGTAGAAGGTATCTCTATATTCTTGGTAATCACCAGCTCTAGCGGGATAATATTAAGCACCTTGGGATTTTTTACCTTAAGCTCATCCAAAGATGAACGGATCAGCCGCGATATATCATCGTCGCCTAAGCCGCTTATGCTGCGGCAGATAATATTGGCGAACTCCCGCTTATTCAAAGATACCGCCAGCTGCGCTATCTTAAGGGTAGAATTATTAAAATCAATGCCGATAAGATCCTGGCCTGTTTTTTTTGCGAAAGGATTGATCTTTTTAAAGTCTATTCTCGGCATAAATTAAAACTCCCTCCAGGAAAGAATTTTCCCTGAGCGTGTAATGAAAGCTTTTACCTCCATAGTTGCCTTTTTTTTATCCAGCCTAGCAATGCTTCTTACGCTGAAAAATTGCGATTGCACGGTAAGCAGTTGGTCGGCAGCACGAGTAAGCTGGAAAATATCTGCTTTACTTAAAGGGTAAAATACGGTTAATTTCGGGATAATCTGCGCGGTATTTTCAAAGATTACATCGTCGGTTGTGCCGGTGATCCCATCTTCTCCGGCGCGTACAGTGATGATCTTATTAACAATATCGCTTCTTAAGCCCAAAGCTAAAAGCACCTCTCGGCAGGCGGTATTGATATTTACCCTGTCTGAACCGTAAACAGTGATATAGTTTCTAAGTTTATCCAACATCGGTAAAGTAAATCCTTTGACTAAAGCTAACTCCTCTATCATATCAAAATCGCTGTCCTTGGCTTCATACGGATAAGGCATATTCCGGTAATATGCGTCTTCGGCGCTGCCTAAAGGGATTGACAGCGCGCTATCGCTATCCCGAAAGTCTACTGCGCAGGCAGCCAGGTCCTGCGCCTCCATTTCGCTGATATTAAATATATTACGGAATAACTTTTTTAATACCGGCACCCGAGCGCGGTTGATATTGATCTTGCTTTCTTCATCCTGCATGCCGTAACGCACCAAGGTTATGCCTAAACGGTCATCGAAATATTCATAGCGCAGGTTGAAACTGCCGT
>Ga0315284_10013286_pt1 | contig 11720 bp, 12 predicted proteins | sample YL17G09_16_MG_FD_203696 | JGI IMG/M metagenome (GOLD analysis project Ga0315284, IMG submission 203696) | Sediment microbial communities from Yellowstone Lake, YNP, Wyoming, USA - YL17G09_16 | ecosystem: Environmental > Aquatic > Freshwater > Lake > Sediment | place: USA: Wyoming | collected... | reverse complement strand
CAATCCTGGGTAGGACTTGGGTAGGACTAATGAGTCTTAGCGAGACGGGAGGGGAGGAAATGAGCACTGGGTTCTTGAAAATGGCTCTTGTCCTTATCGGTTACAGCGCGGCTTTGGTGGTGGCTTTGATGGTAACTCCTTCATCGAGCGCAGCGGCAAGCTGTGAGCCGACCAAGTCGGATGCGTTGGGCCCGTTCTACGAGCCGAATGCCCCGGAGCGGTCGAGTGTCGGCCAGGGATACATATTGCGTGGTCATGTCAAGTCGTCGCGGGATTGTTCGGCCATTGAAGGGGCAAAGATCGAGTTCTGGTTGGCCGGGCCGAACGGACAGTATGATGCTGATCACCGCGCCACGGTCATCTCGGGCAAAGCCGGGTCTTACCGATTTGAAAGCAACTTCCCGCCCAGCTATTCCCGGCGACCTCCGCACATTCACATCCGCGTGTCGGCGGAGAGCTATCTGGCGCTCGTCACGCAGCATTACCCGGTCCAAGGCCAGACCGAAGCGACCTTTGATCTGGTCCTGGTTCCTGCGCCTTAGCCCTGTCAGCGAACCAAGAAGGCACGGAGGAGCGCTATACCGTGAAAATGAAACTCGTAATTCTCGCTTTGGCTATGGCCCTCGTCGGCTGCGCGGGTCCCAAGGATGTGCCAATGATCAGCAAGGAGGATCTCAAGGCGAAGCTCGGCTCGCCCAACCTGATCATTCTGGATGTGAGAAGCATTGTGGACTGGAAGCTGGCGAAGAATAAGATCGTCGGGGCCAGACGGGTGGACTTGGAGCAAGTGGAAGCGTGGGCCGAGCCATTGCCAAAAGATAAGGAGATCGTCCTATACTGTGGCTGACCCCGCCAGGCCACCAGCGCTAGTTTAGCGCGGGAATTGATCTCCAAAGGCTTCCCCAGTGTAAAGGTCCTCGAAGGCGGCTGGAAGGACTGGTCAAATAGCAAGTACCCGGTGGAAAGGAAGTAGGGCCCAAAGGTGCGATGCGGCTGCCTTCTTTCCTCCAGCGAGGCAATGGATGGGTCAAAGGCCGGACGGAAAGTCGGACCTTTCTCTGAAGGTCCAGCATACCATCAGAAAATATCAGATGCTTCGCTCGGGTGAGGAGGTGGTGGTGGCCGTCTCGGGAGGGATCGACTCCAGCGTCTTACTTCATCTCCTGCACCGCTTTTCTCAGACGGAGGGCTATTCGCCGCATGTGGCCCATCTGAACCATATGCTCCGCGGGGAGGAGTCCCAAAGGGATGCGGACTTCGTCCGCGACTATACTCGCCAACTCGGCCTGGAGGCGACCATTTCTTCGACTGCGGTCAAAGAGGCCAAAGGGTTCAGATCTGGATCCTTGCAGGAATCGGCGCGGAGGGTTCGATATGCCTTTCTGGAGGAGGTGGCGGCAAGAGTGGGCGCCCAAAAGATCGCCCTCGGCCATACCCGGGACGATCAGGCGGAGACGGTTCTGGTAAACCTCCTTCGAGGGGCAGGTTTGCCCGGTTTACGAGGTATTCCTCCGGTGCGGGAGGAGCGTTTCGTCCGGCCCCTCATCGAGACGAGTCGAAGGGAGATCGAAGAATATGCCCTGCAGAATCAGGTCTCCTTCGTTACGGATTCGACGAATCTCAAGGAATCTTATCTCCGCAATCGGATTCGGCTGAACCTCTTGCCTTTGCTCTGCGAGCAGTACAATCCTCGCTTGCCGGAGAGTCTCGCGGCAGTCGCCTCCATTCTCGCCGAGGAAGAGGGTCTCCTCGAATCATTAGCCTCTGCTCGCCTTTCCTCGGTCCTGCTATTGCAGGACAAGGGAAGGACTGCCCTGTCCATTCCTGTCCTCTTGCGAGAGCCGGTTGCCCTGCGGAGGCGAATCCTCATCGCAGCATCCCGCATGGCCAGATCATCCGATCTTCCCCTGAGCCACCTTCACGTCTTCGCCCTCGAGGAGTTGCTTTCGGCGCAAAATGGGTCCCAGCTTTCCTTGCCCGGGAGGATGGTGGCCATCAAGGAATATGATCGCCTGGTCTTTACCGAACAGGTGAGGGCCCCGTTCCCCGGTTGGGAACATCCCCTATCGATCGATAGGCTCGTAAGGGTCCCCGAGGCAAGGGTGAGGCTGAAGGCAGAGATCCACGGACGAAGCGAGGTGGATTTGAAACAATCGAGCCCCTCCCGAGCCTTCTTCGATGCAGATGGGATCCTTTTTCCTCTCACGGTCCGTAGTCGGAGGCCGGGAGACTACTTCTACCCCTTGGGCGGAAAGGGGAAAAAGAAGTTGAAGGAATTCCTCATCGATGCTAAGGTTCCTCGCGGGCAAAGGGACGATATACCCTTGCTGGTCTCCGGGGAGGAGATCGTTTGGGTAGTAGGTCTGCGAATCGATGAGCGATTTCGCGTGAGGGAAGGGACGGAAAAGGTCGTGATGGTGGAGATGATTCCGGATGAGAATGCCTGAAGTCGAGATCCAGGATATTTTGATCACCCAGGAGCAGATTGCCGAGCGGGTTCGGCAGTTGAGCCAGCAGATTACTTGCGATTATGCGGGGAAGGAGTTGTTCCTGGTCTGCATCCTCAGAGGAGCAACCATCTTTTGGGCGGACCTGTCCCGGCAGATCGATCTCCCTCTGGTCTCCGATTTCGTGGCGGTCTCCAGCTATGGGAACAGGACCGCCTCGTCCGGAGTGGTCAAGTTCGATTTTGACCTCTCCCATAACATCGAAGGCAAAGAGGTTTTGGTCATCGAGGACATCGTCGACACCGGGCGCACGATCGTTTATCTCAAAGACAATTTCATGACCCGAAAGCCAGCCAGCCTCAAGCTATGCGCCCTCCTCGACAAGCCCTCCTGCAGAGAAGTCGAGGTCTCTGTTGATTATCTGGGTTTCACGGTGCCCGACGTTTTCGTGGTCGGATACGGCCTGGACTTCTGTCAAAGATTCCGAAACCTGCCCTACATCGCTTCCATCATCTGCAAGTAAAAGAACAGGGGAAACGCCATCCCTGCGCGAGCTTGGGGGTTAGTGCTCTCGTAGAATGTTCGGAAACCCGCCTTGGAAGGTCCCAGGCTCCTCAAGGAGATCTTGGATTCCTCTCTTTTTCAAGGTTTTTCTTGATTTCCGTCCCCTTGGGTGCTATAAAAAAGGCTAAAGGTGGTGTTTATTTCCGCCTTAAGGGGGAACAGATTTGAATCCTTTACTGAAAAACGTTGCCTTGTGGTTAATGATCGGCTTGATCATGATCCTGGTCTTCAATATTTTCAACCAGGGCCAGCCTTCCGAGAAAGAACTGATTTTCTCGGACTTTATGAACAAGGTGGAGGCCGGGGAAGTCTCGGAGGTCACGATTAAGGGATCGGACATTCACGGGAAGATGGCCGATGGCACGGTTTTCAAGACCTATGTGCCAGAAGACCCCGAGGTACTTCCGACCCTTCGCAAGAAGGGCGTGCGCATTATCGTCAAGCCCGCAGATTCGAACCCCTGGTATATGAATGCTCTCCTCTCCTGGCTCCCCATGCTTCTGTTTATCGGGGTATGGATCTTCTTCATGAGACAAATGCAGGGAGGGGGCGCCAAGGCCCTCACCTTCGGGAAGAGCCGGGCGAGGCTGTCATCTGAGAAGCAGAACAAGGTGACCTTTGCCGATGTAGCCGGGGTGGACGAGGCGAAAGAGGAACTGCAAGAGATCATCGAATTTTTGAAGAACCCGCAGAAATTCCAGAAATTGGGCGGTCGTATCCCGAAGGGTGTGCTGTTGGTGGGCCCTCCCGGAACGGGTAAAACCCTGCTGGCTCGGGCGATCGCGGGAGAGGCGAATGTCCCCTTCTTTTCCATCAGCGGCTCCGATTTTGTGGAGATGTTCGTCGGTGTGGGGGCCTCCCGGGTTCGTGACCTATTTGATCAAGGGAAGAAGCACGCTCCCTGCATCATCTTTATGGATGAGATCGATGCGGTGGGAAGGCACCGTGGTGCCGGACTGGGCGGCGGCCACGACGAGCGAGAACAAACCCTGAATCAGCTCCTGGTGGAAATGGATGGTTTTGAATCGAATGAGGGAGTGATCCTGATCGCGGCGACCAACCGGCCTGATGTCCTGGATCCGGCCTTACTACGACCAGGCCGCTTCGACCGGCAGGTTATCGTCCCGAGGCCGGATATCAAGGGGAGAGAAGGGATCCTCCGGGTCCACACCCAAAAGATCACTCTGTCGGAGGATGTGGACATCCAAGTACTGGCCCGAGGCACACCGGGATTTTCGGGCGCGGACTTGGCAAATTTGGTCAATGAGGCTGCGCTGCTGGCCGCCCGACAGAATAAGAAGAAGGTCGAGATGGAGGACTTCGAAAGCGCGAAGGATAAGGTCATGATGGGCGTGGAGCGCAAGAGCATGATCATCAGTGAGGAGGAAAAGAGGGCCACCGCGTACCATGAGGCGGGACACGCCCTGGTAGCGAAGCTTTTGCCCGGAACCGATCCGATCCACAAGGTGACCATCATCCCCCGGGGAATGGCCCTTGGCATTACCCAGCAGCTTCCGATCGATGAAAAGCATAACTATCCCCGAGAGTATCTCATCAATGAGATCGCGATCATGATGGGCGGACGGGTGGCAGAGGAACTGGTTTTAGACTCCATTACAACCGGGGCCGGCAATGACATCGAGCGGGCTACCGAATTGGCGCGTAAGATGGTCTGCGCGTGGGGGATGAGCGACAGGTTAGGCCCTCTGACCTTTGGCCGGAGGGAAGAGATGATCTTCCTGGGCCGGGAGATCGCCCAGCATCAGGATTATAGCGAGCAGACGGCAGTCGAAATCGACCAGGAGGTAAGACGCCTGGTGATGGAGAATTACGAGCGGGCAAAAGATATCATCACTTCCGGCATCCAGGCCCTTCACAACTTGGCCTCTGCGCTCTTGGAACGCGAGGTCTTGGATGGAGCGGAGATCGAGGAGATTTTGAAAGGGACCCCCGAAAAGGCGACAGCGCTCTCCCCAGTAGCAGTAGAAAGCCAGGTGATCAAATTGGAGCCCATCCCGCAGCATGGATAAGGAAAAGATCAAAAAGGCGGTACGCATGATCTTAGAAGCGATCGGAGAGGATCCGGATCGTGAGGGCCTGAAGGAGACCCCGGCCCGGGTGGCCGACATGTATGAGGAGGTGTTTGCTGGCCTTTATCGTTCTTACGAGGAAGAGTTAACCGTTTTTCATTCTGCGAACCATGATGAGATGATCATCGTCAAGGACATACCGATCTATTCCTTTTGTGAACACCACATGCTTCCCTTCTTTGGTAAGGCCCATGTAGCTTACGTTCCCTCCAAGGAAAGGATCACCGGGCTCAGCAAGATCGCACGGGTAGTAGACATGGCCTCTCGACGTCCCCAAGTTCAAGAGAGATTAACCACCCAGATCGCCGATGCGATCATGAGGAATCTGAAACCCCAGGGGGTCCTGGTGGTCATCGAGGCGGAACATCTGTGCATGTCGATGCGGGGTATCAAGAAGCCCGGGTCTCTTTCCATCACCTCGGCTATGCGCGGGATCCTTCGCGAACCTGCCTCCAGGGCTGAGGCCTTTTCCCTGATCAAGAAGTAAGCAAATCTCGCCTTCCCCTTTCTGATTTCCATTTGAAATCGACAGGATGGACTATAATCTTCGGGCGATCTTTTTAGAGAAGCCCTCCGATGCAGCGGAGGAGAGAGAGGCGTTGCAGATCCCGGTGGGGGAATGGGAGGGCTTAACGCACCGGATGTCAAGTTTTGGGCTTTGTCTGGAGGAGCTTCCGAGGGAGGAGGCGGAGACCCTCGGACAAGAGGCCCGGTCTCATGGTCTGGAGGTCTTTTACGCGGAGTCCTCCCCGGCCAAGAGGAAGATCCTCCTTTTTGGGAACAGGAGGGGCTTTGAGGGTTTGGCGGCGAGATGCCTGGCAATACCCATCCTGACAGGAATTGCAGGGGACCTGCAAGGAGCCCAGGAGAATCTCTTCCAAGAGAGCTACTGCTTCCGCTGTGGCCGGTACGCCCTGGAACTGGGTAAGAAGACGCATCTGATGGGGGTATTGAATATCACCCCTGATTCCTTCTCGGACGGCGGCAGATTCTTCCATCCCGAGCAGGCCATCGTTCATGGGCAGCGTCTCGTCGAGGAGGGAGCCGATATCCTGGATGTGGGAGGGGAGTCGAGCCGTCCGGGGGCGCTTCCTATCTCAGCAAAAGAGGAACTGGATCGGATACTGCCTCCCCTTCGTTCCCTGGTGAAGTTTGGCATTCCCATCTCGGTGGATACCCACAAGGCGGAGGTGGCCCGGGCTGTATTAGAGGAGGGTGCGAGCCTCATCAATGACATCAGCGGCCTCCACCTCGATCTCTCCTTGGCGAAAGTGGTGTCTCGGGCGGGAGCAGGACTGGTCATCATGCATATGAAGGGTACCCCCCAGGATATGCAAAGGAGCCCTCATTACGATTCCCTGATGGGAGAGATCACCTGCTATTTTCGGGAAGGGATCGCCCGGGCTGAGTCGGAGGGCGTGAATCCCGAGAGCATCCTGATAGACCCGGGGCTGGGCTTTGGCAAGGATTTTGGACACAACCTGACCTTGTTGCGGAGATTGCGTGAGTTCAAATGCCTGGGAAAGCCGATTCTCATTGGGCCCTCGCGTAAGGCCTTCACGGGAAGGATCTTGAACCTGCCGGTAGAGGAGCGTTTGGAAGGTACCGCTGCTGCCGTGGCCTGGGCGGTTTGCCATGGAGCCCATATCGTCCGGGTTCATGATGTCAAGGAGATGAAGAGGATCGTTGCCATGGTGGACGCATTGCGAGATAAGGCTTTGAGATGATTTCCCTTCCTCCTCATCTCCACTGGATGGTCGATGCCCTCGACATTCTGATCGTCGCCTTCTTCATTTATCAGCTGCTGCTGATCTTCAGGGGAACTCGGGCGGCCCAGATTCTGGTGGTACTGGCCATCCTGTATCTGACCTCGCATGCCTCCCTGTATATCGGCCTGCTGACCGTGAACTGGATCCTGCAAAGCCTGCTGGGTGTTTGGGTGCTCATGATGGTCATCATCTTCCAACCCGAACTACGGAGGGCGTTGGTTAGCTTCGGAAAGAGGAATTTCCTGCGAGTCTTCTCCCGGGGGGAGGAAGCCCACATGATCGATGAGTTGGCGCGGTCGGCCGTGTCTCTGGCGTCCAAGCGCACCGGGGCTATCATCGTCTTGGAGCGGGAAACCAAGCTCGATAGTTACGTCGAACCGGGCATCAATCTGGATGCCGTCATTTCTCGGAGGCTCCTGGAGTCCATCTTCTTCCCGTACTCTCCCCTTCATGATGGGGCAGTCATCGTCAACAATGGAAGGATTGTGGCCGCATCCTGCTTTTTGCCCCTGAGCTTGAGTCCGGAGGTGAGCAGGGATCTCGGCACCCGACACCGGGCTGCGATTGGAATTACCGAGGAAACGGATGCAGTTGCCGTTGTCGTTTCCGAGGAGACGGGCACGATATCGCTGGCCCATGAGGGGAGAATAGAGAGGGACCTCGATGCGCTCGCTATACGGAAGAGACTGGGCGAGATATTAGGGGCCAAGAGATGAGACGCCTCTTCACTCATGGTGTGGGATTGAGGGTTCTATCACTGTGCCTGGCCGTCACCCTCTGGTTCGCCGTCCATCGGGAAGAGAAGGCGGTAGTGGTGGTGAACGTCCCGATTGAACTCCATAATGTCCCTCCCGAAATGGTGGTCGTCAATCATACCGCGGACATGGTTTCCGTGAGACTCAAGGGGGCGAAAAGCCTGATCTCGGATTTCGTTCCCAGCGAGATCGAACTCCCCCATCAGGGAAAAAACCTCAGATTGCGGCCGGGAGAGAATTACTTTCCCATCGATCCCAAACAGATCAGTGTTCCGCCAGGGATCGAGATATTGGGCGTTACTCCCTCAGCCATTCGTGTGGTCTTGGAGAGAACAGCCATGAAGGAATTCCCCATCCGACCAACTATTGAGGATTCTCCCCCCCGAGGATTCGTCATCAGGCGGGTTACCTCATCACCCGCAATCGTTACAGTGCAGGGTCCGGACCGGGAGTTGCGGGAAATTACGTGCATAACTACGGAACCGATTTCCGTAGAAGACAAAACCAAAACATTCAGTCAATCCGTATATCTGGAACCTCCGGGAAACCATACCACGTGGAAGGATGAAGAGGTGAAGCAGGTCACTGTCACGGTGGAAATTACCCGGGGAGAAAGTTGAGAGGAGGAGTAGCCTTGGCAGAGGAGAAGCGCAGACTGTTCGGAACCGACGGGGTGAGGGGGATTGCCAACCAGGAACCCATTACCCCAGAGATGACCATGAAATTAGGCAAGGCGATTGCGCTGGTTTTCAAAGACCGGGGACGACGCCACAGTATCGTCATCGGCAAGGACACGCGCCTTTCCGGTTATATGTTGGAGAGCGCCCTTACTTCGGGGATCTGCTCGATAGGGGTAGATGTCCTGCTGGTGGGCCCTCTGCCTACTCCGGGTATCTCCTTCATCACCCGTAGTTTACGTGCGGACGCAGGGGTGGTGATCTCTGCGTCCCATAACCCCTACCAGGACAATGGGATCAAATTCTTTTCCCGGGAAGGTTGGAAGCTATCCTACGAGTTGGAGATGGAGATCGAAGACCTGATCTTCTCGGGCAAATTGAATTCCCATCAGGTCTCGGCGACGGAGGTAGGGAAGGCCTATCGGATTGGGGATGCCTCGGGCCGCTACATGGAGTACGTTAAGGCTTCTTTCCCCCGTAACCTGACCCTGGAGGGGTGGAAAATCGTCGTCGATTGCGCCAATGGGGCCACCTACGGTATCTCTCCCCGCATGTTCAAGGAATTCGGAGCGGAGGTGGTGTCCCTGAACGTCCAGCCGGATGGCACCAATATCAACCTCCAGTGTGGGTCCGTGCACCCTGAATCGATGCAGGAGGCAGTTCTGAGGAATAAGGCCCATTTGGGCGTAGCGCATGATGGGGACGGGGATCGCTCGATCTTCGCCGATGAGGAGGGAAAGGTGGTGGACGGAGATCAGGTTATGACCATCTCGGCCCTCGATTTACTGGAGCAGGGACGGTTGAAGAACGGAACCCTGGTGACCACGGTCCTGAGCAATTACGGAATCGATGCCGCCCTGGAAGCGAGGGGCGGGAAAGTCATACGCACCGAGGTGGGCGATCGCTATGTCCTGGAGGAGATGTTGCGGGGGGACTACAACCTCGGAGGAGAGAAATCCGGGCACATCATTTTCATGGACCACCATATCACAGGAGATGGTATCATTACTGCGTTACAGATTTTGGGCATCATGCTTCGATCGGGAAAGAGGCTCTCCGAGTTAGCCTCGTGTTTTCGGCCTTTCCCGCAAGTCTGCCTCGATGTGAAAGTGAAGGAGAAAAGGGATCTGGCCGCTATTCCTCAGCTTCAAAGCTGTCTCAAGGAGATCGAGGGGAAATTGAAAAAGAACGGAAGGATTGTGCTCCGTTATTCCGGGACCGAGCCTTTAGCCCGGATCATGGTGGAAGGGTCGGATGATGAGATGATTGGCCAATTCGCCCGACAGGTTGCCGGAATCATCCGACAACATATCGGGGTGGAGAACTGAGATGGAAGCTCCCGGCGTGAGATCGAGACCTGTTTTCCTTTCTCGATCGCTAAGGAAAGCGGAATTCCGAGGAGACGGGATCATTGGGTTCTTGGATGAGAGGGGGAGGGAGGGCAGATGGTAAGATTGGGGGTCAACGTTGATCATGTCGCCACGATCAGGCAGGCGAGAAAAGCAAAGGAGCCCGATCCGGTAGCGGCCGCCATCGTGGCCGAGCTGGCTGGCGTCGATCAGATAACGGTCCATCTTCGGGAGGATCGGAGGCATATCCAGGAGAGGGATGTGCGGGTTCTCCGGGAAGTCGTCAAGTCCCGCCTCAATCTGGAGATGGCGGCCACCGAGGAGATGCTGCGGTTTGCCCTCCAGCTCCGACCCGATGCCGCCACCTTGGTTCCGGAAAAGAGGGAAGAGCTTACCACCGAGGGCGGGCTGGATGTGGACGGAAATCGGGAGCGCCTCACCTCCTTCGTTATGGCCTTCAAGGATGTCGGAATCCTGGTGAGCATGTTCATCGATCCCTCTCCCGCTCAGGTGAAGGCCTCTCATCGCGTGGGAGCTAATAGCATCGAGATCCACACGGGTCGGTATGCGGAGGCAAGGGACGAGGCCGGCCGTGCCGCGGAGCTGGAAAAGATCGTAGATGCAGCCAAGCTGGCGAGCAGGATGGGTTTGAAAGTGCATGCAGGTCATGGTCTCGATTATCAAAATGTGACGAAGATCGTGGAGATCTCGGAGGTCGAGGAACTGAACATCGGCCATTCCATCGTGGGGCGGGCCTGTTTGATAGGTATGGAGAAAGCAGTGCGTCAAATGCTTCTGGCGATGGGAAGGAAGGTTTGAACGAGGTTTCGCGGCGCCCATGGGAACAGACTCTCCGGATCCTTAATGGGTTCGGAGGGTCATTCGTGAATAAGGGAAGGAAAGGCGAATTCCGATGATCAAAGGCCTGGGTGTGGATTTGGTGTCCGTTCGGAGGATAGAGGAAGCGGTTACCCGCCATGGCGAGAGGCTGCTGAATCGGGTCTTCACTCCGCGCGAAGTCGAATACTGCATGAGCAAAGGATTTCCCGCCGCCCATTTAGCGGGGCGTTGGGCCATCAAAGAGGCCTTTTTCAAGGCTATGGGAATTGGCTGGGGACAGGGTTTGCGGTGGAAGGATGTAGAGTTGGAGGGAGGTAAAGGCCTCCTTCCTCAGGTCGTCTTGAGGGGCGAGATGAAGAAAAGGGCGGAGGATAGGGGGATCAGTGAAGTATGGGCCAGTCTGAGCCACGAAAAGGAATTTGCTGTGGCCACGGTCCTCCTCTCTGGTGAAGGAGAAGGGGGCCCTTCCTCTGAGGGGGTCCTTTCGGGATGAAGATCGTGACCGCCGCTGAGATGCAACAGATCGATCGAAGGGCTACCGCGGAATTCGGTATCCCGTCCCTGTTGCTGATGGAGAATGCAGGATTACAGATAGTCCTGGCAATCGAGAGATCCTTTCCAGATTACCTCCATTTGCCCATTTCGATCTTTTGCGGGAAGGGGAACAATGGAGGGGACGGATTCGTAGCGGCGCGCCATCTTCTCAATCGGGGGAGGACGGTCCATGTCTTCCTTTTCGGGAAAGGGCAAGAGACCAAAGGGGATGCGGCGATCAATCTGCAGATCTTAAGAAGGATGGGGGTTCCCATCCGGGAAATTCAAGACCTGACTGATTTGCAGAGGGACCTCCGGATGGTGGAGGAATCGGGTCTGGCGGTGGATGCCCTTCTGGGCACTGGTGCCATTCCGCCCGCCAAGGGCCTGCTGGGAGAGGCGATCTCCTTTATGAATGAACTCAAAAGTCCCATTATAGCCGTGGATATTCCCTCCGGTCTGGGTGCCGACGAAAGTCATCCTCTCGGTGATTGTGTCCATGCCGATCTGACCGTTACCTTTGCCCTTCCGAAGAGGAGCCTGGTTCTTTATCCGGCGGCGAGTTTTGTGGGTAGGCTCGAGGTAGCAGACATCGGCATTCCTCAAGGGCTCCTCCAAGATCCTGAGATCAAGCTGAATCTGATCGAACCGGAGGAGGTGGCGAGGGCCTTCCCCCCCCGAAAAAGAGACGCTCA
>Ga0315284_10013285_pt1 | contig 11720 bp, 13 predicted proteins | sample YL17G09_16_MG_FD_203696 | JGI IMG/M metagenome (GOLD analysis project Ga0315284, IMG submission 203696) | Sediment microbial communities from Yellowstone Lake, YNP, Wyoming, USA - YL17G09_16 | ecosystem: Environmental > Aquatic > Freshwater > Lake > Sediment | place: USA: Wyoming | collected... | reverse complement strand
TTGTGGTATTACAGAAGAATATTTTGAATATATAAAAAGTTATTTAAATAATTTTGATGATTTATTTGCAGATGCTGAAAAAAATAAAAACGAAACTGCAACCATTAAAGAAGAAAAAATAAGTATAGAAGAAATTGAAAAACTTAGAAATTTAAAGGATGGGGAACCTGAATTAAAAAAAGAAATCATTAATGCCCCAAATAAGATTTTAAAACATAAAATTGATGCAATATTTATCTCTCACAGTCATTTCGACCATATTTCAGGATTAAAAGATTTTATTAAATTATATCCAGATGTTCCTATAATCTGTTCGAGAATTACATTAGATTTATATTTACTTAGAGATTCAAATTTTCTAAAACAAGAGAAAAAGGACGAAATAGAGGAAGAATATAGCAATATAGTCAAGAACGTAATTTACGTCGAAAACGGAGAAAAGATCGAATTTAAAGATCAAGATTGCTTTTTATCGTTTTTTCACGCAGGTCATATGCCTGGAGCTTTAATGTTATTAGCTAAAATAAAGGATTATCGGTTTTTATACACGGGCGACTATACTTACTTTGATATAACGCCATTTAGTGGAACAAGGAGATTTTTAGATCAAATATCTCGTCCAATTGACTTTTTACTAATTGATGCTTCTAGTGCACATGAAGATTTCGGAGATCCTTCTCAGCAATTTCATAGTCTTATTTTATTTATGGAGCAAAAAGCAGAATTTGGAGATAGTTCTTTAATTGGTGCAGATCCGTCTAGTTTAGCAATTTCGTTTATATTAATTCTCTGGAGATATTTTAGAAAACTACAATTAAGAAAAGATTTCAAAAATCGTCCGAATATTTATGTAGACCAAATGGTTTTGAAAAATATCCAAGTAATAAATCATAGATATGAATATATATATGGACCCATCTCAAAATTAATACGAGACAAGGCCAACCCTTTTAATTCGATCAAAATTCGATGGTTTGATTTAGATAACTTGGACTTTTTGAGAAAAAAGAATAATATAATTATTTCTCATCCGCCAGACCTTTCGTATGGCATTATTAGAAATATTATAAGCGTAATTGGTCGAAATCCGCATAATCTAGTATATCTTTCGGGAGCTATTAACGAACAACCTGGACAAAGTCTTATCGAAGGGGCTAACGAAATTGAATTCTTCGAAACTTGGAAAGTTCCGTTTAGAGCTTTATTGTTAAATACTTTTGCCCCTCAACTAAAAATTAAATTACACGGAGATAAGCAGCAGTTGAGTGAAATGATAAAAAATCTTGAACCTAAAGAAGTGTGCTTTTTCCATCAATCGTATAAAAAACTTTATGAAGTTGCTGAACACGCTCAAAAAAACCTTGGAGTACAAAAGTTAAGCGTACCGATCAAAAGAAATCTAATGATATTGAAATAAAAAAAAAGACGAAAACCGAATTAATAGAAATGCTATAGAAAGTTCAAAAGTCGAATAAAAAGAATGTAAAACTGATAATTTGTTAAGATAAATTCCCTAATATTAGAATTATTGATTTCTGGAACTATTCTTCCTATTTTTGGAAATAAATTCAAATTTTCAACTTTTTCTCGTACTTGTTCAAAAAGTAAAGATGCATATTGAGGCGAGTCTTGAGCAATATAATCTTATTTAAGATTAAATTAGATAAATTTGATAAATGTGAAAAAAATTCAGGACCTTTTTGATATGTAAGCTATAATGTCGTCTAAATCGTTTTCAGCTTCTTCTGCCCATTTTATTCGAACCATTTCTTTCTAGCCTTATCTATTACTTGTTCGTGAGGAATAGTCTTTCCTTCACTGATTTGTTTTTCAGCTTTTAAAAGTTTCTGTTTTACGAATAGATGATATTGTATATCTTCTAATGTAATATCCTCAGGCAGATCTTTTATTAGGTTAATAACTTCCTCTTTAATATTTATACCATTCCTTACATTCATTATTCATCATTATCTTAATTACTTCTAGAGTTAATAATATTATTTGATGAAAAAATTAATTTTTTAAAAAAATTTTTAACGCAAAATGAAATTATGCCAAAATCGAAGCCAAAGCCAAAACCAATCGACGAATCAAATATGTACGGCAAATACACCAAAACCTAATTAATCGAAATGCTAGAAAAAGTCCAAACAATGACCATTGAAAATTTGGAAATGTTAAAACAAATCATGGAATTGTTGGAAAAGGGCTAGGAATCGTTCAATTTATGTATCTTGTGATACATGAAAAGTAGGATTATGATATTATCGATCAACGAGTTGGTTGTTTTTAAAGGATAATAAAAGAGAGTGTTAGTAAATACAAACATTAACAGAAGATATAAAAATTAATTTCCTAATAATTAGGAATCGTTTTTATGGGATACTCAAGATAATATAGATAATAAATTAAGGAATAACTATGGAAGATTAGATATTAGATCAAGTGCCTATTATATGGGCGGTTTTATTAAGGAAAATCTTGCATTTTAAAATGCAATGTACGATACAATTGTTCCATAGGTTGGTTAAACTCAATTAAAGGTGATTACACAGTTGAATTTATAATTTTTTAGTCAATAAAAAAAAATTCTATTACAACTATTCAAATAATAAAATTATTTAAATCATATCTCTCAATCTAGAAGGAATTTTGTCATCTTGAGCAAATTTAAAAAGATCTCCTAAAAATAATTTAAAATGAGGTAATTTTTGTATCAAGTCTTCAATATTTAGCTTATTAATTAAATTATGGAGATTTTTAATTGAATAGCTTTTACCAGCTTTTTTTAAAATCGCTGTTAAAAGAATTTTTTCATAAGATTTTTCATCAGGATTTTGAGGTAATTCTTCTAATTTATCTTGATTGCAAATATCTTTTATTTCTTTTTTAAAAATTTCGTCAATAATATTAAATTCCTTAAATAATAAATCTAAATTTGTTAAAAAAATCACATCTCCTCCGTGTTTAAAAGTATGAATGATGAACCTTTCTTTATAATCAAGAATTTCAAGCACAGGTTCAATTCTTTCTATAATATTATATATATCGTTTCGTAATGTGTTTAAATTTGTATGATTTAAATTACAAGTGGTTGTGGGATGAAAATCAGGAATGAAAAAGCAAATAATGCTGGGATCCTGTAATTTTTTAAAATTATTAAATAGGTTCTCATCACTTAAAAGTTTTGATTTAGGACCTATCTTTATTATTTCAAAATTGACTTTTTTAAAACAAAAATTATATTTATTAATTATCCTTTCAAGTAAAAAAGTTGCTTCAGGTTCTCCTTCAACTAAAATTCTAATTGTCTTTCTAATATTACTCATAAAAAAAGCACTGCATTATAAAGAATCTGTTAAATGAGTTAACACAATAGTATTTTTTTCAATGTCTTTTAATGCTTTTATTGTTTCGATTAATGATTTTTCATCTGACAATAACTTAATTTCCGTTGTTCCTTTCTTTCGCTTAAAATAATATATCATTTCAATTTCAAATTGTCTCAAACTTTCAGAATCGTGTGTCAAAAATATTATTTGCGTATCATCACTAGCTGCAATAGAAAAATCTGCAATATAATTTCTAATTGAAGGATGGATTCCATTTTCAGGTTCATCAAAAATTATTAAAGTGGGTTTTTCTTTATTAAAGAGAACGGTCAAAATACATAATAGTCTAATAATTCCATCAGAAGCTTGAATTAATGGTGCATATTTTTTATTCCAATCATCTTCTGAAAAAGAAAGAAATGCTAGCCCTTTCTCGTTTGATGTTTGAACAATTAAATCTCGAAAATTAGGTACCAATTGAGTAAGCCATTTTAATATATCATCAAATATTTCTTTTTGTTTAAAATTAATATTTAATAATACAGTCATTAGATTTTTAAAATCTTCAGATAAAATAATCTCATCAGATATTACTGCTTCTTTACAAATTTCTTTCTTATTGTATAAATTAAAATCATATAATCTTATATTATCCCAAAATTTGTAAAATTGATCTACAACATCAAAATTAATATTATTTTTACCTTCGTGATAAAATCTTTTTAAGATACTATTTTGAACATATGAAAAATCTTTTTCTATTTCAGATCGATCATTACCATAACCAAGACCCTTGAACTTTATTTCTCCCTTAATTCCTGGACGAACTTCCTTAATGTCCATTGAACCCTCTAAAATTATACTTTTACTTTTTTTTTCTATTATTTCAAAATGCTCATTTGCCCAAAATGTTTTTATATTAGGACTAGAGAAAATTTCTACATAATATTTATAAGAATATTCTCCATAGAAAATAACAACTTCAAATATCAAAGGTTTGTCTTGCCCTATTCTAAAAGCATTTTTTAAAAAATATTCAATATCATAATCGTATCTAGTACCTTTATCAATATACTTTCTAATTAATCCTCTAAAAAATATTAAAAACTCTGCAATTGAAGTTTTTCCTGAGGAATTGGGACCAATAAATACATTACATTGATTTAAATTTATATTTATTTCGTCAAAAACCTTATAATTCGTTAATCTAAGTTTTACGATTTTTGCTGAGTGCATTTTCAATATAATAATGCTGAAACAAACATAAAAATGTTTTTGTTATTTTTTCAATTAATTTTTAACGCAACTCAGTATTATGCCAAAACCGAAACCGCTTGACGATCCGAAATTGTACGTTAAGAAGACCGTAGCGGAATTAATAGAAATGCACGATAAACTCGCGAAGTCGTACAATGAGAATTTAGAACGGTTAAAACAAGTACAGGAACGGTTGGAAAAGGAGTAACAATCGTTCAATTTACATATATTGTAAAACTTTTTATCCTTTTTAATCATTTGATTTATCAATATAACTTAAACTAAGTATTTTGCAAATTTTATCAAATAATTTTATTTTTATTGCTTCTGAAAGATATCCCTTTCCTTCATCGAAATTATCATAAAATGGACCTAAATCTTCCAATGGATTTCCATATTCCATATCAGATTGCATCTTTTCAAACAATTGAACATAAATATTATTTGAATCAGTATCAATTTCCTTTATAAAATCTCCCACTTTATCGAGAGGTAAACCATTTTTAATTGACCACTGTTCAACAAGAGATTTATGTCGATTAGGATCATTTTTTTTCGACTTTTCCTTTGAATTTCGTTGTGAATTCCAGTCTAAATTTACCGTTCTGCTATTTATTTCATTTAATGCGATTTTACTATCTTCTATTGCCTGTTTTGGTGCAATAGCGTTGAAATATTTAAATATTTAAAAAAAATAATCGATAAACTGTGGGTCTCTTTTCTGTTAAATAGTCTTGGTTTTTTGATGTTTATAAAGTTTATAAGACTAATAAAAATGACTGTAGAAATAAATAGAAAAAAAGACCAAAAAACTCAAAACAATGGAACCAATCTTGAAGAATCCTTATATACTAATTTACTGTCAATTAACAATAAATTACGTCCTAAATGCTCTATTATACCAATTTTAAAGGATTCAAAAGAAGAAAAAACATTATTAAGAATTTTGGGGATTACAGTTACTTTTCAAGAATTTTCTAATAAAAATAATTTATTGGATTTAAGCTTTGAGTTAAAGAATATTCCTTTTAACGAATTAGACTCAGAATTTAAAATGATTTTGAACCAAGAGTTTTCAAAGACTATTAGATTAGTAACAAAAAATAGTAATAAAAGTTAGAATTAAAAACGCGTTAATATTACGCAATCTTTTTTTTAATCAACATTGACATCTATTTTACATTGGTTACATTTTTTTGCTCCCCGGAATAGGGGATTACCACATTCTGGACAGTGATACCGTTTCTCTTCTTCTTCAACAAATTTCTCAGTTCCTAATTTTCTCCAAGTCGGAATCGTTCTAAAAATTACTTTTTTCCCTACTGCAATTGGAAAATTGTTTATAAATTTACAAGGCCAATCGTCGCATTGATGGCAACCTTCAATTCCTTTTTCTTTCGTACACTTTTTAATTGGACAGCTTCTACAGACTGGAAAGACAACTCCGTCTGAAAGGCAACCTGTACAAGAAATGTCGTCTGGTGTTTTTGCAAATGCTTTATAAATTGGTAATAAAATTTGTTTGAACTTTACATTATTATCTCTGTGAGCAATATAAATCGAACAAACTCCGCAATAAAGCCCACATGGGGATAATAGTTCCCTTTTAACCTCAGTCATTTTTTTCACCAAATTTATATTAAAGAAAGTATATTATTGTTACTATATAAAAGTTATTAGTTTACTATATTTTATTGTGGTTGGATAATTAAATTATAGTTTAAAAAACAGAGAAATTTAAGTAAAATGGAAAAATTATTTGAACCATATTACAATAAAATCGACGAAAAATTAGAGGAAATTAACAAAAAGATTTCATTTCTTCAAGATCTTATCATTAAGACAAAAATAAAGTTAGATTTATTTAGTAGTAGTGTAATAAAAAAAAACTATATTTCAGAATTAACTAAAATTTCCGAAGATAATTTAAAGGCGTTTTTAAAGACCAGACCAAACGATTGTCGTATTTTAGATCGCTGTACAACAAAGATCGAAAAAGCAGTAATCAAGGCTTTAAGGATCTTTACTGAGAAAGGAGTTACAGCTACGGAAGAGTTAATAGATTCTTATATTGAATATACGAATAAATATTTTTCATTAGATATATGTTCTGATAAGCAATGTCTAAATTATGCGTTGAATATATTTACCGCTTTGAAAAAATTGATTCAATCAGTTAAAAAAACAGAATTAAGAAATATAGAGATTCTTTATAAAGATAATAAATTCTTCGACAATCTTGAAGGATCTAAAGGAGAATCAGATTTAATATCTCCTCTTTCAAACGAAAAAAGGATCAAAATATTAAAAATACTAAGTAAGGGTAAATTACCGTATAATCAAATAGAGGATAATGTTCGTATTAAAGGAGGTCCTTTTCATTTTCATCTTAAAAAGCTTTTAGAAGCGCACTTTGTAGAACAAACAAACGAGAAAACTTATTCAATAACACATAAAGGCACGAGAGCTCTACAACTACTATTTGATTTTAAAGAAGATTTTTCAATTTTAGACTAAGTTAATTGACCAGATTAATATTTATTTAATTTATAAAATAAAATAAAGTATGGTTGAGAGAAAATGGTTAATAAGTACAAAATAATTGCTGAAAAAATGGGAACTGTTTGGTCAGATGAGATGGAAAAAATTTTAAGAGCATTATATAGTCCTGAAGAGGCAGATATATTAACATTATTTAAAATGCCCTATGCCGATCAATTAACCGCAGCACAAATATCAAAAAAGCTTAAACGCCCCATCGAAGAGTTAGAACCTATGTTAAAGGAAATGGCTCGTACTCAACGATTATTTTCAGCTGAAAAAAACAATAAAAGAACGTATTCAATGTTTCCGTTATTACCTGGATTATTTGAATTATTCTTCTCTAATCACGAAAGAGCTTCTAAGGAAGAAAGAGAAACCTTATTATTGTTCGCGGAAGAATACGAGAAATATTATACGTCAGGTAAGATTTTGAATTTATTCAATTCGTCTTATCCTTTTATGAGAGTCTTCGTTGATCAAAAGATAATTGACAATAACATTAATAGTAAAGGCAAGCTTGTTGAAGTTAATCAAGAAGTTGAACAGGTTAAAAACGATATATTACCTTTTGAGCAAGCCAGAAATTTCGTTGAAAAATCGCGAAGAGTCTCAGTAATGGATTGCGCGTGCCGGACTCATATGAAAATTTCTAACGATGGAATCCCGGTTAATAAATATCCTATCAATGTTTGTATGGCTTTTAATACATGGGCTGATTATTGTATAGAACAAGGTTTTGGAAAAGAGCTCACAAAACAAGAAGCACTGGAGACTTTAAACGCTGCAGCTAAGGCCGGGTTGGTTCACACTACTCAAAACATTACCGAAAAGGCTTTGTTTATTTGCAATTGTGATCGCGATTGTTGTGTTATGCTAAGGGGAATTCGACTTTTTAATAATCCCAGAATGGTTGCAAGTTCAAATTTTCTACCAGAATACGATGTAAATAATTGTATATTTTGTCAGCAATGCGTTAAACTTTGCCCAATGAATACTATTGAACTAATTAATGAAGATGCAGAAAATAAGAAGATCAATATTGATTTTAATCGATGCATTGGATGTGGCGTGTGTTCGTTTAATTGCGCAAATGGGGCTTTAACTATGGTAAAAATATTTACTAAGATCCCCGTAGAAAATGCTATGGAAGCTATGAAAAAAAGTGTGGAAGGAAGGGTAAATTAAAAGAATATGCTATTTTACACAAAACTTCAAGAAGGTATAGATTTAGTAAAATCAGATTCTAAATTTATTTGGCACTGTCAAGGAATAGTTATTAAGAACGTAGAAAATTCTGGTAACATATTAATTGATTGTAATTTCCCGAAAACAGACCTCAAGCAGTTATTAAAAGATTTGGACGACAAGGTTGATGCCTACATTGCCACTCATACTCATTTAGATCACGTTAACAACTTATATCATTTTGAAAAATTGAAACCTAACGCAAAAAAATATTGCCCAATACCAGAGAACGAATACTTGTTAAATATAGATAATTTCATAGCCGTGAATGGTGCGATAGATTTTGGAGTGGGAGAACAAATGAAATCTATGATCTATAATTTTTTAAAATTTAAAGAAGTGAAATCTGTTATAGGATTTAAACCTGGTTCTGAGTTTAAATTTGGAGGGATAAATTTAAAAACGATACATTTACCTGGCCATTCTCCCGGACTTGTTGCTATTATTATTGAAAATACAAATCGTAAACAACGAAAAATTCTTTTTGCCACAGATATAGGTCTCGAAGATTTTGGAGCGTGGTATGGATTTAAATATAATAATTTGAAAACAATAAGAAAAGATATAGATAAAATCGAAAAAATTTATTTAAACGAGGATTTTATACTTGTAAGTAGTCATGGAGAAACTTATTTTGAAAAAAGACCAGAAATCTTCCAACAAATACTAAAAAAAATCGATCAAAACGAAATAAAGGTATTAAAAATGTTTGATCCAAAAATACCTAAAAGCTTAGAGGAAATCTCTTTAAAAGGCATAATTTATAGTACTAAAACAGTAAATAAATATTTAAATCTCGGCGAAGAGTTTAAAAAATTGATGTTTTTCTGGGAAGGAGGTTTTTTACTAAATCACATCTACGAATTGGTTGAAAAAGGAAAATTGCGCGAAGTTTCTAATAAAAAGTGGATCCTTAACGATTCTAATTGATTTTTTTATTTAGAGAAACTTATTCCTTTACTTTTCATTTCTTCTTCTAATTTTTTAGGAAATCCGGGTCTACAAGTACAATTCTTGTTATGATCTATATGCCATTTAACTTTCTCTTCAAAAGACGCATTTTTTGGCATTTTATTTTTTGAATGCCATTCTTTATTTATCATATATTTTCCCAAGCAATTCTATAATCATTTTTTTTCTTTATTTTATTTATTAAGTTATTTCGATCTTTGGGGTAGATTCATTTAGAAAATAAATCTATTCTTAAGGCATATTGTTTTGGGCTATTATCGCAATTTACTTCGCAACAAGCAGGCATATAAGAGTAAACCTCAAATTTATCGGTTGGAACTAATAGATAAATCAACGAATGAATTAAATTACAGGTTTTGCTTATTTCTTCCAAAGGACCGTCACATAAAGCTTTCTTGTGTTCTTTTTTCTTAACAAATAAACATAAACCGTCTCGAGGATAAAATCCAAATAAAAATTGATATCTTGGTATAATTGGATAATTTACGCTTTCTACTTTCTTTTGATATTCAATTTTTATGTTACTAAAAGTTAAGGTAAAAATAATCGATTTGAAGATATCGCTTTCTTTGTCCTCTTTAGATAATTCGTGGATTACGAAATCTTTAGAAACAGCTTTATCTATTAAACCCTCTAAATATTTTGAGATCATGGGTAAGGTAAAAAATAAAAAAAAAATTATTTCTTCTTCTTTTTTCTAGGATCGACCCACTCAGAGAAAATTTCATCTATTGTTAATTTTCTCAAACGACATTTTTCACATTCTTCGTCTGAAACCTTTTTAAAAGTAAAATCTCCCGGTTTAAAAGTTCGCGTGATTTTAGTGCTACAACTTTCGCATTTCAAAATTGTATATATATTTTCAATAAATCGAGCCTTTCGATCAAGAATATCTCCGATTGCAGGAATCGGTGGAAATTGAGGCTCGTCTGGAGGTTGAGACAAATATTTTCACTAAAAACTTTTTATTTTTATAATATAATAAGAAATTGATAATTAATATTTTTTACCATTATTACTTAAGAAAAGTATCCGTTTTTACCATTATAGCTTTTTTCTTCAGCTTTTTTATCCTGATCTTCTGTTTTATCTTTTGTATCTTCTAATCTTTCTTTTTCTTTTTCAAGTTTAGGTTCTGGTTCAGGAGGTTTTGGTTTCTTGGATAAAACTACTTTTGCGTATCTTAGCACATCCTTTCCTAATTTCCAGCCATCTTGAATTACTTCTATAACGCAATTTTCTGGAATATCGTCTTTCTCTATTGACGATAACGCTTCGTGAATATTGTAATCAAAACGATCGTTAATCTTAACGCTAATTGGTTCCGCACCTTGGCTTTTTAAAATGCTCATAAATTGTTTATAAAATGGAGTTAAAGTATCGTTTAATGTATTGTTTTTGCTTTCAATTGCGTTTTTGAAGGAATCGTATAAGGGGAGAAAATTTTTCAAAACAGATGCCGTATTTTGGGTCGTTAAAGCTTGACGACTTTTATCCCATCTTTTTTGGGCGTTTTCAAATTCGGCTTGAAGATGGACGCTTTTATCTTTCCATTTTTTAAATTCTTCCGATTTTTCACTTTCAATTTTTAAATTAATTTGTAATTCTTTAATTCTTTCGACTAATTCTTCCTTGGAATAATACTCCAGAAGTTTTTGTTCCTCCATTTTTTTTTCTGGTATAGCTTTTTTTTCGGCACCTTCTTTATCTTCGATTAATTTTTGATCTGCTTTTTTATCTTTAATTTCGTTATTTTTTTCGTTTATTTCTTCTTTTTGCTTAACTTCCTTTTTCTCCTCTTTTTTTGTAGGCAAATTCATAACACCTTAAATATAATTATGTTTTTAAACTAAAGTGCTAAACTTATTTTAGAGTTTATGAATTATAAAAAAATTGGGTACAAAAAAATTTAATTATTTATATAGATCTCTATATCATAAAATTAAAAAGTTTAAGTTGACTTAAGATTTTATAAGGAAAAAAGTTTAATTTTCAATATAACATTATAATATAAATGAAATTGTATTCAAAGATAAAAACTGATAATCTATTAAAATCATTAATGAAAAGGTGTTAATTTCATCATGTCCGAAAGTAAGAAATCAAAGAAAAAAGAAAAGATAATTGGAATAGACCTCGGAACTTCTAATAGCGCGTGTGCCGTAATAAATGCCATTGGCAAGCCAGAAATAGTACCTGCAGCGGAGGGAACTACGCTTGGGGGTAAAGCATTCCCTTCTTACGTAGCTTTTAACGAGCAAGGTCAAAAAATTGTTGGCGAACCCGCAAGAAGACAAGCTATAAGTAATCCTGACGGTACAATTACAGCGATTAAACGCAAAATGGGTACATCGTATAAAGCAAAAATTA
>Ga0315284_10013280_pt1 | contig 11722 bp, 12 predicted proteins | sample YL17G09_16_MG_FD_203696 | JGI IMG/M metagenome (GOLD analysis project Ga0315284, IMG submission 203696) | Sediment microbial communities from Yellowstone Lake, YNP, Wyoming, USA - YL17G09_16 | ecosystem: Environmental > Aquatic > Freshwater > Lake > Sediment | place: USA: Wyoming | collected... | reverse complement strand
AAAGTTTATCAGGTAAAACACGAACTTTGATATTATCGGAATTCACGCATATTCCGTATCGGTTAGCTTGCTCTGCTACTCCAGCGCCAAATGATATATCGGAATTGGCGAATCATGCCGAGTTTTTGGGGATAATGAAACGGCAAGAAATGTTGGCTACCTTTTTCGTGCATGATCCAAACGGTGGGGAAGCTTGGCGGTTGAAAGGTTATGCTCAAGATAAGTTTTGGTGCTGGATTGCACAATGGGCCGCGTATATACGAAAACCATCTGATTTGGGATTTGATGATGGGGATTTTATTATCCCTGGTTTGAATATCATTGATGGGAGAGTTGATTCAGATTTCAATCCGGATGGTACTTTATTTCATATCGGGTTAGGCGGAATAAATGAGCGTCGGGCGGCTCGAAGGGATTCCTTGTTAGCAAGGGTAATTTGCGCTCGGGATATGATTATTGAATCTAATAAACAGTGGTTAGTATGGTGCGGTTTGAACGCGGAAGGCGATGCACTTGAAAAAGAGTTGGGGGATATTTGTGTTCAGGTTGCCGGTGTGGATAACGATGAAAAGAAGATTGAGAAAGAACTATTATGGCGTACCGGGAAAGTTAGGGTGATGATTACCAAGAGTAAAATTTTTGGTTTTGGGATGAATTGGCAACATTGTTCAAATGTACTCTTTTTGGGTTTGGGGGATTCGTATGAACAATATTATCAGGCGGTAAGACGGTGTTGGAGATTTGGGCAAAAGAACCTGGTAAATGTGGTTATTCTTACTTCTTCAGTTGAGGAGGAAGTAGTTCAGAATGTTAGGCGTAAAGAAGCCCAAGCGGCGTTGCAAGCGGCGCAGGTAATTGCGTATTCTAAGGAGGCTATGATGAAAGAAGTTTTGAGTAATAAGGTGGCAGATCAAACATATACTACGCATGAATCCACCGGGGAAGGTTGGCAGATGTTGATGGGGGATTGCATTGAACGTATACATGAAATATCGGATGCTTCTATAGGTATGTCATTATTTTCCCCGCCGTTTGCTTCGTTGTATACATATAGCGCTAGTGACCGAGATTTGGGAAATTCAAGGGATTACGATCAGTTTTTCGAGCATTTCAAATTCTTGACTTCTGAATTATTAAGAATAACTATGGCTGGGAGAAGATGTTGTGTGCATGTTCAACAGATAGCCACTACTAAGCAGAATCAGGGGATAATCGGATGGCGGGATTTTAGGGCGGATGTGGTTCGGTTATTGGTGAGTAGCGGATGGGTATATGACGGGGAAGTGGTGATCGATAAAGATCCGCAGGCGCAGGCTATCCGGACTAAGAGCAAGGCGTTGATGTTTGTTCAAAAGAATAAGGATAGTTCATGGCTCAGGCCGGCGATGGCGGATTATATCATTTGTTTCCGGCATCCGGGGGACAATCAGGTTCCTATAATACCGGATATATCTAATAATGAATGGATAGAATGGGCGCGGCCAATTTGGTATGGTATTCGGGAATCGGATACTTTGAGTTTTACAGAAGTTCGAGCTGAAAAGGATGAACGGCATATTTGTCCGCTGCAATTGGGAACTATTGAACGGTGTATCCGGTTATGGTCAAACAAAGGGGAAATTGTATTTTCTCCATTTGCGGGTATCGGGTCTGAGGGTTACGTAGCTCTTCGGCAAGGTAGGAGGTTTATTGGTATTGAACTAAAAGAAGCGTATTATCAACAAGCTGTGCGAAACTTGAAGGGCGCGATAAAACAGCTTAGTCTATTTGAAGATGATTCCGAAAATCTTAACGTTGCTACCTGAATAACCGCGTTACGCGGTACAAGGGAAACTATGGAAAAGATCGCTTTATTACTCCAGGATTATAACTATTACCGGGCTAAAACAAGATATCTAATTGAAGCAAGAAAGAAAAAACCGAATATTGGGGATGTAAAAGAAAAGAATGGTTACCCGGCGCTGAAAGAAATGGACCATTGGTGCGGGGTTCATTCGATTGATTCCCGGAAGTGGCTTTACTTTCTTTTTCAGCGTACCGGTTTTCAATTTGGCCCGAAATTGACGGCATTGATTCCCAATAAAAAGCGGGAATGGGAAGTAATTGATAAATTCAAGAAGCTTCATGGAGCTCATCTATTCGAGGACCGCGTATATAACCAATATCAGTTTAAGCGGGTTCATTCAGGGGATATTCATGATGCTAACCGGGATGTATCTCCTATGGCTGAACGGATTAAGGCCCGGTACATAGCGGCTAATCAGTATAAACGGTGTTTAGACGAAATGTTTGTATCTGGTCCGGATATTTATCCTACGCGGGGTTATCATCCAAAAAGTAAGGTATGCCAAAATTGTATCGTGGCTCGGGAGTGTATAACAAAGTTGCGGGCCGCGGTTCCGGCTTTCGATATTATAGCGCTTAGGACAGGCCAGTTGACCCTAGAGCAAGCGGCTATAGCGGATGGGAGATATTATCAGAGATAGGGTTGTTACGTTTTACCCTGAGAATCGTTATAACGGGTATAGGAGTTATTAATGCGATTTTGTCAAAATTTGGTGATTGCGGAGGCTTCTCAATTTTTTGAAAGTGCAATTGGAATTTCGACCCCAAAAGGTATTCAATGCGATTCTCAGAATAATTTTTATGTTATTGGCCGAACGGAAGAAGAAAAGAGGCTGGTGTATAATGGGGATTGGATTCTGATTATGCCCTGGGGAGAATTACAAGTAATGGGTATGGAGGAATTCGGTTACCGATATTGCCCGTTAAAGGATGACCAATTATCCGGGTTACAGTTTGTGAAAGTTTCGGGTGGCTATTGAAAAAAGAGAATAGATGTAAAGGCGCTTGTTGTATTGAATTGCCTACTGTTATTTATGTAGAGAATAAAAATAAGTTGACTTTGGAGAAGGGGAAATAGGATGCCGAAAGATTATTTAAGCAAAATGTTTTTAGGGGACGATAAAATTTGCTATAAAATATTAAAATTGGCTGAATGGTCAATAGTAGGTAGAAGTCCATTTATTAGCGAAGTATGGACATTGGGGGAATACCTGGATGGAGTATTTACAGGTAGGGTATTAGGTGTAACTGTGAATTCGATTATTACGGATAGAAAATAATTATATAAATGGCGGACAACTACCCGGTAGTTTCGCAGACTTTCCCTTTTGACCTGGAATTTCAAAAGGGGTTACTTCGGTTACTTTGTGAGGATAGTCGTTTCGCGCATTTGGTAGCTGGATACTTGGAGCCTAAATATTTTGAAAGCGAAGTGCTTCAATGGGCTTGGAATACTGCTAAACAGTTTGCCGGTACCTACGGCGCTTATCCTACGGTACATACGTTGAAACAATATGTTCATCAATTGGATCCTAAAATTCGGGGTATCTATGACCTTACGTTAGAGCAAGTCGGGGGTATTAGGCTCCGGGATGAGGCTTGGTTACGGGATGCTGTTTTGGATTTTATTAGGCGAAATATATTCGTGCGGGCATTTCATGATTCCCGGGCTATGTATAACCAAGGCCAAGTTGAAAAGGCTTATGATTATATGATGTCTGAGATGGAACGAATCAATAAAACTGTTTGGGAAGTAGCTGATGAATCGTGGTTTTATGATGACCTTCCAGCGCGGCAAATGGCTCGATTATCAGCGGACCAGAGTTCATCTAATATCGCTACCGGGTTCGACAAGTTGGATATGATGTTGCATGGCGGCCTATCAAAGGGGGAACTTGGTATCTGGGTAGGTTACGCTAAGGGTGGTAAATCCACTTTGTTAATGACTTTGGGGGTAGCGGCGACCAAGTTTCAGTTTAGACCTACGGCGCATTTCGTATTCGAGGGCTCCCGGAAGCAGGTTGAAGATAGATACGAATCAGCTATGACAAGTGAGTTGTATGCTGCTATTCGGGATGGTGGTTTGTCTAGTCAGAAATATTGTCAGGCGTACCAGGAATATCAATATTGCCGCGGTAAACTCTATATCCGGGGTTTTACGGATGAGTGGGATTATTCAGTAGTTGATATTCATTCCACTTTGAAAGATCTGAAGAAAACCCATAATTGGATACCGGATATGGTTATCGTCGATTACGGAGATTTGCTTCAGGGACGGGATAGGCATTATCCGAATGAGCGGGAGAAGCAGAAAGCGGCTTTTAGGGATTTGAAGAGTTTGTCGAATCGCGGATACGCGGTATGGACGGCTTCTCAGGCGCAAAGACCGGATGAGGGATGTGAAACTTCACCGCATTGGATTTATACCCGGATGATTAGCGAATGCTACGAAAAGGTTAGAATTGCTGATTTTTTAGGGTCTATTAATAGTAGTGCTCAGGAACGGCAAGAGGGTATATTGCGGATTTTAGGCGAGATGTACAGGGATAACGCGGCGGATGTAAGGTTTAATTGCCCGGCGAATTTGGCTAAAATGTATATAGGGAATGACCCTACATTGCAAAATAGGTGGATGCCCGATTTATGGGCTGATATTCGTATGGGGGTGCAACGCCAGCAAGTTCAAGAATCAGATAAATTAGTTAATGCACCAACTTCTAAACAACCAGTTCAAACTTACGCGCCGCTAAAATGATTGACCTAGCTATTCAGCGGTTTGATTTACTTGGTTACGTAAAGAGCTTTGGCGGCGAGGAAGCTCAATCCGGGGAATGGGTATTGGATTGCCCGGTTTGTCATAAACCCAAATTGATAGTGAATCTGAAAAAGAGGGCTTATCATTGTTGGGTATGCCAGAAATACGCAGTAGTGCAAACTGCTCAGGGTCCGCGTAGGGAAGCGACTGCGGGGGCCGGGGGACTGATAGACCTCATTCAGCTATTAGAACGGTGTGAGCGCCATCAAGCGGTCTCTAGGGTATTAGCGTATGGGTTTACCGCTAAGGATTTGGTATTTATCACCGATGGGGATTTTGCCGAGATAACCGCGTTAAAACCCCGGGAGTTGATGCCTATTGATTATCCGCCTTGTGCTAAACCCATAACGCATGAATTATTTTATATGGGTAAACGCGGTATTACGATGGATGATGTTCGCCGGCTGGGTTTATTTTATTGCGATGGCGGTAGGTATCAGAACCGGTTAATATTTCCCGTTTGGGATGATGGTAAATTGGTTTATTACCAGGGCCGGGCTATGTGGGAACCAAGACTCGGCGAGGATTACTTAAAGGCGTTTAATCCGCCTAGAGCGGTTGGTGCCGCGGTATCTACTGAAGTTTTGATGGGGTTACATCATGCTAGGGTCTATCCTAGAGTAATTATTACTGAAGGTCCGGTAGATGCTATTCATGCGGGTCCATCAGCGGTATGCAGTTTTGGGAAAAACTTATCTCCGGTACAGCTATCTCGGTTATGGGGTGCGGGTGTTAGGGCAATTGATTTGATGTATGACCCGGATGCCCGGAGTGATATGGAGGCTTTAGCGCCATTATTGGCTACTTTATTCGATACCCGGTTGGTATATTTGCCTTACGGGGATCCGGGGTCATGGCCAAGGGAAGAATTGCAAAAAATCGTACAAAGAGGGGTTCTGGTGAGAAAAAGGAGCAAATTAGCAGCTATTTAATGATGAAATTATGTTGTATAAATATAAGGTTACAAACAAACGACAATTATTGTAAAAAAGTGGTTGCAAAGTAAAAAATATTTGGTATAATGGTAAATATAAATCAAACCCGGTTAATCGAATGGTTGCCGGCGGGTCACATGACCCATGAAAGGAAGAAAGTAATGAAAATGGAATTAATAGCAAATCAAGCGGGGAAATACGTTTATCGGTTTAATAACCGGCTAGATTGGGATGGTAATGGCCGGAGCGACTATCAACAGGCACTTCATTTGTTTAATTTTACATTACCGCCTGAAAAGCCCGATAGTTACAAAGCTAAGGCTTTGTGGAATAAAGCCCGGGATATGAAGCGTAGGCAGCGAAGAATGCCAGAAAAACTTGAATTTAATGCCGCTTTGGACGCGGAAGAGGTAAATTACGATTCGTTTTATGAGGCGAGAGAAGCCGTTCGAGTTTTAACTCGGTGTTTAGCTCCCCGGGAAATGGAGTTGTTAGTTGACTCCTTAATGAACGGTATGGATACAGCTCGGAGTAGTTCAAAGGCGCTAAAACGTCAGCGGGCGGTAAATCGATTGCGGGAATATGCCCGAAATCTATTAGAAGAAAGGGGATTTTGATGCAGCCTATATATAAACCTGAAAATGATACGTGGGATGCAAAAGAAGTACCAAAAACGCTGCAATTTATCAATAATTGCTGGATTACCGCTTCTGGAGAAGCGGCTCCAGAGTGTTTCGGGGAACTTTGGGATGGAGTTGGCGTTGGTGGCCAACCTGAATGTAAATCCGGGTGCGATTTTGGCCCGGTTTGTATGGAACTTACGGCCAAACGGGGTTTGGCCGCGGCTAAAATCCGTATGGGCGAGGGTCATAGTTTAACGGATATTTCCGCGGATATGGGGATATCTGAAGTCTCTCTAATCGCCTTGGATGCCTATGCCCGGGGTGGCCCGAGTCCGTTGGGACAAGTAACCAAGAAAAAAGCGCCTCCCCCTTTGGAGGCCCCGTCTGCCCAGAGTGCCAAGGACGGGGCACCGATAAAGGTGAAAAAATATGTAAAGGTTGCCAAGGCACCGGCAGAGTCTACCCCTATCGAGGTTTCTAGACCGGAACCGGAGGGGGATAAGTTTCAACAGGCATGGGTATCGGAACGGAAAGAGTATGAAGCGATACCTAAAAATATGCCTCCAGGGAAGCGGGTGTATGCGAAAGCGGATAAGGGCCGGGTGATTAAAGCCCTGGATATTGGGTATGAACTTGATGACCGGAAAGTGGCTACCATGGGGGAAGTTAGTTCGGCAATTACCGGTAAATCCGGAGTGGAAGATTTCGCTTTGATGGATGCCCCAAATATACCCTAAATGCAAAATTCACTTTTTGCATATGAAGTCACCTCGGAGCCCAACAAGGCGCTGATTACTACCCCGGAACGTTTTGAACGGCTTATCCGATGGTTATCTACCCGGGATAAGTTGGTAATCGATTACGAGACTTCCGGGTTACTTTGGGCTAGGGGTGCCGAATCCATTGGAATGGGCTTGGGTTCCTGGGATGACCAGGGACGGTTGTGGTGTGCGTATGTACCGTATCGGCATCGAACGAATGAAGGCCAATTACCGTTTGAAATGGTTGCTCCGGCTTTGAAAGCTCTATTATCTAATAACGCATTGAAAATAGCGCATAATATCAAGTTCGAGGATCATTTTAGTCGGCGGGAGGGTTGGGTTATTAATGGCCCGAGGTACGATACGATAGTAGCTTGCCGGTTATACGATGAAAACCGGTTTGCTGAATTGGAGTACCGGGCGGAAACGGATATGGGTAAAAAGGATGCCCGGCGTTGGAATACTAAGTTACATGGCCATATTCAGAACTTGGCTAACGGGTTGGGTTTGGGAGTTAAAGCGTATTTGGCTCAATGTGGTTACGCGGAAACGGCTATACAGTTATGCGGTCAATATTGTTGTACCGATATTGAAAATACCGCATTGCTTTACCAGTTTTATGAAAATGGGGGTTTATCTCAGAAGTATTCGCGGATATGTCCTACGGAAATGCGACTAACGGAAATTTTATGCACCATGGAGGAAAATGGTCTACCAATAGACCAGAAATACCTTAGCGGGGTTAAATGGTCCGTAGAGGATGCCAAGGTAAAAATTGAAGCTCAATTGAATCAATTTTTAGGGGGTTTCAAGGTTAAGTTTGGGTCTGATGATGAAGTTCGGGATTTGCTTTGGAATAGGATGGGATTGCGCTGGGAAAAGCGAACTAAGAAAAACAAGTTATCGGTTGATAATGAAGTGTTATCGGAATTCGCCTCGAATAATGCGGTATGCGCGTTGCTGATTAAATGGCGGGATGCTGATAAACTATGTACCACGTATACGCAATCTATCCTGGATATGCTGGATAGTAAGGGGGTGTTGCATAGTAGTTTTCAGCAGCTTGGTACAGTTTCGGGGCGTCTTTCATGTCAGGATCCAAACTTTCAAAATTTTCCATGCGATGACGATGATAGGGCGGTAGCTTTTAGCGGAAAAAAGTTAGAGGATGGCGGTATTGACCCCTGGTCTATTCATCGGGCATTCCCAGTTCGACAACCGGGTTGGGTACGATTATTTCCGGATTATTCGCAAATCGAATTGCGAGTTATCGCTTATTATTCTGGGGATCCAGTAATGGTAGATGCCTATACGCATGATGAAGATATTCACGCGAGAACGGCGAAAGAAATTAGTGCTTTGACGGGTAAGGATTGTCCGCGGAGGGTGGCTAAAATAACTAATTTTGGCATATCTTACGGGATCGGGGATAAGGGTTTATCGGTACAATCCGGGGTATCCTTGGAAGATGCTGCGTTATTTCTAAAAGCATTTTTTGCCAGGTATACCGGAGTAGCACAATACCGGGATCAATTATGCCAGCGAGCAAAAGCTCAGAATGGGGAATGGACTAATATTTTTGGGCGAACTCGCCGAATACCAGAATTACTTTCACCGGAGTTTTGGCAGGTTAAAAGGGCGGAACGGCAAATGATGAGTTCGGCTATATCAGGTACGGCGGCGGAACTTACCAAGGAAAGTTTAGTTCGGATTGACGATTGGATTAAACAATCGGGGTTACCAGTTTTATTATGCAATACCGTTCATGACGAAATACAAATTGATTGCCCAAAAGAAATAATGATGGTGGTTGCGAAAGCGGTTAAGGAGAGGATGGAATATTATCCGGAGTTTGCGCCTATTCCGATTAAGGTAGATATAAAGTATTCCGAAAAGACGTGGGCTGATAAAACTAAACTGAAAGGGGTGTGAAATGAGTGTACATAATAGTCCTTCTATATTTGCAGGTAAAAGAATTCAACTTACTGAAAAAGCTTTTCATGATTTGGGGAGTAATGAAAAATATATTTATATAGAAGATTGGTGGGATCGGGTATACGGGGAATCTTGGATGCATATTTGTGGTAATCCAGCTTGTCTTGGTTACGCTATACGGAGTGCCAAGGTCAAGTTGCCTATTGATGATGAAGTATTATACGGGAAAATCGGGATATTCGGTTATATCGTTCATGAAACTGAGTTACTTCCTATACAGGAAATTAAAGAAATACCAGTTAGGAATCAAGTACGGGGTTCTGGTAAAACTTTTAGGATGATGCAATCTATAATTAATTGCTGCGAAATAGATAACCAGGTATCGGTGATATATGTATTTGGCGCTGATTGCAATTCAGCGCGAAGATTAGCCTCAGAATTTAGGAATTTATATTCTGATAAAGTAGAATTTAAGGATAATAATCCTACGATATTTGAATACCAGGGAAAATCTATTAGGTTTGTATCTATCATGCATAATCAACCGGATAATTCTACAGGTTTAATTCTGGGGGCTTATCCAGGTACTAAGAGTTTTGCGGACCATTTTACTTTGGAAACTCATTTTGGTTGGATATTGGACCAGTATGAACTTTACGGAAAAGGAGGTTGACCATGTTGCAATCAAATGAGATGGATGCGTACATTGCGCGGTTTCAGAATTTGCCAGGTTTTAATATTCATTCGATTAGCGCCGATGGTCAAACTACTCAGCCGTGGTTTGAAGTTCAATCGGCTAACTTGTTACCTGAACTGGTAGTAAGCGAAGCCACTATACCGGCTCAGTTACAGGTAATAACCGCAGAGGTCCAGAAATGGGGCCGGTTGGTGGCAATGGCTAAGAGGGTATGGGAAATAGCGGAGCGGCGGTACCGGTCTTGGCGGTCAAATTTTATGCTTGACGCGGTGGCCCTGGAAGGTAAACCGGACAATTGGAAAAAACCGAGTGAGGCAACTTTGGAATCGATGTACCGGTGTAAACCGGAATATCATACTTACCAGGCGGAAGTAGAAAGAAGTGAGGAAGCTTACAATGCTACGGAGGCAATATTGCAAGCTTGGCGGCTGAAGAAAGATGCTTTGATTGCTTTGAAGCCGCGGTATCATGAGGATGGTGCTAGTCCGAATTATCGGTAATTACTTGTTACATTTGCCGGGGTAAATCGTTATAACAGGTAGGGCAATTAATATTCGCGTAAGCGATAACTAAAGGAGCTTGAAAATGACGTATCAACAGCAACCGGGTTTTCAGGGTCAACCATTTCCGCAGCAACAACAAATGCCGCAACAGGGTTATCAGCAGCAACAGCCGGCGTATCTACCACAACAAGGGTATCCGCAACAACAGCAAATGCCTCAACAGGGGCAACAATATCCAGCGCCGGGTTATCCTCAACAACAGCAAATGCCGCAAGCGCCGTTACCGGCTACCATGCCGCAAACGTATCAAGCGGATGATGCTACGGCTAATGCAGCTTTGGCGCAATCGGGTTCAAGTGGCGATGGTAGACCGAAAGCTAAGTTTTTACGGGTTCCGGGACCGGCGGGACAAATTAAGTGGGATGGGTCGGTGCCTATTGGGTATACCGGCCAATTGCGAATAAGGTTGCTTCCGCCGTGGGGTCCGGGAATAACTACTCCATGGGAGGATCAAAGGAGTTTCTTTTTCAAGTCCTACAAAAATCCCAAAGGAACTTCCCTTATCGTAAATGGTTCAGGTTCCTTGTTTGAGCAAGCGTTGCAATTGGCTTTGCAGTCATCGGATCAGAGGCTCCAAATGATTGCTAACGATATTGGGCGCCTTCGGATTGGTCATTTGTATAATGTGGTGGATGTAGGAAATCCGCAGACGCATTATTATACCCCGGATGGGCTGATGCGCCCGTTTATTTTGTCGGCTTGCCCGAATCTACAAAAACTTATTGCTCTCATTATTCAGACCAAGGGCGGGGTTAATGCGTTTATAAATCCGCAGGGCGGTCGAGATATTTTGATTCAGAAAAAGAAGACGGGACCGGAAGAGCGTAATGTAGAATGGGGTGCTACGGATTATGATCCTACTCCGCTTCCTCAACAGTTTTGGCCGTTGCTTCAAAACCTTTGGGATTTGAAGCAGCAAAATAAACTCCCAGATCAAAATTTCGTTATTCAATGCATACAGGATTTGGGTTTGCCGATGCCGACTATGGGTAATCAAGTGCAGGTACCCCAAGGTTATAATCCGGCACCGCAAGCGCCGTATCCGAATCCGTATGCGGGGCAGCAACAGTTACCGGCTTCGATGCCTCCGCAAGTGCCCAATAATTGGGTACCTCCTCCTCCGCCGGCTCCAGCTATGAATCCGCCGCCGATGAATGCGCCAATGCCGCAACAAAGGCAGCAACCGGATATGCAATATCCGCAGGTACCTCAACAGAATTTTCAAATACCTCCGGCTCCGGTACCTCCGCAAGTTCAGCAACAACAATTCCAAGTTCCGCCGGCTCCGGTATTTCCGCAAGTTCAGCAACAACAATTCCAGGTTCCGCCGGCTCCGATGCCTCCGGCTCCGCAATCGTTACCGCCGTCAATGGTTCCTCCTCCGGTTTATTCTCAGCCGGGGCCTAGCGGTTATGCTCCGAATCCGGGGGGTAATGTTCCGATACAACAGCCTGCGCAACAACCGCAACAGGGTCAATCGGGTACTGGCAACTTCCCTTTTTAGTACCGGAATATCCAGGGCAACGGCAACTTTGTTACGGTAAATGG
>Ga0315284_10013278_pt1 | contig 11722 bp, 5 predicted proteins | sample YL17G09_16_MG_FD_203696 | JGI IMG/M metagenome (GOLD analysis project Ga0315284, IMG submission 203696) | Sediment microbial communities from Yellowstone Lake, YNP, Wyoming, USA - YL17G09_16 | ecosystem: Environmental > Aquatic > Freshwater > Lake > Sediment | place: USA: Wyoming | collected... | reverse complement strand
TGGGTCTATCCCATCATCGAGGGATTCGTGAAGAACTCGAGGTCGCAGCCCAACACGGCGGATGGGGTGTACAGCCCGGACATCGGGATCAACATGGTGTGCGTCCGGGATTCCTATCAGGGAAGCTCCCTCCCGTATGTGATGGAGAAATTCAGCATCAATGTCAGTGGGGTCGGACAGGCCTCACCCGTCCAATGCTCACTCGGGCTGAAGGGCATCGGCAGCATCGTGTTCGGAGGGATGCTCTCTGATGGAACGATGTGGCAATTTCCCAGCAGGAACCCTCTCAGCCTGGCGACATCCTACTCGAGGGACAGGTCTGCTCCGTCACCCACGACCCTGACGATGGCCGAGGTCGGCACGGCAAGGACAGCCAACATCAAGGATTGCTGGGTCTCGCTCGGAGGACTGGACAACCAGGTCCAGGTCGTCAACATGGAGCTGAATGTCAGTCAATCCCTCGATCTCAGATCCACGGCGGGTTACGCCCCGAGTCCGATCAGGAACACGGGAGAGCCATTCGTGACCGATGATCACATCTACATGTCTAGAAGGATCGTCCAGGGGTCTTTTTCCTTCCTTGCGAGCAGTGCCGTCGATCCGACGACGGGCTTCCAGAACTCGAGATTCTCGCCCTTCTCCGTCACGAAGGGGGCGACCCTCGCCCAGAACCAGTGGTCATCACCCATAACGATGGGGTTCGGACCACTCTCCTTCTCGATGCCGGCTGCGTACTGGCAGCCATCCAGCCACGATCTATCGTCCGGGTCGACGATCTATACGGTGCAGTTTATAGCGAGGACCATCGATCCATACGGGAATAGAGAAATGATATGATGACGGCGAAGCAGGACATCATCGTGGATCTCAGGATGCCGAGCGGAGGCATCGTCAGATGCACCATATCGGTTCCCTACTGGTGGGAGGAGCAGGAGTGCAAGCGGAGATCCATCATCAGGGACAGGGAGTCTGGACAGATGTATATGGATCGAGCGAACCTCCACAGGAGGTTGGTCGATCTGTTCCTCGAGTCCGTGGAGGTGAATGGCAGCTCCCGGGTGAAGGAGTCAGAGAGATCGTGGAGTCGCAGGCTGAAGCACAACATCATCAAGCCTCTCAACGATGCGTACGAGAGGATGTGCTCCGAGGAGATGTTGAACTTCAAGGATGAGGTCGAGATGTTCCTGTCTCCCGACAAGCGACCGGAGGGCACCTTCGTGGCTCCACCGGAGGTCATCGAGTACCTGATGATGAAGAGGATCGGTGGGCTGTCCAGGCAGGACATCAGATCGATGAGCTATGTGGAGATGCACAAGTTCCAGATCGTCGGGAACCTGATGGCAGGCAAGATCATGGGGACCACCCCGGGGCCGATGCAGGCCGAGAAGGGGAGCGGGATGCCTCCTGGACTGATCCATTCCGACATCCTCGGCGATCCGAGCCTCTCGCCCGAGCAGGTGAGGATGATGTCGGAGATGTTTCAGGATGCTGCGAGCGATCCCTGACAAATCCATCAACATTTTTTGTCATCGATGAAGGTATTTCCCATAGACATTTAGTATGTACATACTGCGATGCCCAAGAAGAAAAAAGAACCTCAAGCGAGAATTCTATCATCCAAATGTTCCCTCCGATTCTCCAATCGAGGGAAGAAGGATGACCTCCGGAGATTCATCGATGAGTATCACCGAGTCTGTCAGATCGTCATCGACATTCTGTGGAACATGGAGATGGTCCCCATCATGATCCCAGGAGAGATCTCCAAAGAGGTTGCTCCCCAAACATGGCTGTCCGCAAGGATGATTCAGGCCTGTGGGAAACAGGCCTCCGGCATCGTCCGTGGAACGAGGGATCTCCAGAGGAGGAGGATGAAAGCTCTCAGTCATCTGATCTCCGAGGGAAAGATGAAGCAGGCGAAGAGGCTCCAGAGGTTGATCGACGAGACCGCCGTGGGTCATCCCGATCTCTCCAACACCCATCCCGATCTGGATTCTCGGTTCTTCACCATCGACTGGGAGAACCAGACCTTCTTCGACGGATGGATCACGGTCTCCTCCATCGGTGAAGGGATGAAGTTGGTCCTTCCGTTCAGGAGAACCAAACACCTGAATGATCTGATGGAAGAGGGAAGCCTGAAGAACGGCATCAGGCTCTCCAAGAATATGGTCACCTTCTCGTTCGAAATGCCAGAGGTGCCTCTCAGGGAGGCTGGAGGGACCATCGGAGTGGATGTCGGAATCAATTCCCTGTTCACCTGCTCTACCGGGCAGTTCGCTCCGGAGGACCCTCACGGATGGACCATCCTCAAGATCACGGAGCGGATCTCGAGAAGGAAGAAGGACTCGAAGGGTTTCGAGCGGGCGTGTGCCCATCGAGAATCCTTCATCAACTGGAGTATCAAGCAGATGAATCTGGAGGGCTGTTCCGTCCTTCGGATGGAGGATCTGAGGGGTCTGAAGTCGAGGCCCGTCAGTCGAGGTGTCCGCCACTGGACGTACCCAGCATTGCTGGCGGGAGTGGAGAGAACATGCTTCCGACACGGTGTCCGTGTCGAGCATGTCGACTCCATGTTCACCAGTCAGCGATGTTCCAGCTGCGGATGGACCCGGAGATCGAACAGGAGGGGACGGCTGTTCCGGTGTGGCAACTGTGGTTTCGCCACGGATGCCGACCTGAATGCCTCCCTGAACCTGCAGATCGAACTGCCCCCTCGAGGAGCAGACCGGCGGAAGGGCAAGAATGTCGAGGGCTTCTTCTGGCATTCGATCCCCTCCGGTCAGGAGCCTATGGTCCCTGATGTCAAGACGAGCAAGGTGGAATCATATGAGTCTTGCAACTATTTTCCGGTCCTCTCGAAAGAAGAGACATAGATCTTGGCGAGGTGATGACATGCCGAAGTTCAAGAGGTTTGCAGCCGGAGAAGCTCAATCTGTGAATGGTCCTTCCGCCGCACCCGCCGCACCCCCAGCTCCCACCGGAGATGGCGGCGCTCCCATGCCTGCCACAACTGGTGCCTTGGACACTGGAGAGATGAGGCCGATCAACTTCGATGTCGGCAAGTTCATCACGACTCCATACCAACAGGTCGGAGAGCTGACCCAGTACGAGCACCAGAAGCAGATGAGACAGACCCTCGACTCCGCAGTGGGGATGTCGGAGACCGCCAGGAACGAGCTCGTCAAGCACTTCGTCGAACGAGGACTCGGCATCACCCCGGAGGTGGACGAGGCCATTTCCAGGTTGGCCAACACGTTCATCATCGACTGGGGAGACGAGAACAACCAGAAGGCGATCTTCGGGACGATGGACACCCTCCTGAAGAACGGAGGCCCTGCATTCGCAGGTGCCGGGATGAATCTGTTGTCCGACTTCTACAAGCAGGCCAAGGACAATCCGGCATTCGATCCCACCGAGATGCTCCAGGTCCTGAACGACTATCAGTCCCCAGGTGGAGATCCTGCTCAGAAGGCCGTGAGGGCATGGTCGTTCTTGACGGCTGCGACGACAGACCCCAGTGATGTCCTCGGATCGATGGGAATCGGGAAGACGGGTGGCAAGGGATGGAAGACGGAGAAGATGAAGAGTGGCTTCATGATGTTGCTGACTGGTCTGGCCGCCAGGCCGGACGCAGAACAGCTCGCATCTGGGGAGATGGCTCAGCTCTACAATGCTCACAAGCAATCCATTTTCGATTTGTCCAAATTCTATATCAAGGAGCTCATGGGCCCAGTCGGACAGGGCCTCCAGCATTCGATGGCTCTTGCCGAGGGATATCCCGGGGGATGGATTCAACGGGGGCTTCAGCCAGAGATCAACTGGGCTGCAAATACCTTGACGACGGTTGGCACATTGCCTGCCCCATATGCCGCCCCATTTGGAGCGATGGGCCCTCTGCTCGGGCCCAAGATGAACATGTATCCGGGGGTGACGGGAGGGACATCTGCCACCAGTCCGTCTGGAATCATGCAACCATTCGAGAATGTCGGAGGGATCCCGAAGTCCGCCGGTGCGAGACGGAAATTCAGAAGGCTCGCTCAGTCCGGTGTCGAGATGCAGGGATCAGAAGTGGCTCAGCAGATGGATTCTCAGGTGAGACAGAACGAGATAATGTCCAGACTCTTCGGGGGGGATCTCAAACAGGCGATAGGCAGAATAAACCCCATGTTGGTCCAGCAGGAGACGTTGCTGGAGGCCAAGATCTCTCAGTATCAGATCTTCATCAAGCAGTGGGATGAGGACATCCAATCCGGCACCGGTCTCGCAGATCCGAAGTTCGCAGAGTCGATGAAGGCCACCAGCAGGGATATGATGGCGACATATGACTCTCTTCTGTCCGTCTACGCCCAGATGATGGAGCTCCTTCAGAAGGACTACGAGTTCTTCTCCGCCAATGCGGGGCCCAACAGCGACAAGGCGATGACCGACGCAATAGCGATCAGAAATCTGAAGACGAAGATGGATGCCCACCTTCTCGAGAGGAACAGGTGGTGGTCCAAGATCGCAGACGTGTTCAAGATGAGGGCCCAGATGATCCAGGTGACGAGCGTCGCCCCACTGCAGGAGGCCGTGCAGGCCCTCACGACGGCTTTCGGAGGAGATTTCGGAGCGAGTGCGGCCCTCGGCGCAGCACATCTCCAGGTCGCAGATCAGCTCGGGAGGGCCGAGAAGCAGCTGGAGGAGATGGGCGACCTCTCGGCCGCCAAGCGTGGACACCTGAGGAAACAGAGGCTCGAGGCTGACACGGCGGCCGTCAAGGCATTGATGGGAGGTCCCTCCGAGACGGGAGCGGGTCCGGCCGCCACGAGTCCTACCGTCATGGGAATCTGATTTGCCATGATGAAACACGATGACGGAGGGCGATGTGGACCTCACCAGAGACGACCTTTCGGTTCCGATGCTGAGCTTCGCAGAGACGCTTGCCGCACCACTGGCGGACGGGAGCGTCGTCGCCTCTGGTCGTGGTGAATCCGGAGGAGGGACGGAGTTCAATGTCGGCAAGCTGACGGATGACTTCTTCTCGCTTCCGAAGAGCGAATTCCCACTCAAGCCACTCTCGACATTCCTCTATGGACAGACGGGAGGAGACACGTCGGACATCCCCGTCGTCGATGCCCCCGAGGCAATCCTCTCGATGCCCGCAGTGATGCCATCGATGGAGAGCATCGAATCGATGGCCCCGCTGCTCGAGGGAGAGGGCCTCACTGCGATGCCCGATGACGAGGACCTGAACTACAGGTTCGTTCCGAATCAGCCCGCCGCACCCGCTGCCCCTCCGGTCGAACGAGACGTGGCGAATCGCCCCCCTCAGGATCGGGTGGCCGTGCCTCCCGTACCCACGAACATCACCAACATCATCGAACAGACGGTCGGGGAAACGCCTGTGGCATCATTCGCCAATGCTCCGATGGCAGATGTCACGCCTCCCGCTCCTCCGGTCGCTCCGCCCGGTGGTCTCGACGAGGCCCCTCCTGTCGAATCTCTTCCACGGGAGGTCGCTCCACCGGCACCGGACCCGGTCAGGATCGAGCAGATCCCCACCGAAACTCTGGTGGCAACACCTTCTCCACCATCCCCACCGGCGGCACCGATCGAATCCGAACCGCCATTGATGGACAGGATCGTCGAGAGGATCGTGGAGCCGGCGGAGAGGGAAACATCCAGAGCATCCTTGAGGTTGGAGACGCCATCCGCCAGACCGACCAGGATCGAGGCGACGATGTCTCCACCCCCTCCATTCAGGGGGACGGTCGAGACCGAGGCTCCCCCACGAGGCGAGGGCGAGGTGAGCGGTGTCGCAGGTGTCGGATGGATGGAGGGAGAGGGTCCGACGCCCATCTACACATATTCCGAAGGAGGCGAGCCGGGGAGACCCTCCGAGAAGCCTTCCGAGATGGGACGGATGTCGCTCGAGAACGAGATCGATGGTGGCGGGATGACGAGGGAGATCGAGAGGATCGTCCGAGAGGAGATCCCGGCGGGTTCCGGAGGAAACGAGTCATCCGAGACGGCCTCGGCGTCGTCCATCGCCGTGGAGCTCCCTCCTCCCAAGACGGTCGGGGCCGACACCCCAGCATTCGGAGATGTCGTCACCGGCGTTCTGTCCGATGAGATCAGGGATGTCGTCCCCGGAGTTGGCAGGGAGGGAGTGGTGAACGACAATCTCCAGCGTGTCTTCATGGACATGCTCGATGCGAGGACCGAGGAGATATATGGAGCACTCTATGATATCTCTGGAGAGGTGTCGAAGGGCAACACCGAGAAGATCCTCGACGACTTCACCGAGGGACTATGACAATGTACCCTTGGCAGAACAAGGGAGCCTACCAGTGGATCCCAGACGAGTACGCAGCAACATCCGGGGCGGACTTCGGTGTCACGAGGGCGTTCGACAATGCCGTCATCGACATCGGGCGACCACAAAACGTGCTCCCACCGAACTACACGTACAACGGCAAGAGCGGCCTCGCCAGGGAGACGAGGATCATCGGAAACAAGCTCAGGATGAGGTTCAATACCGGGACGGAGGAGAAACCAAAGTATTCATGGCTTCTCACGGGGCCTGTCGACACGGATGCAGCAATGCCTCCGACATCGGCTGGTGCATGGAACCCATTCGTCGCCAAGTTGATGAGGGCGATATCCCTCAACCTCGAGCTCATCCCCGTCCCGACCATCGATGAGGGATTCGGGATGAGCTCGCTCGACTACACCACGAGCGACTACCCATTCTACATGTTCACCACGGACATGGGTGGGAAAGCCAAGATCACCAGTGTCGTCTTCGAGTACCTCCTGATGACCTCGACGGCTTGCCTCGGAGTGAGTGGGACTCCGTTCAGGGTCGTCGGCCTGTTCGACCGCAACGATGTGACCGACACATGGTGGACGACGGCGAGATCGACCGGTGGGGGTATGTGGGGACCGCCTGCCGAGTTCAGCTTCAACAACTCCTTCACCGATCTCGCATCGAGCATCCTGGGCGGAAATCTCATGGGGATATTGCTTCCCCAGGCCGTGATGTCCACGAATCAGAGTGGGAATCCAGTCGAGATCTCGGTCCCGGAGCTGGTGGTGAGCGATCCGGGTGCCTACCAGGGAACCAACCAGGACTGGAGCAAGACGGTCACCCAGACATCCATCATCAAGACGAGCAATCACTACTGGACCTCAACGGACTACTTCCCTGCATTGAAAGCAGTTGCCATCGTTCCCACGAGCGACGCTGCGTGGCACGGTTCCGATCCGGAGCTCGGAGTCAAGTCATGGAACATCAAGGTCGGAGGGATCAGGATCTACGATGCCCTCCAGGTCAATGCCGTCCCTGAGCACGAGGAAACGCAGGCGGATGGGACCACGAAGATCGTCAAGGCACAGTTCCCCTGCAAGATCTTCGGGTTCGCATGGAGGATCATGCATGCGGTTCACCTGTCTGGCTTCACCACGAGCGCAATCCAGCCCCCATTGGCGACAAGTGGCAGGCCTCCCTCCACCTTCAGGTTCAGGCTGTACGATCCCGACACGGAGGGACTCGGGGTGGCGCATGGGGTCAAGTTCTACTACCTACTCTATGCCATGGCCATACCTGGGACATCCCCCTTCTTGGGCACATCCTCCGTCGTTGCCTTGCTGGAATCGATGACAAACGATACGAATCTGATGTTCGTGCAGTTCGCCGGGATCCAGCCCGGCAGGCAGACGATGACATTCATCCCGACGAACTCACAGTACGATAATGGCGTGAGCCTCGGGAGGACCATCTATGCCGGACAATTCGCCTATTCCAGACAGACCATCGCAATGAAATGCTTCAGGGCACAGGGAGCTGGCGCATCCGGACCACCCTCCATCGGAGCTCCGATCTCATCATTATGGATCGATGTCGGCCTTTCGATTCTGCCATCGTTGGATGCCAATGGCACCAGGGCCATGTGGTTCGACGACCTCGGTGGCCCCCAGAGCTGGTACACCTTCCTCTCCCTCAACCAGAACACGTTCGCCACGTTCGGATCGGAAACGGCGGCATCCTATGCCGGGGGATTCTCCGTTGCGACGAGGGGCGCACCAAGGGTCGATCTGCAGGAAGGGGGAGCCTTCTCGATGTCGACCACCTACAGCGACTCATTCGCAGGGTCGGAGAAGATCACGACATATGCCAAGCCGTCCGGATCCCTGAGGAGATCGTTCGAGATCAGCGGCTTCTGTTCCTCGGCCAATATGAACTCGCATCTCGGCACTTTCGTCTCGGATGTGTTCCAGACGGGTGGATCCCACAATGGAGTCGGTGGGTATCCCAGCTCGGTCGAGATGATGACGGGGGACTGGCGTGTCAGGTTCGTGGCCTCCGTGGGTGACACGATCAGGGATGAGGTATACATCCTCTTCCGCTTCGCATTCGTTCATCCGGACATCGACGAGGCGACCATCAATGGGAGTAACCTGTGGAGCCTGCCTGCCGACCAGATGCAGGAGTTTCACTTCAGGCCTTCCCTCGGTGGTTTCAGGTTGGCCTCGGGTCCACCAGATGAGGGAAGCGTCGTGTCGACGGTCATCACGACGGCGACCCAAGCATACCCAATATCGTGGATATGCATTGGGGCGGTAGGAGGAGACCCGCTTGCTTCGAACACTCATGAGGACGATTATATCAACAGGTCCGTGTATATGGATGTCCCATTCTCGGGTGCGAGGATGGTCGTGCAGGCCTGGGCCGTGAGCTTCCCCATCTCGGCTCCCGGCAACAACCCCAAGAATCCGTACTCCGACATCTTCTGTCCTGCCGTCGAGTTCAGCTGGTCCGGCGACACCGAGGCGATGGTTCAGACGATGATCGTCAATGTGAAGAGCAACGCCATCTTCGCCCAGCGAGATTCGTTCGTGTCACAGGTCAACTCCGAGCTGAAGGAGTTCATCTCCTCCTACAAGAACGAGACCGCCATTGAACAGGAGATCAAGTTCGGGTTCAGGACATGGACGAAGTACGGGACATCCCTCTCTCCTCAGAGGGACAAGTTCGTCCCGTCCACCGACGGGTCTGGCATCAACCATCTTCAAAGCGCCCTGCAGCTCGCAGATGCGGCGACGACACCGAGCGGATTCTCGATAACCGGTTTCACGTCGTCGACGAGATACGATGGAAGCGAGAGTCAGGCCCAGATCGTCGACACGCTGATCTCGGTTCAGGGAGGAAGCACGGCACTGTTCGGAGGGGCAGCCATCCTCCCACAGGACCTGAACATCAGCTTCGGAATGCTGACCAACAACTCCACATTCGACGGGGCGATCTCTGTCACGCTCTATGCCGTCGACTCTGGTGGGTTGGCATGTGCCCTCATCGGAGAGTCCCCCAAGATGTTCTTCTCGACGGCTGGCAATCCCGCATTCTCGGAACCCCCTCCATTCACGGAGGCTTCGTCGATTCAGATTCCGACCTCCCTCTCGATCGCAGGACTGACGAGCTACCTGATGGTCAGGTTCAAGCTGTGGATATTCGCCAACCAGAACGCAGTCATGTTGTCGACGGTCCCATCCGGAGAGGGCATCGACAGGGGATTCTCGTGTCTGGACATCTTCGATTTCAAGATCGCATGCACGGCCGTGGGCCCGTATCCTCCCGGCTTCCCGGCGGTCACCGACGAGCAGTACAGTCGGGGAACCAACAACTGGGAGATGAACCTCCCGGTGACGACATCCAGGACATTCGGTCCCAACGAGTACTACTTCGTGCCAGATGAGGATTCCGTGCGGGGGGGCCCCTCCGTCACGGCCGCAGCGAGTCCCTATGGGGAATGGCACCTCGCCGGCTGGATGTTCTCGCCGTTGTGGTTCATCGATATGCCCGTGAACAGCATCTTCGAGATCGGGGACTGGGCCGGTCTGACGTTGGCGAGTCAGAATCAGGCATCTGGGTTCCAGCTGCCAGAGAGAGCCCAGCGCCTGATGAGGGTGAGGACGGCCATCGACACGATATCAGCACAGAGTCTCTCGGGAACGAGGGACAACATGCAGTGGGGAGGAGATGCGTTCGTCGCAAGGGCTGGGCAGGAGGTGTCGGGGGCCCTTGCGGCATCCAACTTCCTGAAGATCACCAAGTTCAGTGGCGTGATGGACACGGACCATGCCGTTCCGGACTTCTCCGTCAGGGTCGGAGAGACGTTCATCTCGGGGAAGAATCCGCTGCTCGTCACGATGAGGACGGACAGCACACTCGCCAACAGGCGGCGGCTCGCCTACACGCCTGCGAGCACGCAGATCAAGTACCTCTTCTACGAGATGGACGAGTTCGACATGGCGAGGAGCGAGCAGTCCAGGATCGCCATGATGGCATCATACGACTCCTATGGGAGGCAGTGGCTCGACCCCTATGCGGAGAGCGGGAGCATCCCGGACGAGACGGCGAGGGTCATCCTCACTGCCGATATGAGGATGATCAGCGGAGCCGTAGACCCATTCGGATTCACGATGTACATCGTCGGATACAGGTCGACGAATGCTGCGAGCCCACAGGATGGAGGAAGCATCCTGATGAGGCAGGTCCAGCCGAGGTTGCTCTACGATCCGAACACGGCAGGAACGGGGCCCCTCCATTTCGTCGATGGCTTCCTCTCGAAAGATGGGTCCTCGTGGAACACGCTGGCGGGAGGTGGGCAACAGCCGCTCGTTCCATTTCTCGATACTTTCACGGAATATACAGAGCCTTCCGATGTTGGATACACCCATCCAAACAGGCTTGGAGATGGTAAGACGGTGGTGCCCGCCGTCGAGTCCTTCCCCGATGTGGTGGTTGACAACAACTGCAATGTGTACGTGATGTACTCGTTGCTCCCGGTGAACAACAAGGTCATCGGCAAGGTGTACTGTCGTATGAGCCACAACGGTGGCTACTGGTTCGGACAGCCGTATCCGGTCGCAGATCTCGGATACGAGCAGATCACGAACCCGTACGGCTCCGTCCAGCTCGTGAATCTCCCATCGAACGACGATTCGTTCCATATCAAGCACATCACGGCACTGTTCGATCACCACTCCCAGCTCTATCTGATCTTCTTCTGGGCTGGTGGGAAGCTGTTCATGCGGCCACTTGGTCATCCTGCAGAACCGGCGACCCGTTCGGGGGCTCAGAACTCCACCACAGGATACTCGGGGATGAACAACCTGATCTACATGGTTGGGGGATCGACGGACTTCGTGATGGGAGGAGAGAACTCCGGGTCCGCCCTCGACAGATGGCTGCTCAAGAACTGGGATGCTGGCAAAGAGACCAATTTCGAGAGCTACAGCGCCTGGTACACGACATGGGCCTCTTACATCGAGACGGGGCAGAAGCAGAACAACTACGGACCAATACTGACCAAAGAAAAGAAAGTGCAGCCCATCGCCCCCATCAGGATCGCAAGGTACAGCAATGACCTCGACATCTCGCCGCAACGTGTTGGGGCCTTCTCGACCGAGAGAGGGGATGTCATCATCACATTCCTCGACTCACAATCCGAGCTCTACATGCGGAGGATAAGGTTCGCAGGTGGCTGGCCCCTCCTCACCCCTGCACTCAAGGTGGACACCAAGACCGTTTGATGGAGGACAGAGGCTCGTCGGCGGTGAATCATACGACATCCTCGTCGAAAGGAGAATTCCGAGATGGCTGACATGTGGGCAACCAGGGACATCGGACGAGCCATAAGCTCGGTGTCGCTCGGCGTTTTCTCTGCCGAGGGGTACGACAAGA
>Ga0315284_10013276_pt1 | contig 11723 bp, 8 predicted proteins | sample YL17G09_16_MG_FD_203696 | JGI IMG/M metagenome (GOLD analysis project Ga0315284, IMG submission 203696) | Sediment microbial communities from Yellowstone Lake, YNP, Wyoming, USA - YL17G09_16 | ecosystem: Environmental > Aquatic > Freshwater > Lake > Sediment | place: USA: Wyoming | collected... | reverse complement strand
TGCTCGGTGAAAGTCACCCCCAACCGGGGCGACTGCCTGTCCCTGGTGGGAGTGGCCCGGGAGCTGGCGGCCAGCCTGGGGCGGGAGGTGCGCCATCCCCAGGTGGCGGTGCCGGAGACCGGCCCGGCGGTGAGCACCCTGGCCGCGGTGGAGATCCGGGACCCGGACCTGTGCCCGCGTTACACCGCCCGGGTGATGCAGAACGTGACCGTCACCAGCTCGCCCACCTGGGCCATGCGCCGGCTGCTGCAGTGCGGGATGCGGCCCATCAACAGCGTGGTGGACGCCACCAACCTGGTGATGATGGAGCTGGGGCAGCCCCTGCACGCCTTCGATGCCGACCTGCTCTCGCCTGCGGACGGGCTGTACCAGATCATCGTGCGCCGGGCGCACGCGGGCGAGCCCTTCACCAGCCTGGACGGCCAGCAGCACGTGCTGCATGGGGAGATGCTGGTGATCGCCGACGGGGAGCGGGCGGTGGCCCTGGCGGGGGTGATGGGTGGGGCCAACAGCGAGGTGAACTGGAGCACCCAGAGCTTGCTGCTGGAGAGCGCGCACTTCAACCGGCTGAGCATCCGGCGCACGGCGCGGGAGCTGGGGATGAGCAGCGAGGCCTCCTACCGCTTCGAGCGGATCGTGGACCCGGGGGGCACGGTGCGGGCGGTGGACCGGCTGGCGCAGCTGATCCTGGAGCTGGGGGGCACGGGGGAGGTGGCCGCCGGGGTGGTGGACGCCTACCCCCAGGTGATGCTGCCGGTGACCATCCAGGTGCGCCCGGCCAAGGTGAACGCGGTGTTGGGCACCGACCTGCCGGCGCCGCGCATGGCCGAGTACCTGCGCCGGCTGGAGCTGGAGGTGAGGGAGGAGGGCAAGCAGCTGACCGTGGTGGCCCCCACCTTCCGCCCGGACCTGCAGGAGGAGATCGACATCGTGGAGGAGGTGGCCCGGGTACACGGCTACCAGAACATCGCGCATCGGGTCACCAGCGGCGAGGGCATGGTGGGCCGGCTGAACCGGAAGCTGGCGATGCAGCTGCGGGCGGCGGAGATCCTGCGCGGCTGCGGGCTGGCGGAGGCGATGACCTACAGCCTGGAGGCGGCGAGCGTGCACGACCGGATGCTGCTGCCCGCGGACAGCCCCCTGCGCCGGGTGCTGGCGCTGCGCAGCCCCAAGAGCGAGGAATACACCCAGCTCCGTACCACCATGCTCTCCAGCATGCTGGAGGCGCTGGCGAACAATGCCCGCCGAGGGGTGCGGGACGTGCAGCTGTTCGAGATCGCCAAGGTGTTCCTGCCCCGAGGTGAGAACGAGCAGCCGGACGAGCCCATGCGGCTGGCGGTGGCGGCCACCGGCAGCCAGTGGCACGGCTCCTGGGGGCTGTCGCCCGCTGCCACCCAGAGCGACTTCTACTCGCTCAAGGGGGTGGTGGAGCTACTGCTGGGCCAGTTTGCGAAGGAGGCCCCCGAGCTGCGGCCGGCCGAGCACCCCTCACTGCATTCCGGGCGGGCGGCCGCCCTCTACCTGGGCGGGCAGGAGCTGGGGATGATGGGGGAGGTGAGCCAGGCGGTGGCCGCCAACTACGACCTGGCGGGCCGGGCCTACCTGCTGGAGCTGGATTTCGACCGCCTGCTGGAGCTGGCGGACCTGGAGCGGGAGTACCGGCCGCTGTCCCGGTTCCCGGCGGTGCGGCGGGACGTGGCCATGCTGGTGGAGGCGGCGGTGCCGGCGGCCCGGCTGGAGGGCATCATGCGCGCCTGCGCCGGCCCCACCCTGGAGCGGCTGGAGCTGTTCGACGTCTACCGGGGCGAGCAGGTGCCCGCGGGGATGAAGAGCCTGGCCTATGCGCTCACCTTCCGCGACCCGGAGCGCACCCTCACCGACACCGAGGTGGATGCCACCATGGCCGCGGTGCGGCAGGCGCTGGTGGAGCAGGCGAGCGCGCAGCTGCGCTAGCGGCCCGAGCAACCCGGACGGGGCCCCTTCGCACGCGCCGCGCAGGGGCCCTACCGCGGCAGGTGAATGAGGGCCCCGCGCCCAAGAATCCGCCACTACCCCGGAGGCGGACATGCCACTCCCACCCGTAAACCGGGAACGCCTGCTCTCTTGCTTCCTACAGCTGGTGCGCATCCCCAGCCTGTCCGGGCACGAGTCGCGGGTGGCGGAGCTGGTGGCCGGGGAGCTGGCCGGTCTGGGGCTGGCGGTGGAGCGCGACCAGGCCCACCAAAGCTTCGGCGGGGATACCGGGAACGTGATCGGCCGGCTGCCGGGGGAGGGCGAGCCCATCCTGCTCTGTGCCCACCTGGACACGGTGGGGCCGGCGGAGGGGGTGTGCCCGCAGGTGCGGGCGGGCAGAATCACCAGCGACGGCACCACGGTGCTGGGGGCCGACGACAAGGCGGCAGTGGCCGGGCTGCTGGAGGGGCTGCGCACGGTGGTGGCGCATGCCCTGCCCCATCCTCCCCTGGAGCTGCTGTTCACGGTGGCGGAGGAAGTGGGGCTAAAAGGATCGCTAGGGCTGGAGCCGGGGTCGCTGCGCTCCCGGATGGCCTTCGTGGCCGACAGCGCGGGGCCGGTGGGCACCATCGTCAACCGAGGGCCGGGGCAGGATGGCGTGCGCGCGGTGGTCACGGGCCGCGCCGCGCACGCCGGGGTGGCCCCGGAGAAGGGCGTGAGCGCCATCCAGATCGCCGCCCGGGGCATCGCCGCCATGCGCCTGGGCCGCATTGACGAGGAGACCACGGCCAACATCGGGCTGATCCGGGGAGGGACGGCTACCAACATCGTGCCCGACCGGGTGGAGCTGGAGGGCGAGGCCCGCAGCCATGACGACGCCAAGCGGGTGGCCCAGGTGCAGCACATGGTGGCCTGCCTGCACCAGGCGGCGGCGGAGCTGGGGGGCGGGCTGGAGGTGGAGATCACTCCCCGCTACGAGCGCTTCTGCGTGCCGGAGAGCCACCCGGCGGTGGCGCTGGCGAAGCAGGCGCTGCGCGAGCTCGGGGTGCGGGCCCGGCTGGGCGCCACGGGCGGGGGGAGCGATGCCAACGTTTTCAACGCGGGGGGGATGCCGGCGGTGCTGCTGGGAGTGGGGTATGACAACTGCCACGCCCGGGACGAGTTCATCCGGGTGGGCGAGCTGGAGCGGTTCGCCCAGCTGGTGGTCGCGCTGATCACCACCGCGGCCGGGCGGGCGAGCGGGCGATGAAAGAGTTCGACCCCAGCGTGGATTACTACGAGGCCCTGCAGGTGCACCCCAAGGCGCAGCCGGAGATGATCAAGCGGGCCTACCGCACGCTGCTGCGGGAGATGAAGGGCCACCCCGACCTGGGCGGCAGCCACCAGCAGGCGGTGCTGATCAACCAGGCCTACGAGGTGCTGAGCGATGCCTCCCGGCGGGCGGCCTACGACCTGGCCCGCGCCCAGGGGGAGACGGCTCCCCACTATACCCCCCCACCCCCCGGCCCCGCCGCCGCGGCCGGCTACCCGGGGGCGGGAGCGATCGTCCCCTGCCCCACCTGCGGCCGGCGCAACCGGGTGCCGAGCGGGGTGAGCTTGTCGAAGGCGCGCTGCGGCTCCTGCGGGGCGTCGCTGTTGGCCACCGGGCGGGGCCAGCCTCCCGGGGGAGCCCGGATCTACCCCTCGCGCACGAACAGCCTGCGCCTGCCCCAGGAGCTGTACCACGAGCTGGTGGCTCAGGGCCAGCTCGAGCTGCAGGTGAACCGGCTGCGGCGGGGGGGGCGGCTGGTATGCCGCAAGTGCCGGCAGGCCTGGGTGGCGCCCCGGAGCGCGGTGCCCCCCAAGCGCTGCCCCTCCTGCGGGGTGAAGCGCTGGAACTCATTCCGGCTGTTCCGGTGCAGCAAGTGCGGGCACGAGTTCCGCACCTACAGCCTGCATGCCTGGCCCTACCTGGTCTACCCCCGCTGCCCGGCGTGCGGGGAGGCCAAGTGGAACAAAACCTGCGAGCGGAGTCCGCTGCGCAGGTTCTTGTCCTTCTTCTTCCGAGACTAGCGGGGGCTAGCTCTCCTCGGTGACCTCGGCCTTGCCGCGCTTGATGGCGGAGACCACCTGCCCGGCCCCTTCCTTGATCGCCTCGCGGCCGCTGGCCACCAGCTCCTCGGCCTTTTTGCCCACCTTCTCCTTGAGCTCGGCGCCCTTTTCCTTGACCAGCTGGCGGGTTTCCTCGCCCCGCTGGGGGGCGAACATCAGCCCCAGGGCGGCGCCGATCAGCGCGCCCACCACCACTCCGCCCAGGAACTCACCACCCTTGATATCGGCCATCTAGCTTCTCCTTCCTTACGGATGCCTATGCCGGACGAGCCCCCTCTGCTATAATGTACCACAGCCTTGCCAAGAATAAGCGCCTGCTTGACCAGATGATTATAGCATGCCGCCACCGGCCCTGGTCAACAACCGTATTGCCTCCTTGGGGCCGGTTACCCTGCCCACTGTGAGCAAAACCCGACAACCAGGCCGGGCACTGTCGGCCAGCCTGCGGGCAAGCGGGCGAAAGAGGTCCAATCGCTGATGGAAGTGCGACCGAAACGTTTGGCCCCCCGGGGAACGCAGGACGTGCTGCCCCCGGAGTCCGCCAAGGGGCAGTACGTGGAGGCGACCTTCCGCCGCACCTGCGCCTGCTACCAGTACGGCGAAATCCGCACCCCCATGTTCGAGGAGACGGAGCTGTTCTCGCGGGCAGCCGGGGAAACCACGGACATCGTCACCAAGGAGATGTACACCTTCACCGACCGCGGCGGGCGCAGCCTCACCCTGCGCCCGGAAGGCACCCCCTCGGTGGTGCGGGCCTTCATCGAGCACAAGCTCTACGGGGAGCCGGACGCCCACAAGTACTACTACGTGGCCCCCATCTTCCGCTACGAGCGCCCCCAGGCCGGCCGCTACCGGCAGCACCACCAACTGGGGGTGGAATGCCTGGGCCCGGCCGGGCCGGATGCCGACGCGGAGGTGATCGCCCTGGCCTGCGACTTCCTGGGGACGCTGCCGCTGACCGGGGCCAGCCTACAGATCAGCAGCCTGGGCTGCCCGGAATGCCGGCCCACCTACCGGGAGCGCTTGCAGGAGTTCATCCGGCCGCGGCTGGCCGAGCTGTGCGAGTACTGCCAGGGCCGCTTTGAGGTCAACCCGCTGCGCATCCTGGACGACAAGAACCCGCGCTGCCAGGAGCTCACGCAGGGGGCGCCCAGCCCGTTGGACACCCTGTGCGGAGCCTGCCGGGAGCATCATGAGCGGCTGCTTGCGCTGCTGGCGGAGGCGGGCATTCCCTACCGGGAGAACCCGCGCATCGTGCGCGGGCTGGACTACTACACGCGCACGGTGTTCGAGGTCATCCACGGGGAGCTGGGCGCCCAGAACACCCTGGTGGGCGGGGGGCGCTACGACCTGCTGGTGGAGGAGCTGGGCGGGCCGCCCACCCCCGCGGTGGGGTTCGGCAGCGGCCTGGAGCGAATACTGTTAGTGCTGGAAGCGCAGGGCTGGTCGCCGCCGCCCCCTACTCCGCCGGTGTACGTGGCGGTGGCGCAGGGGGCGGGGGACGCGGGGTGGCTATTGGCCGAGCGGCTGCGGCGAGCGGGGCTGGCGGCGCAGGTGGACCTACTGCACCGCAGCTTGAAGGCGCAGATGAAGGAGGCCGACCGGCTGGGCAGCCGGTATGTGCTGATCGTGGGAGAGCAGGAGGTGGCGGCGGGGGAGGCCACCCTGCGCGACATGCAGACCGGGGAGCAGCGGCCGCTGCCGCTGGAGGGGGCGGCCGAGCTGATGGCCGGGCTGGTTGGCGAAAAAGGACAGGCAGAGAGCTAAATGGACAGACTGAAGTACCGAACCAGGGAGGCGGGGACGCTGCGCAGCGGGGACGTAGGGGAGACGGTCACCCTGGCCGGGTGGACGCATACCCGGCGGGACCACGGGGGCCTGATCTTTGTGGACCTGCGCGACCGCTCGGGGGTGGTGCAGGTGGTGTTCGACCCGCACGAGGCGCACCAAGCGGCGAAGGGAGTGCGCTCGGAGTTCGTGCTGTCGATTACCGGCCGGGTGGCCGCCCGGCCCGAAGGCACCGAGAACCCGCACCTGCCCACCGGCGAGGTGGAGGTGCGGGCGGAGCAGGTGGAGGTGCTCAACGCCGCCAAGACCCCGCCCTTCCAGATCGGGGCGGTGGCCGAGGCAGACGAGGGAGTGCGCATGCGCTTCCGGTACCTGGACCTGCGCACTGACCGCATGCAGCGCAACCTGCAGGTGCGCCACCGCATGGCGGCGGCCACCCGCCAGTACCTGGACAGCCAGGGCTTCTGGGAGGTGGAGACGCCGCTCTTGATCAAGAGCACGCCGGAGGGAGCACGCGATTTCCTGGTGCCCAGCCGCCTGCAGCCTGGGCAGTGCTACGCCCTGCCCCAGTCGCCGCAGCTCTACAAGCAGGTGCTGATGGTGAGCGGGGTGGAGCGCTACTACCAGCTGGCCAAGTGCCTGCGAGACGAGGACCTGCGGGCCGACCGGCAGCTCGAGTTCACCCAGATTGACCTGGAGATGAGCTTCGTCGGCCAGGAGGACGTGATCGCGCTCTCCGAGGGGCTGGCCAAGCACATCTTCGCCGCGGTGGGGATCACGGTGCACACCCCCTTCCCCCGGCTCACCTTCGCCGAGGCCATGGCCCGCTACGGGTCGGACAAGCCAGACACCCGCTTTGGCCTGGAGCTAGCGGACCTCACGGGGGCACTGGGGGAATGCGAGTTCAAGGTGTTTGCCAGCGTGATCGGAGGCGGGGGGGTGGTGAAGGCCATCACCGTGCCCGGGGCGGCCGATTGGTCACGCAGCCAGCTCGACGAGGTGGCTGCCCTAGCCACCAGCTATGGCGCCAAGGGGCTGGTCTGGCTGGCGGTGGAGGAGGCGGGCCTGCGCTCGCCCATCGCCAAGTTCCTCTCCCAGGCGGAGCAGGAGGCCATCCTGCGCCTGGCGGCGGCCGGCGCCGGCGACCTGGTGCTGGTGGTGGCCGACCAGGCCGAGACGGCGGGCGCGGTGCTGGGCCGGCTGCGGCTGGCGCTGGGGCGGCGGCTGGGGCTGATCCCGGAGGGGCAGTTCAACTTCCTGTGGGTGACCGACTTCCCGCTCTTTGTCTACAACGAGGACGAGAAGCGGATCGAGCCCATGCACCATCCGTTCAGCAGCCCGTTCCCGGAGGACCTGGGGCTGCTGGCGAGCGAGCCGCTGAAGGTACGGGGGATGCTCTACGACCTGGTGCTGAACGGGCACGAGGTGGCGGGAGGCAGCATCCGGATTCACCGCCGGGATATCCAGGAGCAGGTATTCGGGCTGATCCAGCTCACCCCCGAGCAGGCGCAGGGGCGGTTCGGCTTCCTGCTGGAGGCATTCGAGTACGGGACGCCCCCGCACGGCGGGATCGCCTTCGGCTTCGACCGCCTGGTGGCACTGGTGGCCGGGGAGGAGTCCATCCGGGAGGTAATCGCCTTCCCGAAGAATGCGGCGGGGGTGGACCCCATGTCGGGGGCGCCCACCGGGGTGGACGAGCAGCAGCTAAAGGAGCTGGGGCTGCGGCTGCGGGGGCCGAAAGGATAGGGGCAGCGCCTGCAGAAGATACCGGGGTGCCCGGTTCGCCCGCCGTCACTCCACGGAGGTCTTCCATGACAGTAGGCCAGATACTGGATCGCGCGGTCAAGCAGTGGCCGGAGCAGACGGCCATCGTCTTTCGCGGGCAGAAGATGACTTACGCCGAGCTGGGCGCCCGCTCGGATGCCCTGGCCTGGTCCCTGCGCCAGCTGGGGCTCAACCAGGGGGACCGGGTGGCCATCCTGCAGGTCAATTCCCCCGAGTTCAGCAACACCTACTGGGCCTGCGCCAAAGCCGGGCTGGTGGTGGTGCCCATCAACGTGCTGTTCAAGGAGGAGGAGGCCTACCACATCCTCTCCGACAGCGGGGCGAGGGCCATCATCGCCAACGACCTCTTCACGCCGCTGATCGCCACCCTGCTCCCCCGGCTGCCGGGCCTGGAGTACGTGGTGATCCTGGGCGAGCCCAAGCTGCCCAAGGCGCTCGACTACGCCCGGCTGATCGCCCAAGGTATGGCGGGAGCGGCCGGGCCGGGGGCCCTGGCCTGCAAGGACCAGGTGCAGCCCTCGGACCTGATGAGCGTGCTCTACACCTCCGGCACCACGGGCAAGCCCAAGGGAGCTATGCTCACCCACCGCAACATCTCCTTCGACGCCCAGGCCTGCAGCAAGGCGCTGCCGGTGACCCATGACGACGTCTGGCTGGCGGCCCTGCCCATGTTCCACTCCTATGCGGAGACGGTGCTGATCGTGCTCCCCGCGGTGATGGGCGCCTCGGTGGTGATGCAGGAGCGGTTCATCCCTGATAACACCATGCGCCTGATCGAGGAATACCAGGTCACCACCTTCCCCGGGGTGCCGGCCATGTACGCCACCTTCCTGCAGGTGCCCCCGGAGAACCGGTCTTCGCTGGCCAGCCTGAAGTGGTGCGTTTCCGGCGGCGCCCCCATGCCGCTGGAGGTGATGCGCGCCTTCGAGCAGGAGTTCGACCTGCTGGTGCTGGAGGGGGATGGGCCCACCGAGTGCTCCCCCGTGACCTCGATCAACCCCTGGGATGCCGAGCGCAAGCCGGGCAGCGTGGGGCTGCCCCTGCCGGGGATGGAGATCAAGATCTTTGATGAGAAAGACCGGGAGCTGCCGCCCGAGGAGATCGGCGAGATCGTGGTGCAGGGCGACAACGTGATGAAGGGCTACTGGAACCGGCCCCAGGAGACGGCGGAGGCGCTGCGCTCGGGCTGGCTGCACACCGGCGACCTGGGCAAGAAGGACGCCGACGGGTACGTCTACATTGTAGACCGGAAGAAGGACATGGTGCTGGTGGGCGGCCTGAACGTCTACCCCCGGGAGATCGAGGACGTGCTCTACTCCCACCCCAAGGTGCTGCAGGCAGCGGTGGTGGGGGTGCCGGACAAGCTGCGAGGGGAGGCGGTGAAGGCGTTCATCGTGCTCAAGCCGGGCCAGACCTGCAGCGCGAAGGAGATCCGCACTTTCTGCCGGGAGCGGTTGGCGGTGTTCAAGGTGCCCCGGCACGTTGAGTTTCGGGATGAGCTGCCCATGTCCAACACCGGCAAGGTGTTGAAGAGGGAACTCCGTGGATGACGCCAGAACGGGGGGAAAGAAGACGTTATGGGGGAGGAAGAACGCGTCGCGGCTCTAGCCACCGCACAGCAAGTATTGGGGGTAACCTTCCGCAAGCCGCAACTTCTGGAGCAAGCGCTGACGCACCGCTCGCTGCTCAAAGAGGCCCAGCAGAATCGGGAATCGAATGAGCGACTGGAGTTTCTAGGCGACCGGGTGCTGGGACAGGTGGTGGCGGAGCATCTGTTCCGCCAGCACCCGGACTGGAGCGAGGGCCAGCTCACCAAGATCAAGGCGGTCGCGGTGAGCGAGGCCACCCTGGGCACTGCCGCCCGCGAGCTAGGGCTGGGCGACCTGATCCGCATGGCCCGGGGCGAGCAGCAGTCCGGGGGCCGCGACCGGTCCTCCATTCTTTCCGATTCCCTGGAGGCGGTGATCGGCGCCATCTTCCTGGACCGGGGGCTGCGCGCCGCCCGCCTGTTCGTGCTCGGCGCCCTTTCCCGCCAGCTCACCCGCATCGAGGAGCAGCAGCAGGGCAAGGATTACAAGACCGTGCTGCAGGAGCTCACCCAGGAGCGGCACAAGACCACTCCCCATTATCGGGTGATCGAGGAGCGGGGCCCGGACCACGAGAAGACCTTCGTGGTCCAGGTGCGGGTGAGAAGCCGGCTGCTGGGGACCGGCGTGGGCCGGTCCAAGAAGGAAGCCGAGCAGGCGGCGGCCCGGGAAGCCCTGGAGAAAGAGGAACCGAGCGCATGACCAAGCCCCTGCGGGGCATCCCGGCCTCGGCCGGACGCCGCTGGGGGCCTGCCGTGATGGTGGGGGGGCCGGCTGTCCCCACCGTAGCTTCCGCCGACCTCGCCCCTGCCCTGCGCCGGGTGCGCCGGGACCTGGAGCGCGAGCGCAAGGTCGCCGCGGGGCCCGCGCGAGATATCCTGTTCGCCCACCTGCAGCTGCTGTCCGACCCCCTGCTTGCCGACCGCGCCCTGGCATTGGCCGCCCAGGGCCGGGACGGCATCGCCGCCTGGCAGCAGGCCACCGCGGAGGCGGCGCGGGTGCTGGAATCCCTGGGCGAGGAGCTCTTCCGCTCCCGGGTGGCCGACCTGCGCGATGTCTCCGGGCGGGTGCTCGCGGCCCTCGCCGCGCCGGTCCGCAGCCGGCTGGCCGCCGGGTCGGTGGTGCTCGCCCCGGAGCTGCTGCCCTCCCTGGTGCTCTGGGGCGCGCGGCAGGGGGCGGTGGCCTTCGCCGGCCTCACCGGCAGCCCGAGCTCCCACGCCTGCATCATCCTGCGCTCGCTCGGCATCCCCGCGGTGGTGGGCGTACCGGGAGTGCTGGCGCTGGAGGGGCAAGAGGTGCTGGTAGACGGGGACCGGGGGCTGGTGGTGTCCTCTCCCTCGCCGGCGGCCAAGCGCCGGGCGCAGGCCCCCAGGCCCCCGGGTGACGCCCGACCGGCCGTGACCCGGGAGGGGCAGGTGATCCCGGTGGCCTGCAACGTGGCCGACACCCAGGAGGTGGAGCTGGCGGCGGCGATGGGGGCGGACGGGATCGGGGTCTATCGCACGGAGCTGCTGTTCGCCGGCCGCCAGAGCGCCCCGAGCGCCCATCTCCAGGAGCGCCGCTACCGGGAGGCGGTGGCGCTGATGGCCGGCCGCCCGGTGATCATCCGCGCCCTGGACGCTGGCTCCGACAAGCCGCTCGCCTACCTGCATCCCGGCCCGGAGGCCAACCCCGCCCTGGGCTGGCGCGGGCTGCGGGCCCTGCTGGACCGGCCCCGGCTGTTCGCGGCGCAGGTGCGGGCGGTGCTGGGCGCGGCCGAGGCGGGCCCGGTGTCCCTGCTACTGCCCATGGTGACCAGCTTGGCGGAGCTGCGCCGGGCACGGGAGCTGATAGAGGGCGTGCGCGGAGAGCGGCCCCTGCCCCTGGGGGTGATGATCGAGGTGCCCGCGGCCGCCAGCCAGGCGGAGGCGCTGGCCGGGGAGTGTGACTTCCTGAGCATCGGCACCAACGACCTGCTGCAGTATTTCTTCGCCGCCGACCGCACCAACAGCCGGCTGGCCGGCCGCTACTGTGCCCTGGAGCCGGCCTTCCTGCGGCTGCTGGGGTCGGTCGCCGAGGCCGGGCGCCGGCGCGGGGTGCCGGTGCACCTGTGCGGGGAGCTGGCCTCCGACCCGAAGCTGGTGCCGCTGCTCCTGGGGCTGGGCATCACGGAGCTGAGCGTGCGCCCGCCCACCGTGCCCGCGGTGAAGGCGGCAGTGCGGGCCACCGGTCCCGAGAGCCGGGAGCTGGCCCGGGAGGCGTGTTCCTGCGTAACAGCGGAAGAGGCAGCAGGTCTGCTAACAGAGCATAGTACCCCTTGACAAGGTGGCAAACGTATGTTACCATAAGGCCATTAGGGCCACAGTGGCATGAGAAAGGTTACCTGGTAGAAGGGGAAACGCTGTTTGTGTCGTACCGGGTACCTGTTGAGAGGCCATGCTATAAGGTAGTATCCCGGGGGAGGCCAAGAGGGTGGGGCGCAAGACGGCTGATTACGTCGAACAGCTCGTTGGTCTCCTTCTTCCGTTCGTTACCCATGAC
>Ga0315284_10013275_pt1 | contig 11724 bp, 6 predicted proteins | sample YL17G09_16_MG_FD_203696 | JGI IMG/M metagenome (GOLD analysis project Ga0315284, IMG submission 203696) | Sediment microbial communities from Yellowstone Lake, YNP, Wyoming, USA - YL17G09_16 | ecosystem: Environmental > Aquatic > Freshwater > Lake > Sediment | place: USA: Wyoming | collected... | reverse complement strand
GACCCCGGCAACTACTACGTTCAGCGCGACCTCGTACCTGGCGGCCTCCTGGAGAAACTGGGCAGGGCGAAGATCATCATCACCAATTTCCACGCCTTTCTCCTGCGGGAGAAGGTCGCCGCCGGGGCGCTCACCAAGAAGATGCTGGCCCGCCGGGGCGTGGCTGACGCCGATGATAAGCCCAGCCCGTTCATAGAGACTCCCGCCGAGATGGTCCGCCGCGTCTGCCGCGAACTCGGCTCGAAGAAGAACATCGTCGTTATCAACGATGAGGCCCACCACTGCTACCGCCACAAGCCTGACGCCGAGGAGGAGAAACTGACGGGCGAGGACCGCCAGGAAGCCGAGAAGCGCGAAAAGGCCGCCCGCGTCTGGCTCTCTGGCCTTGAGGCCGTCAAGGAGAAGACCGGCGTCCGGGCTATCTACGACCTCTCGGCCACGCCGTTCTTCCTGCGCGGCTCCGGCTACGGCGAGGGCACGCTGTTCCCGTGGGTGGTGTCCGACTTCTCCCTCATCGACGCCATCGAGTGCGGCATCGTCAAAGTCCCGCGCGTCCCCGTGGCCGACAATGCCATGACGGGCGACCAGCCCACTTACCGCGACATCTGGCTGCGCATCCGCGAGCACCTGCCCCGCAAGGGTCGCCGCACCGAGGCTGTCACGGGCGAACCCAACCTCCCCAAGGAACTCCAGGGCGCCCTGCACAGCCTCTACTCGAACTACGAGAAGTATTACCGGGCCTGGGAAGCCAACGCCGAGGCCCGCGCCAAGGGCCTCACGCCGCCCGTCTTCATCATCGTCTGCAACAACACGAACGTGTCGAAACTCGTGTACGACTACGTCGCCGGCTGGGAGAAGACGCTCCCGGACGATTCGACCGTCCTCTGCCCCGGCGCCCTGCCGGTTTTCAGCAACGTTGCCGATGGCGTTTGGACCGCCCGCCCCAGCACTGTCCTGATTGACAGCGAGCAACTGGAGTCCGGCGAGGCGATGAGCGCCGACTTCAAGAAGATCGCCGCCCGCGAGATCGACGAGTTCAAGGCCGAGTGCCGCCAGCGGTTCCCCGGCCGCGACGTCGAGAAACTCACCGACGAGGACCTCCTGCGCGAGGTCATGAACACCGTCGGCAAGACCGGCAAACTCGGCGAACACGTCAAATGCGTTGTCTCCGTCTCGATGCTCACCGAAGGCTGGGACGCCAACACCGTCACCCACATCCTCGGCATCCGGGCCTTCGGCACGCAGCTTCTGTGCGAGCAGGTCGTGGGCCGTGGCCTGCGGCGGATGGGCTACACGCCGCAGCCCTGCGCGCTCACGTATGGCGGCAAGACGGTCGAGTTCCTGGGCTACCCGGCCCAGTACGCCGAGGTTTACGGCGTTCCGTTCTCATTCATCCCCTGTGCCGGGTCATCGCAGGACCCCAAGCCGCCGCCGCCGGCCACGCGCGTTCGTGCTTTGGAGGATCGGATCGCCTGCGAGATCACCTTCCCGCGCCTGACGGGTTACCGCTACGACCTGCCAACCGAGCGCCTCGGGGCCCGGTTCACCGAGGATTCGCGATTGGCGCTTTCGACTGCCGAGGTGCCGACGAGGACCGAAATCGCCCCCATCGCGGGCGAGAGCGACATCCACACGCTCGACGACCTCAAGGCCCGCCGCGAGCAGGAGGTGGCGTTCCGCCTCGCCAAACTCACGCTGGAGAAGTACTTCCGCGACGACGAGGGCAACCCCAAACCGTGGCTCTTCCCGGACCTCCTGTCCATCGCCCGCCGCTGGCTGGCCGAGTGCCTCACGTGCAAGGACAATGCCTTCCCGCAACTGCTGCTCCTCGTGGAGTACGCCCACGACGCCGCCGACCGCATCTACAAGGCCATCGTCCGGTCCACGGAAGGCGAGAAGGCCCTGAAGCCCATCCTGGAACCCTACAACACCGTCGGCTCGACCCGTTACGTGGATTTCGACACCACGCGGAATGTCTACCCCACCGACGCCCGCTTCTGCCACATCTCGCACGTCGTCTGCGACACCGACTCGTGGGAACAGAAAATGGCCCAGGCCCTGGAAGAACTGGGGGCCGAGAAGGTGCTCATCTCCTACGCCAAGAACCACAACCTTCAGTTCTTCATCCCGTACACCTTGAGCGGTGAAGAGCACAACTACATCCCCGACTTCATCGCTCGGCTCGATGACGGTCACGGGCGCGACGATCCGCTGAACCTCATCATTGAGGTCACCGGCGAGCGCGACAAGGACAAGGCCGCCAAGGTCTCGACCGCCCGCGACCTGTGGGTCCCCGCCGTCAACAACCACGGCGGCTTCGGCCGCTGGGCGTTCATTGAGATTGCCGACCCGTGGGATGCGAAGAACACTATCTCAGCGTACATCAGAAAGCGGGAAACCAATGGGTAAGGCCCTCGTGCCGGCAGGGCGCATCGAAAGCAGCATCCTTCTCATTCGCGGCCACAAGGTCATGCTGAGTCCCGACCTGGCGGCCCTGTACGCCGTCGAGCCCCGCGCCCTGGTTCAGGCCGTCAAGCGCAACATCGAGCGGTTTCCCAAGGACTTCATGTTCCAATTGACCCGGGCCGAGTTCGCCGGCTTGAAATCACAAATTGTGACTTCAAGTTGGGGCGGTGCGCGGCGGGCGCCGCCCTACGCTTTCACCGAGCAGGGTGTGGCCATGCTGTCGAGCGTCCTGCGAAGCCCCCGTGCCGTGCGGGTCAATATCGAGATCATGCGGGCGTTTGTTCGCCTGCGGAAGATGCTGGCGACGCATGCGGACTTGGCCCGGCGGTTGGATGAACTGGAGAGCAAGTACGACACCCAGTTCCGCGTGGTGTTCGACGCCATCCGGGAGTTGATGGCGCCGCCGCCGGATCCACCCGGGAAACGTATCGGGTTCCACTCACAGGAGCGTCCGTAAGGCGAGGAGTGACATGGCACGCAAGAAGAACAGTGACAAGGCGGCTGCCCGCATCGACGCCGTCCGCCACAAGGACAAGCGGCCCAACATCCCCACCGAGGAACTGCGGGACTTCGTGGCCGAGGAAGAGCAGGCGCCCAGGGAGGTGAAGTACCCCGGCCTCCTCTACGCCCGCGACCCGTCGCTGGACCCGCAACTGGTGTGGAAAGGCAAGGACGAACAGGACCGCGAGGCCCTCACCGTCCCGGCCGTGCCCGTCTATATCCAGGAGAAGGTGCACGCGCAGGCCATCATCGAGGACTTCCGCCGCGCGGCAGCCAGGGCCAAGGGGCCAGAGGCGCAGCAACTCAACCTCTTCGCCGACTTTAACGGCCTCCCGGAGGAGTTCGCCGACCGCGTGGACTTCTACCACCACGAGCAGAACTGGGCCAACCGCCTCATCCTGGGCGACTCGCTCCTCGTGATGACGAGCCTCGCCGAGAAAGAGGGCCTCAAGGGCAAGGTGCAGATGGTGTACATCGACCCGCCCTACGGCATCAAGTTCGGCTCGAACTGGCAGGTCTCGACCCGGAAGCGCGATGTGAAGGACGGCAAGGCCGCGGACGCCACGCGCCAGCCTGAGCAAATCCGTGCCTTCCGCGACACCTGGGAACTCGGCATCCATTCCTACCTCGCGTACTGGCGCGACCGGCTCGTGGCGGCAAGGGAACTCCTGACCGAGACGGGCAGCGTGTTCGTGCAGATCGGTGACGAGAACGTGCATCTGGTCAGAAACATTCTCGACGAGGTTTTCGGCGCGGACAACTTTGTCTCGCTTATCAGTTTTGCGACCACCAGCGGCTTTGAAACAAAGGAACTCGCCAGGGGCGGCGATTACCTCCTGTGGTACGCCAAGAACCGGGAATCCGGGGTGAAAGTGAGGCCGCTTTTTGAGGACGCGCGGAAGGAAGCCGGGGATGGTGGCTATCGTTGGGTTGTGTTCCCTGACGCCAGTTATCGTGCACTAACAGCAAGGGAACTGCGCGGCGAGGACTCGTTCCCACGAGACGGCCGTCTCTACAAGCCCGATAACATTCTCTCACAAGGCGCTTCGTCTGAACCACAGGTGTTCACCCACAACGGCAAGACCTACAGCCCCGGTAGCAACTCCCACTGGAAGGCCCAGTTTCCCCAAGGTATGAAACGGCTTGCTCTGGCGAGGCGCTTGCACGTTTCCGAGAACACAATTCAATATGTGCGGTTCTCCGATGACTTTGCCGTGAAGAGCCGCAACAACATGTGGACCGATACCCTAACGGGGCAGTTTACTGAGGACAAGATATTCGTCGTTCAGACGAACACGAAGGTGGTGGAGCGATGCATGCTCTTGACCACCGACCCCGGCGACCTCGTTCTCGACCCGACCTGCGGCAGTGGCACGACGGCCTACGTGGCCGAGCAATGGGGGCGGCGGTGGATCACCATCGACACCAGCCGCGTGGCCCTGGCCCTGGCACGCACCCGCCTCATGGCCGCGAGGTTCCCGTACTACCTCCTGGCCGACTCGCCCGAAGGCCGGAAGAAAGAGGGCGAGATTACCGGCCAATTGCCGCCCGCAGGCCCCACCGAAGGCGACATCAGCAAGGGCTTCGTTTACAGAAGAGTGCCGCACGTCACCCTGAAATCCATCGCCAACAACGAAGAGATTGATGCCATCCACGCCAAGTGGGAGAAGGAACTGGCGCCGGTCCTGGCGGCCCTTAACAAGGCCCTCAAGAAGAAGTGGCAGGAATGGGAAGTGCCGCGCGAGCCGGGCGAGGACTGGCCCAAGGAGGCCCGGACGGCCCTCAAGGATTGGTGGCGGATGCGCGCGGCCCGGCAGAAGGAAATGGACGAGTCCATCGCCCGCCGCGCCGAGACCGAGATGCTCTACGACCAGCCCTACGAGGACGCCAAGCGCGTGCGCGTGACCGGGCCGTTCACGGTCGAGAGCCTCTCGCCGCACCGCACGATCAGCGCCCAGGAGAAAAAGCGGCGCGAGACGGAAGGCCTGGGGGGGACGCGAGTGAAGGTGGTCGGCCCGAACCAGTTCGGCCACATCATCATCGAGAACCTCAAGGCCGCGGGCGTCCAGAACACCGTCAAGAACGAGCGCCTCAGGTTCGACCGGCTGGAACCTTACGCGGGCGTCTGGATTCATGCGGCAGGCGAGTACACCGAGAAGGACGGTAAGACCCGCCGCGTGGCCGTGTGCATCGGGCCGGAGCACGGGACGGTGGGGCCGGACCTGGTGAAGGATGCAGCCAAGGAAGCCGTGCAGGGCGTGGGGTTCGACCTCTTGGTGGTGTGCGGCTTCGCATTCGACCCGCACGTTTCGGAGGAGGCCCGGCGGTACGGGAAACTCATCGTCATGCCCACGAAGATCAACGCCGACCTCCAGATGGGCAGCGAGTTCCTGAAAAAAACCGGCGCCGGGAACCTGTTCATGTACTTCGGCGAGCCGGACATTGTGATCCAGCGCGTGGCGGCGGCTGGGGCCGAGAAGGGCGCGGCGGCGAAGGCGAAGGCGGGCGCGGAGGCAAGAGTCAAGGCCGGCGCCGAGGCGGGCCGTGGGAAAAAGGGCAAGGGCGCCGCAGGCCAGGACGCCGGGGCCGGCGAGCAACTCGTGGTCGAGATTCTTGGCCTGGACGTGTACGACCCGACGACAGGCGAGGTGCGGTCGCATTCGACCGACGACATCGCGTGCTGGTTCATCGACACCGACTATAGCGGCGAGTCGTTCTTTGTCCGCCACGCCTATTTCACCGGCGCCGACCGTCCCTACGAGAAGTTGCAGCGTGCCCTGCGTGCCGAGATCGACGAGGCCGCTTGGTCGGCCCTGTATTCCACGAAGAGCCGCCCCTTCGACCCGCCCGCGAGCGGCAAGATCGCCATCAAGGTCATCAACCACTATGGGGATGAGGTGCTAAAGGTGTACGAGGTGGGCAAGAACGCGGATTGACTTTGTGGCCCTTCTCCGTTGGCGACGAGCCGTCCAAGGGTCCGACGTTCTTGTGTGTGGCCGACAGGCCCCTGACGCTCAGGTATGAGGAGCCTGCCAACTACGGCCATTCCAGAAGCCCGGGCGATCTCGCGACCGCTCTTCTCAAGAGCCACGGCCTACAATCAGGCCGGCCAGCGGACTGAGGAATCCACTGGCCGGCCTGTGACGGCGCCCCCGGTTCCCGTTGCTCAACATTCCGCCCCCTTTCGGGTTCGTCGCCATGCCTCACGCACGCAGAGCCCGATGGCCAATCCGGTAAGAAGGGCTGCGCCGGGGACTGGCGAACTTGTCAGGCACCGCTGCGCGGCGTCTATGGCAGTCGAGACCATTCGGTAAATGCTGCCCAGCATCGTGCGCGCAGCCTCAACCTGGAGCAGCCCGCCCACGGCCAGCACGGCCCCGGTGATACCGGCGAGAACTACCACGATCAACACCCACCGAATGGCGTTCCGGGCGAAGAGCCCGGCGCCCATGCCGATGGCCAGCGGAGCGATGAGGGCAGTCAGAAGAAAAGTGACAGTCGCTTCCCAGGTTGTAGTCAGTTCCGCGATCATGGTGCGAACCTCCTGGCGGGCATCCCCGCCATATCCTTGTCCTGGCGACCGGAACCATTGCCGTCATCGGGGGCGTCGCCAAGCCGGCGGTCGCCAACCCCGGCCTGGCCAGCCCGCACATCGGCACTTCCCTCAGCGTCGCCACCGTTACCGCTCATCTGGTGGCTGTGGTCCGACTTGCGGGTCTTGGGAGGCACCACCGGCGGCGTGAACCCGACCAGCCGGACCGCGTCGTCGGCCGTGCGGCACTCCGGCAACAGCTTGCAGACCTCCCGCAGGCCGACTTCACGGAACCTCGACACGGCGCTGGCCGGCACGTAGTCGACGGCCGCGTGCATCGCAGTGAGGTAGCTTCGCGCGATGACCGTCTTGCCGTCCCGCTGGAGTTCGCTCAGAACCATCTCGTCGAGCGTCTTGCGGAGCGTGGGGTCGGTCGTCAGGCGGTTGATGACGTTCGGAAGGCCCTGGGCCAAGCGGCCATCGTCGTCGGCGACGTGCAGCACGCCGCGAAGCGCCGCGTCCCGCAGCATATAGGTGTTGTCGCCGTTGCGGGTGACGATGCTCCGCGCCACCGCGCGGAAGAACGTGCCCCACGCGCCGACCTCGTCGCGGGCACCGCCGCAGCGGAGAACATCCAGTTCCCTGGGGTCCGCCACCGCGGTCACCAGGAACGGCTCGAGCTCCGTCGCCACGGCCTGGGCCTCGCGTTCCAGGACCCCGAGATACGAGATCTGCCGGAAGCTGATGAACCGGCGCTCGTGACTGACGATGATGCGCCGCGGGTCGCCGAAGTCCTGATCGCGCACTTGGCTCACTTCCTCGACCTGGCCCTTGCGGAGTCGTTCCACGAGCGGCCCGGCATTGCGGCTGCCGCCGTTGGAGCGGACCACCCGGAGGATCGGAGGCGTGTAGCCGGGCTCCGCCGTCGGGTCGATGGGGGCCGTAGGCCACGACTCGTTGATCCGCTCCGTGGCGAACACGTCGAGGTCGATGGCGTTGGGCCAGTGCTCGACGAAATCGATGACATTGACCTCGTCCAGCTTGAGGTTGGCGATCTCCGTCTGCACGCACCGATGGACTTGGGCAACCATCGCGTCGGCATTGACGATGCACGTCGGGATGACCGGCCCGACGACCACCTCCATGCGCGGCGTAAACATCTTCCGCACCACCGCCTCGGTGTCGAGGTTGGTGGGCAGCACGATGCCCGGCAGCTCGAGCGGCACCGAACCGCCGGCCATTTCCGTGAATCGGCCGCTGGCCTCGGCGCCCAGCTCCTCTGCCTTTGTGGCCGCCCGGTTAAGGTCGTCGTAGAAGCGGTCAAGACGCTCAGTCAACGTCTTGATCGCATTGCGGCCAGCCATCAGCCGAATGTTGCTGACGCGGGTGTCGAACATCGCCAGATAGAGATTCGTGGCCTCGATGGCCAGTTGGGCCATGCGCTTGGTGCTCCGTTGCGAGGCAAAGGCCTTCACGGCGACGGCGGCGGCGGCCAGCATGACCCCGATCGACAGCAGCGTCCAGCCGAGGATCGCGCCCAGCAGCCCGAATGCCATGCCCATCCCGGCGCCGACGCAGCCGATGGCCGCGATGGCCAGCGCGGCGACGAGGGTAGTGTTAAGGACCGTGCTGTGGGAAGCCGCCTGGGCCTGCTCCTGCATCTGCGCCACGAGAGACTGGGATGCGGAGGCGTCCGGCCCGGCGTTGGCGGCGTACCGCTGGAGATAAGCCGCCGCGACCTTGGCCTGCCGCTCCTTGGCGTTCTGCAGCCGCTTGACGGTTTCCGGCAGGCCCAGCGCGCTGATGGAGTGCTGCACCTCCTGGTCCAGCTTCGACGCATGATTCCTCAGGAATTCGCCGGACAGGGCGTTGAGCCGGTGTTCGTAGTCGTCAGCACGCTGCTCGAGCTGGCTGTGGGCGTCCTGCACCGTGGCCTGGATGGTGTCGTGACTGGCATCCGCTAGGAGGCTGTAGGTGTCGGTCGCCACGTCGGTCCCGGTCGGGCGCTGGGCGCTTTCCAGCAGCCCGGACACCTCGGCCAAGGCGCACACGGGCATCTCCACCGGCTCACCCGGGCTCGTGCCGGTGAGCAGGCACTGGGCGATCTCTTGGGTGAGGCGGGCGTTCAGGGCATCGGCGGCCCGCTGGGGGTCGAACTCGATGACGCTGTGGCCGATGGCGCGGCACACCATGTCACGCCCGATGTGGCCGCCATGCACGCGGCTGGCGAAATCCGTAAAGTACGCGTCGGTCGAGAACCGCGCGTCGCCCCACAGGAGGATGTCCAGGGCCACGAGGCCCGCCGCTTCATCACGATTGGTGATCGTCACCCGACCGTTGGTCGGGCAGATGATCGTCGGCTCGTCGAACAGGCGGGAGGTCAGCGTCCGGGTGCCACTGAGCTTCTCGTCGCGGATGATGTTCGGCATGAGACAGGCGGCCATCATCTGGCGAAACGAATAGATCGCGGCTGCCGCCGCCGTCTGGTAGTTGGCGCCATTGCCCGGCGAGGGGAGGATCAGGTAGGGGTGAATCCGAATCCTCTCCAGGCCCTGCTGGAGCGCGAGCTCCCGCAGGTCGATGCCGCTGGGCACCAGCGCGCCGTTGCCGTAGCCGCCGGCGGCGTTCACCGGCAGGTAGATGTCGACCGTTCGGTCGGAGGTGCTGACCGAGTCATTCACCAGGCCTCGCGTCGCCACGTTGTAACGCTCGCGCAACGGTCGGAGGGCTTCGGTCATGCCACGGCGGATCACGTTGTGCTCCGCCGTGTAGAGGGCGTCGCCGCGCTTCGCCGATCCGCTCGTGCCGAATCGGCTGCTATCGGTGCCAGTCTTCTCAATGATCGGGGCGCTGGGGAGGAGGTTGGTCTTGCTCTGGTGGATCGTCACCAGCTCCTCCGTGGAGTATTCGCGGAGCGTGATGCTGCGAATCTGGCCGTCCTCAACGGTCTTCGCCGCCGAAGTTGCCGAAGTCCGGTCGGCATCGTGCTCCAGGATTGGGGGCGGCGAAATGGTGTTCTTGAGTCCCATTCCGCCCAAGACCAGATGCGCCACCTTGCGGGGGAGCGATCCCACCGCCAGCAGCAGGTCCACGATACGGTGCTTGCTAGTCATGGCTTCATTCCTTTAGTATGAAGGTTCATGTGGTTGCCGTCACGCCGGGCGAACGTTCGCCACAGGCGACTTCACGGCAATCTTTGGGTTCTTATCCGCCGCCGAGACGGGGCCGACCAAGAAGCGATTCCCCTGCCCGTTGGCGGTGACCTCCAGAACGGTGCCGGGCTTGACCATCGGCGTGTCGGCGGAGCTTACGAGCCGGTCGTTGAGCTTCACCGGGAAGCCGGCCATCGGGTGCAGGACAAGCTGCCCTTTGCGGTCAATGGTAAGGAAGGGCAAATGGCGGCTGCCTGCGCCCGCCCTCTTGACAGGCTGTGCCCCATTGAGATCGACTCTGTCGGCGGAGGTCATTTGGATGCGATGACTCGTCTTCGAGTCCTCGTCCAGCAGTGTGAAGGTGTAGGCGATGGGCTTGCGGAACATGAACACCATCACTGCTATGGCCGCAACGATGACGGCCGCGAAGATGCCGACAAAGGGCCAAAGCTTCCCAGAAGTCCCCGTACCCATCCGCTGGGAGGCGTCCGTGACGGCAACCACCTTGGCGGCGTTGGCCCTCGCCGCGTCGCGTTCCTTGGCGGCTTCGGCGGCGCTGGCCGCGGCGCCGTCCCGTTCCTTGATCGCCTTGGCGGCGTCGGCCTTGGCCGTGTCGCGTTCCTTGGCGGCTTCGGCGGCGCCGGCCGCGGCGTCGTCCCGTTCCTTGATCGCCTTGGCGGCGTCGGCCTTGGCCGCGTCGCGCTCCTTGGCGGCGTCGGCGGCGCTCGCCGTGGCGAGGTCCCGCTCCTTGATCGCCTTGGCGGCGTCGGCCTTGGCCACGTCGCGCTCCTTGGCGGCCTCGACGGCGCTGGCCGCGGCGACGTCCCGTTCCTTGATCGCCTTGGCGGCGTCAGCCTTGGCCGTGTTGCGTTCCTTGGCGGCGTCGGCGGCGCCGGCCGTGGCGAGGTCCCGCTCCTTGATCGCCTTGGCGGCGTCGGCCTTGGCCGCGTCACGTTCCTTGGCGGCGTCGGCGGCGCCGGCCGTGGCGAGGTCCCGCTCCTTGATCGCCTTGGCGGCGTCGGCCTTGGCCGCGTCACGTTCCTTGGCGGCGTCGGCGGCGCCGGCCGTGGCGAGGTCCCGCTCCTTGATCGCCTTGGCGGCGTCGGCCTCGGCCGTGGCGCGCTCCTTGGCGGCTTCGGCGATATTGGCCGTGGCGGCGTCCCGCGCCTTACCCCCCTGAGCGGGGCTGACCTTGGCGGTGCCCGTGGAGCTACCATCCTGTCTCGCACCGGCGGCCTCGACGGCCACCTCCAGTTGCCCATCGCCAACTGGCTTCACAGACACAGACGAGCCCGAATCAGGCCTGACGGTCACCTGCGTGCAACTGGCCACCAGGCTCGCAGCCAGTACGAAGCCCAGAACCCCCGCCATCCACATGATGAACTTACACATGGTCCACCCTTCCTTTCTTGTTGTTACTTTGACCGGCCCCATGCCGGTTGGTGCACTGCATCGCCCTTCTGTCCGTACCGCTGCCCGCAGACTTCCCGGTGCCGGTGCCTCCTCTCCCTCCGCCACCCACGGCCGGCGACCGCGGTAACCAAGAATCATCGCAATGCTTCACTTCCTGCCTGCCCGCGTCGGCCTGAACACCGGTCGGCGAGAGAGCGGCTACAGAATTACGCCGCGCGCGTCCTGCGAAGCCAGGTCAGCCTCTTCGGACGAAAGGCTACCATTCAACGCGGGCGCGGCTGACGTCAGCACCCGCTTGTCAGAGGCCGCCGGACCCGGGGCCCGTAGGTGGTGGTTGAGAAATTCCTCGAGGTCGGCGATGGCCCTGCGGCGCATTTTGTCCAGCTCTGGGTCGCGATTCTGCGGCATCGGTTTGCCCTCCAACCTGCGTTTCGGCAGAACAGGTCCCATCGGTCGGCCGCCCGGTGCGGCCGATCTCAGCGGAAGCCCAGTCTCGGCACGGGCCAAGACGGGTCGTGGGGCTGGTGCAAACGCGGTGTTCTAGGAATCGGGGGACCGGCTCTAGTACTACAACGCCACTTGGTTCATTATGCAACACCGTAACGACGACAGTTTGATGCCGACTTCACGCAGCCGCCGCTTGCGAGCTTTCACGTGGCT
>Ga0315284_10013274_pt1 | contig 11724 bp, 13 predicted proteins | sample YL17G09_16_MG_FD_203696 | JGI IMG/M metagenome (GOLD analysis project Ga0315284, IMG submission 203696) | Sediment microbial communities from Yellowstone Lake, YNP, Wyoming, USA - YL17G09_16 | ecosystem: Environmental > Aquatic > Freshwater > Lake > Sediment | place: USA: Wyoming | collected... | reverse complement strand
GTGCCCATCTCCATAAGCCGCATGTTGTCCCTCCATGCGACCCGACTCGGGAGCACCAACCATGGGTATTAAACTGCTCTTCATGTCTGGCCTAAGGACCACGGCTCCCTGGCACGTCACCTCCTAGATCTGACCGACTAGTGTTCGGGAAGGATATCCAAAGGGAACGGGCACTTCGCGTACGATCATAGCATGTTCGAGAAGTCACTAGGTTGATTTGGGTCGCGGGATTCTTCTTTTCTCCGCGCCTATCGCATATGGAATTACTCGCCTGATCATCTGCAGGATTCGTTCGGACCAAACGCGGAATACAGAAGGGATCTTCCGTCTCCTTGCGAGGAATAGAACCGATCACGCCGACCGCCCCCCGTGCGTATTGCCCGCCGATTGCTCGGCAGGTGCATAATCACCGCAGGTTGTGGCCTCCCGTTCGACAGGGAGCACTACGTCGATTGACGGGCGTATCGGCCCACGGCTCGCCTCCAACCGTTTGCAGATTGATCTCTCTTCTTCGGTAATCGGAACTGCCAACGGGATCGACCGCCACGTGCGAGTGCCGTCACGGTGCTTGACGATCCTACGGGCACGACGGGCCTCGGCCAACTGAATCAGATACTCAGGCACGGGAGTGTCGCCAGACCAATAGGCCATCAACTCCATCGCCTGCCTCGCCCTGTGGAAGATGCTAGAGTCCATAACCATGGCTTCGAACCATATCGGGTTCTCGTTCGCAACCAACGAACGGAACACCGCCCAGTGCGCCATTTCGTGCGACAAGACGACGACGAGATACTCAGGGGTGCAATCGGGGATGGCTATCAGGACCGTGTTCTCGTCTGGGTAGTACCCTGGCGGACATGGTGGGGCGTGGTGATCCACATGGATCTGCGGCAGAGACCAACACTCGGTCACCGTGGCACCTCCCTCGGTTGGTGCATAATCTGGAACGCCTGATCAAGATCGACTTTCTCCTTGTGGATTTGATCGGCGATCTTCTCCACGTCTGCGAACATGTAGTCCGCCAGCGCACCGATCTCGTTCATCATGCTGGAGAACGCCTTTGGCGCTTCTTGGCGAACATCGCGAGGTCCGAACTTGTCTCCCGACGCTTTCGTCGATACCATACGCCTGATCGCCCAATCCTTGAGAGGCTCTTGGAGAGCGCATCGGCGATAGAGCGTCACGAAGTCCGATCCGATCTCGCCCTTCGGTGCGGGCGGTTCGGGCAGAGTAGGCGCGGGAGAGTGTTTTTCGGGCCGAGTAGGAGCAGAAGAGTGGTTCCTAACAGAACTTACACAACTTACAGACGTAGGGGGTACACCCCCCCTGTCTTTTTCGCCCCGTATCGGTTTCGCCTCTGTTGTTGTTGAAAACTCGGGGACAGTATGCCCCTCTACGTTTTGTAAGTTATGTAAGTTGTGTAAGGAACCGCTCTCTTTGTCGGGTTCGTCCTCGGTTTTCTGCTCCTCTTCCTGTAAGTTCTGTAAGTTTTCACTCTGTTTCGGGGGGTGATTTCTCGCAGTTTCTTGTAAGTTGTGTAAGGAACCGCTCACCTCCGCAGACTTATCTACCGTAGGCATAGGTGGCGTGGTCGACGGTGCCGGTGGTGCACTATCAGGTGGTGTAGTCGGTGGTGAGAACGAGTCAATACCTACCTGTTTGGCCTTCGCCGCCTTGATTGCTGTTGCCCAATTCTTATCATAACCAGGGACGAAGCTATGGAAGGCGGCATCCAGAAGGTCGAGGTTGAACGATATCGTCCTAACGGTTTGTCCTTTAATCCACGTCGGTTTTTCTTCGCGAATCGAATACTGAATGAAGATCGTGCCGACCTCAGTATGCCGTGCCAGCCCCGCCATACGCTTGATAAGCGCCCGATTGATTGGGACTAATTTAGTGCGCTTCTCATCCGTTGGCTCATCCGTTGGTGTTCGGGTGATCGCAACAATGAACCGATTGCCAGCGTCGGGAACGACCGCGAGAGTGTCAGTGACCTCAGTCCTCGTTGACCCGTCGCGTGATTCGATCACGTGTACGTACCCTTCGCTGCAGGTCGTCAGGATATCGTATAGGGCGCCGAGCATCAGCCCATCCTCAGTACTCGCTTTCAGCTCCTTCCGCATAATGTCTTGATCATCCACGAACCCCGCAATATCCAGCACCGCCTCCTCGCCGAGCAGGCCAGCGAGCTTCTTGAGGTATGTGGCGGCCACGAACAGCCTGCAGTCAATGGTATCCCCCCCGACGCCCCCATCATACATCAGTTCTTCTTCGGTCGGGAGCAGGTTCACCTCGTCGTTGTAGTGTTCGGACCAGAACATCGCCAGCTGATCCTGAAGGTCAAGGTCTGGTTCGTGCTTGATGATCTCGGTTGGCACTAGCCTTGTAGGCTTCTCGCACCTGATGATTATGCCTCGGTCGGTGTTGGCGTCGTCGTGGAAGGGGCGCCTGCGCGTGATCAGCGTCGGCCCAGCGATCTCGAACCCTGCGATATCGGTGGTGGAATGCGGGTCTAGGATCCTCTGCTGAACGGTGAATGGATCGTAACGGCCACGCACGTAGGCTTCGATATGTTCAGCGTCGTCAGGCATCTCGTCTAAGATATCGAGGCCGCCGTTCAGCATTGCGTTCAGGCGGTAGCTCGTAGCCAGTGTAGGATCGGTAGTCACGCGGGCGCGGTCGCCGAGGTACTTGGCCATTTCAACGTACCGCCCCTTGCCCGTTCCTGCCGGCCCCATCGGGATCACCTGCAGGTTGTGCCTCTTGCGTGGCGGGATAGAACCGTGGTACATCAGCCACAAGCAGAACACGGCGTTCTTGTGCGCCGTCTGGCACGATACGTACTTCATGCGGGCTTTCAGGCGTTGATAAAGTTGGAGTGGCGATCCATAGGGCGCTAGGCATCGTGGGAACGTCACACCCTTGAGCCCTTGCGTGGGGATCTCCTTCGTTTCAGGAATGACCTCTGCCGTGCTGCTCTCCTGCGTGGCTTGATCGTAGACCGCGAACGTGGTCTTCCCGGTGGCGTCCACGACCTGCCTGTAGACCTTCGTGCCCACCATTCGTAGCGCCGTCTGAGGCTTCGCTTCCTCTTCATCCTTCTCGCCCTTGTGCTTCTTCTTGGGTCGCTCCTCGCCGAAGGGGTTCGGATCGTCCTCGGGGACAACGCCATTCTTCTTCGCATACTCCCACACCTTGAGCACGAACCCCTTGTCCTTCCAATCAATCTTCGAGGGTCCAGCCGAACTATTCCTGTGCCCCTTGCCTGCCACCGAGCAATCCATCAGGCCGGCCTTGACCACCAGCGCTTCGAGCGCAGTCAGGCTGACTTTATGCCTCCAACAATGAAGGACCGCACCGTCCTCCGAGACAGTGGTGTTGCCCTTGCCCTCGCAACCGTGGAATGGTGACGGGAACGCTCCCGATGGGAATTGGCCGACCACACCCTCGACCGTAACCTGCCATAGCTTCGATTGTGACCCTTCCGTGCGCTTCCTCTTCGGTTCGTGTTGGGGCGGTTGTTGCGCATCCTGGTCCACGGCAACCTGCCTGATCGCCAATGGCAACTCGTCGAAGGTGATCGTGGCAACGGGGAGATCGTTATCGAGAGTGTACGCCCCTATGAACGGTAATTGGTCCTCGGGCGGTTGCACCTTGAGCTCCTTAGTGTCGGTGGTGACGAAAGCCCCTGCAACGACCACATACTGCCAACTGGTTCGCAACTCCCCAAGGGACTCGTTCTTGTCGTTGGGATCGTTCACCGTGATGTTTGTCTTGCAGTTTCGGTCTTCTGTGAAATAGAATCGATGCCGTCCAGTCCGCCTCCGTGTGCGGACGGTCAGGGTCGGCTTCGCATCATTGAACGTGCCTTCCTTGTCTTCGTCAATGATCACGAGCCCATCATCACCAGTGCCCGCAAGGCCGATGTTGAAGCCCTTCGCCATCCACTTCTTGGCTTCCTCGAATGAAACTCCCGCTCCCTTCCACGATCCCCTTTCGCCGAGTGGCACCTTCCCGCCCGACCTCAGCACGATGTAAAACGGTTGGTAGGTCGGCCTCCCCTTTGTGAGTAACCGATGAAAGAGACGGAACTCCTCGGGGTTCGTGGTCATGGCGGTTTCGCCTCCTCTCCGAGCGAGTTTAGGAGGCTTTGGCACATCTTCGACAGCCTCTCTGAAAGGTTGCCAACTTCCGCATTCAACTTGTGGATCCGCTGGTGCGCCGACTCTATCTCTCGTTGCATCCCAGCAAAGGTCTCACGGGAATCGTTCATAAGTTGAACGCTGATCCCCGCAGCCCTTCCCTGCACGACCAAGCGGTTCACTTCGACGGGATCGCCCGTGACGACGAACACGTGCGCCTTTGCGGTCACGGTGAAACCTCCTTTGGTTCCTCGACAATTCGAAGGCAGGTGGCTGTCCCAGCTTTCACTATTCTCACGAGCTTGATACCATGTGCAAGTTCTCCTTCGTCGAGCCAGTCGATCAGCTGATTATGGTCTGCGACCACGATCACGAGGTGAACCCGCCTCAAGGCTTCGCCTCCGTGTGGTCGCGCTTGTTCTTCTGTTGTTGTCTGTAGAATACACGCAGCTTTCGACGAGTGCTGTTCGAGAGATCCGAATAGAGCCCTGCAACAAGCGAGACCATCTCACTCGCGGTTAGAATCCTCAATCCGTCGTCTCCACGAACAGTCTGGACTACTCTGAGGCTCAACGGCCGTGAGTCCGCCCACTTCTGAATGATGCGCGGATCGTCTTGTACGATGAATGCGACGGTGGCGATCTTCGCCTCGTTCTCGTCGGTCATACCGGCCCCTCCTCAATGCGGTCGACGAGATTTCGATTGATCTGAAAGATAGTCCCATCAGCGCGTATCAATTTCACAAAAACGGGGTCGGTGTTGATGAGCTGGATGCCACGGATTCTGCGGACAGTTACTCCGTCATGATAGACAATCTGCACGGCGTCTCGGATTTCTTCTCTCATCTCTAACCTCCCCTATTCACAGATCTATTCGTCGTGTGCATCTAGGAACTCGACAAGGCAGATTCTGGCAAGTGCCGCTCTCGATATGCCCCGCCGCTTACTGGCTTCCTCAACACGCGTTCCGAGTCTAGGCGGAAGCCTCACTCCTATCGTCACGAACTGTCCCGTTTCTTTCGCGTTTTTCATCGGGTCAGTCATCACGATAGGGAAGATTTATAGGTTGCTTAATTAATACGGGTATCGTTAATTATGCCCGCCCCAAAAAAGAATGAAGACCTTGATCGCGCCCTGATCGAACTCATGAAGTTGTCCCGATCCCGTGATGTCACTGGGGATTTCAAGAAAGAGGCGTCAGCTGGCCTATCCTCATCGGATATTCGCCTCGTGCTCCAGGCGGAGCGCAAGACAACGGATATCGAACCCAAGCGTGCGCCTCGAGCGCAACGCAAGAAATGGCACATATTCCTCCGTGCCAAGCTCAAAGAGAAAGGATATCTTGGGAAGGCATTACAGGACAAAATCGATGAGTATGTGGCCAAGGACGAGCTCTGTCAGGTTCTCGGGAACCGCCTCGGTCGTCTGGTTCGGGATCACTATGTGACACGTTCGGGCAAGTCATCGATGCGTCGTGGCCTGGATGCGAAATCGGCTGTGTTCTTTCACCCCAACCCTCCGATGATCTACAAGTTCAAAGAGACGACCCCAGAGGATGCGACCAACAAACGGATCCATGGCGTCATTCAGCGTGCCCGCGTAGAAGATATCAAAGTGTTGTCAGCGGACCACCATGAACCGCGTGTCACTCTGATCTCTCCATTCTTCTCGGTATTGCCGAAGGGCGGGAAGGAGCTATTGAAAGAACTCTCAGTCGGAGGGGATCTCTCGGCCGCTCTCTGGTGTAGAATTGATCTATGGGAGGTTCGGTGGATCGCCCTCCGTGCTTCTGAGCTAATTGAGCTTGAGCGTCAACTCGATGAGCTTCTCAAGAGAGAAGATGTCAAAGTCGTCTTTCACGAAACCGAACCACTCGGAGATATTGAACTAACACGCAACCGCGAATCTGATCGCCGTGCTGGTTCTACGGAGTATTGTTATCCTAAATCGTCTGATTTGACCGACAATGGCCAGTGCTATTATGCCGAGGTCGTTCAGAAGGCTCTCCAATATAGGAAGAGTGCAGGGACGGTCGATGTTGTGAATCAGATCTTGCACTTCATCCCACCGTTCCCAGCTATCGTGATCGAACCACCCGATATCATGGCCGCGCAGCGCTTCTATTACGAAGGGGAACCTTAAGCTAAATAAACTCTGTTTTATCTAGAGGCATTGATACCCCTCGTTGGTCCTCCGTCCGAGTGTTTTGAGAAACACTCTGTCCGTCTTTAGTTAATCTCGTGAGACGCTTGCAGTCTCGATGATCGTGGCGATTGGTCTGTATTGCAGGATTCCTCCAGAACACCCCGCAAGCCGACTCGCTACTGTCATTAACAAGGGTCTGGCCAGCTCAGAATCAGCTCGAAAGTTCCGCGATCATCACGCAATTTTTCGAACTCTAGACTCCTCCAAGTCTGCTGGCCAGCCCCACCTAGCTACGGGGGGGTTCATAAATATGCACAGAAAAGGGATTCGGGGGCTGGCGGTAGTCTTGGCGAGTTTGTTCGTCTTCAGTATTTTGGCAGGGATCGTTCCGCCCTCGAGTGCCCCGCTTTCGAACGCTTCGGCGACGACGATCCCGAATACTGAGAGCATCACGTTCCGAGTGCCAGTAACAGATGATGCGTATGTCGATTCACACTCGCCAAACACTAATTATGGTCACGATTCGATCTTGTTTGTCGTTTACGACGGATCAGTCGGACTTGTTCAGCACACATGGATTAAGCTCGACATTGCTAGCCTTCCAGCAAATCTGATCATCGATTCCGCGAAATTCTGTTTCTACGTAGAAGAAGTCTACAATACCAACTTCTCTGTCCGTGGCTTCGGACCATTCTACATCGCATGTGAGTATGCTGACTCTGATTGGAATGAATCCACAATCACGTGGAATACCGAACCTACTGTGGGTTTTGGGTGGAACTACATGGGGAGTACAACGATGCAATCCGTAGTACCAGGGACTCTCGAAGGGTTGTCGGACCCAGTAAACGAAACGGATGCTGACCAGTACTTCTTTGCTTATTACACACAGGACTGCACTGCGACAGTAAAGGACTGGTACTCGGGGGTTCTCCCCAACTATGGCTTTATGATGCGCTGCCCGAACGGCCTTGACGGAGGTGGTCCGAGTTCACAACAGCGATATGTGATGTTGCAGAGCAAAGATCCGATCACATGGCCTTTGGGCTATGCTCTCAATCCTCCATATCTTGAGGTGACTGGGCACAGCAAGAACACGCAAGTCCATCTCTCTTACTATGATTCCTTTACAGGCGAGGGGATTGCCCCATGGACGTTCAATGTAACCAGTAGCATCAGCGGGAGCGCGTTCCAGCGGATCACCCCCGATCTGACGCAGGGGCTTTTCGGGCAGAACCTTACAATCGCAGTAAAGGACTTCTTCGGGAACGAACTGTACAACCAGACACGGATGATTACGGAAGCCAGCTACTACTGGGATGTCGGGCTTCCAGTATACAACTACAAGTTCTATAACCAGAACCCCCAGTTCTCACTTTTGCGGATCCATTACAACCTAGCTGGAGCTCCCTACTCCGAGTTCATTCCGCCCTATGACTATGTTGCACGATACTTGAAAGCTGGAACGTATCGGTTCAACATCACGTTCTACAATGCCTCGGGCTATGCGGGCAACACCTACACGTGGATTCGGACGATTCCCAGCATGACCTTCCCAGGGGCAGGCTTCGTCATCCTAGAGGGCGACACGATCTCGGAGGTCATAACGAACGTCTATGGATTGAAGGCCGTCGTGCAGGTGATCGCTGATTTGGTCACGCCGAATCTGATATGGGTCGGTCTGAATATGCCCCAAGTACCTGCCTATCTTATGACCGTGCCCAATGCGGTCATATTCAACAATCGTTACCTCGTCGATTCAGAGACCACGCAAACTGAAACGGGCTGGCTTCTGAACTTCAGCACGCCGATCCCCGCCGATGTCACCGTTTCTTCCCTGATCCGCGACGACTTCAGGTTCGTGGGGAACCTCAGCACGCAGATCTACGTGAATACGACCTCGGCGACCGCCTATTCCAATGCAACCCTGCCGGCTAGCATCAGCCTCGCAAACCTCACAGGTGGATCCTACACGATCTGGACGAACCGCACGATATCCGCCTTGAGGGATACCCACTTCCGTTGGCAACGCGCATTCACGTACGACTACTTCCCAGCGACTGACCAGTATCGGGCGGAGATCACATTCCAGAACAGCGTGGGCGTTCAGTGGCGCAACCTGACTTTGTTCACCCCGCTTCAGAACAACAGCAAGGTGAACAATGCTTCTGTAAGAGTCTATGATATGAATAACACGGTTGATCTAACAGAAGGCATCAACTTCGTGCTCTCCAAGACGGGAGTCCATATGTGGTTCCCAGCATGGAACGCCTCGTTGTGGCGGGGGTTCACGATAACCTACACCACCGTCAACGAAAGCGAATATCAGATCCCCGCACGAGTAACAGTAAACCAGCTGGGAGATGGAGCCACGGTCACTATGACTTGGCAGAGCGAATCGTTCTACTATGCCACGGCCACATGGACGAACGCATTCCGAGAGGTCTATGATGGGCCATTCTACATCACGCTCGAGCTGGCGGTGAGCGTAGACCCGAAGACGGTCATTGTGCTCGGCGAGAGCGGGATAGTTGTCACGAGTGCGGTTGTGTACGGGAACACCATTGTGATCCCGTCGATCCATATAGACGTCGGTAGCAAGGTCGTGTACACCGTGCTGTTCCAATCAACGTCTGCAGGCTCGCCTATGGATCTCACATTCGCTGGTCTCCCTGTAATATTCGTGGCCATAGCTGTTATGATCGCAGCGTTCATCATCGGGGTTGTACTCTATGTGTTCCAGAAGGACGAGCGGGTCAAGCAGTTCGGGCGTATGTTGGTCGGCGTGGCAGTACTCGCAATGGGCGTCATCGCCATTGTGATCATCTTTTTCATAGTCACAACGGGAGCATAGGAGGCAGAAACAATGGATTTCTGGAAGCCAAAGGGATGGAGAAAAGAGCCAGCGAGGCACGCACTTGCGGCCAAAGGAGTCGAGACGAAACAGAAGAATGTGAGACCAACGCCAGGGAAGGCGTTACCTCGTCCATTGGTTGCCACAACCCCTGGAACGAAGCCGACCGAACAGGCAAAGGAATCTGCGGTCGATAAGGTTTTGGCCGCTGCTCTTGCAGAGGCTGGAAGCCAAGACGAAGCTGTCGAACTACTCGAAGATGATCAATGGCTGGATCGCACAGCCCAGAAGATCGTAGATTCTCAGACGAGCGATGCGAAGGAGCGTGCCGCATTGAAGGCCGAGATCGTTCTCGCGATCCATAAGAACCCGACCATGGAGGTCTGATGCGATGGGCTGGTTTCGGGATCCTGCAAGGCACGCTCTGGCTTCGAAAGGGATCTGCACGAGGCTTCAAGCAGCACAGCTGCGTGAGGTCCAGCACGGGAACGAGGTACGTGGGAGCTTCGGGCGGGCAGCTAGTTACGGCGGGCTGGTAAAGCGCATGGCTAGTCGTCACGATGCAGGCGATGAGATCAACTCCGATGAATATGAGGCAGCAGTAATTCCGCTGTTCGATACGCTGGCCGAGGCGGACGTCTTATCAGACCGTGGGAATCTGCAGGAGGCAGTAACACGGCTCGATCTAGCAGCTCGTCAGTACTCAGAATTGTGCGAACGGTTCAACGTGATTCGGGAAGAAGATAACCGCGAGTTCATCGCCGCGTCGAAGATGATCTCAGAAAAAACGATCGCCCGATCTAGGATCCCATCACAAGCGAAGATCGCTGTCAGATCTGCGTCAGAATCGGATTCACGGCCCCAAGTCAACGAAAAGCCAGAGACTGGCGTGAATAATTCTCGCTGACTAGCGGAGGTCGAACATGACAGAATCAGAACCTGTAGATTGGGCGAAGGTCATGGCGGAGCGAAGAAGAAACCTCCTAGCAATTCGTCAGCATGCGCAAGCCGAAGCTCATTACATCCTCGATAGGATTGCACGCATGTCGGCTAACGCCCAAGGGACGCCGTTCGCAACGGCGTTGCAGTTCGACCGAAAAGAGATGGAGGATATACAGGTAGTTCTGCGAGACTGGTTGCAGCGCACTCAGGAGATGCCATAATGAGCATCGACGGAAGGACCGCTGATCAAGCCTTGGACGAAGTGGCAGACGCCCAGGCTTCCCTCGACCCTACCCGATCCGAATGTGTGCGGCCGACGATCCTTGATCATCTGCATCGACTCATGCGTGCCAAATCAATGACTGATAAATACATGGAACTAGAGGGGCTGATCCGCTCGACAATCCCGCATATGAGCGACCCACGCGCAACCGCAGAAGTAATGAAGCTTCTGGACGACCCGACATTGAGGCAAGACATTTTGACGAAACATGCGGACAAGTTTTTTGCTGGCGTCTCGCTGGGACTCTTGGAACAGAATGAGTGCTGGGTACGCTATCCGCTGCTGTGTGATATCTGGATAATCATACAGAAAGATCTTGTCCGAAGCGGGTTGCTTCCATGGGCATTGTCCTATCCAGAAAAAGCTCTTGATTCGTATATCTACGGTCAGCTCATGCAACGGGTCGAGGAACGAAGGATGGAAGCCGAGAGCAGCCGAGAGGTCGACCGTAACAGAATCGCCTTTGCAGAAGCGACACCCGTGCCACTCCTCGCTTCGGTTCAGGGCCGTGATCCTGAACGGACTGCATCACATTGCGAATCCACCGAACCTGAGCTACCACCACGCAATGGGAACACTCGTGCCACAAGTACTGAGACGGAAGTTGAAGAGGTTCTTCACGACGATGAAGTATCGACGATCAGACCGAGGACGTTGCCCTTCGGGCCACGCCCAGCCGATATGGATTATGCAACTTACATGAAGACACGAATGGCCGCACTTCACGAAGAGGTCGCACATATGGGAGACTGGCAAGCTGATGAACTACCCGCCCCCCCTGCCGAGATCGATGAGGCCGCCGAGGAGGTCAAGCATGCCCTTGCCAAGATACCTAAGAAGAGGACGTAACCATGGCCGACGACATCATCAACGCCGCGAAGGAGGCCGCTTACAACTTTCACAGACGCCTCGGGGAACTGACAACCCCTATGCAACTCAGGAAGTTTGTCGATGATTACTTTCATACGCTTGCTAGGAAGGAATTTTGGTGGAATCTTGCCAGCTTCTACGAGCTGGACGGCGTTGCCCTTTGGACGGACGATATCGGTACTGATCTGAAAACTTTGTTCACGAAAGAGGCGTTCACTGAATGGAATCTCGAGAAGGCCGCATACAAGGATGAACGAGCACTTCTCGGGTTTAAGCTAGGCGATATTGAGAAGCGGTGATCAGATGCCTGATAATCCCGATATGAGTCAAACCAAGGTTCTCGAAATGGCCAAGGTCGCGAAGATTCTTGCGCAGGAGCTCAGGTCTGACTACATGACGGGCGCCCGAATGCTCGATATCCTCACGCCGATCTGCGCAGAAAGCTCTGTGATGAAACAGTGGGGTGAGAAGCTGTCAGACATTGAGCAT
>Ga0315284_10013273_pt1 | contig 11724 bp, 2 predicted proteins | sample YL17G09_16_MG_FD_203696 | JGI IMG/M metagenome (GOLD analysis project Ga0315284, IMG submission 203696) | Sediment microbial communities from Yellowstone Lake, YNP, Wyoming, USA - YL17G09_16 | ecosystem: Environmental > Aquatic > Freshwater > Lake > Sediment | place: USA: Wyoming | collected... | reverse complement strand
ATGGCTGGATCACGGTAGTGTCCGGTTCCGCCGGGACCGGCGCGGGTACGGTCAACTACTCTGTGACCGCCAACCCCAGCCCCAGCGAGCGCGGCGGAACGCTGACCATCGCCGGGCGCACCTTCACGCTGAGTCAGGCGGCAGGGGTGAGCTGCAAGTACACGATTTCTCCCGAGAGCCAATCGTTCAGCGAGAGCGGCGGAACAGGCAGCGTCTCGGTTTCCACCCAGAGTGGTTGCGCGTGGTCGGTGGTGAGGAACACCAGTTTCATTACCGTCACTTCTGGCGGCAGTGGCAGCGGCAGCGGAACGGTGGCCTACCTGGTTCTGGCAAACGACTTCAGAAACCCGCGAACCGGAACGCTCACCATCGCGGGACAAACCTTCACGGTCAGCCAGACGGGAGCGAGCGGGACGGCCGTAACCTTCTCCGTGTCCCCAACTCTTCTTGGTTTCTCCGCGCCCGCGGGCTCGACGGCGGTCCCCAGCCAGGAAATCACAGTGTCCAGCCCGGTTTCCGGACTGGCGTGGACAGCCGGCGCAACGTCGCAGGGCGGCACGTGGCTGTCGGTCTCCCCCGCCGCGGGAACGGCCCCGGCGGTCGTCAGCGCCAGCGTCAACCTGGCCGGCCTGTCGCCGGGCAGCTATCGCGGATCGATTCAAGTGCAAAGCGCCGGCGCCGTTCCGCCCGCGCGCACCCTTTCGGTGGATTTGACGGTGGGGGCCGCCCTGCCCGCTCAACTCGTTACTGAACCGACCTCGATCGCTTTCGAAACACAGCCGGGCGCGGGCAACCCGCGGCCGAAGACGCTCCGCATCAGCAACGCCGGTGACGGCTCGCTGAACTGGTCGGCGCGCGCGGAAACCTCGAATGGGGGATCGTGGCTTATTCTGGCGCCGACCTCAGGGACCGTATCCGGCAGCTCGCCTGAATATGTCCAGGTAATCGCCAACGCCGCCGGTCTTGGGCCCGGCATCTATACCGGCGCGATTTACCTGACGGCGCAGCAGACACAAAAGATCCCGGTGACTTTGCGGATAACGCCGGCCGCGCAGACGATCCTGCTGAGCCAGACAGCGCTGGTATTCACCGGCGTGCAAGGAAGTGCGCTGGTGCCGTCGCAGAACTTTGGCATCGTGAACGCCGGTGACGGCAGGATGAACTGGAAAGTTGAGGCGGGCACCTTTGCCGGGGGGAACTGGCTGACGGTGGCTTCAGGCAGCGGGAGCAGCGAGGCCTCTTCCCTCAGCGTCCCGGAGGTGGAAGTCGGCATCAACCTGGCCGGTCTGCGCGCCGGCCAATACAGCGGCCTGATCCGCGTGGAGGCGCCCGACGCTGACAATGCACCGCAGTTCGTCGTCGTGGATTTGCTGGTGCTCCCGCCCGGAAGCGACCCCGGAGTCCAGGTGCGGCCCACGGGCCTGATCTTTGCCACCCGCCCGGGCGGTTCGACGCCCGCTCCCCAAAGCGTGCGCCTGGCGACGGCAAAACCGGGGCGTATGGAGATCGTCAGCGGTGTGCTCACATCGGACAGCGTCAACTGGCTCGAAGTGCAGCCGCGCAGTTCGACCGTGGACGCGCCCGGCGCCACGCTCGTGAACGTTCAGACATCTCTGGGATCGCTCGCGCCTGGAGTGCGCCGCGGGGCGGTGACCTTTCTCCTCAGTGACGGTGGTTCGCAGACTGTCAACATCCTCTACCTGGTCGTCGGCGCCGCGAATCCGTTGAGTGCCGCCTACTCGCCTCTTGGCGGAGGCGTCCATGCGGCTGATTGCTATGCGACGCGCCTATTGGGTGTGCATCGCAGTCTTTCCTCCGCTTCATCGACTTTAACCGCCTGGACGGGCACCATCGAAGTGCGGGTGGTGGACGATTGTGGCAACGCGGTCTCTGATGCCAACGTTGTCGCCAACTTCAATAACGGCGACCGGCCGCTTTCCCTGGCCAGCTTGCGCAACGGCGTCTACACGGCCACCTGGCGCCCCATAAGCCCGGCGAGCCGCGTGGCAGTGACGGTGCGGGCCAACAAGCCGCCACTGGCGGAGGCACAGTTGTCCCCGGTGCAGGTGGACGTTCCCAGCAGCGCGGGCGTGCCGGCCCTGTTCGAAGGCGGCGTGGTGAATGCCGCCAGCTTTGCGCCCCGTGAACCGCTCGCCCCGGGAAGCATTGTCTCGCTGTTCGGACGGAATCTCGCTTATGACCAGAACTATGCGTCGCGCCTGCCATTGGACACCAAACTGGGCGGAGCTACGCTGCTTATCGGAGGACAGGAGGCGCCCTTGTTCTTCACCAGCAGCGGACAAATCAACGCACAACTTCCCAGCGATCTGGCGCCCAACGGCCGCCCCCAGGCAGTGGTGCGAACCTCCAAAGGCGGGGCCGGCACGGAGTTCCTCACCCTGCCGGAGCCCATTACCATCGCACCTGTAAAGCCGGGGATCTTCACGGTTGGCCAGGACGGCAAGGGGCAGGGCGTAGTCATGGACGTGGCGAACCGTCTGGTGAATAGCGCCAATCCGGCCAAGGCGGGCGATGTGGTTGTCGTTTATTGCACCGGACTGGGCGCGACGAATCCGGCAGTGCGCTCGGGCGAAGCCGCGCCAGCCTCGCCGCTGGCCCGTGTGCTGACGCCGGTCACGGTAACCATTGGCGGCCAGGCAGCCGCGGTTCAGTACGCCGGCCTCACCCCCGGCTATGTCGGCCTCTATCAGGTGAACGTACAAATCCCCGGTGGCGTTACCCCCGGCTCTTCGGTCCCCTTGGTCCTTTCCCAAAACGGCGTCCCCAGCAATGCAGTTACTCTGGCGGTGCGGTAATGCAGGCTTTCTATGCGGCGGCACTAACCGGGAACGATGGCCGCATAACCGTTCTTGCGGGCGACGTCGAATAGCGCTCTGTCAAAGGTGACCAGAGTGGCGTGGCTTTGTTTGGCGTAAGCGAGGAGGTAGCAATTGCCGACCCATTTCGATGCCGGCTTGGCGGCGAACGGCGCTGTCGCTTGCCGGAAAGCAAGATCGAGGCCGCGGGGTTCCGGAAGGTCAGGGAAAAACGAGATCATGGGGATTCTCATCTTCGGGGAAGTCCGGGCCAAGCTGGCCCGAACCGGTGACGAGAGGGCTCGTTAGATAATCGCCCTTCTTGTCATCGTCGTAGGCCTGCTCGATGGCCCGGATAATCAACCCACGGATGGAGGTGCCCGACTGCTCCGCCCTGTGACGGAGTTTGCCATGCAAAGGTTTGGGGATATCGACGGTTGTTCGGATTGCCAGTACGCTATCATGTCACAATATACATAAGCCTGTCGAGCGACGCGGCTCTTTCCAAAATGACGGGGAACCGATCACCATACCCGGCGAGGACGCCGGCGGTACAACGACGGGGAACTTATGCGACGCTCTTACTGCCTACTGCCTTCTGCCTACTGGCTCTTGCCTTCTGCCTACTGCCTTCCGCTTTCCCTCAGGTCATCACCACGGTGGCGGGCAGCAAGAGTGAGTTTCGTGGCGATGGCGGCCTGGCAACGAAGGCGCCCCTGGGACCGGTCATTGGGATTGCTCTGGACCCCGCCGGCAATGTCTTCGCCTGCGACAACGACAACAACATCGTGGTGAAGATTTCGCCGGCGGGCGTCCTCACGGTGGTGGCAGGCAACGGCGTCCTGGCCTTTTCCGGCGACGGAGGCCCGGCCACCAGTGCTTCTCTGGCGCTGGACATCAGCCGTCTCGTCGGCGCCAATTCGCAAGTGGCGGTAGATGCAGCCGGCAACCTCTACATCGCGGAGACTATCAGCCACCGTGTTCGCAAGGTCACACCCGGTGGGATCATCACCACCCTGGCTGGAAACCGGAAGGCTGCGTTTGCCGGCGATGGCGGCCCGGCCACCAGCGCTTCTCTGAACTGGCCCGCGGGTGTGGCGGTGGACGCGGCCGGCAACGTCTACATCGGCGACACCAACAACCACCGGGTCCGCAAGGTGTCGCCGGACGGAACGATAACGACGATCGCCGGTGATGGCTATACGTTGGGGATCGACGGCCGCCTCCGAGGCGATGGCGGCCCGGCCACCAGGGCCTCTCTGAATTATCCCATGGGTGTGGCGGTGGACGCGGCCGGCACCCTCTATATCGCCGACAATTGGAACCACCGCATCCGCAGAGTGAGCCCCCAGGGCACGATCACGACCGTGGCCGGGTCGGGCGCTGCATTCCTGACGGGCTTTTTCGGAGGGGGCTTTTCCGGTGATGGCGGACCGGGCACGAAGGCCGAGCTGAATCTTCCGATCGGAGTAGCGGTGGATACAGGCGGCCGTCTTTACATCGCCGACTCTGAGAACCACCGAATTCGCATGGTCACACCCGAGGGCACGATCACCACGGTCGCGGGCAACGGTTTCATCGACAGTGCCGGCTTCCCCCCTTTTATTGGGGACGGCGGCCCGGCCACCAACGCCCCGTTGTACTTCCCGGTCGGCGTGGCCCTGGACGCGGCCGGCAGCTTCTACATCGCCGACTCTGAGCACGTCCGCGTCCGCAAGGTCGGTCCGGACGGGATCATCACCACAGTCGCCGGCAACGGAGCCAACCGATTTTCCGGGGACGGCGGCTTAAGCGCCAGCGCCACCCTCAACTCGCCACAGGCGGTGGCGGTGGATGCGACCGGCAACCTCTATATCGCCGACGGCGGCAACAGAAGGATCCGCCGGGTTGGACCCGATGGGATCATCACCACGGTGGCCGGTGCGGGCGATGCCGGTTCCTCCGGTGACGGTGGTGCGGCTACCAGCGCCTCCCTGGGCTTCGTGACAGGCGTGACGGTGGATGCGGCCAACAACCTCTACATTGCCGACCCCGGCAACAACCGAGTTCGTAAGGTCACCGGCGGCGGCATCATCACCACAGTCGCCGGCAGCGGAGCCCCGGGCTTTTCCGGTGACGGCGGGCCGGCCACCAGCGCCTCGTTGACAAGCCCGCAGGGTGTAGCCGTGGATCGCTCCGGAAGCCTGTACGTCACCGACAGCCGCAACCAGCGCATCCGTAAAGTTAATTCCAGCGGGACGATCACCACGCTGGCCGGCAATGGAACCCAGGGCTTTTCCGGTGATGGCGGCCCCGCCCTGAACGCCGCGCTGAAATCCCCCACAAGTGGGGCGGTGGACATAGCCGGAAGCCTCTACTTCGCCGACAGGGACAACCAGCGAATCCGCAAGGTCAGCTCCGACGGGACCATCACGACGGTAGCCGGCGACGGTTTCACCCAATCGGGGCAAGGACGTTTCACCGGTGACGGCGGCCCGGCCACCACGGCCTCGTTGAACAACCCGGAGGGTGTCGCGCTGGACCTGGCCGGGGGCCTTTACGTCGCTGACGCCGGCAACCACCGTATTCGCAAAGTGGGCGCTGGGAGCGCCATCGCCACCATCGTTGGCAACGGCCAGGGGGAATTTTCCGGCGATGGCGGGCTCCCCACCAATGCTTCGCTGGCCGGTCCGAAGGGAGTGGCGCTGGATCAGGCCGGCAACCTGTACATTGCCGACACGGGCAACAATCGCATCCGCAAGGTTCTGGCCGCGCCTCCGTCATATGCCGTCGCACCTTCGAGCCTGACCTTCTCCGCCCGAGCCGGCGCGCCGGTGGTGGCGGCGCAGTTGCTGGCCGTCACCGGCACAGTTCCCGGACTGGTGTGGAGCGCAACCGCCTCTTCCTCCTGGATCACCGTGTCGCCCCCCGCCGGCACGATGTCGGGATTGATTTCCGTTGCTGTGAACGTCGCCGACCTGGCGCCTGGCACGCATCGGGGAACGGTGACCGTGCAGGCGCCCCAGACCGCTTCTCCCATCCGGACGATGGCGATCGAACTAACCGTCTTGCCGGCGTCGGCAGCACAACTGACGGTGGACCGTTCCTCGATCATCTTTGAAGCTCAGGCGACGGCGGGCAACCCGGGGCCGCAGACGGTGCGGGTCGGCAACCCTGGAACCGGCGCCGTCGCCTGGTCGGCGCGCGCGGAGACGCTGAGTGGCGGCGCCTGGCTGGGCATATCGCCCGTTTCCGGCTCGGCTTCGGCCGCTTCGCCGGCAACCCTGCAGGTGAGCGCCAACATGACCGGCCTGGCCGCGGGCGTGTACTCGGGCATGGTGCGTTTGGAGAGCGCGGCCGGCCAAACCCAGAGCGTGGCGGTAGAGATGATCCTTTCGCAGGCGACGAAGACCATCCTGCTCACCCAAACCGCGCTGCGGTTCACTGCCGTCGAGGGCGCGGACACGGCTGCCCGGCAAAGCCTGGGAATCGTGAACAACGGGCAGGGTGTGATGAACTGGACCCTGCGGGCTGAGACGGTGAACGGTGGCAACTGGCTGACGGCGTCGCCGGCCGGCGGGCAGAGTGACGCCGCTTCCATTACCGTGCCAACGGCCGAAGTGGGGGTGAAGGCGGTGGGGCTGAAGGCCGGCTCTTATGCGGGACTCGTGCGTGTGGATGCGCCCGGCGCCAACAACTCACCGCAATTCGTCGCCGTGACGCTGAACGTTTTGCCGGCGGGAACCAGGACCGGCGTGCAGTTACTGCCGCCGGGATTGATCTTCTCGGCGCGCACGGGGGCTCCCTCGCCCCGTTCCCAAACGGTTCGCCTCACGACCTCCATTCCCGCCCCCGTGGAGGCTCGCGGCCAGGTCTTCACCGCCGACGGCGGAGGCTGGCTGGAAGTGTTGCCGCGCAACCTGGAGCTCTCCTCCACCGACCCACGAACGATCGTCGTGCAGCCAAGAGTGGAGAAGAACCTTTACGCCACCGAGTTTCTGGCCGCCGGCGAGTATCGAGGCGCGGTCACTTATCAATTCAGCGACGGCAGCCCGCCGCAAGCCGTAGAGATCTTTTTTCTGGTCCTGGGAGCTGCGGTAAGTCCATTGTCTTCGAGCCACACCGCGGCGACCGCGGACTGCACACCGCGGAAGTTGCTGGCCGTGGACCACGGCTTGGGAAAGAACTTCACCACGCAGGTGGGCGCGGCCACCAACCTCGAGGTGCAGGTGGCCGACGATTGCGGAAATGCCGTGGACGGAGCAACCGCAGTGGCCGGCTTTTCCAGCGGCGAACCACCGGTGACGCTTTCCAGCGTGCGCAACGGCGTCTACTCCGGCACCTGGCGCCCGGCGAGTGCCGGCCCGCAGGTGGTGGTGACACTGCGGGTCCGCCAGGCGCCGCTCTCGGCCGCAGAACTGCTGGTGCAAGGGCGCGTCGATGAAGGTGCGAAAGTGCCGGCGGTATTCCCCGGCGGAGTGGTTAGCGCGGCCAGCTACACGGCGGGTGAAGCGCTGACGCCGGGCAGTATCATCTCGGTGTTTGGCGTGAACCTCGCCTCGACGGCGGCCGGCGCGTCTTCGCTGCCGCTGCCTGCCACGCTCGGCGGAGCTACTCTCAACGTTGCTGGCATTGATGTCCCGCTGTTTTATTCCAGCACCGGGCAGATCAACGCGCAGTTGCCGTTCGAGCTGCAGCCGAACAGCCGCCCGCAGTTGATCGTGAAGGGCGCGGACTTCGTCACCGTTCCGGAGACAATCACGGTGGCGGCGGCGCGGCCGGGGATTTTTGCCACTAACCAGCAGGGAACAGGCCAGGGCGTGGTCATGGACGCGGGCAACGTGTTGGTGGATAGCGCGAACCCCGCCAGGGCAGGAGATGTCGTTGTGATCTACTGCACCGGCTTGGGCGCGACGAACCCGGCGGCGCGCTCCGGCGAAGCCGCGCCGACCGATCCGCTGGCGCGTGCGGTAACGCCGGTCGAGGTGCTGATCGGCGGCCAGCCCGCCGTGGTACACTACGCCGGCTTGACCCCCGGCTTCGTCGGCTTGTATCAGGTGAACGTGCAGATTCCCGCCGGCATCACCCCCGGCTCCGCCAGCTCGCTCGTCCTCTACCAGGATGGCGTACCGAGCAACACGGTTACCCTGGCCATCCGATAGGAAGGAAAGATGCGCCCTCGACTGGCACTGCTTGCACTGGCTCTTGCTCTTCAGTTATCGCTCGTCACTCGTGACTGCCTTGGCCAGGTCATCACCACGGTGGCCGGGAGTAGCTGGGTGTTCAGGGGAAATGGCGGCCTCGCCACAAAGGCTCCCCTGGGGCAAATCGGCGGCGTGGCGACCGATGCCGCGGACAACGTCTACGTGGCTGATCCAGACAACAACATCGTGGTTAAGGTCTCGCCGGCGGGCATACTTACCGTAGTGGCGGGCAACGGGATAGCGGGCTTTTCCGGCGACCGCGGGCCGGCCACCAGCGCCTCGCTCGACAGGCCGAACGCCGTGGCGGTGGATGCGGCCGGCAACCTATACATTACCGACAGCAACAACCGGGTGATTCGTAAGGTCAGCACCAGCGGCATTATCACCACGTTCGCGGGCGGTGGCGCGTTTGCGAACGACAACCAACCGGCCACCAGCACCTCGCTTTGGCCGGGCGGCGTGGCGGCGGATTCGGCAGGCAACATCTACATTACTGACTTGGATCGAATTCGCAAGGTCAGCACCAGCGGCATCATCACTACCGTGGCGGGCGGCAAGCAGAGGGTGTTCCTGGGCGACGGCGGGCCGGCCGTCGACGCCTCGCTCGTTTTGCCGGAGGGCGTGGCCGTGGACGCAGTCGGCAATTTGTACATTGCCGACATGGGCCACGCGCGGGTTCGCATGGTCAGTCCCAGTGGAGTCATCACTACCGTCGCGGGCGGCGGCCAATATGGCTCTTTGGGCGACGGCGGGCCCGCCACCAGCGCCTCGCTCACGTATCCGGTGGGCGTGGCGGTAGATGCGGCCGGCAACCTGTACATCGCCGAGTCGGTTGGCAATCGGATTCGCAAGGTCAGCCCCGGCGGCATTATCACCACCGTGGCTGGCAACGGGACGCAGGGCTTTTCCGGCGACGACGAACTGGCCACCAGCGCCTCGCTCTACAGCCCGGCGGGCGTGGCGGTAGATGCTGCCGGCAACGTGTACATCGCCGACACGTACAACACCCGGATCCGCAAGGTCAGCCCCGACGGCATTATCACCACCGCCGCAGGGAGAGGGGGTTACAAATTTGCCGGGGATGACGGGCTGGCCACCAACGCCTCGCTCAACCAGCCGTGGGGGGTGGCCGTGGATGCGGCCGACAACCTGTATATCTCCGACTGGAACAACCACCGGATTCGCATGGTCAGCCCCAGCGGCATCATCACCACAGTAGCGGGCAACGGGGCCTCTGGCTTTGCGGGCGACGACGGGCCGGCCATCGACGCCTCGCTGTACCCGGAGGGGGTGGCGGTGGATGCGGCCGGCAACCTGTACATCGCCGACACCAGCAACCGCCGGGTTCGTAGGGTCAGTTCCAGCGGCGCCATTACCACCGTGGCCGGCAAAGGGACGCAGGGCTCTTCCGGCGACGGCGGGCCGGCCACCGCCGCCTCGCTCTACAGCCCGGCCGGTCTCGCGCTGGATGCGACTGGAAACCTGTACATTGCGGACAGCTATGGCGCGCGGATTCGCATGGTGAGCGCCGGCGGTATTATCACCACCGTCGCGGGCGCCCCCTGGAACGGTCCGTATACCTTTGGCGGCGACGGCGGGCCGGCCACCAGCGCCTTGCTCCACTCGCCCGGAGGCGTGGCGGTCGATGCAGCCGGCAACCTGTACATCGCCGACACCCTTAACTATCGGGTTCGCATGGTCAACCCCAGCGGTGTGATCGCCACGGTGGCGGGCAACGGGAACACGGCGTCCGCGGGCGACGGCAGGCAGGCCGTCAGCGCCTCGCTCATGCCGGCTGGCGTGGCGTTGGACGCGGCCGGCAACCTGTACATTGCCGATACAAACGATGCCCGGGTGCGCAAGGTAAACCCGAGCCGCATCATCAGCACGGTAGCCGGCAACGGCCAATACGGTTTCTCCGGCGACGGCGGACCGGCCACGAGCGCCTCATTCGGGAAGTACATCAGTGCCGGGGACGGACATGGGGGCGTGGCAGTGGACTCGGCCGGCAACCTGTATATCTCCGATGCGCGCAATGATCGCATCCGCAAAGTTCTGGCCCTGCCGCCGGCGGTTGCCGTGGCGCCTGCGAGCCTCAGCTTCTCCGCTGCCGCGGGCACGCCGGCAGTGGCGCCGCAATTGGCCGCCGTGACGAGCGCCGTGAGTGGGCTTGGATGGGCTGCGAGTGCATCGGCGCCATGGCTCAGCATCTCCCCTTCGGCCGGGACCGCGCCAGGACTGATTTCCACTGGCGTGAATGCCGGCAGCCTGTCTCCGGGCACCTACAACGCAACCGTGACCGTGACTGCGCCGCTGGCCGCGAATCCCATTCAAACCATCGCGGTCGCGCTGACGGTGCTCGCTCCCGGGAATGCCAAGCCGACGGTGGACACCCCTTCGCTCACGTTTGAGGCAACGCCAGCCGCGGGCAACCCTCCGGCGAAGACGCTGCGCATCGGTAACGCGGGCAGCGGCAGCCTCCAGTGGACGGCTAGGCCACAGACATTGAGCGGTGGGAACTGGCTCAGCATCTCTTCCACGTCTGGCGCAGCATCGTCAACGGCGCCGGCGGCGGTTACCGTGAACGCCAGGGCGGCAGGACTGTCGCCGGGCGTCTATTCGGGGCTGATCACCATCGAAAGCCCCAGCAGCACGCAGCCGCAAACCGTGGCGGTTGATCTGCTGATCTCGCAAGTCACGCAGGCAATATCGCTCAGCCAGACCACACTCCGGTTCACGGCGGTGGAAGGCGAGGCGGCGGCGCCGCAGAAGTTTGGAATCGTGAACACAGGGCAAGGGGTAATGAACTGGACGGCGCGCGCCGAAACGGTGAATGGCGGAAGTTGGCTAAGCGTATCGCCGGCGAGCGGGCAGAGCGATGCCGGCTCGGTCATTGTCTCGCAGGCGGAAGCAGCCGCGAACACCAGGGGGCTGCGGGCGGGCACGTACTTTGGTTTCATCCGCGTTGATGCTCCAGCGGCGAACGACTCGCCGCGGCTGGTGACCGTCGTCTTGACCGTACTGCCGGCGGGATCGAAAACAGGCACGCGCCTGAGTCCGTCGGGGCTGATCTTCAGCGTGCGGGCCGGCGGCGGGTCGCCCAGTTCGCAACTCGTGAATCTGGCCACGAGCAATCCGGGGCAGGTATCGGCTGCTGGCCAGCCGTTTACGATCAACGGCGGCGACTGGCTGAAGGTGCTGCCGACGAACCTGGTGGTGTCGGCCAGCGACCCGCGCACCATTGTCGTGCAACCGGATGTCAGCAAGGTCAGTCCCGGCGAGTACCGGGCATCTCTGACGTACATGTTCAGCGATGGCAGCCCGGCGCAGGCGGTGGATATTTATTTCCTGGTTGTCGGCGGCAGCGTATCGGCGAGTTCGTTTACCGAGGTTGCCGCGGCGGGCTGCACGCCAAAGAAGCTGATTGCGGTGGAGCGGAGCCTCGGGCCGAATTTCACGGCACAGGTCGGAGCGGCCAGTGGGCTGGAAGTGCAGGTAGCCGACGACTGCGGCAACGCGGTCGGAGACGCTACGGTGGTCGCCAACTTCTCGAACGGTGATGCGCCCGTTTCGCTCTCTTACCTGCGCGATGGCATCTACACGGGCACGTGGCGGCCGGGGAAGGCGGGGCCGGCGGTAGCGGTCATGCTGCGGTCGAGCCTTGGCTCGCTGCCCTCGGTCGAGATTCTGCGGCAGGGCAAGGTGGACGAAGGAGCGAAGACACC
>Ga0315284_10013272_pt1 | contig 11724 bp, 6 predicted proteins | sample YL17G09_16_MG_FD_203696 | JGI IMG/M metagenome (GOLD analysis project Ga0315284, IMG submission 203696) | Sediment microbial communities from Yellowstone Lake, YNP, Wyoming, USA - YL17G09_16 | ecosystem: Environmental > Aquatic > Freshwater > Lake > Sediment | place: USA: Wyoming | collected... | reverse complement strand
TAAGTATATGGGCGGTTATTTTTTAACGCAATATGACTTACGAGCGCTTGTAAGGGATTTTCAAGCAGATTTCTACGATGGATTTGTCAGTAATGACATTTCTTACATCGAAGAATGGTTAAAAAAATATGACCATATCGAAAAGTAATTTTAAACCCGTCTAATTCGACGGGTTTTTATTTTTCATATAATTATCTTTTTTATTTCATTATATTTATGAGAAAAGGTTATTATGACACATAAGAGAACACTTACGGAAGAAATTGATAGATTTAAACAAATAAGTGAATATGATTATGATATTGACGATGTCGGAAGAAATTCGCAATATAAATGGCCTCGTATATCTACTCATAGTATACTGGATATTAGTAAGAAAAGTAAGAATAAATCTGTTGATGTAGAAAAAGAACCAAAGATAAAGAAGCCAAAGTCAGAGACAGAGAGTTATCCATTAGACATTAATAACAATACTGATAAAATGAAGATTTTTGCATTTTTATCTAGAGGACATGATATAAAAAATGCAACTCCTGAAACATTAAAAAGTATACACCGATTGAGAGCGGGTAAATCCTCACATGGTAATTTTGTTGATGCGACATTAAATCTTAATGACGATCTTAGTGTTGAATATGGATATTATTTATTAAGATTTAGTAAATATGGCGTTATGGGTACTTTTCCGCGTCTTCATTTAAGTGATACTTTTACTCGTATTTTAAATAAGGAAGAAAACGGTTTCAAAAGAAATGTTGCTCCGCCATTTGAAGATTTTAAAAATTTTCTTATTAATAATAGGAAAAAAATAGAGGATGAATGCAATATCGAATTTGAAAAAAGAATGAACGCATATAGGAAAGGAAGAAAATAATGGCAACATACGGTATAGATTATCCATTTAGGGATAGTGCGATTGGAAATTATGTAAGAATGACATCTACTCCTGAGAGAGAAGTAAGAGCGGATCTTATACATTTACTTTTAACAAGAAAAGGTAGTAGGTATTTTTTACCTGATTTCGGTACTAGATTATATGAATATATTTTCGATCAAAATGATGTGGTATCGTTTAATCATATAGAAGACGAAATAAGAGAAGGAATAAGAAAATACATACCAAATTTAGATGTAAATTCAATAGCTATTATGTCGGCAGAAGATGATCCAGAAACACCGTCAATGCCACAAGAAGATGAAGATGCTCGCTTATTTAGAGTTTCTGATGATTCGTCTAAGCCATACACAGCAAGAGTTAAATTAGATTATACTGTTAATAATGGAACATTTTCAACATCAGATTTTATAATAATAAACATTTAATATGTCAAAAGGAATATCATATGCCCAAAGGGATTTTGCCAGTCTTAGAGATGACTTGGTTAAATTAACACAACAATACTATCCAGATTTAATTTCTAATTTTAACGATGCTTCAATCTATTCGGTATTATTAGATTTAAATGCCGCTGTAGCTGATAATCTACATTTTCATATTGATAGAGTATGGCAAGAAACAATGTTGGATTTTGCTCAGCAAAGACAATCGTTATTTCACATTGCTAAAACATATGGAATTAAATTACCAGGATTAAGGCCATCTGTGGCTTTATGTGATTTTAGTATAAATGTGCCAGTTAATGGAGATAAAGATGATGAAAGATATGAAGGAATACTAAAAGCAGGATCTCAAGTTTCAGGTGGAGGACAAGTTTTTGAAATTGTTGAAGATGTGGATTTTTCAAGCCCTTTTAATAGTAGAGGTGAATCCAATAGATTAAAAATACCGAATTTTAATACCAATAAAAAATTAGTATCATATACAATAACAAAAAGAGAAGCTGTCATTAATGGTATAACAAGAATATATCGAAAAGTTATTACTGATGTGGATCAAAAGCCATTTCTAAAAATATATCTTCCTGAAAAAAATGTTTTGGGAGTGATGTCAGTTATACACAAAGACGGAACGAGTTTTGGCGGAAATCCAACATCAGATGAATTCATTTCTTCGCTAAATAAATGGTATGAAGTTAAATCATTGATCGAAGATAAAGTTTTTATTGAAAATTCAACGGCAGCATCTGATAGTGACAATTTCAAAGCAGGTGATTATGTTAAAGTTACTAATAAATTTTGTGCAGAATACCTGCCAGAAGGCTACTTTATGTTAACTTTCGGATCTGGTAATGTCGATCCAATGGATAACTTAGACAATTATATGAGTGGATCAATGAAAGTAAACCTTGCTACATTCTTGAATAATATATCGCTGGGAGCAATACCAAAACCAAACACGACATTGTTTATAAAATATAGAATTGGCGGAGGTAAAGATACAAATATCGGTATTAGTGTTATAACAACTATGGATTCATATGATTATATGGTAAATGGGCCAAATACTTCAATAAATAATCAAGTAAATCAGTCAATGAGAGTAACGAATGTTACGCCAGCAATCGGTGGAGCGGACGCCCCAACAATTGAAGAAATAAGAAATATGGTAGCATATAATTTTGCTGCACAAAATAGAGCAGTAACATTAAATGATTATAAATCAATGATTGAAACTATGCCGTCTACTTATGGAGCGCCAGCAAAAGTTAATGTAATGGAAGAAGATAATAAAGTTAGAATTAAAATGTTGTCATATGATGAAAATGGTAATTTAATTGATACTGTCTCAAATACATTAAAAAATAACGTATTAAATTATCTTTCTAATTATAGGATGTTAAATGATTATCTAGATATACAAAGTGGTGAAGTAATAGATATGGGATTAGAAATCGATTTAGTTGTCAATAAAAATGAAAATTCAACCGATATTATAAAAACTGTTATTGACCAGACAACATCATTCTTTTCACCAACGAAAAGGAAAATGGGAGATCCGTTATTAGTTGGTGATTTAAAGAGAGAAATCGGGAATGTCGGCGGGGTTGTAAACGTGGTGGATATAAGAGTGTTTAATAAAACAGGAGGAAGTTATTCATCATCTCAAGTATCACAGTCATATGTGAGTGATGCAACTAAAGAAATTCGACAGTCTGATAGTACTATATATATGAAGTCAAATCAAATATTTCAGATTAGATTTCCTAATGTGGATATAAAAATAAGAACAAAAAATCTTTCTTCGACTACATATTAATTATTTTTAAATAAAAATGATTTTTCTATAAAATCACGATATTTATATTCGATGATTAAATCGTATAAATATCGAATCGAACCGACTAGGACTCAACAAGAACTAATAAACAAACATATTGGTAGTTGTAGATTTTTATATAATCTCGCTTTAGAAACGAAGCAAACCGCATATGCCGGCAACAAAGTTAATTTAGGATGTTTTGATTTAATGAAACAACTTCCTGATTTAAAAAAAGAATGTGCTTGGCTTAAAGAAATTAACTCACAATCATTGCAACAATCAATAACGCATTTGGATAACGCTTTTACTAAATTTTTTAAGGGACAAGCAGATTTCCCAAATTTTAAAAAGAAATCAGCAAGACAATCTTTTAACATACCACAAAATGTTATTGTGGATTTTGATAATAATAAATTGATCATTCCTAAATTTAAAAAAGGTATTAAAATTATATTACATAGAGTATTTAAAGGAATCATCAAACAAGCCACTATTAGTAAAACACCGACGGGTAAATATTTTGTGTCGATATTAGTTGAAAATAATATAGTAACTCCGATTAAATCCAATATAACCATTAATAATACCATTGGAATTGATTTGGGTATTAAATCATTTTTAGTTACTTCTGATGGATTGAGGTTCGATAATCCCAAATTTTTTAAAAAATCAGAATCAAGATTAAAATATATTCAGAGTAAATATTCAAAATATAAAGGTAAACGAACAAAACATAGATTAAATATTTTGTATGAATATGTTACTAATCAACGCAAAGATTATTTAAATAAAATTTCAACGCAACTAATCAAGAGCCACGATAGTGTTGCCATTGAAAATCTTAATATTAAGGGTATGTTACAAAATCATAACCTATCTCAATCAATTTCAGATGTTGGATGGGGAATGTTTGTTGATATGTTGAAATATAAATCAGAATGGTATGGTAAAAATATTTTACAAATTGGAAGATTCGAACCATCAAGTAAAACTTGTCATATTTGTGGCAATATTAATAAAGAACTCGAATTGAAAGACAGAGAATGGATATGTAATGGTTGTGGTACTGTACATGATAGAGATTTTAACGCCGCTATAAATATTAAGAATTTTGCTTTAAGAAATTATTTGTCTGTGGAACATAGACAAGAAAATCATGACGAACTGCCCACATTAGTGGGAGTGATGACTCATGAAGCCCATAAATTTTAGTTAGAGGGTAGTTCACGTATCTTATGGAAAACTGAAAAGTTTCTATTTATAAGAATAGTTCACATATGAGATGATACAAAAACACAGAATATATACCAATATCGGAAGAGATCAAAAGGTTAATGTTGAAATTTTAGATACATATGATTTGATTGAAATACTCTCACTAAAATTCTCGCAGAAAGACATATATGCATCAGGTAATTGTTCTGAATATGGAGTTGTTGTAGGTCGTATTTCAGCTAATAATGGGTTTGGCGTTCCTAACGCAAAAGTCTCAATTTTTATTCCTCAAAGCGATCTCGATGTAGATGATCCGGTTATTTCGAAATTATATCCATATACAAGTGTGATCGATAAAGATGAAAATGGGTATCGATATAATTTACTACCAGCAAGACAGCAGCATTCAGGACACGCTCCAACAGGAACATTTTTTGATCAAGAAGATATCTTGACAAGAGAAGAATGTCTTGAAGTATTCGAAAGTTATTACAAATATACTGTTAAAACAAACAGTTCTGGAGATTTTATGATATGGGGAGTTCCAGTTGGAACCCAAGTTTTACATGTTGATATTGATTTATCAGATATTGGTTGTTTTTCACTTAGGCCATATGATTTTATTAAAAGGGGCGTTGGACTTGATGAATTTGAAAGATATTATAAATTTAAATCAAGTTCCGACATTGATGGGTTACCACAAATAATTTCATATGATCAAACTATAAATGTGTATCCATTTTGGGGTAATGAAGAATTATGTGAAATAGGAATAACAAGAACAGATTTCGATTTATCAAGTAAAGGTATTAAAATAGAACCAATATCATTAATCCTAGCATCAGCGGTGACAGATGATAATAGTGATGCTGTTAAAAGAAGCGGAAGAATCAAAAAAAATACAGGATATAAATGTAATTTACAAACTACAAGTGGAAGTGTTGAGTGTATTCGCTATACGGGGCGTAAAGTTTATGCATCTGATGGTGTTACACTTTATCCAGAATTAGAAACTTTAAACATTACTGAAGTTATTGATGAAGACGGCATTATTATGGCAGTCTTACCAATGAATTTAGAGTATGTTTATACAAATGAATTTGGAGAACAAGAAACAACAAACGACGCAAATAAAGGGATTGCTACCACAGCTATTGCTAGATTTAGATTTGGATTAGATGTATCAGATGGTAAAATAACAACTGCAAAATATCTCGTACCAAATATTAGAGAATTTAATCCAAATTCTCAGGGGACATCTTATGGGTATGGCGATGATATAGAATTCAATGAAGGCATGTTAGCAACATATCAATTTTCAGAAGTATTTGAAGATTATATAACTGTGATCCCTCCAACAGGTACAACATCATTAGTTACAACAAATTACGGCACGTCTGAGAAATCACATAAAAAAGATTTAATGCTTGGAATTAATAATAATAACATACCTGAAGATTATTTTTATAAATTTATATATGGTAAAGTATATACCGTTTCATCATTTCAGGGATCTCATTTTGATGGAAATAAACGAGATTCATTTTTAGGCATTAAACAAATAAGACCAACGGCAGATGAAGATTGTGCATCCAGCGCCAACTATTTCCCAACTAATTTTGGATTTAAAAATAGAGCTAAGTTTAATTTAATATTATCTCAGGTATTGTTGTTTTTACAATATATTGTTACCGTTATTTTTGTAAAGATTGGTGAATTATTGGGAAAATTTTTCTATGCAATACATAGTTTTTTTTACGGATTAGGTCTTGGTTCGTGGAGGCCATTCAGAAGATTTTCTGAACAATTAGAAGATTTAGCATATAGAATTCAAGATAGGTTTACGCAACAACTTCCTCTAACAATTTATCCAGATTGTGAGGAATGCTCAACTGTAAATGAATCCGTGATATCTGATACATCATATGCTGATTCATATTGTAGAATGGCTGAAATCAAAATGGAAGTTCATCTTAATTATTCATGGGGGCCAATTATTAATGCAATCGGATTTGTTGTTCCGAATAATCTCCCGCCAACAGATGACATCTGGCGTAACACTATAACAGATTCAACATTTTTGACTGGAGTAACGGAAACCTCTAATTTCTTTCCTGGAGAATATGCAAGAGATCCTGATAGTCCATGTGTAGGAGCTCCAGCATTAGATTTTTCAGCTCTTGATATGTTATCAGATGTAACTAATTTGATATATATCGATGGATTAGGTACAGTGCCAAGATATGTGGTTGAAATATACGGGTGGGCAAATGTAACCGGGCAAACAATTATAAGTGAGTATGTTTCAAATCTTCAGTCGCCGATCCAGAGTTCCGAGGATATAACATTTGTTGATTATGGCGGAAATTGGCAAGTGACATATCCTTCTGATGTGTTTGAAGAATTAACAGGTATCAATAATTCCGATCCATTTGTTGATACTTATCTATATGTTGTTATAAGAATATACGATAGGGCATACGCAAAAGAGGTAATATTAACAGGCACAACCACTACTGAAATTGAAGAAGGGTGTACTAAATATGACAAGACATATAATGAGGGTATAAGAATGTCATATATTTGGTCATCTGGAACAACATATGGAAGTACTTATTTACCTCTTCATCCTAGTAGTGGAGTATATTTGGAAGATCCGACATATATGGAATCTATTCTTCCAGATGCGATTCGCGTTAATTTGTTATCAACAGTAATTGGTCGAACAGGAGCTCTGAGAATGCCGAGATATGTGCCTTACCGTAGAATAGGGAGAGGAATATATGATAGAAAAACCAAATCTGGGTATTCTGAATTTAGAGATGGTGAGTTCACTATAATTCCAGTAATAAGAGGTAGAAGTAATAACACTCCAGCTATACAAGAATGGTATAGACGAAAAAGAATCGGATTATCGTTTTGTGGAGGTGTTGTAAATTATTCTTTTATAGATAATTGGTTAAATGGTTTATTATATTTTTTCAAATTTGATAAAAGAGTTCGATGGGATAATGAAGATATATATGATCTAAATCAAAGAGGAACCAGATATCCACGAGAACTTGTTTTCTTTAATATATTGGATAAGAATTTTTATTATAGAAGCACGCCCTATAATTTAGCAAGTGGGTTTATAGGACAAACGAATCCAACCAGCGGCGCCAAGGAAATTCTACACCCTACCACCTTTTATGATGTGGGAGTTAGGGATGAATTTTTATATGAAATATGTTATGATCCTGCGGTTGACCCAGCATGCTCAGTAATCAGGGATATTGGATCAACATCTTATCAGGATGCCGCAAATATTGTAGAGTATGCAATAAACTATAGGATGGATGTTACTAATTCAAATTTTGATATTAATGATTTTTTTGACGGCCCAGCATATAATCATAGAATAAAAGTTTTTGATGGAGATATTACCCAATTGATATCAATTAATTGTGAGACAGGTATTGAGGCTTTTGATTTAGATAGCCCTCATTATTATATGTATAATGATGAATATTTAGATCCTGAAGATATAAATTTTGCTGAATATTTTAAATCGGGTAATAATTTTGGCCCAACTCCAATAGATTTAAAATTCGATTCTAATGGGGCTCATATTAGAATGTGTCTTAATAATAGATTAGGTGATTATTCACAAACGGTTCCATTTTATTTGTGGGATAAAGGCGGTACAGGGTTTGGAGGTTACGGGATCATATCCGATGATCAAGCGTGGGACAAAACAGCAATTGCGTCAATGCCATTACAAAGAATGTTCTCTATAAGCGGAGTAACCGAAACCACAATTTATGATTCTTTGTTTTTAAGAACAGGAAGAACAAATTATTTAATGCCTGATGGTGAGGAAGAGTATCTTTTAATGCCAATGACAATAGACCATAGTACATTTAGTGTAACTGGCAGTACTGTAGATATATTAGAACGGTTTGAAATAATTAGTTACTATCCAGCTGATGAATCGCCAAATGGGGCATTACAATATATAGAAGGCGATTTATGGTTATATGTCACATTAGGATCAATAAAGGATCCGCAAAAAGGTCTTATATATGTTGTTGTTAATAAAACATGGACATTGCAACCATATGAATATGTAAAGGGAGATAGAGAGACATTTATATTTCAAACTGTTCAAAATTATGACGGGCAACTTCAAGTATTATCATCTCCTTTCTTATTTTATTTTGGATTAAGACCAGGAAATTCAGCATTAGATTTGTTAATTAAATACTTTGGGCCAAAAGGAGCATTCTCATCAGGTGTAACTGGTTGTCCAATTCCTGATGTAACTCCGACTCCGAGTCCAATACCACCTACTCCAACAGTAACAGTAACGGCAACCCCAATAGTAACGCCTACTCCTTATCCACCTGAAGCATTCTATTATAGATTAGTTAAATGTGTTGAAGGTTATATAGATAATTATTATTATGCACAAGCTCTTTCAGGATATCTTAGTTCAGGAAATCTTGTATGGGGAGGAATTAATTGTGATCCAAATTATGCATATATAGTTGCGGGATCAACGACAACTGAATTAGATTATATAAATGCGGGATATATAAATATTGGTATAGTATCATTAGATTCGTTTGGTCATAGCGCATGTATAGATTGTGAAGGTAATCCCATTACTCCGCCGACCACTCCAACGCCGCCCGCATTTGTGGCATATGGAGTTTATTTAATTAGTAGTTATGGTTCGTCAATTTTAGCTTGCGCTGGAGGATCACCAACGGGAACATTATACATGCCTGATGGTCATTATCCTCCAGTTCCTGGTGATTATATATATACTGATTCAGCTTGTACGGTATATTTTACAGGTGATGGAAATTGGTACAGAGCAATTACAAATGGTATTTGGTATGCGTTACAAATAACTGGTGGATATGTAGATAGTGTTGTTAATTGTTAAAAGAAATGGAAAAGAAACAAATCATATTACCAAAATTAAGATACGAAAAAGCGCCAGCAATCGATAGTCAAATACGCATTGGTTTGGAGGAAGAAAAGTCCTTATTACGAACTGATGATAGAGATATTGTTCTTGATTTGTCCGAACAATTTGCAAAAGAAAGGTCAAGTTGTAACAGATATATGATATATGGTAAAATGAAAATGGTATTTAGAAATTTATATCTTGGAATATCTGATTATGACTATTTAAAACAAAGATTAGCATTATATAGTGATGGAACAGATGGATGTTATGCTGGATATCTTCCATATGATGAATTTGCGTTTTTAAGAAACGATATATATAGGGAAGCAGTAGATCCGATGTCAATGAGTTCTTTGGATACGTTTTCTGGATTTACTCTTATTACATCTGGAACAACATTGCATCAAGAAATTACGGCATTTAATGCCCCTCATTTTAATTGGAATCTTTATACAACCTATGTATATGATCATAATGATGTGTTTCCGATGAAATATACTTTATCTGGATCAACAAAAACTGAAGGTGATAATATATTGACTTTTCTTAGTGGCGACGGAATTCCATTCAGAGTTCAAACTGGAACGACTGAATATATTCTGACGAGTCCAGTTATTCATGGTATTAATCAAGGAGAATTTGTAATAATAAATTCAATACCTTATTATGTTAATTCTATCGGAAATGAGGTTTACAATTCAGAAAATTATGTTATAAATATTGCAAAATCACAATTAACGGGCGGTACTTTTAATACATTAGTGAATGGCAAAAGATGTACCGATATAAATGATATAAACAATTCTACTTCAGAGTATTATGTACACATACATAAAGTATTAACATCTATAGACGATTATATTTTAGATAAAGTTGGATTTGAATCACCAATCTGGCAAGATGAAAAGAAATTATTATTTGAAAATAGTGCAGGAATAAATGATGTGGTTGTGGAAAGAAATCGAATGGAAGCAGTTTTATTTGATTTTAAAGAACCTTTTATATTATCTGGAATTACTAATAATTTAGGATATACTCCAACCGATATATATGTATCAATGGTTTTTCGAAATGGTAATGGATTTTTTGAATACCCACCTAAAGTCGGATATAAATTTAATTTTCATGATTCATGGATTGATGATCATTTTAGTGGAAATACATCATCAGAAATAGGATTAACAGGTGACACATTTGTTATAAGTGGAATTACCTTTACGTCAGGAAGAACAATGTCAATAGGTGATACTTTAATAGGGGCATTTGTTGAATATAACCCTAAAGAAATGAAAGAAAGAATAATATCCGAATCGTTTCATAAAATAGTTAGTAATGTAAATGTATTTAATCATGGGCAAACATTAACTGCAACATATTCTGGCGCAACCGATGATAATCCTATAGGACTATATTATCAACCACACTATAGATTTAAAATGAGGGAATTATCCCCATATACCGAAACATCAAATACCGATAAAGTCGAGAATTTACCTGAAAACACAAGATATTTTTCCAGTGAAAAATTATGGAGGTGGAGAGATTTATATGATGACGGATATATTGATACTGATGGATATGGCACAGATTATCCATATATGAATAACATTCATTACATACATAGAGATATTAATTTCTATTTAAGAAATGAACAAATTTTTACAAATAAAAAAGATGGTCTTATTAGCTTCTTCGTAAAAGGCGCGGATGAATGTCACGCAGTATTACTTAACCCGACAGTAACAGTAACGACAACAGTAACACCAACAGTAACTCCTACGCCGCCAGCTCCTGGAAATTTTATTTTGGATCCAGCATATGGTATTAATTTTTCTGGCATAGGTGGGACTGGAATACCGTCATTTATATATCCAGTAACGATTGGAAACACTACATTAATATATACTGGAACAATACCGAGTCAGACATTATCTGTGGAAGTTTATGGCGTACCAACCCCAAATTCAACTAAATTTTTAAATCTTTATATTAACGGTGTTTTATATAAAGGTGAACCAATAAATGTTGGCGAAACAGGTAGCGTTTTAAGTGTTGTTAAAATATTTTCTTTTCCCGCAACTACTTCTCCAACTGAAATTAGAATTGCAATAGATAATTAATAATATAAATGAAAATTTTACGAAATACATCAAATAGAAAAATTTCAATAAATGCCGAAACTAATTTTAAGACAGATTTGGGATGGGAAGAATCTTTTCAAGAATTTGAACAGGATACTCTAAAATCTATTATTAACCCCTTAGTTAATTTTGAAACAGTTAGGTACGCGCACAAATCATGTACAGGAGGAACAGGAAATATAGAACAAACAGATATTTGGTTTTATTTCTATTTTTATAATGATCAAGATCCTCCAACTCACGCTGGC
>Ga0315284_10013271_pt1 | contig 11725 bp, 7 predicted proteins | sample YL17G09_16_MG_FD_203696 | JGI IMG/M metagenome (GOLD analysis project Ga0315284, IMG submission 203696) | Sediment microbial communities from Yellowstone Lake, YNP, Wyoming, USA - YL17G09_16 | ecosystem: Environmental > Aquatic > Freshwater > Lake > Sediment | place: USA: Wyoming | collected... | reverse complement strand
ATGCCCCCGCCTGCCTCTCAACCTTCTCTCTCTCCATCCCACAGTCGGCCCCGACCGCCGCCCCGAGACCACGCGCGACGACGGCCTCCTCTTTTTTTACTGTGAGGCCTGCCCCTACGCCTACCCCATCACGACACCCGTCACCCAGGCCGCGCCCGTGAAGCGGAAGCCCCTGGACGACATCCTAGGCGGGGACGAGGCCTGGGCGCACGTCCAGCGGGCGGACACCCGGTGCCCGGCCTGCTCGCACGGGGTCGCCTACTTCTATGAGGTCCAGACGCGGTCGGCGGACGAGCCGGCCACCCTGTTCTTTCGGTGCGTGGAGTGCGGGCACCAGTGGCGTGAGAGTCCGTGAGGGACTCTCCCGCCACTGGTGTCAGATTGTCCGTGAGGGACAATCTGAAGAGAGTAGATTGTGTAGATGATGAAGAAAAATGCATAGGGAGTGTTCATTTCTGCTTTTCTCTCGCTTCTTCTCGCTCTCTCTCGCCTGCTCGCACGCGCACGTCGCACCATGGCTGCCACCCCGCCGGCTTCCCGGGATGTCATCCCCGTCACCATGCTGTCCGGCTTCCTGGGGGCGGGTGAGTAAGAGAGAGGGTGAATGCAATGCAGAAGCTAGAAAAACGTGTGCTCAAGCCGGGGATCGGGGAAAAGCACACGCCTCCCACACGCCCTCTCTCTCACGCGCTGCGCTCTCTTCCACTCTCTCTCACGCGCTCTCTTCCACTCTCTCTCTGTTTCTCTCCCATCCACCCACACAGGCAAGACCACCCTCCTCCGCCACCTCCTCGAGAAGTCGGGCCTGAAGATCGGGTGCGTCGTCAACGACGTCGCGTCCGTGAACATCGACGCAAAGCTTGTCCGCAACGACCGGGCCCGCGAGAAGAAGGACAACAAGGACGCCGCGGGCGGCGAGCGTGGCACTGGTGCCGACGGTGTGGCGACGACGACGACGGCTGACCTGGCGGACACGGTGGAGCTGGCCAACGGCTGTGCTTGTGCGTTTTCGGGGAAACGAGAGGGAGAGGAAAAGAGAGGGTGGTTGCGCACCAGGCGTGCGTTGCTTACAACCCACGCTCTCATGTTTCCATTTCTCTCTTTCATTCTTTACAGGCTGCTCCATTCAGGACGAGCTCTTCGGCTCCTTTGAGCAGCTGCTCTCCTTAGCCGACGCCCGGGGCGGCACCTACGACCGCATCGTCCTGGAAAATAGCGGCGTCGCGGAACCCCAAAACATCCGGGACAAGTTTGCCGACGCGGTCGCGGCTGGCCACCCGCTCGCGGCCCGCGTCCGCCTGGACACCATGGTCACCATCGTCGACTCTGCCACCTTTGTCCGGGATTACGCATCTCGGGCCCCCTTGGCCGCGCGCCCCGACCTTGGCGAGGGCGGGACCCTGCGCCCGGTGGTGGACCTGCTGGTGGAGCAGGTCGAGTGTGCGGACTTTGTCATCCTCAACAAAACGGACCAGCTGGCCGGCGGGCAAGCGGGCGCCCTGGCTTCCTTGCACGCCATCGTGTCGGCCCTCAACCCGCTGGCCCGGGTCGTGGACTGCGTGCGGGGGGTCGTAGACGTGGAGGCCGTCTTCGGGCGGGCGGCCGCGCCTGCCCTGGTGGCCGGGCTGAACGTGGAGGGCCAGCACCGGGGCGCCGTTGCGCACGCGGCCGCGCTGGCCGCCGCGGACCGGGCTGCCGAGGAGGGCGGCCACGTCGACGGTCACGCCCACGACGCCCCCCATGCCGACGGGTGCGCGGTGTGCGCGGCGACGGGCGAGGACGCTCGTGCGGGCGGCGGTCACCCAGCGGGCGGGCAGGACGGCGGCGGCGGGTGCGGCCACAAGCACGACCACGGGCACGACCACAAGCACGACCACGGGCACGACCACGGGCACGACCACAAGGACGACCACGGGCATGACCACGGGCACGACCACAAGCGAGACCATGACCACAAGCACGGGCCCGAGTGCGGGGCCGACGGCGGGGCCTGCACGGCCGACCACGGCCACGAGAAGAAGAAGCAGGCGGCGGCGGACCGCAAGGAAACGACGGCCGCCTCTCGCTTTGGCATCCGCTCCTTCGTCTACTCCCGCCGCACGCCCTTCCACCCGCACCGCCTGCGGGAGCTGGTCCTGCGCTGGCTGCCCGTAGCGACGAACGCGGCCCTGGAGGAGGGCGCGGTGGGTGGGGCGGGTGGAGGGGACAACGCGACTGGTGCAGCTCCAGTCGCCGACCCGGCCGCGCCCCCGCCCGCGCCCTCTCCCATCCAAACCGTCCTCCGCTCTAAAGGCTTCCTCTGGATGTCGCACTCCCACGCCACCGCCTTTTACTGGTCGCACGCGGGCCAGCACTTTGAGATCCGGGACGAGGGCGACTGGTGGGCGGCTGTCCCGGACGGCGACTGGCCGTCCGACCCGGCCCAGCGGGGCGTGATTTTGGGCGATTTCGCGCCCGGCGTGGGCGACCGCCGCCAGGAGATCGTCTTCATCGGGGCGGGCATGGACGAGGGCGCCATCACGGCGCAACTGGACGGGGCCCTGCTGACGGAGGAGGAGATGGGCGTGTACACGCAGACGTTTGGGGAGGCGGCGCCCGACCCGGCGCACGAGGGGGCGTGAGAAGGAGAGGGAAGGAGAGAAGAGACGATGAAAATTGGAGACGCATGACGTGTACACTGTCCCGGGGCTTTTCCTAATCACACTCACTCTATACGAAGAAGAAGACACTACCGCCACCTCCATCTCTCACGCCGCCCCCGGCGCCGCCCCCGCGTGCTCCAACAGGAACTCGCGCAGGCACGCGCTGGGCGTCGGCGAGTCGCCCCCGCCCGCCGCCCGGGCGGCCGCAAAGGCGGCCAGGACGTCCCCGCAGGAGGCTGGCGGGACGGCCGAGGGCGAGATGACCGAGCGAGGGGTGGGCGGGCAGGAGGAGGAGAGCCCGCCGGCGTCCTCGTCTTCGGACGTGAGGAAGGACGCCGATGGCGGCATGGGTTGAGGGCGGGCGGCCACCCCGCCCCCGTGCCCCTCGACCTCGACCGGCAGGTGCAGCTCTGCCACGTCACCGCCGCTCCCGGCCGCCCGCCCCTGCTTCAGGCGCAGGCGGTGAAACTGGGCCAGGCCGTGGACGAGGGCCCGGGTCCAAGCGTCGGCCGTGGGGAGGCGCAAGGGCAGGGGCGGCGGTGCGGCGGGCGCGCCTGGGCCGGCCGCCGCCAGGGCGGCGCCCGCCTGCGCGCCCAGGCTGCGGGCCGTGGCCAGCCACAGGAGCACGGGCGCCTCCAGGGTGTCCACCCGTGACGGCCCCGCCCGCTTCAGGGCCTCGCGCGCCCGGTGCGAGATGCCTGCCCAGGCACGCAGGCCGGCGGTGGCGGACGCCGCCGCGGCCGCGGCCGCGTCGGCGGGCGGGCGGGCGGCGCGGTGCTGCTGCGCGTCCGCGGCCGCGGCCGCCCGCCCGGCCGCAAGGTGGCCCTCCCACGCTGCCAGCGCCCGGGCCTGGCGGTCCAGGTCCACCGCCCGGAAAGCCTCCCAGACGTCCGCGCCCTCCCCCCCCGGCAAAACCCGCGACAGGGCGGAGGGCGGGCCGCCCCCACCGAAAGGGGCGGGGCTGAAAAGGCCCGAGATGCTCGAAAGGGTCAGTGGCCCAGCCAGCGCGCGCAGGATGCGGTCGTTCAGCGCCCGCCGGGCTTTGGCCCGCCCAAGCCTTGACAGGTCCACGTCGGCGGCCAGCAAAGCAGGTGCCGAGGTGGACGGGTCGCCACCAGCGCCAGCCGGCTTTGCGCCCGCCGCCGCCGCCGTGGCCGGTTGCTGCTGCTTCTTCCACCGCTTCTCCAGGGCGTGCGCGCCGTGGGAAGCGCGCGGCAGCCGCCCGCGCCGGACGACTGCGTCCCCGCCCGCCGGGTCCCGGGCTTCCGCCGCGAGGACCGCCGCCAGGCTCCGGCCGTCCGGCATGAGGAAGGGGCCGCGCATGAAATAAGGGTGAGTGGGTTGCGCGATGTGGACGTAGAGGACCGCCTGGCCCTGTCCGACGGAGAGGGTGTGCGCGGGTGTGTGTGGAGGGGGGCGCGCGGCCGGCCGATCAGGAGAGTGTGAGAGAGCAACCCACGTCGCAGTGTCTCCAAACGCGGATTCTCCAAACGCCGCCGCTGACAGCTCCCCCCGAGCGACGCGGCCCGCGCGAGCACACGCACGCTCACGCTTTCATTCCACGCACACACACACACACACACACACATCACACCAACCATGCCGCCCCGCCGCCCCCCCCCCTCCTTCTCCTCCTCCATCGGCTCCCTGCTCAACCGGGCCCAGGACACGGCGTCCGCCGCCGCGCACGCCAAGCTCGCGCCCCACCTGTGGGCCCACCGGGGCAGGCTCGGGGATGAGGCTTTCTGGGGAGAGCTGGTCGGTTCGGTCGACTACCTGCTCAGCATCGCGCCCGTGAGTGAAGGGAGTGGGAGAGAGGGGGGCGGAGGCGTGAATTGGGCGCGCCGGCGCGCCGAGCGAGCGCGCATGCGGCAAGGAGACTTTTTTTTCCCGTCCCGTGGGCCGACGCCTTCTCAGCTGCCGCTTCGACAGGGCAGGCGACATGCGAGAAGCCCGGACGCCAAGACCTGAGCAGTCCCCACTCCGGGCCGCAATGGAGAGGGAGAGGCGTCGGTGAGAGAGAGAGGCACAAACGAAACGACTGCGCCGGCGCTAACACCGACGCCCTCTCCTTGCCTCTCCTCATCCAGTCCACCAACCCCCACGCCGACCGGGCCCTCCGCTTCCTGGCTGTCTTCTCCGGCACGCGGCCCGCTGTAGGCAGCGCCCCGGCCTTCCCGGACGCCGACACGGCGGCCGCCGCGGGCGACGCCTTTGTGGAACGGCTCCTGGAGCACCTCGCGACCGCGGCCGCGGCCGCTGACCGGGGCGTCCGCACCCGGGCGTGCGGCCTGCTGGCGGCCGCCCTCAACGCCCAGGGCCCGGAGGGCGACCTGTCCTCGGCCGTCGCGGACCGCCTGCAGTCCACGATGACGGTGCGCCTGCTGGACAAGGCGCCGGGCGTGCGGTCCGCGGCCGCGGCCGTCCTCGCCCGCCTGGCTGACCCGGGCGAGACGGGCGGCTTTGAGGGGGACGCCGTCACGGGGGCGTACCTGGCCTTGTTGGCTCGTGAGAAGGCCAAGGAGGTGCGGCGCACGATCATCGCGTCTCTGGCCGTATGCGACCGCACGCTGCCCGCCCTCATCGCCCGCACCCGCGACGTTGACGACAGCGTCCGCCGGGCGGTGTACCTCGTGCTCGCCGAAAAAGTGCCCCTGGCCGCCCTGACCATGGAGACCCGGGCCCTGCTGCTGTCGCGCGGCCTGGGCGACCGGTCCCCGCCCGTGTTGGCGGCCGCCCGGGGCATGCTGGAACGGTGGCTGGACGCCGGGTGTGAAGGGGATGTGGGCGTGCTGTTGGGTGCCCTGGACGTGGAGGCGCACGAGGCCGAGGCGGAGGCCGCCCTGGAGGCGTTGGACGCCGCCGGCCGCCTCCGCCCCGAAGCCCTGGCCCGCGCGGCGGCGGATGCGGGGGCCGGCCTGAGGCGGGTGGCGGCGGCGGCGGTGGGCGGGGGCGGGGACGCGGGCGCGCCCCGGCACAGCCGCCAGGCCGCGGCGGGGGCCACCACCAGCCCCGACCCTGCTGCTGAGGGCGGTGCGGCCTCCCTCCTCCTGGCGCCCGTGGCGGAGGAGGAGGGGGGGTGGGGCGCGGCGGCGCCCGCCAGCAGCCCCACCCCACCCCCGCCCACCCCGCCCCCGCCCTCCGCCGACCTGGCCATGTCGGGCGAGGAGGCCCTGCTGTGGCGGGTGGTGACGTCCTTGCTGGCTGACAAGGCGGCGGCGAAAGGGCGGGCGGCGGCCGCGGCGTCGGGCGCGCCCGCGGCCGTCGAGGCGGCCGCTGCGGGGGACTGCTTGTCAGCTTTAGAGGCCGCCCTCCCTGCGTGCGTCTCGGACATGGCCGCCCTGGTCCGGGGCTGCGTGGCGGCCGCGGACGCGGCGGCCGGGGCGGGCGACGCCGCGGCCGCGGGGGGCGCCCGCTTTGCCGCCCGCCAGCTCCTGCGGACGGCGTCGGCCGCCATGGACCTGGCCGACGCGGCGGGGCGGGCGGCCGCGGTGGGGCTCCTGGCCGACCTGCTGGCCCGCTCCGCCGCGCCGGGCTGGCTGGACGGGGCGTGGGCGGACGCGCTGGCGGGCCTGGCCGGGGCCGCGGCCGCCCGCCCGGCCGAGGCCGCGCCGCCCGTCCTCGCCTCCATCAACGCCTGGCTGCCGCTGGCGGGCGGTGGCGACGCCTCCTCACCCGCCACCCCCACCACCACCCCAGCCACCTCCCCTGTCGGCTCCGCCCCCGCCTGGCGGTCCTGCCTGGCGGCCGCCAGCCTGCTGCTGCGGTGCACGCTGCCAGCGCGCGCGCCGCGGGGCGACGTGTTTGGGGAGGGCGGGCCCGGGCAAGCCCCGCCCCCGCCCCCGGGCGCTCGCCTGCTGCGGGTGGAGCCCGATCTGCGTGCAGTGCTAGTCGCCCCGGCTCTGTGCCATGTGGATGAGGGCGTCCGCGCGGACGCGGCCCGGGCGGCGGGGCTGTTGGCCCTGGCCACCGCCGACGCGGGCGAGGCCGCGGCCGCGCTCGCCCTCCTCCGCGCGGGCGCCGCGGGGGCGGGAGGCCTGCCGGGCACCCGGGCCCGGGCGGCGGCGGTGGAAGCGTTGGCGGATGCAGCCCTGGTCAGGGGCCCGCGCGCCCTGGACGCCATGCACGCCGCCCTGGTCGCGTCGATGGAGGGGGCAGGGCCCCTTCAAACTGCTCCTGCCCTGTCTGGAGAGATGGCCGACCTCCTGGCCTCGCCAACCCCGCCCCCACCCGCCACGCCTGGCGTCGGCCCCGCCGCCGCCCGCCCGGCCGCCCTCATCCTGTGCGACGCGCTGGCCTCGGTGGACGACCCGGATCCCACCCTGCGCACGGCGGGCGAGGCCGCCGCGGAGGGCCTGGCGAAGCTCCTCCTCCACCGGTCGGCGCCCGCATCGGCGCCGGAGCCGGAAGTCGCCGCCTGCCACGCCCCGGCCGCCCTGGCCCGCCTGCTGGGCATCATCGCCCGGGGCGACGCGGCGTCCGCCCCGCGCGCCCGCCAGGTCCTGGCCGTCTTCTTCCCCCTGTACGCGGCGGCGGGCCCCCGGCCGGCGGCGTTCCTGGCGGCGGCCGCCCTCCCCGCCGCACGCACGGCCGCGGCCGGCTCCGGCGGGGCCGGCGGCAAGGCGTCGGCCATCGCCTCCTCCGTCCACGTCTTGCGCTACGTGGGCGACGTACTCTCCTGTGCGGCGTCCGTCCCGCACAGCTGGGCCCGGGCGCGGGCGGGGGCGCTGATGCGGCCGGCCGATGAGTGGGACGGCGCGGCCGCTGGGACGGGGTGTGCCCTGCTGTCAGAGGCGGCCCGGGTGGCGGGCGTGCCCTCCGCCAAAGGCTATGCCGGGGCCCTGGTCTCCCTGGCCGGCTGCCTGCCTCCCCCACCCCGGGGTGCCCCCGCGGATGCCCGCCTGGCGGCCGCCGCGGCGGCCGCGGCCGCTGCCCTCCCCTCCGGCACGACCGCCGCCCGGGACGCGGCCGCCTTGGCCCGCCGGTATGGAGGGGTCGCCTCCCGCCGGACCACCCGGGCCACGGGCGATGGCGGCGACTCGGCGCCTGCGCCGCAGGAGGAGGACGCCATGCACGTGGAGGGTGATGAGGAGGCCGCGGGCCTGCTCGCGGAGGCCGTCGCCCTGGTGGATGGCGGGGAGGACAACGGCGGCCCCACGCCCGCCGTGTCGGGCGTCGCCCACGACCCCGCCACCTCCACGCCCTGGGCGGCTGTGTTCGACCCACTGGCCGACCCCTGCACAGGCGCCCTGCCCTTTGCGACCGAGCTGGGCGGCGGGCGGACTGCGGGTGGCGCGGCCAGCGCAGGTGGCACGGCCGCCGCCAACCCCACCACCTCCCGCCCGACCCGGGCCCGCCGGACGGCCGCCCTAGCCGCCCGGGTGGCCCTGGCCGATGATGAGGGTACCGGGTCTGAATCAGAGGAGGAGGAGGTGACAGCCGCGACCGGGGCGCCCAGCGCCCCGGTTGAGGAGGAAGAAGAGGAGGAGGCGGAGGTTGAAAACGCGGCGCCGGCAGCGGAAGCACCGTCGGCCGCCGCCGCCGCCCCACCTGCTCGCCCGCGTGCCAGGGCAGCAGCACCAGCATCTGCAAAGGCCACCTCGCCTGCCGCCGCTGCTCCGACCCGGCGCAGGACGCGGGCGGCCCTGGCAGACGACAACTCGGTGGGGCGGTGATGTGAAGGAGAAAACGGAGAGAGAGGGTGGTTGAATCCTACAAAAATGAACTTCAATCCTACCGCGCCCGCGCCGCACCCCAGGCCGCCGCTTTGGCCGCCCGGGCTGCCCGCGCCTCCCGTTCTGTGGCTGTCTTGGCGCACGCAACGGCAAACTTCGCCAGCCTCCCGCGCGCTCCCTCCCCATCCAGCCAGCCTGCTCGCTCACCAGCCAGCGCTGCCGGCGCGTGCGCGGCCAACACCTTGGAGAGCGCCGATTCTACGGCTGCAGACGCGGCGGTGGAGGTGAGCTTGCCCGCGTCCACCAGCGGGGCTAGCGAGGCCTGAAGGTGGACGGCCAAGTCCTTGCCTGCGGTGCACGCACGCAAAGCCGAGAGCGGGGTCAAACCTGCGTCGGTCGTTGTCCAGTCGCCTTCAACCTCTTGTGCAGGAGGCGCCACAGGCACATCCACGCCCACCGCCGTCCTCTTCCGAGGTGGTGGGCGTGGGTTGGGCCCCGCATCACGGTGCGCTGTCACCGGGTCAGCCGGCGCTACCGACCGTTTCAGGGCCTTTGGCCGGGGCGCGGCTGGCGCGGCCGCGGCGGTCGCGGCTGCCTCGGCTTCCGCTTCGCCTGCTCCCAGCGCGCTCGTCTGGGCCGCCCGGGCGGTATAAGACCCCCCATTCACCGCCGCCTTGTACAGGGCCAGTTCCTGCGTGCGTGCAGCCGCGACGGCCGCCGCCCGCTCGGCCGGCATCGCCAGGACCGTGACCGCCCGGGCCGGGTCGCCCTTCAAGGCTCCCAACCCCGCCAGCTCTGCTCCCAGGCGGTCGTGCAGGGCGAGCGCGAGGTATTCGCCCGCCAGGCGGGCCAGGACCGGGATGCGGGCCACACGTTCGACCTTTGCATGTCGAATCAGTTCTGGGAACGGCTTTTCGGCTTTCGGCCAGGCAGCCCCCAGGGCGCGGCCGGCCTTGACGGTGCCAGCCCGGGCGGCAGTGGCCAAGCGCGCCGGGTCGGCGCCGACAGCGGGGAGCAGAAAGCCGTCGTCGTCATCCTCGCCTTCCACGGCCGCTGCGGCGCGAAGGATTAGGGCCCGCGCATTCAGGCCGTGCGTGGGCGCGGCATCCAGGGCGTGGAGGTCGTCTGGCAGGCCGGCAGCATCCATGCAGTAGAGAAACGCGAGAAACCGGGGAAATGAATGCTGGAGGGCCAGAACGACGACGTTTTCGCATCAAGAGGAACTCGCCCAGACACACCCCCGCTCCTCGCATCCCTGAACTATGGTCGACGCCGCCGCCACCAAGGCCGCCGCCCTCGGCATGAGTCTGGACGACATCATCAGCGCGTCCCGGGGCGCACCCGTCTCTGGGCGTGGCCGCGGCCGCGGGCGCGGCCGCGGCGGCAGCCGCGACGCCAGCGGCAGTGGGGGCCTGGGCGTATTTGCAGGCGTCCGCAAACTAGGAGGGGCGGACGGGAAGCCACGCGTGCTGGTCGTGCAGGTATGCATACGAGAGAGAGAGAGAGAGAGAGACGAGGATGGTGGTGCGCGGGGCGGGGGGCAGGACGCAAAAGAGAGAGAGGAAGGCGGCGGCAAGAGAGAGCGCTTCCGCTCGCTTCCTCGCTCAACCTTGCTCTCTCTTTTTCACAGAAGGCCGCCCTGGACGCGTCCGCCAACTACAACCATCCGCCGGGCTACCCCACCCGCCGGGGTGGTGGCGGCGTTGGTGGCGTTGGTGCCTTTTTCGCTGCCAACCCGGCCGCGGCGGGCGGCGGCGGCGGAGGCGGCGGCGGCGGCGGCGGCGGCGGCGCTGCCACGGGCGTCGAGGTGCGCGTCTCCAACCTGGGGCCGCGCGTCACAAAGAACGACGTCCAGGAGCTCTTTGAGGCCATCGGCCCCTTGGGCCGCCCGCCCCGCCTGGACAAGGGCGGCGGCGGCGCATCCCTGACCTTTGCCCGGCGGGCGGACGCCGTCAAGGCGGTCGCCACCTACGACGGCGTTGCCCTGGACGGGTCGCCGATGCGGGTCATCATCCTGGAGCCGGGGGCGGGCGGGCTCACCCGCACGCTGGCGTCCGGTATCGCGGTCGGCGGCGGCGGGGGTGGCGGCGCCCCACCGGCGCAGCAGTGGGGTGGCTACCCCCAGCACCAGCAGGCGCCGTACCCGCAGCAGCCGCAGCCCGGGTGGGGCGGCGGCGGTGGCGCGCCTGGGTGGCCCGGCGCGCCGACCTGGGGTGGTCCCCCAGTGGGCGCCCAACCCCACTGGGGTGCCGCCCCCGGCGGCGGCTGGCACGGCTACCAGCAGCCCGGCCAGCACTTCCGGGGCCCGCCCGTCATGGCCCCGCCTGGCGCGGCGGGGCGGGTGGTCCAGGTGGTCGTCCCGGCCGGCGGCGGCGGGCGGGGCCTGGCCATGGGCGGCCACCACGGTCCCCGTCGGGTGGTCGTCCCCGTCGGCGGCCCGTACCAGGGCGGCCGTGGCGGCGGGCGGGGCGGGGGCGGGGGCGGGGGTGGCGGCCGTGGCGGCGGCGGCGGCTTTGCGGCGCCCAACGTCACGATGGATGATTTGGACAAGGAGATGGAGGAGTACGCGGCCGCGGCCAAGGCGGCTGCCGTGAAGGAGGGCGAATGAAAGAGAAAGGTGCGGTGGAGGCGGTGCGAGCAGAGCGGCGGCCAGGACTGCTCACGAAAAAAGCTGGTCGTCCCAGAAAGGGGGAGGGGGATGGAGAGAGTGCTTTGTGTTTTGTTGTTGTGCCCCTCCAGCGCCGCCGTTGGTGTGTGCGCGCCTTTCTTACCCAGCCGTTCGTGTTCCTCTCTCCTCGAATCCATCATGCCCCGCCACCGCTGCCTGGCGGGCCACTGCCACCACCCCCGCTGCCGTTCCCCATCCGCGAAACCCACCCTGCCCGGAACCCGGCCTCCACCGCAGCGGCAGCAAAGGCCGCGCCCAGCACCGCCTGGCCGGCGCCCAGAGCTGCGGGCCCGATGACGGACGCCAGGTCCAGGGGCGACCCGCCCGCCCGGGTGGAGGCGGTCTGGAGGGCGTCCGCCCCGCCAATGGCGCGGACTAGGCCAAACGCGGCCGCCGCGCCGGCGGCCAGCTGCCGGTTAGCCGCGTCCTCGCGCACCGCGTACCGGTAGGTGACGCCCATCAGCAGGCCGAAACCGCCTGCGGCAAGGACGGACAGCACAGACGCCAGGGCGACCGGGCCGGCGGTGGCGCCCGCGGTGAGGGCGTACGGGAGGGCCGCCAGCGCCGCGCCCGCCGCGCCGGCCGCCCCGGCCTTGGCGGATTCCAGGCGGTCCGCCTCCGTGGACGCCGCGGCCGCGGCCGCGCCCGCGTTCGCCTCCGCAGCAGCGGCAGCGGCTTGGGCCCGTCCCAGTGCCGTCGCGGCGGTCGCCACCTCCAGCTCCACCTCGCGCGCCTGCACA
>Ga0315284_10013270_pt1 | contig 11725 bp, 10 predicted proteins | sample YL17G09_16_MG_FD_203696 | JGI IMG/M metagenome (GOLD analysis project Ga0315284, IMG submission 203696) | Sediment microbial communities from Yellowstone Lake, YNP, Wyoming, USA - YL17G09_16 | ecosystem: Environmental > Aquatic > Freshwater > Lake > Sediment | place: USA: Wyoming | collected... | reverse complement strand
TTTTTGTTTGAAGAGGGTAAAATTATTACGGCGGAGCTGCCGTACAAGGATGCCGATTACATGAATAAAAAAATCCACGACACGCATTTCAAGTCGACCAAAAAGAATCGATTGTTTCCAGATTCGAGAGAGTTGGGAATAGGTGACAAGGAGGCCAAAAGCATAATGCAACAAATGCGCGAAGTGTTGCGGTGCGCGTATGATGTGTATAAACCACACATTGCAAGCACGCGCGAATCCAAATACGGATTTGAAGTGTTTGGATGCGATTTCATGGTTACGAGCGATGTCGGCGTAAAACTGTTGGAAATCAACGCGCGACATGACTACGGTGTGAACGATGTGAAGAAAGAAGCGCCTGAAGTGTACGAGCGTTTTTGCAGCGACTTTTGGGACTGGATATACAAGCACGCGATTGAACCGGTATTTACGATTGATTTTGAAGGAGAAGAAAAATACGATTCAGAGCACGATCGGGTTGTATCGATTATTGAAAAGGGGTTTCCGTTTGTTTCACGATTTTGGACGAAGGATGATGCGCAGTCGGCGTTTGATCTTATTAAAAGCAAAATTGCGGATGCTTCCGTTGCGACACTTAGAAAAGAGAACTACATACAAAATACGCCGTATGATATATTAACGGGGAAAAAGGAAACAGAAGAAGTGAATAAATTTATCAGAGAGTATATTGGTGCAAATGATAATTTGAAATTGAATTTATCAAACGATAAAAATGGTAAACGTACAAGTTATCTCATGTTACAGTTTGATAAGAGCAAGGGCGAATTTGTTTCCATCAAGTCGCCGGACGAGGTCGTATTGGATAAAGATTATTTGCTCGTGGATTATTTCACGGAACCTTCAAAGATTATGGTGCGCATAGCCAAAGGTGAGCCGTCACTGGAAGAACATTTTACGAAAGGAATGCTGGTAGAAAAAGCGGTGCGCGCGCTACGACGCAAATCGCTGGAAATAACGGATGAAAATTTGCATGATATAATTGTGAGTCAATCATCAGAACAAGCGTTTAATATGAAAATGTCAAAAATCGACGGAAGAGAAAAGAAAGTGTATCTAGCGAGTGCAGAAAACACGTTTGTTTATGTTATGATTTGGAAGCTGTTGTTTCCGTTGCTGGAAGATTTATCGAGTTTGAAGATACTGGATGGAGCGGGAGGATACGGCAGTCGTTTGATGGCGGCAATTATGTTGAATGCAACGTATGTTGGAGTGGAGCCGAATCCGCTTTCAACGCCCGGGTTTCAAAAAATGATTGAAATGTTCGGTTCGTCTGAAAAACAGAAAATGTTGGAAGACGGTCTTCCGAATGCAGTAGGGGTTGACAAGCTTCCGCCAGGGTGGGCTGATGTTGTCATGTTTAGCCCTCCAATGTGGGGGAAAGAAGTATACAATGATGAAACGGTGGAGAAACAGTCAACCAACATGTTTACGAATGAAAAGATGTGGCTCACCGAATTCTTGTACGCATCGATTGAAGTGTTGTGGAGTCGGCTTCGCGTTGGTGGGTACATTGTGTTTCAAAGCGTTCGCTACGATTACATTGGTGAATACATGACGAGAGAACATTTTACGAAAAGAAAAGATGGCGAATTCATGGGAATTATATCACGTGTGACAAGTTCTGGACGATATAAACCGAATTGGGTATGGCAAAAAGTAGACCCCTCAAATACAACAGAATTAGAACCAAAACGTGTGGAAAAAGAAGTAGAAGAAATTGGAGAAGAAGAAGAAGAAAAAGGAAAAGAAAAAGTTGTAGAAGAAGAACAAGAAGGCGAAGCGACACAAGATACGCCAAACCCTCCCAAAAAAAAAGTTATATTCGTAAAAAGAAAAACATTGAAAAAGCAACCTTCTCCATCTTCTTCGTAAGCCGAATCGAATAAACTATAACAACTATAAATAAATAATTTATAATAGAGAGAAAATAAATACAATTTAAAAAGATATAGACAATATATTTAATATATTTTAATATAGTTGAATTAAATTAAATATAGGTTTACAAATTATGAGTATTTTTTTATTACCTAAGATTCTAGATGACATTGGAAGTGGTGGCCACAACATTTATTTTAAAATGTCGAAAAATATTCCCGGTGTAATGGTTTCACATTCATTATATGATTCGCTATGCCAAACGAAGGTTAAAATAGAAAAAAACGATATTGGATGGGATAGTTGCAAGAAAATTACGAATCCTTTTGAATTTATTCATACTATTATTCCAGGTTATAAAACACAAGTAAGTAAATTAACACCACTTTCGCGGTCATTTTATAAAATGATTGAAATGTCTACTATTTTCAATTTATGTAGTAAAAATATAGATGCAGATGTAAATAATAATGGGTTACTAAGTGACTATGTTCATAATTTATCACATAATGTGCGCCACATAAACGAGTTTGAATGGTATTTTAATGACAACTATTATTGTGATATTATTACTGGAAGCGGAAACACGAGTGAAAGTGTACCTAGGGATGTAAATTCTTTTAGTACTGTATTTAAAAGTAAAAATGTGGTGTATGAAAATGAAAAGATAGATGAAAAGAAAGAAAGAAAAACATCAAAATCTAAAAATCCTTTTGAATTTAATCACTGTAGTAATCATGATAATGTTGATAATAATGAAGGCGAATGTTACGGCAACTCACATTTTGAACCAAATAGTAAATTAGAATTGAATGGTGGCGACGAAGATGACGTTTTGGAAAATACATTTAAATCTTTTCATTTGGCAGAAGGGCCGGGTGGATTTATCGAAGCCGTTGCACACATTCGAAAAAATAAAAATGATAAATATTATGGTATGACTTTAATAAATAATGACACAAAGTGTCCTGGGTGGAGAAGTAGTAAAAAATTTTTAGAAGATAATCCAAATGTAATTATTGAAAAGGGCGTTGATCAAACAGGAAATTTATTGTCACATGATAATTTTATTCATTGTTATAACAAATATAAAAATAGCATGGATCTTGTTACGGGAGATGGCGGAATTGATTTTTCTGAAGATTTTAATAATCAAGAATGTAGTGCAACAAAATTAATTATTGTTCAAGTAGTGTACGCGCTGGCAATGCAATCGAATAACGGAAATTTTGTACTAAAGGTATTTGATACATTTTCAAATGCCATTGTAGACATTTTGTATTTACTTTCTTCATTATATAAAAATGTGTACATTATGAAACCACAAACAAGCAGGAATGCAAATTCTGAAAGATATATTATTTGTAAAGGATATAATTTAAATGAAAATAAAGAAAAAGTGGATTACATAATGGAAAAAATGTATAATAATTTTGATAACTTGAATTCAGGTTTATACATTGAGACGATTTTTAATTTCAAGTACAGTCGAACGTTTATTTCTAAAATAGAAGAAATCAACATAATCATTGGAAAAAAACAAATCGACAATATAGTTACCACACTGAATTTAATGATGAATAAAAAATTTGATAAAATTGATTACCTTAAAAAAAAACACATACAAAAATGTATAAGGTGGTGTGAAAAATATAATATAAATTTTAATAAAAACTTAAAAAGTACAAATATTTTCTTATCGTCAATGTGAGAAATGATAATTAAATTATTTTTTTTATTATAATAAAAATAATTAGTTAATATAGTTAATAGTATAATACGCAAATACGCAGAGTATAATTGTTGTTGAAAGATAACTTAAAAATATATCATGAATATAATTAGCATGCAAACAACAATTCAACTTTTATATAAAACAATTAGTGGAAATAAGAAAAAGGAGCGATTCGAAACAATTCTTGAGCCATTGCAAGCATTGATTCAAATTGCACTTTTATCTTATTATCCCATTGGTTCAAAGCTAACAATACAAAATAATATTTTATACATTCAAGCACCATCTTATAGTCAATCTGTAACGCGATGGTATAATAATGATACGCAAGAAGATTTATTTTATTTATTTAATATATTTTGCAGATTTAAAAAATTTTACATGGATATAAAAGTGGGACACACGAAATTGTTTGAGCTACTCATCTCTCTGGCTAAAAATGGAATTAATAATTTGATTCGAACATACAACCAAACGGATAAAACGCATGTTTTACATACGCTCCAAATGTATAAGAATATGTTGGATGGTGCAACAAATCATAATTATCATGCGGCGGCGGTGACAAGCCCAATTACCATTCAAGAATCAATTCCGGCGAATGCACATGCGCATGCGCGTTCAGATAATTATACTAACGAGAAACATAACGAGAAACATAAAAAAAATAAAATTCCTAGACATGAAGAAAACATGAATGAATCAGACATTGAAAAACAACTAAAAAATAAAGAAATAACGAATTCTGTACCCGACGTTGATATGGATACAATATTTATTAAAATTTCGGAATTATATACAGATGAAGTATTTCAGATTATTTACAGCACGCTTATTGAAATGGAACGTGATGATACAAACTATATGGATTATGCAAACGGGTTAAATATGATGCTACATCCAATAAATATTCGAATTAAAAAATGGATTGATGAAAATATCGTATTTTAGTTGGCGGATTAAATTATTTAATTTGTTTGTATAAAAAAACATTTTTTTCTTTTCTTTTTATTTGTTTTTTCTTTTCTTTTTATTTGTTTTTTCTTTTATTCATATCCACTTCCAAGTCGCTGCTGCAAACGATGCCACGCCGTCTTTGCTTCAGGATCGATTTTTACCCTTCTGTGTTCCTCGTATTGCTCTGGAGAATCGTAAAAGTAGAGCTTGGGTTCAAATCGTGTGGTATTCACAACCTTCCACAAGAAATTTTCACCGAAAGACCCAACCGTCCACGGATACTTGACTCCTGTGATTGTATTCACAATCGGCGTGTTGAAAACATTGGAAGAATACGGACCATGAAACTTCTTCTTCTCATGAGATCCTTGGCTGTCATTGTCTCCATTGTTGCCATTGGTCTTGGTCTTGCCGGTCTTTCCGATTTTGCTGTACATTTTCAACGGTTTGTCTTGTCTGATTCACTGCATATAAATACATTATGAAATAAAAATTCAATTTATGTTTTTATTAAAAAATAATAAACATAAATATAATTAAATCATTATGCAACCGCAACACTATCCACTATGCTTTACCCATGCTTTATTTTTATTTTTTCTTTGAATTAAAATCATTAAACGATTCAAACAGCGACTTGAAAATCGAAATGCATTCAGAAACAACCTTGGAAACATACTCTTGCACTTTTGAAAACTCTGTCTCTTCTTTGAATGCAACAAGGATAAAACTGTCAAAAGCATGCGGATGCGGTTTTTTAAATCCGCAAAACGATACAATCCCATCCGGTTTATCATAATAGTTGGAATATAACAAGAATTCAATTGCCTTTCCGAGCGTATAATCTTCTCCAATGAGATTGATGCAAAATGCATTCTTCATGGTTGTCAGCTCATTCCCTGGCTCAATTATATTTTTCATGCCGAATTTACTTTCAGTTTCAGTACTGCTGCTACTGTGTTCCATATCGGCCAATAATTTTTCACATTTTTTAATCATAATGTCGCACGACTTGGTAACCAGTTGAACATTGGTATAAACACCAACCGTTTCAATCACAAAGTCGAAACTGTCGTCGACAAATATACGCTGCGCGTCAAGCAGTTCCCAATTCTTCTTTGCAGAAGCCAGCTGTTCGGCCACAGTGGACACAGACGCATGGGCTGACGCAGACCCAGATTCAAACCCTTCGCGCAACCCCTTTTCCATAGATTTCCATTGCTTTTCAATTTCTTTTTCATCAGGCGTGCAGTTATAAGCACATGTGTGCGCCACATTGTACATGCCGTCGAATTTGGCATTTGAAATTTCAATCGTGCAAGTGAATGCAAGCGCTTCGCCGAACGGCACATTTGAAGACAACTTGGGCAGCAATCTTGCAAATTCAATGTATTCACCGGAAACAGAGTCGGGAGGGAATATCTTTCGAACCGTTGAATCCGGTAAATATTCATACACAACATCATCATCATCATGATCGTGAGAACCGCCCGACTTTTCAATATTTTTCGCTCGTTTTACTTTGAAATCTTCGGTAGTAACATAACGTATCGTGTCCGATTCATTTTTTACATCCACTTCCACGACGTAATTTTTGTAATCATTTTGAAATCCTTCAATTGTGTGAACGTGATGAATTGGAATACATCCTAAGCGCTGTTTTAAAAGTTCGTTATGGAGGCGCGTCGTATTCACAGTGAAATTTGCCCTATTTTCTGCGTGCGGAAATGTTTTGAATACGTACGTGTTTATATCAGACAGCACGATTCTTCGAATGGCATTTGCAATCGACACGTTGCAATTTTCCAATGTGAATGTAAGTTGTTCCTCTTTATTGTTATTGTATGTGGAAATTGTTGGCACACGAGTCATCTTCCAAATTCGATTTTCGTTGGTTCCTTTTATTGTTTTTATATTGTTAATGTTATTAAATCAATTTTTAATTTAATATTATTTCTCTAAAATATAAATAAATAAATAATAAAAATACTAATTAATTATTTCGATAAAAATTATGTATAAAAAATAACTTAAATGATTCTAGATAAAGTTACATTATAGTATAAAAAGTATAAAAGTATAAATTATTAATTTATTAACAATTATGAGCAGCATTATTTATTACAGCAACTTTTGCGAAAAATCAAAACGATTGTTACAAGTTCTTGCGAAAAGCGCGTGCAGCAAAGATATACATTTTTTGTGCATTGATAAACGAGAGAAATCACAAGATGGAGTTACGCATTTGATACTTGAAAATGGAGACAAGATACTGCTTCCTCCGCAAGTGAATCGAGTTCCCGCATTGCTTTTATTAAATCGCGGAAATCAAATTTTGTATGGGGACCAAATTTTACAGCATCTAACTCCGATGGAAAATGAAATGAAACAGGTCGCGACAAATAACAACGGCGAACCGGCGCCATTTTCACTGACAAGCGATTTCATGGGACATGGCGTAGCATCGGATACATATAGTTTTTGGGATCAAACCAGTGATGAATTGCTCGCGAAAGGTGATGGCGGAATGCGACAAATGTACAATTACTCCACAATCGACTATTCAAATACAGGAAGAATAGAAACGCCTCCTGATAACTATACTCCAGATAAAGTTGGCCAAGTGTCGTTGGAGCAACTTCAAAAGAATAGAAACATATAAGTATTCCATTTTCATTTGTACATTTTCATTCGTACATTTTCATTTGTACATTTTCATTCGTACATTTTCATTCGTACATTTTCATTCGTACATTTTCATTCGTACATTTCATTAAAAAAAAATTGAAATATATGAAATATTATATAAATACATTAGTATATACTTAAACATATTGGCTGATTGTCATTCTAAAAAATGAGTGAAAGCGATGTTGAGGAGGTTGAATTCAAAAGTGACGATGACGCCGAATCCGTTGGCTCCGGTTCAACAGCCGGTACTGCTGCCGATGATTCAAAAAATGAAAGCAAAAGCGTATATTTTAGCGACGATGACGATGTTGATGACGATGAGGAGGGTAGCGACGTAGAAGAAACGGGATCAAACGATGCAAGTGTAGAGAAGGGGGGTGACAACGACGACGACGATGAGGATGTCGGTGATGATAATGAAGATGACGACGATGACGACGATGACGACGACGATGATGTACTTCAAAAATTTGATCATGAAACAAAAAAAAAATACATTGCAGCCCACCACCCTGAATGTTTATCGTTTAATCACGAAGAAACTGAAACACTGTCTCGCGTGGTTCGAGATGAAAATGGTAGAATCGTTGACCTGTATCACAAAACGCTGCCATTTTTAACAAAATATGAGAAAACGCGCATTTTAGGAATACGAACAAAGCAACTCAATGAGGGCGCCAAACCATACATTGACGTAAACCCCACAATTATTGACGGCTACATTATTGCGCAGCTGGAACTGGAACACAAACGATTGCCTTTTATTATTAGAAGGCCGATACCGAACGGCGGTTCAGAATTATGGAAACTACAAGATCTTGAAATTATTTGTTAAATTTTACGAATCATCATAATGTGTAAAGTCACGGTTAATATTTTTTCAGTAGTATAATGTAACTCAGAAAAATTCCAAAAAAATTCTTTGCAAACAGGTCTAAAATATTATATAGACCATTTTTTAAATAATATGGTAATAGCGCGACAACGCCGTAAAGAGACCAAAAAATAAAGAAATACCAGAAAATTTTTATTCCAGTCGACGATGACTCAACTGCATATTTTTGGTAAATAATGTAATAGTAGAGTAAAAATGGAACAAAACCGAGTAGGACTCCTGTTAGCGTCGATATAACATTCATCTCTCCCAAATATCCAAAAAATAACATTGCCCAATTTAAAATAAAAACATTTGAAATTGTATTTCCATTTTCAATTGCTAAATCGAAAAAATTAAGTCCAGTCGTATCTTCATTTTTCTCTCTTCTCTCTAAAAATATTAAATAAAATATTAGCGTTACCAACATGGTTGGCGTTGTAATTGTCCAGTCAATGTAACGTTTAGGAGTGACGTTTGTTACGCTCGTAAAATTAAAGAGTAACCAAACATAGAATAAACCTTCTATTGCCTGAACAGTTATTTCTAAAAAAAGCAACTGTCTTATAATATTAAATTCTGGAGAGACGGATGCAAACAGTGCGGTTCCGATTTCAACAATACCCGTTATAATTTGAACTATGACAGATGCGACCAGTGTTGAATAAAAAAACGATTTTGTATTCATTTTTTTTCTTTTTTATTAATATAATATAATTTTAATAAAATTATAATAATTTTATTAAAATTATTATAATTTATTCTATTTAAATAAAAATATTACTATTATATTATTACTATGATACACTATATATGTATAGCAACTGAAAATAAGTTATATTTACCATATTTAAAACAACTTATTCCCAATTTAACAATACTTGGAATGGATATGAAATGGAAAGGATATATGATGAAACCAAGGTTAGTTAATGAATATTTAAAAACATTACACAAAAATGATATTGTATGTGTAATTGACGCATATGATGTTCTTCCTACTAAAAATATAGTGAATTTAGAAAAAAAATTTATTAATTTTTGTAAGAAAACCCCAAATGTTAAAATGATTGTCGGATCCGAGGCACATTACAATTTTATAAACAAAAAACTTTCAAACATTATATTTACAGAATATGAAGGGTGTACAATTAATGCAGGTCAGCTTATAGGATATGTTAAAAATATAAAATACTATTATAATTATATATTATCTTTACCAAGAGCTTATTTTAAAGATAATTATAATGATGACCAAATTATATTAACAAAATATGCATTATCATTAAATAATAAAAATGAAGTTTATATTGATGCTAACAAAGAATTTTTTCATGTCGTCGGAACTAAACCCTTACAACAAATAACAATTCCAAATTCAAATGTTTGCTTTGTTCATGCAGCATTAAATGGACTAATGGATAAATTTTTATTACAACATCATAATATTCATATTAGTATGAAAGATAAATCAATCATTTATAAAGAACATCTAAAACAATTGATTAAAAAAAATATTTATTATTTTAATATTTTAAGAAAAAGAATTATTAACGTTAATAAATAAATAATATTAATATTAATATACAAATATGAATTATCCAATTTATTGTATTAATTTGAAAGAAAGAACTGACAGAAAAAAATATACACAAAAAGAGTTTAGAAAAATAGACATTGAACCAAGCGATGTCATATTTTTAGATTTATATAAACACAAAAAGGGTGGAATATATGGTTGCTATGATTCTCATATGAAAGTGTGGAATGATTTTTATAAAAATCATTTAGATAAAGAATTATGCATCGTTTTTGAAGATGATTTTAAATCCACCGAGAACAGTATTTTATACTTGAAAAAAGCAATTTCATTTATTGAAAAAAATAAAGATAAAATAGATATTTTATTTCTACATGATAGCTTTATTGAATATAATAACCATAATAAAAAAGATATAAGTAATGCATATTTTACACGTGGTTATGGATTTTTAACACATGTATACATTGTTACCAGGAAATATATAAAATCGATTCTTGATAAAAATGATAACCATTTACCAAAATCAAGCGGTATACATTTTGATATAGATATAAATATGAATGCAAACAGTATTTTATATTCTGAAAATATTTTTTTCTGTAAAGACCCTGTATTTGTACAAGAAGAATTACAATCAGATAACTATAATCATATTTTTGATAAAATAATAAAAAAAAAATATGGTAATGAATTTATGTTTAATATCGCTTATAACATTTGCAAAACTTCGAAATTATTACTAAAAAATGATGAAAAAAACAAAAAAATGATGATGTTTCTACATAAATTATATATTAAAAATTAATAGATTTTTTTTTAAAAAAAATATTATAAACTATTTATATATTTTAATTACTAAACTATATAACTTAATTGCATGATTCACGCTTTATGGAGTTTACAACGATTTGTACTGAATTTTCCATTACATAAGGATGTAGATAAAAAAAAAATTATAAACTCTATTAAACGTCTGGAAAAATACAACCAGTATATAAAATATGAAGATAAAATTGGCGGAGTCGGAACAAATAAAACCCTTTCGTTTATTATCAAAGACGGCGCGCTTATTGTAAGTTGGAGTCACCTTTATTATGACATGTACAGTATTAAATTTGTATTATCTAAAATAGACGACGTTTATCACGACAAAATAAAAACATTTACTTTTACATACTATAAGCACAGTTTATCCCAATTCATACAGGATGACATTCAAATTTTCAAAAATATAAAACACATGTGTAAAGATGCATTTCATTTTCGCCAGTGTGATAAAAAAAAAATTATAAAAATTCCAAAAAATAAACTATCACCATTATCTAGTTCAGAATTATTTAAACATATATTAAATAAATTAAAGATTGATGAATACAATATGACTGTTAATTTGCGAAAAGTACATACAGAATACAATGAACAACTGGGAATGTTATCTTGTATGTCAACAGTTATAAAAAAAAATGATAATTTGCAGCATTATTTAAAAAAAATGTCACGAAACACGATCGAAGAGAATATGTTAAATAAATATCATTTTAAACCATGTATTACTTCTTTGCTGAATATGAAAGTGGCATCTTTTATTGACGAAAAAAAAGTTGTGAAAGATGTATGTGATATCAAATATTATAAAGAATTCATTACTATACTGCCAGAAAATACAGATGAAAAATATATTACAGCCATTTATGTGTATTAGTATTTCTCGTGTTTATATTAGCGCTTTATAAATATTTCTCTAACATTTCCACCTCTTTCCACACTCGAGACACGTGACAAATGTCGTCATCGGTTCATCCGCCGAACGCGTTTGAAGTTGCGTGTATGTGCATTTGTTCGACTTGCATGCGCGACAGGTGAACAAGTCGGTAGACGCCTCGATTTTAAGCTCATACTTGTTCTTGTCGCGATTCTTCTTGTCTTCGATGATTTTTGTCCATAATTTCGGATTCATGTCTTGATGCGTCATAAATGCAAGTTCGTGCGGTTTGATTTTTTTCGACGTAAGCATGTTCATAACATC
>Ga0315284_10013268_pt1 | contig 11727 bp, 9 predicted proteins | sample YL17G09_16_MG_FD_203696 | JGI IMG/M metagenome (GOLD analysis project Ga0315284, IMG submission 203696) | Sediment microbial communities from Yellowstone Lake, YNP, Wyoming, USA - YL17G09_16 | ecosystem: Environmental > Aquatic > Freshwater > Lake > Sediment | place: USA: Wyoming | collected... | reverse complement strand
TGTCGATGTTCGGGTTGTTGCCCAGGGTAGTTTCGGTGCGGCATTGCAGTACTTTACCGGTTCAAAACAGCATAACGTTCGCTTGCGGGAAATTGCCGTAAAAGCAAAGTTAAAGTTAAACGAGTACGGCCTGTTCAAAGACAAAAAAATGATTGCTGGTCGAAACGAGGAGCAAATCTACGGCAAGCTCGGTCTTGATTATATAGAACCACTGCTTCGCGAAGACCGGGGCGAAATTGAGGCTGCCCAAGCTCATTCTCTGCCCGGACTGATAGAACCAAACGATATCAAGGGCGACCTTCACGTACATTCCAATGCCTCCGACGGCAATTGTGGAATAGCCGAGCTTTGCCAGGCTGCTAAAAAGGCCGGTTATGCGTATATCTGCATTACAGACCACTCCAAATCCTCCGCAATCGCCAACGGGCTCTCACCCAAGCGACTGGCCGAGCAGATTAAGCATATCCGCAAACTCAACGAACAGCTAAAAGGATTGACCCTCTTTGCAGGTACCGAGGTCGATATCCTTGCCGATGGTTCTCTGGACTTCGATGACAAACTGCTGGCTGAGCTGGATTTCGTAATCGCTTCGATACACTCGGGTCTTTCCGGTCCCCGCCAGAAGGTAACTTACCGCACATTAAAGGCGATGGACAACCCTTACGTTCACTGCATCGGCCATCCGACCGGCCGGCTGATAGGCCAGCGAGAACCGATGGATATCGACATTGCCGCCGTGATAGAACATGCCGCTGTGACCTGCACCGCCCTGGAGGTGAACGCTAATCCCTGGCGGCTGGATTTGAAAGACATTCACTGCCGCCTGGCAGTCGAAGCGGGCGTCAAGCTGGTTATTGCTACCGACGCTCACAGCGTGGCGGGCCTGGATTTGATGGGCTTCGGCACAGCCACCGCAGCGCGAGGCTGGGCCCAAAAGGCCGACATCCTCAATACCTGCTCAGCGGCTAAAATCAAGAGCTGGGCTACAGGCAAGCTTAAAAGATAGGGGATTGCCGGATATCAATAAGGGCCGGTTCCCCTATACAAAAGTAAGGCATTTTCCTGATTTAAGGGGCTTGACCTTCCTGTACTTGCGAGTTAGAATTTGGTCAGCGGAGAAAGAAAAACACCGAAATTTCTTTAGATATCTCGGTGTTTTTGCAGGGCAGCTACAGGTGTAATACAGACCGGTGTGACAGCCGGGTGCTCTGAGTCGTAAACAGGACAACAAAAAAGGAGCCGGAGAGATGCCTTTTAGTTGTTCACAAAGCGGCAGAGAAAAGCCTAAGCAGGCCACATACGAACTTCCCTCTTCAACCGAGAGTCTATGCCCGGTCTGCCTGAAGGTCATAGATGCACAACTCTATGAGCGGGACCATCAGGTTTTTATGGGCAAGATATGTCGCAAGCACGGCACCTTCAACGAGCTTATAAGCACCGATGCGGACTTTTTCAAAAAGATGCGCCGCACTCATTATGAAAGGCCGCTGGGTGTGGAAAATCCGCACTGCAAGAACGTCTCGGGATGCCCGAACGCCTGCGGGCTTTGCGAGCAGCATATGTCGGCGCCGGCGATGGTAAATATTGATTTGACCAACCGCTGTAATCTCAACTGCCCCATCTGCTTTGCCAATTCCAATGTAACCGGGCGGTTATGCGAAATCAGCCTCGAACAATTAGACAGAATGCTCGATGCAGCGGCAGATATTCGGCCCGGCCCGCCGGCTTGTTTGCAGTTTACAGGCGGCGAGCCGACAGTTCACAGAGATTTTATCGAGGCGGTAAGACGGGCCAGCTCCAGGGGCTTTAGCCAGATACAGGCGGCAAGCAACGGTCTGCGGTTTGCTCAGAGCCTTGAGTTCTGCCAGGCTGCTGCAGAAGCCGGGCTGGACCAGGTGTATCTGCAGTTCGACGGCCTAAGCGACGAAATATACATCAAGACACGAGGCCAGAGACTACTGGAGACAAAATTCAAGGCCGTAGAAAATATCAAAAAGGCCAATATGCGCATCGCACTGGTGCCGACGCTGGTCAAAGGTCTCAACGACCACCAGACAGGTGATATTACCCGCTTTGCCATCAGCAATATAGATGTGATAGGGACGATAAGCTGGCAGCCGGTGGCGATAACCGGCCGAATAGATGAATCGAGCCGGCTGAAAATCAGATATACCACCGCCGACCTGGCAAGAGACCTTCAAGAGCAATGCGGGTTTATGGATATGCATCGCGACTGGTATCCGTTCTCAGTGGTCGAGCCATTCGTCCGACTTATGGGGGCGATAACGAAGCAACGTCAGTTTCATTGCAGCTGTCATCCGCATTGCGGCTGTGTAACTTACATAGTCGTTGACAAGCAAAAAAACACGGCGGTCCCGCTGCCGGCATTTATCGATATAGAACCGGCAATGGAGACACTTAACAAACTCGCAGCAAGGATTGAAAAACGCCCCTGGACAAAGAACCTGTCCATACTGCAGGCTATGAACTCACTTAAGAAACATTTCCACGCCGAGAAGGCCCCCGATGGCTGGGGGTTCGCCGATTTTCTGGAGTTTATCCACAGCTTTGTCGATTTCCGCCAGCAGCACAGCGATAAGGCCGCTTACATGCAGCAGCTGCAAAAACAAAGATTTGCGACACTTCTTATGGCCTCGATGCATTTTCAGGACCATTATAACTACGATATTGACCGCTCACGACACTGTGTAATACTTTACGCAGCCCCCAACGGCAGGTTTTACCCGTTCTGCACATGGAACAGCGGCCCCTGCCATCGTTATACAGTGGAGCAGCAGTTTGCAAGACCTCTGCGGCAAATAAGAGCCGTTGCGGCAGCAAAAGATATGCAGAAAAATACAATCGGTGTCAAATAACGGTTTTGCAGATACCGCTGATTTTCATTTATCCCTTGATGCAAACCAAAGGCTCCATGCGGGCCACCTTGCGGGACAGATTCGCCTGATGTGCCGCTTCAACGACTGCACTTACATCCTTGTATGCACCCGGCGCCTCTTCGGCAACGCCGCGATAAGAGGGACTGCGTACGAGAATGCCCCGAGAAGCTAACGAATTTACAATGTCCCTGCCCTGCCACTGGCGGGTCGCCTGATGACGGCTCATACTTCTGCCGGCACCGTGACAGGATGAGCCAAAGGAAAGAGACATACTTTCGTCCGTCCCTGCCAGTATATACGAAGCTGTGCCCATAGTGCCGCCGATAATAACGGGCTGGCCCGCGTTTTTGAATTTCGCCGGAATCCCGGCATGTCCCGGACCGAATGAGCGGGTCGCTCCTTTGCGGTGGACAAAGAGCTGTTTTGTCTGACCGTTTATTTTGTGTTCTTCGAGTTTGCAGGTATTGTGAGAGACGTCGTACAGCAGTATCAGCTCGGCCTTCGGGAACAATTGCGCAAAAGCCTCTCTCAGCAGGTGCGTAAGAACCTGCCGGTTCGCCAGGGCGCAGTTAATACCTGCCCTCATTGCGCCAAGATACTGCTCGCCTACCGTAGATTTTATAGGTGCACAGGCCAGCTCACGTTCAGGCAGTTCGATACCAAAGCTACTCGCTGCGGTTACCATTTTTTTGAGAAAATCGGTCCCTATCTGATGACCAAGGCCGCGGGAGCCACAGTGGATACTGATTAGAATCTGGTCCTTTTCCATGCCGTAAATTTGTGCAATTTTATCATCGAAGATTTCAGTGATTTGCTGGACCTCGAGGTAGTGGTTGCCTGAGCCCAAGGTCCCGACCTCATCGCGCTGGCGTTTCTTCGCCTGCTCCGAGACGTATTGTGGCTTGGCATCGGCTGTGCAACCCTGCTCTTCTATATGTGTAAGGTCCCGGCTGGTTCCGTAGCCGTTCTCAACGGCCCAGCGGGCGCCGCCGGCTAACATATCATCCATCCTGTCTGCGTTTAGCCTCAGTTTGCCGGTACTGCCCAGGCCGGCTGGTATTTTGTGGGCCAGCAGGTCCGCAAGCCTGGTCTTTACAGGTTGAATGTCATCGATATTCAACCCTGTTCGCAGCGTCCGAACGCCGCAGGCGATATCGAAACCAACACCGCCGGCTGAGACTACACCACCTTTGTCGGCATCGAAGGCTGCGACCCCGCCTATCGGAAAACCATATCCCCAGTGGGCATCGGGCATCACATAGGAGGCCTTTACAATGCCGGGCAGAGCCGCCACATTAGTGGCCTGTTCGTAAACCTTTTCATCCATTGCCCTGATAAGTGTTTCATCAGCGTAAATTATCGCCGGCACGTGCATTTTTCCGAAAGGCTCGATAATCCATTTATAATCAGAGTGTTTTTTTAGTTTTTTAAGTTCCATCTCGAATCTCCCCTTGATTTACACATCCACAACACATTGAGCTACCCACCTGCCGTTTTCCTGCTTTCGGACACTCAGTGCCGTATAGGTGGCAGCCTTGACCTCGACGGTTGGGCGGTGTTTCGAAACATCTGTCTTTTGTCCCCATGCAGCGGCTTTTAGAAGCTTTGCGGGACCTCGGGAATCCTGCTCGATGCTTACCTCAAATCGGCCAAACAGGCATTTTCGTATCGCCATCTCATACAGCAGGCAGTTGAGCCAGTCCACGAACAGCAGCTCATCATCGCTGCCGCTGCAGGAAATATTTATTTTCTGCTCCGGCTGGACCTTCCTGGGGTCCGTAATGACAGCGGTCAGTGCGACAGCAGCCTGCTCAAAGGCCTCTTCCATCGTTGTACCCAGACCGCGTATGCCTATGTCAGCCTGATGGGGAAAATGTTCCCAGCCACTTTTTCGGGTATCATCGACCATAACAATTTTTATCACCAAAGGCAATTTTTGAGCCAAAGTTATAGTATAGCAACTTTTTTACCAGTTCCATCTTTATTGTGGCGCAGACCGGCACAAATCGGCTAAGCGAACAGCAGCAGACCTGATGCGTATTTATATAAATGAAGGCAAAAACAAGGATTAAAAGCTATACACGCAAAAAAGCCTCTTATGGGCGAGAACGTATTAAAGAAAAGAAAAGTCCGCCCGGTGCCCACAAAGCTCAATGCGATAAGAATCCTTACTTTATCGAAAAGGAACGGCGAATACTCGATCACATCAAGCGAATAGAAACGGCAAAAAAAACGGGGCTTTGGTAAGGCACTTGCCAAAAAACATGGCACAGACCACTGCTTTTATGTACAATCAGCAACAGAAAGGCAAAGGTTCTTACAATGAATCGATGTGTTTGTATTCACGGCCATTTTTACCAGCCGCCGAGGCAAAATCCCTGGCTTGAGGACATAGAGATGGACGACTCGGCGTACCCGTACCATGACTGGAACGAGAAGATAACCGAAGAATGTTACAGGCCCAACGCTGACTCACGAATACTCGGCCCCGACAAAAAGATTATCGATATAGTCAACAACTATTCTAAGATAAGTTTCAATTTCGGCCCGACACTTTTGTCCTGGCTGCAGAGACATGCCCCAGATGTTTACCAGAGCATTATCGAAGCCGACAAAAAAAGCCGCGAGCTCTTTTCGGGCCACGGTGCCGCTATTGCACAGGCTTACAACCATATGATTATGCCCCTTGCCAACAGCCGTGACAAACGCACCCAGGTCATATGGGCAATAAGTGACTTTGAATACCGCTTCGGGCGAAAACCCGAGGGTATGTGGCTGCCCGAGACTGCCGTTGACCTGGAAACACTCGACATCCTTGCAGAACACGATATCAAATTTACCATACTGGCCCCTCAGCAGGCCCGACGAGTTCGCCGAATAGGAACCGGGCAATGGCAGGACGTTGACCGCAACAGCCTCGATACAACACAGCCCTATCTTTGCCGGCTGGCCTCCGACAGAACGATAAGTCTGTTCTTTCACAACGGTGCGGTTTCAGGGGATGTTGCCGAAGGGGTTATTTTACAAAACGGCGAGGTCTTTGCACAAAGACTGACGGATGTTTTCACAGAAACGGCCGGCCGAAAAGCCCAGCTTGCTAATATAGCCACCGACGGCGAAACATACGGCCATCACCACCGTTACACCGATATGGCACTGGCATACTGTCTGCACTATATCGAAACCAACCATCTGGCAAGGATAACGATATATGGTGAATACCTGGAGCAGTTTCCAGCCGCTTATGAAGTCGAAATCAAGGAGAACACCAGCTGGAGCTGTGAACACGGCATTGAGAGATGGAGGAGCAATTGCGGCTGTGCTTACGGAAGGTATCCAGCAGGCAGCCAGCAGTGGCGAGGCCCTCTTCGTGAAGCTATGGACTGGCTCAGAGACCAGCTTGTGCCGGTTTACGAAGACAGAATGGCCGAGTATGTTCCTGACCCCTGGGAGCTGAGAAACAAATATATCTGTGTCGTAAACGACAGGTCCGGCGAAAATACGGAAAGTTTTATCTCAAATTCCGCCGGCACCGAACCTGCCTATGAGCAGAAGGTAACCTTCCTGAAGCTGCTCGAGATGCAGAGAAATGCCATGCTGATGTATACAAGCTGCGGCTGGTTCTTTGATGATATCTGTGGAATAGAGGCAGTACAGATAATGCTGTACGCTGCCCGTGCCATTCAGATGGCAAAGGAAATCACCGGCAGGGACTTCGAGCCGGGTTTTAGAAATATCCTTAAAAAGGCCCCGACCAACGTGAAGGAATTTGCCACCGGCAGACAGGCCTACCGGGTACTTGTTAAACCCGGAAACATAGACCTCAACCGTGTGGGAGCACATTTTGCAGTCAGCTCGATTTTTGAGAGATATCCCCGTAAAACCGACATTTATTGTTACACGGCCAATACCGAGTTATACGACCGGCTCGAAGCAGGCACTAAAGTACTTGTGACCGGCAAGGCAACCGTGCAGTCGAATATTATCCTCGAGAGACACTCTTTCGATTTCGCTGTGCTGCATTTCGGCGACCATAATCTAATCTGTGGTGTAAACGCCCGCATGTCGGACGACCGTTTTTTCACCATACAGCAAAACTTAAAGAGCGCTTTTACCAAAGGTGATACGCCGGAGGTTATGCACATTATGAACAGATATTTCCCGGCAGACCACTACTCACTCTGGCATCTGTTCAAAGACGACCAGCGGCGCATATTGAATAAGATGCTTGAGGAAACACAGCAGGAAACCGAGGCTTCCTTCCGACACCTCTACGAGCATAATTACACGATAATGCAGGTAATGCGCGGTATGAACATTCCTTTGCCGAAGGCCCTCAGTGCCCCTGCCGATTTTATACTTAATCAGGACCTGGGCCGTGTGCTCGAGGACGACCAGGCCGAGCCGGCCCAGCTTCGAGCTCTGGTGGATGAAGCCACTAAACTATCCCTGCATCTTGACCAAGCAATACTGCGGTTCAAAGCAAACCATAAAATCAACCGTCTGATGAATAAGCTTGCGGATTGTCCCGGCGATGTTAATCTGCTCGAGACCATTAACGCTACGGTTGGAATTCTGCTTACCGTAATTTCAGAACTTGACCTGCATACCGCTCAGAATGTTTTCTTCGCCATCAGCACCGACAACTATGCTAATATGCGCAAAGAGGCTGACGCAGGTAATGAAACAGCGAGAAAGTGGATTGAACATTTTAAGAACATGGCACATTATCTGGATGTAAGGCTCGAGTGAGGATTCTCCCGGCTTATCGTAAAAAATGAACAGCAAAAGGGCGAGCGGCATACTTGTTCATATTACCTCATTGCCTTCGAAATACGGCGTCGGCGACCTCGGCCCGGCTGCGTACAGGTTTGCCGATTTTCTTGCCCGTGCAAAGCAAAGCTGCTGGCAATTGCTGCCGTTGACCCCCTCCTCTGCCAGGGCTTACTACTCCCCATACAACGGGCTGTCGGCCTTTGCGGGCAACACTATACTAATAAGCCCTCAGATGCTGTATCAGCAGGGCCTTCTAACCAAAAAAGAGATTCAGGACAAACCCACCTTCCCGCCCGGGCGGGTAAACTACCGTCTGGCTGTTTCCTACAAAACCAGGCTGCTGAACGCTGCGTTTGAACGGTTCGGGGCTATGCCAGACAAATCGGACTATGAGCAGTTCTGTTCGGAGAATAAAGGCTGGCTTGAGGATTTTGCAGTGTTTACCGCATTGAGCCGGCACTTTCAGCCCCGCCTGTGGTGTGACTGGCCGACAAAGCTGAGAGACAGAGACAAACAGGCCCTAAAATCCATAACGGCCCGGCTGCAACGTGCTGTGGAATGCGAAAAATTTCTCCAGTTCCTGTTCTTCAAACAGTATTTTTCACTCAGACGCTACTGCAACAAACGCGGTATCAGGATAATAGGTGATATCCCTATTTATGTTTCCTACGACAGTGCAGACTTGTGGAGCCATCCGGAAGTTTTTAAGCTGACAAGAGCAAAGAAACCCCGTTTTGTGGGTGGTGTACCGCCTGATAATTTCAACCGGACCGGCCAGTTGTGGAATAACCCTGTTTACGACTGGAAGGCCCTGAAAACCCAGGGCTATCGGTGGTGGCTGCAGCGTATAAAGCACAATCTGACCCTGTTCGATATCGTCCGTATTGACCATTTCAGAGGCTTGATTGCCTACTGGCAAATCCCCGCCGGCAGCAAAACCGCTGCCGTCGGCAGGTGGGTAGAAGGGCCGGGTGAGGATTTTTTCCACAAGCTGCTTAAGCATTGTCCGTCCCGCCGCATTATAGCCGAAGACCTGGGATATATTACCGATGATGTCAGAGCGTTCATTAAAAAGTTCGAACTTGCCGGCATGAGGTTGCTGCAGTTCGGTTTTGACTCTGAGCCGGTATCAAATCTTCACCATCCCTGCAATCACGTCGGAAATTCCGTGGTGTACACCGGCACACATGACAATAACACAATAAGAGGCTGGTTCGAAAAAGAATCCTCGCCGGAACAAAAGAAAAGGCTCTTCGATTATCTTGGGCAGAAGGTTTCTGCCGGCCGGATACATCAGGAATTTATACGACTGGCAATGAGTTCTGTCGCCGAAACGGCTATTATTCCTCTGCAGGATGTTTTAGGGCTGGGCGAGCAGGCCCGAATGAATCGGCCCGGCACTGTCAGGGGCAACTGGCAATGGCAGCTTCGCAGCGGCCAGCTACGTACTTCGACCGCCGATAACCTGGCAGAATTAACAAAGGTCTACGGCAGGGCTAACTCATAACGTCACTTGCCATCGCTCCGTAGAAGGGCTAAAATATCCGATATGGCCAAAGCCGGCTCCCAAATCCGCATAGGCACATCAGGATGGTACTACGGTCGGCTTTGGTTATCATAACCAGCGAGGCAGATATGAACATTTACAATCTTGTCAGTTTCCTCGGCATATTTGTTTTAATCGGCTTTGCCTGGTTATTGTCTCGCGACAGGGCCAATATGAATGCCAGGGTTATCATCTGGGGGCTTGTCTTACAGCTACTGATCGGTGTGTTTGTTTTTGTCGTCCCTGCAGGCTCGAAGCTGTTTTTGTTTTTGAACAATGTGGTAATAAAGGTTCTGGATTCGTCCTCTGCCGGGGCAAAATTTGTCTTTGGCAGACTGGCCCTTGCGCCGGGCCAAACGGGTGAGGCGGGCGAGACTTCTCTGGGTTTTATCCTGGCATTTCAGGCCCTTCCAACCATCATTTTTTTCTCTGCGCTCATCTCTGTTTTATACTTTCTCAATATAATGCCTGCGATTATCCGGGCCTTTGCTTACGTATTTACGAAGTTAATGCGGATATCCGGCGCCTAATCTCTGGTCACCGCCAGCAATATCTTTGTGGGGGTTGAATCTGCCCTTACCGTCAAGCCCTACCTGGGCAGGATGACCCGTTCGGAATTCTGCACTGTCTTAACCGCCGGGATGGCTACCGTCGCCTCCAACGTTCTGGTCATTTATGTGCTCAGTCTAAAAGAGCAGTTTCCTGCAATCGCAGGTCATCTGGTCTCCGCATCTTTACTTTCCGCGCCGGCGGCACTTGTAATGTCTAAAATCCTTTTTCCCGAAAGCCAGGTCCCGGAAACCCTCGGCGTAAATGTCCGGCCCTTTTACGAAAGAGACAAAAGCCTTTTCGAAGCGATTATCAATGGCGCCGAAGCCGGCGTCAAAATGATTGTCGGGATTGTGGCACTGCTTATCGCAGTTCTGGGTCTGGTTGCCCTGGTTGACTTATGTTTAACAGCATTGGGTACAAAGCTAAATCTGGTTTTCGGCCTCGAGCTCGACTGGTCGTTGAAAACGATTTTAGGCTATATCTTTTACCCTTTTACATTAGTCCTGGGTGTCCCTGTCTGTGACGCCGGCATTATCTCTGAAATTATTGGCCAGCGTCTGATTGTTACCGAAGTCGTCTCTTACCGGGATTTAGCAACAGCATTGGAAAAAGATTTATTGCAGTATCAGCGTTCAGCAATAATTGCCACCTACGCACTTTGTGGTTTTGCCCATCTTGCCTCAATGGCCATTTTTGTCGGAGGCACCTGTGCCCTGGCCCCCAACAGAGTCTCCGACATCGCTGCTGTTGCCTTTCGCACACTTTTAGCGGCGACATTAGCCTGTCTTTTAACCGCCTGCATAGCCGGAACATTTTTTACCGAAGGCTCAATCCTGTTAGGCAGTTGAAGGCAATATCCGAAACTTGCCCTGCCGGTTTCTAAATAGCCGTCCTGATAAAATTTATTCTCCGAACTGAGGCAGCTTCGAGATATATTTCTCCGGCTCTTTCTCGAACGTCTCTTTGCACTCGGGGCAGCAGAAATAAACCTTCTGGCCTTTGTACTCTGTATAAAATTCTTTGTTAATCGGCCCTGCCAAAACAGGACAGACGGTCTACTCGACTTCTGCTGCAGGTGCTTCTTTGGTCTGCTCGACTTCTGCTGCAGGTGCTTCTTTGGTCTGCTCGACTTCTGCTACAGCTGCTTCTTTGGTCTGTGACTGTGTTGTTGGCTGCGATTTCTTTTTGCAGCCGGTCATCAAAACCGCTGCAATCAGAACCAACCCTGCCAACATAAAAATCGTGCCAAAACGTGCTCCTCTGATTCTCATTTTGCTCTCCTTTCAAAATACATTTACTCTAAAACTATGTTATATGATTTATTTTATCGCCCCTGCTGGAATAATGCCATAAGAAAAAAGCTAATCTGATTATTATTTACCGCCGGTTTTTTCAGGGTAAGCCAAAAATTTCAAAATGATATTCTTATAATGCTCGACCGCCCTTTCGACATCAGCCAAATCAATATACTCGTTCGGTTTATGACAAAACTCCGCTCGGCCAGGCCCAAAAACCACCACCGGTACGCCAAGCGAGGCAAAATATGGACCATCTGTCGTAAAACCGACCGCTTTGGTTTCACTGCTGCCGACAGCAGAGCAAAAATCCCTCACGAAATCACAACTCGAATCGGTTTCCATTGCATCTACCTGCCGGATAACGGCTGCTTTGGCATCAAATTTGGGGTTTGCTTGGCTCAGTTTTGCAAAAATTTTTTCAAAATCGGTTAAAAAATCCTGATAGTTTTGCCCCGGCAGGGTTCGAATATCTATCCCGATTCTGCATTTATCCGGAACAATGTTAATCGCATTACCACCTGTAATTGTATTTACACTCATAGAACAGCCGCCTAAAAGCTCATGCGGCTTAAATTCAATCCTGTAGTTTTCCAGTTCGTTCAGTACAGCCTGCATAGAGGCAATTGCGTTTATGCCCAATTGCGGCGCCGAGCCGTGA
>Ga0315284_10013266_pt1 | contig 11729 bp, 11 predicted proteins | sample YL17G09_16_MG_FD_203696 | JGI IMG/M metagenome (GOLD analysis project Ga0315284, IMG submission 203696) | Sediment microbial communities from Yellowstone Lake, YNP, Wyoming, USA - YL17G09_16 | ecosystem: Environmental > Aquatic > Freshwater > Lake > Sediment | place: USA: Wyoming | collected... | reverse complement strand
ACGTTTTTTCTATAGTATAGTCTCTTCCAGATGAGAATTCTGCTGGCCGTCTATTCCCTTTTCTCCCGGTTTGTCTGCCGCATCAAAAGCGGACTCTATAGATGCGGAATTCTGCATGCCCATAGGGCACCCCTTCCAGTCGTCAGCATCGGAAATATCAGGCTGGGCGGAACCGAAAAAACGCCGCTGGCCATGGAGCTCATATCCTTTTTTTTAAACCTCGGCTTCAGGCCGGCCCTTGTCTCCAGGGGCTATAAGGGAAAATGGGAGAGAGAGGGGGGGGTGCTCTCGGACGGAAAGACGATTTTCGGAAGCTGGCCGGATTCCGGTGACGAGCCCTATATGGTCGCCCGGGCATTCCCGCAGGCCGGCGTCTTCATCGGGGCGGACCGCCTGGCCTCCTGTCAAAAAGCCAGGTCCCGGGGCTTCGACATCGTTGTTCTCGATGACGGCTTCCAGCATGTCCGGCTCCAGAGGGACCTGGATATCGTCCTTCATAGCGTCCGGAAACCGACGGCTCTACGCGAAGGTTTGGGCGCGCTTCAAAGAGCCCATTTTCTTCTGCTGAAGACGGGCGGCTCCGAAGCAACGCGGCAGCGAATCCGGGCGGCCTATCCCGAGCTTCCGGTCTTTGACTATTCGGTCTCCGTGAAGGGGTTCAGCCCTCTGGGGAAGGCCGAGATTTTCTCTACCGCGGATTGGCGGGGCAAAAAAGCCGTGGCTTTTTGCGGAATCGCCCGGCCGGAGAGATTCTTCTCGCTCCTCGAGGAATGCGGCCTCGTCATCTCCGCTCGTTTCTCATTCCCCGATCACCATGCTTATCCGCGCCGGTCCCTGGAAAAAATCGTCAGGGCGGCCGAAGAACTCCGGCCGGAGGCGGTCGTTACGACGGAAAAAGATGCCGTAAAGCTCACCGCCCATCGGAACCAATTCGGGCCGGCTCCGGTTGTCGTCCTGAAAATCGGGCTCGAGCTGCCGGAACCGTTTTTTAAAAGGATCCGTGCCGCTCTGCCTAAAACTCTTCGAGCGCAAATTTGAACCCTATGTCGAGCGATTTGATCGAATATATTGAGCACGGCGTTTTTAAATCTTTTGCCCTGGCCTTCGCCTGCCTGCCCCGGCCGCTCTGCCTGTCGATCGGAGCGGGCCTCGGCCGGATCGCCTTCCGCCTGGATAAAGGGCACCGGGCCATTGCCCTTTCCAACCTGGCCGTCGCCTTCGGGAAAGAGCTCGCGGAGCCCGAACGGGAAGCCCTGGCCCGCCGCGCCTTTGAGCACTTTGGCCGGACGATCGCCGACATCCTCAAGATCTCCGGCTACTCCAGAGGAAAAATTCTTGGGCTTATCCGGACAGAGGGAGCCGAGCATCTTAAAAAAGCCCTGGCCAAGGGCAAAGGCGTCCTCCTGTTCACGGCCCACTTCGGAAACTGGGAAATCGCGGCGGCAGCGCTCGCAGAAATCAATCCCATCCAGGTCATCGCCAGGCCCCTGGATAACCGGTTCCTGGAAAGAGAGCTGGCCAAGCTGCGGACGAAATTCGGGGCGGGGATCATCTCCAAATTCAAGGCCGGAAAACCCATCCTCCAGGCCCTCAAAAACAACGAGATCGTGGGCATTGTCATCGACCAGAACGTCCTCCGCAGCCAGGCCGTCTTTGTCGATTTTTTCGGCAAGCAGGCCGCCACGACTCCCGCCCTGGCGGCTTTTCACGTCCGGACCGGCGCTCCCCTTGTCCCGATGTTTTGCTATCCGGTAGGGATAAATCGCCATCTCGTCAAAATATTCGAGCCTTTCGAGCCCGCCCTGTCCGGACGCCGGGAACAGGATGTGTTGAAAATCACCCAAATATGCACTAAGATGATTGAGCGTGAAATCAGGCAGAACCCTGGCCTCTGGCTCTGGGTTCACAGGCGCTGGAACACGCGGCCTATCGAGGAAGAAAGGACGCCATGAGAGCCCATAACCGAAAGCCGGAGGAACTCAGGCCGGTCAAGATCCATGCCGATTATCTCGATTTTGCCGACGGCTCGGCCCTGATCGAATTCGGCAGGACACGTGTCATGGCGGCTGCGACCATCGAGGAGAAGCTCCCGCCGTTCCTGAAAGGCAGCGGTTCGGGCTGGATCACGGCCGAATACTCCATGCTGCCCCGCTCCACCGAAAAACGGACGAACCGCGAGCGGAACCAGGGCTATTCCTCGGGCCGCAGCCAGGAGATCCAGCGCCTGATCGGCCGGACGCTGAGGGCCGTGACCGACCTCAAGCTCATCGGCGAAAGACAGATCATCCTGGACTGCGACGTCATCCAAGCGGACGGCGGGACGCGGGTGGCCTCCATCAACGCCGCCTGCGTGGCTCTGGCCCTGGCCCTCAAAAAAATGCTCGATGAAAAAGTGATCGACCGGATGCCTCTCCGCCACCTTGTCGCGGGGATCAGCGTGGGGATTGTCAAGGGCGAGCTCCTGCTCGACCTGGATTACAGCGAAGATTCCACGGCCGAAACCGACATGAACGTTGTCCAGACGGACCGCGGCCAGCTCCTGGAAGTGCAGGCCACCGCCGAGAAAGAGCCGTTTTCCAGGAGCTCCCTGAATGCCCTTTTACGCCTGGCCGACCTCGGCATCGCAGAAATCATCAAGGTCCAGAAAGAGGTTCTGAAAAGGAAAAGCCTTCTTTTCATGGCCTACGGTTAGGGCCGGCGCGTCGGGCTCGGGAGGATTCTAAGGAGATCAACCATGAACCGGATCTTGGTCACGGGCGGCGCGGGTTTCCTGGGCAGCCATCTCTGTGAATATCTCATAGGCAAAGGCTCGGATGTCGTCTGTATCGATAACTTTTTCTCGGGTCACAAGGACAATATCCGCCCGCTCCTCGTCCATCCCTATTTCGAGCTGATCCGGCATGACGTTATCCACCCGCTGTTCGTCGAAGTGGACCGGATCTACCATCTGGCCTGTCCGGCCTCGCCCATCCATTATCAGGTCAACCCGATCAAGACCGTGAAAACAAACGTCATGGGGACGATCAACATGCTCGGCCTGGCCAAGAGGATCAGGTGCCGGATCATGCTCGCCTCCACTTCCGAAGTCTATGGCGACGCCGAGGTCCATCCCCAGCCGGAGACTTATTGGGGGAATGTCAATCCGATCGGCGTCCGCAGCTGCTATGATGAAGGCAAGCGCGTCGCGGAAACCCTGATGATGGATTATCATCGCCAGAACAAGGTGGACATTAAGATCGTCCGCATCTTCAACACCTACGGCCCCCGCATGGCCGTCAACGACGGCCGCGTCGTCAGCAACTTCATCGTCCAGGCCCTGCGCGGCGAGCCCATCACAATTTATGGGGATGGCAGCCAGACCCGCTCCTTCTGCTATGTCTCGGACCTGATCGAAGGGCTGTGCCGGATGATGGAGTCCGAGAACTTCATCGGTCCGGTCAACCTCGGAAACCCGAGCGAGTTCACCATCTCCGATCTGGCCGGTCTTGTCCTGAAGCTCACCAAGAGCAAATCGAAGATCGTCCATCAGGCCCTGCCCTCGGATGACCCCGTCCGCCGCCGGCCGGACATTGTCCTGGCCAAAGCGAAGCTGGGCTGGGAGCCGAAAGTCCCCCTGGAAGAAGGCTTGTCTCGGACCATCGATTATTTCAAAGAGAGACTGGGACGCAACACATGATCAGTCAAGAGACCTTCAAAAAACTTTCCATCGTCATGCCCGTCTACAACGAAAAGGACACGGTCGAAAAGATCATCTCCAGGGTGATGAGCGTGGATGTCGGCCTCGAGAAAGAGCTTGTCATCGTGGATGACTTTTCCCAGGACGGGACGAGGGATATCCTGGCCAAACTCAATGATCCCAGGATCAAAGTATTTTTTCACCCCGAGAACCTGGGCAAAGGTTCGGCGCTCCAAACCGGTTTTTCCAAGGCCGCCGGCGATATCGTCCTCGTCCAGGATGCCGATCTGGAATACGACCCGGACGAGTACCCTGTTCTGCTCCGTCCGATCCTGGACGGCCGGGCCGACGTCGTCTACGGGTCCAGGTTCTTGAGCGGGCCGCACAGAGTGCTCTTCTTCTGGCATTCCGTCGGAAACAAGCTGCTGACGACCTTTTCCAACATGCTCTCCAACCTGAACCTGACCGACATGGAAACTTGCTATAAAGTTTTTAAAAAGTCGGTCTTGGACAGGATCAAGCTCAAATCCAAGCGGTTCGGCTTCGAGCCCGAAGTGACCATCAAAATCTCCAAGATAAAGGTCCGCATCTATGAAGTCCCGATCTCCTATTCAGGACGAGACTACAGCGAAGGGAAGAAGATCGGCTGGAAAGACGGCTTTGCCGCCATATTTCATCTCATTCGGTATAAATTTTTCCGCTGAGTTTAAATATTGGCCAAGCGGCTCGAGTTTACTTGACTTTCGATTTTGGTGACTATAATATTTCTTTTTAATAAGTTAGGCCTTTCAGCCCTTTAATGGAACGCCTGATTTCGAGGAGGCAATCATGACGCTTGTTTCCTGGCTCATTTTGGCCGGCATCGTTATCGTCGTCCTGGCCCTGCTTTCCCTTCTCCTGTCCAAGCAATACAGGAAAGTCGGACCCAATGAAGCCCTGATCATATCCGGACGAAAAAGGACCATGACCCTCCCCGATGGGACGAAGAGAAAGGTCGGATACCGCTACCGCCTGGGCGGAGGCACCTTCGTCATGCCCTTCCTGGAGACCGTGGACATCCTTCCCATGGACGTCATCCCGCTCAACATCAAAACCTCCGAGGTCCTCACTCACGGCGGAGTACCGATCTTGGCCGAAGCGACGGCCCAGGTCAAGGTCGATTCCTCGGATGCCGCCATCCATATCGCCGCCCAGCAGTTCCTGAGCTTGGGGAAAGACGGCATCCGCGACGTAGCCCTGAACGTCCTCGAAGGAAGGATCCGGGAGGTCATCGGAACGATGACCGTGGAGGAGATCTACAGGGGCCGGCACGATTTCAACAATAGGGTCGCCGATGCCATTCGGGAGGATTTTTCCGGCATGGGCCTCCTCCTTCTGTCTTTCTCTCTCAAGGACATCAGCGACACGCAGGGCTTTCTCGATGCGCTGAGCAAACCGCTGATCTCTGCCGCCAAGCGGGACGCCGCCATCGCCGAGGCCGAGACGGAAAAAGAATCCATCATCAAGTCCTCCCAGGCGCGGAAAGAAGGAGAAGTGGCCCGGCTGCAGGCCGAAGCCCTGATCGCCAAAGCCCAGTGGGACAACGAGGCGAAGAAGGCTGAATCTCAGGTCGCCGTCAACCAGAAAAAAGCCCAGGCCGACTTTTCCTACGAGCTCGAGCGATACCGGCTCAGCCAGGATATCAAAAAAGAAGAGGCCAAGGTCCACCTGATCGAAAAAGAACAGGCCATCAAGATCGAGGAGTTCGAAATCCAGCGCCGGGAGAAAGAGCTCGAATCCAACGTGCTCAAGCCCGCCGACGCCCGGAAGTACCAGATCAAGGCCGAAGCCGAGGCCGAAGAATTCCGGATTCAGGCTGAAGCCCGGGGAAAGGCCGAGGCCTCGAGGCTCGAAGGCCAGGCCGAAGCGGAAAATATCAGGCAGAAAGGGCTGGCCGAAGCCGAGGCCATGCTGAAAAAAGCCCAGGCCTGGGACAAATTCAATGAAGCGGCCATCCTGGAAATGTATCTGAAAGTCCTTCCCGACGTAGTCAAGGCCATTTCCGAGCCGCTGTCGAAAGTCGAGAAGATCGTGGTCGTCGGCGGAGACAAGAGCCTGGGGACGACAAAGATCACCGGCCAGTTGGCGGAGATCCTGGCCCAGGTCCCCGAAGTCGTCCAGGCCCTGACCGGGGCGGACTTGAGAAAATTCCTGAAAGACAAGCTCTCTCCCGAAGATAAACAAAAAAAAGACAAATAAGATCCTTTCCGCGGACGAAGGCACATCATGATCTCAGAAAAAGTCAATCAAATCGGAACCTCTCCGACCTTTAAAATCGCGGCCAAAGCCAAGGCCATGAAGGCGGAGGGGATCGATGTCATCGACCTCAGCATCGGCGAGCCTGATTTTCCGACGCCCGAGAATGTCAAAGCCGCCGGGATCAAGGCCATCCAGGAGAATTTTACCAAGTACACGGAAAACGAGGGGATGCCCGCCCTGAAAAAGGCGATCATGGCCAGGCTCAAGGAAGATCATGGGCTGACCTACGCACCGAACGAGATCATCGTCTCCACGGGCGGCAAGAGCTCGCTTTTTCATGTCGTCCAGGCGCTGGTCAACGAAGGGGAGGAAGTGATTATTCCCGCGCCCTACTGGGTGACCTATCCTCAGCTTGTCACTCTGGCCAAAGGCAAGACCGTGATCATCCAGACCAAGGAGGAGGACGGTTTCCTGCTCAAGCCCGAGGACCTCAAGGCCGCGATCACTCCGGCGACAAAAGCCTTGATCCTGAATTCCCCTTCCAATCCCACCGGCGCGGCCTACCAAAAGCATGAGCTCGAAGCCCTGGCTGAAATCATCCGTGGCGAAGACCTCTATGTCATCTCGGACGAGATCTACGGGAAGCTTGTCTTCGATAACTTCTCTTTCACCAGCTTTGCCTCGCTGGGCGAGGATATCAAGAAGAAGACGATCCTCGCGAGCGGCGTCTCAAAATCCTACTCGATGACCGGATGGAGGATCGGCTATGCCGCCGGCCCGGCGGACGTCATCGGCGGAATGGCTAAAATCCAAAGTCACACGACCTCCAATCCGGCGTCCATCTCCCAAAAGGCCAGCCTGGAAGCGCTGGCCGGCCCCCAGTATGACGTGGGAAAGATGGTTTCGGAATTCCAGCGGCGCCGCAATTACTGCCTGATGAAGCTCGCCTCCATTCCCCAGTTATCCTGCTTCAAGCCGCAGGGCGCGTTCTACCTCTTCCCCAACGTCCAGGCTTATTACGAAAAAGAGTTCAACGGCATGACCATCCGCAACTCCTACGGCCTGGCGTATTACCTGCTCAGGGAAGCGAATGTGGCCGTCGTCCCCGGCGACTCTTTCGGCGCCGACAATTACATCCGCCTTTCGTACGCGACGTCCATGGCCAACCTGGAAAAAGGCATGGACAGGATCATCCGGGCTTTCTCCGAGCTCAAGACGGCGAAAAAGGTCAAGCGCGTCGCCCTTCAGAACGCCGTCACCCGCCTAAAAAAATCCGTTCCCGTGGATGCTTCGATCACAGCCAAGGTCAGGGATGGGCTGCTGGCCGAGGTGGAACAGCCGCTCGGCTACGAAAACTATTTTGAATGGAATGCCAACATCAACGGCGTCATCGTCCAGCTCCGGACGAATGTCTCCCATCTCAACGACTTCTGGATCGAGAACTGGTATCCCGCTCAGCTCGAATCCGACCTGGAACCGCACGGCATCATCTATGCCGTGGACGGCATCGCCGGCCGCGAACCGCGGGCCTTCTATAACTCGGAAACCAAGACCGGCGTCATCGTCAATGGCGACAATTACGGCCCGCTGCGGAGCCTGGCCCTCGGGCTCGTCATGGACGCCTCGGAGCGCCTGTACGGCGTCCATGCCCTGAGGGGGATGTCGGCCAACGCCGGAGGATCCGGCTTGATCTTGATCGGGCCGCCCGGGACCAAAAAAACCGAGCTCTTTTTCGAGCTGCTGCAGGATCCGCAATTCCGGTTTCACTCGAACGACATCGTTTTCGTCCGTCATTCAGGAAAGACGTCCAATGCCGACGCCGTCGAGCGCAAAATCTATATCCCGACGAATTCCGTCGAATCCTTCCCGAGGCTCGTCCCGCTCTTTGACTACAGCAAATGCGAAAATGTCGTTACCCGAAAAGAGGACTGCACCGATCCGGGATGTCCGCGCCAGGAGGACTGCCGGCTTGACCGCGGGTCTCCCTACTGCTACCGCGCCTCCAAAGAGGCCCATGCCATGCTCGATCCGAATTGGATCGCCGGACCCGCCGCCTACGCCAAGCGCACCGCCCTCCGCTGGATCTTCATATTGCGGAATGACAGCGTCTCCCCGGCGGCGGTCGAATTGGCGCCGGAGGAAGCTCTGCGCATCCTGGCGTCGGGAGAAACCCCCGGCGTCAAGAAAGGGCTCAGCCCGGGCAAGGCCCAGCCTTTCTTCAATCCCCATTTGCTGCCGGCCACGGAAGAACGGCTTGAGCTTCAAAAGGCCTTTTTCCAAAGGCTCCTTCAGAATACCGGCTGCTACCTATTCAACAGCGGGGCCGCGGGGGCAGAGAAGATCAAGGACATCATCGCCGGAAAGTAAAGAAAGATCCAGTAACGGCCTTGCTCCCTCTCAGGTTTTTAACGCCGTTCCCTCACCGCGCTCTTCTCGGCGCCTGCGTATCTCGCATACAAAATCACGGCTTAAAAAAGGTGACCTTGTCCACATTATAGCATCAATTTTTTCCAATCGTTGCTCAAACATTCTCGGCGCCCGGCAGAGCCGGGTTCCCTCGAAGAGCGGTTCGTGAAGGCTAAACCTTCCATGGTCGCTGCAGCCGTTACAGGATCTTTTTTCTAGGAGAGCTTATTTTCGATTTCTTCGGCGAGAAGGTGCAACAAGAAGAGGTGGACTTCTTGGATGCGGGGAGTTTCTAGCGAAGCGACGTCCAGCAGGTGGTCGGGGAGCCGGGCCATTTTCCCTCCGCCTTTTCCTGTCATGGCGATCGTCACGAGTTTCTTCTTCTTAGCCGCCTTCAGGGCGTTGATGACATTGGGGGAATCACCGCTCGTGGAGAGAGCCAGGGCTACGTCCCCTTTCTCAGCCAGGGCTTCGACTTGCCGGCTAAAAACCCGGTCAAATCCCGAATCGTTCCCGATGGAGGTCAATATTGAAGTGTCCGTGGACAGGGCAATGGCCCGGAGCGCAGGCCTGGTCTTCAAGAACCTGTTGACGAGCTCGGCGACAAAATGCTGGGCTTCGGCCGCGCTTCCTCCGTTGCCGAAGACAAGGATTTTTCCTCCGGCGCGCAGGCTCCGGACGCAGGCTTTGACCGCACCCTCAAAGGTCTTGCTTTTATCCTTTAAAAATCCATTCAGCAGCCGGCTCAGCCGTCCTGCCGCTTTTTGATAATCCATCACCCTTCCTCCCCGAGGCCCGTTTGAATGATCGACCTGACCCGGTCGATCAGCTCAGACAGGTTTTCCGCCTGATAGCCTTCGACGGGCACGGCCGGATGAAAGGTCACCCGGATATGGCCCTTCCGGATAAAGAAGCTGCCCTTGGGCATCATCTCATAAGTTCCCTTGATGGAAATGGGCACGATCGGGGCCCCGCTTTCGAGCGCCAGGAAAAATCCTCCGCGTCTGAATCTCTGCAATTGGCCGTCGCGGCTCCTTGTCCCCTCCGGAAAAATCAGGAAGGAGAAGCCCTTGTCCTTCATCAGCCGGGCCGCCCGTTCGATAGCCACCTTTCCTCCCTTCGCCCCTTTCCGGTCGACAGGGACGAACCCGACAAACCTCATTCCCGGGCCGACGACAGGAAGCCTGAACACTTCCTTTTTGAGGATCACCCGTACGGGCTGAGGGATGAGCATGAACACCATCGGTCCATCCAGAAAGCTGAGGTGATTGGGCATGAAAATATAGGACCGTTCGAGGTCGACGCGGTCCAATCCCGAAACGTCAAGACGCAGGCCGAGGATCCGCGTTCCCAGCCTCATCGCCCACTTCCCGATCGCCAACAAGGGATCGCGGACGCCCGCGAGAAGGCAGACCAAAAGCACGGGGACCATAGCCAGAACGATGAGGACATAGGTCAGGAAAAGCAGAATGGTCCTCACCTTCATGAGGATCCATTATACAATAAAGGGGGGGGATTAAGAACCTTGTTGGGCGCTTCTGGGGGCCCGGATCCAGTTTCCGGTCCAGATGATCAGGTCATTATTAAAATCAGACATCTTATCAACGGAATAAAAACCCTGGGGACTACTAGAAACGTAAGCAAATCCCTCATCCAAGCCGTCCAGGCCGAGGGATTGGATGAGATAATCATCTTCGCCGATGCTGGCAGCATCGATACCGAATTGTCCCGCGCACGACGAGCGTGTCCAAACCCTTAGGGGGCGCCCCCACTGGTCTTTCGAGGGAATAACCTTGACATGGAGCGCCGCGAGTTCAGCGATCAAGGGCTGGCTCGGTGAGAGGTCGCCGTCGGGATTGGACGGCGCATAGCCGGTGTCCATGATATACATCATGATGGATTGGGCCAGAGAATTCATTTCCTGCATGGTGCCTTTCTGTTTGGCCTTTTGCATGGCTACCTGGACGATGGGCACGAGAAGAGCGGCAAGGAGGCCGATGATCGCGACGACGATCAAAAGCTCGATCAGCGTGAACCCTCTTCTTTTCATTTTGGCCCTTCCTGAAACCTGAATTTCCTAAAGGTCGCTCCGACTTTCCACGGGGGAAAAAAAATGGGCGATACAGCTTCGTTCTGTATCGCCCATTTGAGGACTTCTGCCCTAGGACGTGTTAGCTGGTGGCCCCGGTTCTCGGACCGCGGATGAACGTGCCGTTCCAGTTGACCAGGTCATTATCAAAGTCACCGCTGGTATTGATCACGTACAGGCCTGATTCAGGGTTGGTCACGTCGTAGCCCCCCCAGGTGTCAAGGAGTTTGTCCCTGCCCAAAGAGGCGACGATGAAATCATCGGCGGCCGCACCGGTGACTCCATAAGTGCCCTCAACGCCGGCTACTCCCGTGTAAACCTCGAAAGGTGTACTCCACTGGTCATTGGTGGGAAGAACTTTGAGATAGAAGGGGGAAAGTTCTGTCGCTACCGTGCTGCTCGGACTGAGCGGTCCGGCGCTGTCAATCTTGCCAAGAAAAGTGCCCTTGTCCGTGAGGTAATCCGTGAGGGCCGTGGCGATGGAGTTGATGTCCTTCTGGGTGCCTCTGACCTTGGCTTTCTGAAGAGCGGTGAGGGCGTTGGGGATGAGCAGCGCCGCCAGAATCCCGATGATGGCAACGACGATCAGCAGCTCGATCAGGGTGAAGCCTTTTTCCTTATTCACTTTAAGCATTCAAAACCTCCTTTTCCTTGTGGATTGCTTAATCATCCATCAAGGCAATGAATTTGCGTTATACACGCTATTATTTAGCAAGTTCCGTGCCAACTTTTTCATAATTACAAGTTATTGATAATAAATAAATAATAATTTCTGTCCCATCGCGCCATCCCTGACTAATGCCCTTTTTTGTCATCGCGTGCCAATTATTGTCATCTAAAAGAATAAGATTTGTCTTCACCACTTTCCTCTCGCTGCTCGGATTTTTTGAAGGACTTCAGTTGATGTTTTTCGATCAGATAGCGAAGCGAGCGATAGCTGACGCCCAGGAGGGAGGCCATTTTTTTCATGTTCCCGCCCGAGGCCGAACCCGCCTCCTGGATATATTTCTTGGCGATTTGATCCAAGTGGCCTTCCAGGTCGAACCCGGGCTTGAGCACGGCCGGGCCGTCCTCGCTCCGGCGCATCTCCAGGATGTCCCTCGGCAGGCTGGAGATCGTGATGGTTTCCCGCTCCTCGACCGCCACGGTCCTTTCGATCAGGTTTTCCAGCTCCCGGACGTTTCCCGGCCAGGCGTATGTTTCGAGAAAGCTGATGACCTCCGGCGTGAGCCTCTTCGTCTTGCGGCCCATTTTTTCGCAGTGTTTTTGGAGGAAGTGCGAGACGAGGAGAGGAATATCCTCCGTCCTTCTTCGCAGGGC
>Ga0315284_10013265_pt1 | contig 11730 bp, 12 predicted proteins | sample YL17G09_16_MG_FD_203696 | JGI IMG/M metagenome (GOLD analysis project Ga0315284, IMG submission 203696) | Sediment microbial communities from Yellowstone Lake, YNP, Wyoming, USA - YL17G09_16 | ecosystem: Environmental > Aquatic > Freshwater > Lake > Sediment | place: USA: Wyoming | collected... | reverse complement strand
GGATTTTCTAAACGAACTATAAAAAATATAATAACTACGACTAAAAGAATTATAATAATAATAAAACCTAAATCATCCATATATATTAATTATTATTTATTTTTGTTTTCTCTCTTTTTTAATAATAATTAATATATAATTATAATAATGCCAAAAGGAACCCCAAAAATAATCTCTACAAATTCTGACAAAAATGAATTAAAAAAATCAAAAAAAGTAGAAAAACAAAAAAAAATAGAAGAAGCACAAATTTTGTTAAAACAAAAAGCCGAAGAACAAAAAGCCGAAGAAAAAGTATTAGTAAGACAAAGAAAATTAACAGCAATAACTGAAGTAGAACGACAAAAAATAATAGATGCCACAAAAGAACAAGAAAGAATACAACAAACAGGCGAATTACAATCAGAAATAGATGCAAAAATTGGCGATTTTATTAAAAATTTGTTAAACACACAGATTGCAGAAAACTTGGGAAAAAAAATTTATAAAAATGAAGGGCTTGACGTTAATGTGTATTATGAATCATTATTTTTAGCAAGAAAATTTAAGATTGACGATGAAGATTTTTTTAAAGCTGTATTAGAATTATCCCAAAGTAAAGAAAAAACAATTGAAGAAGCATTGGATTTAATTAAAAATTATCAAAAAATATTATCAATACCAATTGAACAAAGAAATTCTCATATATGGGCATTATTTCTTGAAGCAAATCATGTAATTCATAATATAATTGTAAATCCAGAAATGAATACCCATTATTATAGTTGTTTAGAATATCTTTACCAAAATATTAGTTCTATCTTTATACCAAATAAAGTTAAAACTAAAACTTTTTATGAAAGAGTTTGGAGTTTTTTTAATAAAGAAGTTCCCCAAATAATAAGAAGACAACATTCAGTTCATTTTTTTAATCAACAAGATATTGATATGTGTACGTCTATGGTTTTAACTAGATTAGTTATAAAGTTAATAGATTTATTATATTTTTGTAATACTAATGGTAAATTTTTGGGTAATGTTAAAATTTATATTAATGAACAATTAAAATATATATTTACAATAAATAATGTTTTTATCATGCAATATTTAAAAGATTTTGATAAACAATGTAAATATTTATTTTATCTTGCATATCAACATATTCATTTTTTTCCTGAATTTCAAAGTAATATTTGTGAACTATTTATGTATATATTTATACATTTTTATTTATTTATGTTTATTTTAAGTTTTATAGATAATTATATAAGAATTATTCCATGCACTGCTATAAAGTGTAGATTAACTTATGCATCAGTTTGTCGTGATAGGGATGCTATAATAGATAGAGGATTACAATCAACGCAACTTACTATTGTAAGTGAATTAATAATAGACAGATTGTTTCAAATAAGAGCAAATAATCCTGAAATGATGATTCATGAACAAATAAACCCATCTGTTAGACAAAAATGTTTAGAAATATATGGTAAATATGGTTTAACAGAAGTTGTTTTAGGTGAAATTTGTAATTCTTCTCCATTACAATATATACCTCCAGAAGTAATAACTTTGTATTTTAATCCTTTATTTAATTTAATATTATTAGGTTCAGAAATAGATATAGAATTTACTTTATATGATCGCATTACTAATGATGATGGTGGTGTAGTTTGGAAATCAAAAATAAATTTGGAAACTGGTGCAAGGATTGATATAACATCTGATAATTATGGTCAATATTTTTTTAATGAAATAATGAAACAATTAACCAATTCTAGTCAACAGATTATATATGTAGGAATTGCAGTTAAGTTTAATGCATTATTTCCTTCTGTTGAAGAAGGACAACATCAAGAACATGAAATGATGTTATCATTTATTCTTGTTAAAAATAAAAATGGAACAGTTACTGTTGATATAAATATAAATAATAGTTGGGGAGGAGATTTAGCTTATAAAAAAATATCACCAGAAGAGTTTATACGTCATGTAAATGATGGAAATATATATTGTTTGTATTATTTTATTGTAAAATGTAAAGGAAAACAATTAATGGGTGGTAATAAAAAAATAAGAAAAAAAACAAAGAAGTTAAGAAAGAAAACAAAGAAGATAAGAAAGAAAACAACCCGACGCAAAAAAAGGCGTATGAGAATCTAATTATTTTCTTCTTTATCTTCTTTTTTCTTTCTTTTTCTCTTTTTTTTATTTTTATAATTGGTATTTTTGTTTTGTTCTTCATAAATATTTTCTTGGTCATTATATTTATCTTGATTAACAACTCGTAATAAATGTTTAGAATGAATTTCTTTTTTTAAATTTTCATTCATAACAGGAGGTATAATAGTTTCTATAGCAGGTCTTATTTCATCATGTGGTTCAAGCTGTAATTCTAGTGGTGGAAGAATTTGTTGATTAATAGATTGATAAACATGTTGTAAATCAGAATGAATAACTGGTTGTAAATTATTTTCATGGATAGGTTCTATGTGTATTTTATCTTTTTTTGGATTATTGTTTTGTTGACTAAATAAAATTCCCATATAAAATCAGAATATATTATAAATTTTTAATAATTACATTTGAGATAAATTATTATCTTGTGTATACCATTTAGGTGGTGTTAAATAAACTGGTGTAATAATTCCAATAGGAGGACCATTTGAACCTGTTTGGACAGTGGAAGAACTTAAACTTGCTATACTAGGTGTGCATGTATTATTTGCAGCATAAGGAAATGGTTTTTGAATACCCATTGGATTTGTGCATTTTCGTTGTATTTGTAAAGTATATTGTGAAGAATCTTGAGGTATACGTAACATTTTGGTGTATAAACCATTTTCTGAAATAATATTGTAAGACTTGTATAAAGCAGTAGTAGTAGAACATCCAGTAGGTCCTCCTCGCCGATAATAATCAATAAATTTATCAGCTCTATTGGTATTGTTCACACAAATATTAGAAGCTGCAACATTATGAATATAAACTCCTTGACTAGCATTATCAGATAAGTTGGAGTTAGGATAAACAGGCTGAACCCAATAATTAGGATATTTACCGTTATGAATCCATTTATATTTTCTCTCTAACATACCTTTTGTAGAGAGAACACTAGGTTTTACAAATTCAAATTGTTTTCCTCTTATATCAACTAATACGTCAGGACAGTTGAGAAGAGGTTGAGATTTTGGATATCTACCACAAGAACCTCCCCATCCGATTGGAAATTGGCCATAATAAGGAGTTCCATTTTTACTCATACGATATGATTTTCCAATGTATGTTCCGGTTCTTCTTGTTCCTTCTAAAGAAAAACCACTTTTACCAAAAGGTAAAATATTATTTTGTTTTAAAGGTCCATGTGGTCCCTGGCTAATCCAGTATTTATAAGCGGGTTTACCACTTATTTTAACACCATTTCCTGTAATTATTCCTTTTTTTTTGAAAGTTTGAATTGACATATATATTAAATATAAATTAAAATTCAATAATATTATGTTATTAAAAATAAAAATCTATTATTTGGTTTCTCTCTTAATGATTTTTTAAAGAACCAATAAATAGGAGTATAAATAATAGTATCCATATTTTCTTCAAATGTATCTTCTTTTACTTTTGTTTCAAAAAAAGAATAATAAGCTAATGAACCTAAACTATAATAAAAAGAAGAAATTGGAATGGTATAATTAGGTATTTGTTTGATAGATAGTAATTCAGGAGAAAGAAAATTAACTTTTGAAAAAGGAAAAAAGAGAGAAAAAGTATTTTCATTTGTTATTTTACATATATTTCTATCATTTAAACAAAAGAAGTTATTATCAGTCATAATAATATCATCTAAATGAAAAGTATAAAATGAATAACCAATAGATTGTAAATGTTCTTGTTGTTCGCATAAGCATTGAATCAGTTTATAAATCATTTCATGATTTTGTTTTGGTTTTATAAATTGAATATTGTTTGTATATATTTCTATTTCTTTTTCTTGATTTTTTAATTTTGTATTCAAAAAAGAGAGAAGTTTAATGGATTTTATTATGGTAGAAGAAGAGTTATTCAATTGAATAATATATGTTAATTTGCTATTTTTTTGAATAGAATACATATATTATTCTTAAAATTATATTTATGTATATAATTTCTTTACAATTAAATCCATTATTTGAATATCAACCATTCTGTTACTAGATTTATTTCTGAAAAAAATATAATCATTTATATTTATATTTTTAGTAATTGTATTTGTATATAAATTGGAACTCATATATTTTGTTCCTTTTTTAATAATTAATGGATCAAAATTTTGAAAAAATAATCCAATAGAAACATCATCTACAATATCATGTCGTAATTTATCTTTATTATTTATCAAATATTTGACTGTATCATTAGATAATGTAATAGAAATACCACTTGCATAATTGGTTCCAAACAAAGAAGTATTATGTATTCCTGCATTAGGATCTAACCATTGTAAATTTAAGAATTGACTGCTAGTATAAATGTGTGTTTTTGGGATAAAATGTAAATAATGTATTAATTTTGGTATATAAATTATGGTTGAAATATTAGAACGTATTACAAAGTCATACTCAGTTTTTTGAAACAGATATTCTAAAGCAGTAATCGTTTTATACAATACATTTAATACATGTTCTTTTCCTTTTACATAGATGACATCATTTTCTTGTTCTACTAAATTTACTTGTGTTTCTCTCATAACTACAAAAAATGTATCTACTTCATTAAAGTTGTGGACGTATTGTTGTTGAATATAAAACATTTGATTGTAAATAGGACTAGGCGAATGTATTAAGAGAAGTAATATTTTCATAATTATAGTTAATACATATTTTTAATACTTGTTTTTTATAAAGATATTCTAATGTTCTTTTTCTCTCATTACTATGGATGATACAAAATTATACTATCATTTTTGTATTCCCATTTAAAACCTTGATTCCATAAATTTAAACTATCATGAGCATCATTGCATTGGTTTATATACTTACATATAACATTATATTTTGGATGTAAAATAGGAGTACCCCAAGTAGTATAATCATTTAATGTTGTAGCATTATAATATACATTTGTATTTTTAATTGATTTTGGTTTTGGTATATTCAATAATTTTAAACATATTTTTTGGAATTTTTCTTGATTACACTGTAATTTTTTTCTTGATGGTTCATAAAATTTATTTAATAATACCTTTTTGAATACTTTATTTTTAATAATAAAGTAATAACAGTTTAAATAATTTAATATAAAATTTTTATGTATAAATACTGAATAACCAGAACCATTCCAATTTTTAGAATATTCAGTATCAAATGAATACAATGATTGTGGTATTGTATCAAAAAATTCTTTTGTAGGAAATGGAAATAATATAGATACATCAGTCCTCATTGTTATAAAATAATCGTAATTATTTACTATATTTTTTATAATATGACCCATTTTATGATAATTAATATAAATTTGTAAATTAGAAGGTTTATTCCAACTTGTATCATTTTTGATTTTATTGCCTTTGGTAATATTTGTATTATTATTAGGGCCAAAAAATGTGTGTGGGTCAGGTTTTTTATAAATTTCACTGTATACAACAATTTTATCAAATAGTTTTATTACTTCATAATCATCTTGAGAAGTTTCTTGAACACATATAAAAATATCACAATCAAAGTGATTTATAATATATTTGTATAAATCATTAATATTTTTATTTAAAGACCTTAACTCTGTCATTACTAAATATGCAAATTTCATTATATATTATAAGCATATTTAATAATATAAATATATTAATTAAAATATTTTATGAATGAAAAAGAAATAAAAAAATTTATACCTGGTTTTACAATGGGAATCGTAAGATCTATAATTTCTCATCCATTTGAAATATTAAAATTAAAAACACAAATGAATATCAACAATAATTTATTTAAAAATCTTTTTAAGGGTTTACATTTATCTATTTTAAGTAACTCTTTTGAAAGAGGAATACAGTTTTATTATTTTGAAGATATAAAAAAAAAGACAAATAACTTATTATTATCATCCGTATATGCAAGTTTAATTTCTACTACAATATCATTACCATATAATATAATTTTGTTGAAAAAAAATATTTTAAATAAATCTGTTATTATTAACAAGAATATTTTATTTAAAAGTGTTTCATTAGAATATTCCAGAAATTTATCTGGTTCTACTATATTTTTATATTCATATAACAAAATTAAAGAGTTCAACTATCCAATATATGTTTGTTCTATCTTTTCTAGTACAATAGTTTGGTTATTAACATATCCAATAGATAATATAAAAAATCAGTTTATTGCTGGTAATAATATAAAATATAATTTAAGATTTTTGTATAATGGTATTAAATATCCTATAATTAGAAGCATTCCTTCTTCAACAGTAGGATTTTATATTTATGAATATTTAAATAATTATTTAAATGAATCATCATAATATTATTAAATTAAAATTATGATGTTATGTTCTTTTAAGAATCTTAAAATTGGTAAAAATAATTTTATTTCTCCAAAAGCTATATTATATGATAATGTAACTATTGGCGATAATAATAATATATATGATGATGTTATTATATATCCAAATACAACAATAGGTAATAATAATCATATATTTCCAAGAAATATAATTGGAGAATTTCCTATAAGTAGTAATGATAAATATAATACTTATAACTTTAATCTAACAAAAGGTGTTTCAATCGGTGATAATAATTTATTTCATGTAAGTAATATTATTTTTTCTGGAATAGATAATAAAACTTTTATTGGTAATAATAATAAATTTTTGGCTGAAAACCATATAGCTCATGATATAAAGGTATTTAATAATGTAATATTTTATCCAAGATGTATTCCTGGTGGATATTCAATATATCTTGATTATTCAAATATAGGAATGAATGCAATTATTCATCAAAAAACAGTAGTTGGACAATATAGTATGATTGGTGCGAATAGTACAATTACAAAACATGTTTTTCCATATTATATAAATATTAATAATAAATTACATAGATTAAATGAAAAAAAAATACCAGATGATGTTAAAAAATATGATAATATTCTTCAGAAAATAAATAAAAATTTTATTTTAAAAAATTATGATACATCAAAATATAATCTTTCTGATGAAATAGATGAAGATTTATGTGAATACATTAAGAGCATAATATTTATGAGATAATATTATTTTATTATATATATATGAAGATTAGTTTAGATTTAACTTTTGCAGTTCCTATTTGGAGATTTTTTTATGAATCTGATGATAAATATAAAATACCATATGAATTTATACATGATGGTAAAAAATATACAAATGGTATTTGTATTATACAATTTGGATGGAATATAACAAAAAATAAATTAATTAATGATAATAATTTTTTAAATGAAAAAGTTTTAGTTAAAAATGCTAGAAATGTAATACTTTGTGCTCCAAATATTGAAACTTTAAACTTATTCAAAAAATATAGACCAACATTATTAAGTTGTTTAGCTAATCATAATGCTTTTATAGATGAAAATGTTTATAAAATAGATAGGACAGTTGAGCAAAAATTTGATTTAATTGTAAGTAGTGCTTTTAGTAAATATAAAAATTATAATCTTATAAAAAATATACAAAATGCATGTGCTATAGGATACTATACATCAGATACTAATGATACAACATTACCTAGTTCAAATATATATTGTCCCAATTTTGATAATAAAAAAAGAACAAAAGAAAACTGTAGCTGGGTTGAACTTCTTACAATATGTAATTTCTATAATATGAGCAAAATAGGAGGAATATTTTCGGTAGTGGAAGGAGCTTGTTTTTCTTCTAGTGAGTACTTGTTATGTGGCTTGCCAGTTTTATCTTGTAAATCAGATGGAGGGAGAGAAATTTGGTATAATAATGAAAATTCAATAATATGTGAACCGAATGAACAATCTGTAATTGATAATTTAAAAATAATGATTGATAAATATAATAATGGAGAATATGACAGAGAAAAAATAAGAAAAACACACATTGAAGAAATGGAGGTACATAGAAATAATTTAACAAATATTGTTATAAAATTTCTACAGATGATTATATTAGATATTCCTTCATTTAATGAATTAAAAGATAGTTTAAAATATTATCATTCAAATTGTTGGTATGGTATGGATTATGTAAGTATAAATTATGAAAAACAAATTATTAAAGAAAAACAAGCATTAAAAGTATTAGATATAAATTAAATATATATATATGAGTAGAGAAGAATTAGTAAAACAGTTTATTAAAATTTAAAGGTAAAATGATAAGTGGACAATTTGTATTAATTAAAAAATAAGTATATTATATTAATGATTAAAATTAATATATTTTTAGCGATTTATACTTATAATAAAGATATTCACAGATATAATTTAACAGAAAAGATTTTTAAACACTATAAAAATATTGTAGAAAAATTTAAAGATTCAGCATTATTTACATTTACAATTTTAGGTTCAGAAAATGATATATCAAAAAATTTATCTTTAAAATATTTTAAATCGGATGAATACATTGAATTTGACCAAAATAATAAAATATTTAAAAATGATTTTTATAAAATGTTAGGTGCAAAAATTAACAAAGGTATTAATTTAAGTCTAAAAAATAATACTGATATAGTATTATGGGCTGGATCAAATGATTATATTTGTTTTGATTTTTTTGAACAAATAATAAATTATTATAAGACAGAAGTTCCACAAATATATGGAATAGATAATTATATAAATGGTAAAAATGCGGTATTTTTAACAAATTATGATGGAAATAAAAATATTAATAAAGAATTATGCATAACTTGTCATCCAAAACTTAGTTATTGGTGGAATGGAATTTCTGATTATTGTGAACGTAAAAAATATAAATATTGTGGAGGAATAATAGGTTTAAATAAAAAATGTTTAGAATTGTATCCTGATATTTTGTCTGTATGGGGTTATGATGAAGGTGCAATTGAAGAATATATTCTTAAAAAACCGGATATAAATAAATTTAATTCTAATAATTTATTTTATATGAATATTAAAACATTGAGTAATAATGATATAACTTCATTTGATACTTTAAAAAAATATAATGAAAAAACAATATTAAAATTTGGAAGTTTTTCTAATGATTTTAAAGAGAAAATTATAAAAGAGTTTTATTATTTTAATAAAATATAATTTATTATTATATGATTTTAAATATTGGAATTTTTGGGTCATGTCAATTACATATGGCAAGTAGTTATTTTTTTAATGAAGAACTACTTAAAAATGAATCATATAAAATTATATTTTCATTACCTTTTTATGAGTATGATAACAAATACCAGTATTTTGAAAATAAAAAATTAATTTATGAAATATTTGATAATTTAGATATTCTAATAATTGAAAATAATACTTTAAATAACGATGCGTCTTCTGAAAAAATTATAGCTTATTGTAATAATAAAAATATTAAAATTATAAGAACATTTTTAATTAAATTTCCTATATATCCTATAAATTGGTCTGGTTATGGAGAAAAGATAAGTGATTATATAAATTGGGTTGATTTAGATAAAATAGATTATAAAAAAAAATTTCAGGAGCTTATATTAAATTGCAGAACTAATAATAAAAATTCAGATTTGACATTAGAATTATCGGATTTTATTGAAAATAATTTTAATAAGAAATTATTATTTACACATTCATTACATCCAACAAATGTATTACTATACGAATTGTATAGAAATATTTTTAAAAAATTATTTATCAATATTGATGATTATGAATTTAATTTAAAAGAAGAAATTATAACTGGTTGGTTTAATCCGTTTACAAAAAAAATGTTCACTGATTTAGATATAAAGTTTGATATTATTGTAAATGATGATTTTTATTTAATGAGATATAATGAAAATATAAAATTTATTAAAAAATAAAGTTAATAGTTTCATATTATATTAATTTATAAATTATTATAATATAATTTAAAATGAACATAAATTTGGTTGATTTAAAAAGAAATTACGAAAGTATCAAGAATGAAATTCACGATGAATTTATTTCTTTATTTGATAGTTGTGATTTCATAAATGGTAAAAAACTTACAAAATTTGAAGAAAATTTTGCAAATTTTTTAGGTATAAAACATTTTATTGGTTGTGCTAATGGAACAGATGCTTTAGAAATAGCTGTAAATTGTTTAGATTTAAATTCTGACGATGAAATAATAGTACAGGGTAATACTTATTTAGCTACTTGTTTAGGTGTATTAAATAATAATATAAAACTTGTATTATGTGATATCGTTCAAGAAACACATATGATAGATATTGATTCATTGAAAAAAAAAATTACATTAAAAACAAAGGCAATAATTGTAGTTCATTTATATGGATTCATGCCAAACATGGACGAAATTATAGATATTTGTAAAAGTAATAATTTGTATTTAATTGAAGACTGTGCGCAGGCACATGGAGCATTATGGAATGATAAACGAGCTGGATCTTTTGGAGATTTGTCTTGCTTTAGTTTTTATCCAGGAAAAAACTTAGGTGCTTATGGAGATGGAGGAGGAATTGGAACAAATAATGATATTTTTAATGAAAAAATAAGAAAAATAAGTAATATTGGTTGCAAAAATAAATATCATCACGAACTTATAGGTAGAAATAGTAGATTAGATACTATTCAAGCTTCATTTTTGGATGTAAAATTAAAAAATTTAGACACTTGGAATAAGTTGAGAAGGACCGACGCAAGTATTTATTCTAAAAAGTTATCTGAAATTGGAGACATTAAATTGCCTGTAGTACTACCAGAATGTACACCAGTATTTCATTTGTATGTTATTAGAACACAATATAGAGATAGTTTAAAAAAATTTTTAGATGAAAAAAAAATTCAATGCTTAGTTCATTATCCTATATCAGTAGCTCAAACAGAAGCTCTACAACAATTTAATTATGACTTGGATGATGTTAAAAATTGTATTATCAATTCTAATGAAATCTTATCATTACCAATGTTTCCAGAATTAGAAATACAAGAAATTGAATATATATGTGAATCAATTAAAGAGTTTTTTATGGTAAATAATCACTTAAAAATAAAAAATATAACTACTGAAAATAAGTCTGGTATTTTACATTGTATTAATAATTTAAGCTTTGATACAAAGAGATTTTTTTATATTAATAACTTTAATAATAATGTAACTGAAAATAAGAAAAGAGGATTTCATGCAAACTTAAATTTTAATGAACTTATAGTTATAGTTGAAGGTTCTATAAAATTAACATTAATTGATAAAGAATTAAAAGAAGAAACGACTATAGTTAATAAAGATAATTTATATTACATACCAAAATTAAAATGGATTGAATATGAAATATTAAGTGATAATACAGTTATTTTATGTTTGGTTGATAAGGATATTAATAATTCAAGTGTAATAAGTGATTTTGAAGAATTTAAAAGAATAGACTATTCACTCCTTTAAATAAAATTGGACATTTCAAATATTCACTGTTATAATTAGTTCAACAAGCATTATATTAGTATAATAACTAGATTGTTATAGAATTAATGTATAACACAGTAATAACTCTGTAATCTGTACTCTGTACTCTGTATTATGTATTATGTCATTAGACCTTATAATCTAAGGTTGTAATCC
>Ga0315284_10013264_pt1 | contig 11730 bp, 22 predicted proteins | sample YL17G09_16_MG_FD_203696 | JGI IMG/M metagenome (GOLD analysis project Ga0315284, IMG submission 203696) | Sediment microbial communities from Yellowstone Lake, YNP, Wyoming, USA - YL17G09_16 | ecosystem: Environmental > Aquatic > Freshwater > Lake > Sediment | place: USA: Wyoming | collected... | reverse complement strand
GTGAAGAAGTTGTCGGGAAAGCTATAGACAATGGACTGAGTCTCCTGTACTCTGACCTCGAATTGGAATTTTCTCAGGAATATCAGAGAAAAACAGAAGAAAAATATATGGAGATCATGAACATCAAAAATCAGGTCATAGACATGCTTCTAGGCCTGAAACCTAAAGGTCTATCACTACCCGATCTGGAAACCGAGGTCCCTGACATGGTAGAAGAAAAAAAAGTGGATTTTCAGTCTTTAACCGGATATAGCCTGCAAAATCTTTCCGATAATATTAATAAAGCAGGTATTACACGAAGCAGGATCATATCGATCACTAAAACCAGTTCTCCCGGAGGAACGCTGGAATTTTCAGCGTTTTATTAGCTATATTAGACATTGTCGTTCCTTCACTGGAACGTGGATTGAAACACAAATATATACCTCACTGGGTTGCCTGTGAGTGGGCAAACATCCCTATATACCAAAGGTATGTATGAAATCATGGAAGCGGAAGATAACCGTATCTTAAAATTATTAAGAGAAGAAAGCAGCAGTCGATGAAATTAAAAACCAGACATATAGTGTTAAACCTTATCAAAAAAGCCGGTTATACTATAGAAGAATCCCATGTTTTTCGACGATGGCCTGACACTTTATGCATTCAATTGAATATAAGCAAATCAAAGGTCAGAGGATTCTGGCATGCCCATGAAATTTTACGAGCCTGCCCTATAAATGAACTCATACAAGTAGGTTTGGAGTGGAGTACTAAGTCAACAAATAAAAAATACCCGCCTTCTACAATGTTAGGTCTCGATGAGGCTCTTCAGGGTAAATCAGGTAACTTTCTTTTTGGATGTGTAAGTACTACCTATGATGTAGGCCCTGTTACAAAGCGGTCAATTTATCATGTAGATTATGGAAAATAATGGTCTTATAAAATGAAAATTATAATGGAGACAGATATTGGGCGAGATTTAGATGATTTTATCGCTCTATGCTACTTTATAGACGCTGGAGTTGATATTTGCCTCATCACAATAAGCCCTGGGGATCCCGATCAGGTAGCCTTAACGAAATTTCTTTTAAAAGAGTGTGGTCTGATTATCCCGGTAGGGGTGAGTTCGGTAGACAGAAATAAACGGTCGATAGGGGGCACTCACGTAGAGCTCCTAAATAAATACCAGTACACTGGGACAGAAAAGCATGACGGGTTAGGGTCTCAGCTGCTCTTTGACATTCTTAAGACAGAGGAGAACATTGAGTACTTCGGATGTGGGCCTTTAGACAGCATAGGAGCTGTATTCGGAGATAAATTTTATCTGGAAAGAGATTTAGTACATGCAGCCCCATACCCAAAAAAAGTGACGGTACAAGGAGGATACGTGTCCTACGAGTACTTGGAGAAACATGGAATAACTCCTCAGGTAAAGCTGGATAAATTCGTGGGTAAAGAATTCGTACCTACATTCAACTTGTGTGGTAATGTAGACGCAGCAAAACATGTTTTGGAAATGCCTATCGAAAAAAGATTCATATCAAAAAATGTTTGCCATACGATAGTTTATGAAAATACAATGCATGCTGTGATGTGCTCAGTACGACCGAAGAGTCGAGCCGGGGAATTGCTCAGAGAAGTAATGGGGATGTATCTAAAAAACCACCCTAATGGAAAAAAGTTTCATGACCCTGCAGCAGCTGTGTGCCATCTTCATCCAGAGATAGGAACCTGGGTAAAAGGGCGATTAGTGTATGGGTGTGGTGGTAAATGGGGCACTATAGATTTATTACCGTACAATTGTGAAATCATTGGTGATATAAATAGCCATTGTATGATACATTACCTAAGCAAAGGAACCTAATATGGAATATGCTAAATCTCTTGTGTTCGACTGGTATAATGTAGTTTTCACAGCCTCGATAGTCTTCTGGGTCCTTTATTTGTTCATAACAGCCATAGGAGGAAGTACCTCCGATCACATGGATGTCAGCCACGACGCTGATCCTGATTTCCATGACGTGAACCATGATGCAAATCATGAAGTAAGTCATAGCCTGACCTCCAGCCTGCTTAGTTTTTTGGGTATAGGTAAATGCCCTATCAGTATCATACTCCTGCTTCTTGGAGTCAGTTTTGGTTTCATAGGACTGGTCTGTAACGGCTTTTTCTCAACTTTTAAGATTCCGGTTATACTTTATTTCTGGGTATCTTTCAGCATAGCCCTTGTAGCAGCTATAGCCTTTACCAGGGCATGTTCTACAGTCATTGCCCGATACATGCCAAAAAAAGGGACTACTGCTTTAGATGACCTTGGTTGTTTTGTAGGTCTGCATGGGGAGACTTCTACTACAGTGAATAAAGAAGATGGGCGTGTTAGAATCAGTGATCCATATGGGGCCATACATAATATCTACTGTACTACAGTAGAAGGGGATGAGCCTATTCCACCTAATACTGAAGTTTTGATAGTGTCCAGAATATTTGATGGTCGATTCCAGGTCAAAAAACTTCCTACACTGCCCGTAAAAACTAACATCTAAATAAAGGATTTCTTATGAATGACGTACTTGATCCCTCGACTCTAATAGCGATACGACATCCTGTTATATTGAACAAAGAAGTGTTTTATGCTAAAAAATTTGAAGAAGAACTCCTTCTGGACCATGAATTAGGCCTTACAAATCAGATAATGATAGACTCAAAAAAGTTTTTCTCAAAAGATGTTGATGAACTTACCAGAACGGAAGATTACCACGAAGTCTCATTAAAAGTAGTAGAGCGTATGTTTAAGATGAGCCTGATGAAAGTTGGGTGTCTACTTCATAATATCGTAGAATCTTTTACGGTAACTTTTAAACAGTTTTTTTCATCTCTTGTTTATATTACCATATGTGCAGCATCAGCATTAGGAACTTATCATGTTTTCGTAAATGGGACTCAAAATGGCCTATACTCGATTTTAGGGGCATTTTCTGCATTAATTACGGGGGTCTTAAGCATCTCTTTTTTAGTTTTTGCTATAGCGGAACCTTTTAGCAAAGTGCATTCTATAGAGGTGCCTCGTAGAGATGATGACGATTTTACAGATACTCGCACTATAAGTGTGAAAGGGATAAAATTAGACTTTTTTTTCCTGAAAGTTTTTCTTAAAATAGAATCTGTAGAAGAGACAGAGCTTTCTATACCTATGGGGGCCAAACTCAGGATGCTTGAGGCTAAAAAAACCGGCATATTTGAAGGGTTTTCCATAGCTTACCCGGTCCTAGAAAAGCGTCATGTAAAATACCATCGTTTTTTAAAACAGAGAGAACAGCCTACGGATCCGGTTCTTCTTGGAATTACTAAAGACAATCGTTTCTTTTTAATAGCCTGGTGGGACATCAAAAAAGATATTGATCGTGTACAAAAGGATCTTAAAATACTTAAAAAATTTAAAGTTTAAGGAGACGTCATGCCTGTACTTAATTGGAAAAATTGTTACGATTGTCCTATACCATTGCAGCTAAAATCATCTAAATGCCCTTTTTTAGACAGATCTGTGATTATGCCCGGTCGAAAAGCGGATATAGAACCAGACTGCCCTTTCATAAACTGTAAAACCAATCCGTCTAAAGAGTCTTTAGAAAAAGTTGATGTTACTGTATCTTTGAATGGGAAAGTTATTTATAATGGAAGTTCTGATGATGTAGGTGCAGAGCGTTTAAAAAACGTTGAACCCGAATATCTTATAAACGAGGATTATAAAATGCCCCCCAGGGACACTCCACTCCCCCGCACCATAAAGAACCGTTATAACTATAAAAAAATAAACAGGAGATGATCTATGAGAGCTACAACACGTCAGATTTTAGACGGGATCAAGGCTCGTGAAAAAGACTACGCGACTATGAAACCCTATTCAGGAAATTCTGGCCCTCTTTCTCGCTGTGTAAAATGTGGGGGTAAAGAAGCACTTACATCCCTCAAAAAGAAGTCAATGTTCGGTTTCATCGAAAGCGGGAATAATTGGGAGCTGTTCAACGATACCGCCTACGAAGTAATGGAACGTAAGTGCCCTAAATGTGGTTATATATGGGAAGAGATACCCTTGGATGTCTATTGTAGTAAGGATAATATGCCGTTATGTGGTCATGCTGGTTGTAAAGCTAAAGCGGAAGTTCATATTTGCGGCGAACATTATGATGGTATATTAACAATTCAAAGTGCAAAGAAGGATCATTGAGACGTAAATATCGTTGTAGTAAAGGGAAAGAATGTAACATGAGCTGTCATAGAAGGGCCCATTTCCATGACAGCTCATGTGAGGAGTTTTGTCATGTCATAGGCGGATACTCATTAGCGATATGTCATCCAGTAGTGTCTGTAAAGAAAAGATATGAATGACGTACTATATGAAGTCTGTGTTGTTACCATTCAGAAAGAGCACAAAATGAACCAGGATGCACGTAAACGAACAAAGCTTGAGAAATGTAATTGTGGGGAAGAAATTACAGGAATAGTTCGGTATGAAAAAGGCCTAAAACTCTGTCCGGACTGTTTTCAGTATTATGTTGAGCTTAAAAACGAGTTAAAACGTCAGCCGGAAAATGAATGGGTCGTATATGGCACGAAAATTGAAGGAGTCCTAACTAAAAAATTATTTAATAGAATCAAAAAAATAATAAAAACTGACTCTGTTTTAAACAACATGGGAAGCCAAAACCCCCCATTATTTGAAATTATGTGGGAATGTAAATCGGCAAAAGACGCAATCGAACACGGCTATACGGCACGTCTTTGGTATCGCTGCAAAATAGTGGGCAAAACAATAGTTAGTATGAAATATTTAGCTAATGTTGATGCCATCCTTGAGTCGTTAAAAGAGGAACCCCCAACGCCATTTAAACGTAACGACATTGATACAAGTAAACTATTTACAGAATGAAGGAGGAGTGCATGAAAAAGTCAGAAAAATTTCTTGCGGATTTTGCTGAATTGTATGTTCCACTAATCAAAACAGCCATAAGAGAGCAACTGTATCTGAAAAGCCCCCTTAGGAATGTATTTCAAATACGTCCTATAGATATGGAAAAAATTCCTGTTTTCGGGAATGAAAAAATGGTATATGCAATAAACGAAAAAATTATAGTAAATAAAATTACTGAAGAAAAAATACCCGAAAAAAAATGCTCCTTTTTTGAGGTGAGTTGTAATGTTGAATTTCCTGTCGAAATTTTTTCAGGGATAAATCAACCTGAAATGATTATTAAGATGATTCTCAATAAAATAGGCATTCTTGAAGAAGAAAAAAAATTATTCAAAAAATTAAAAAAACATTTGAAAAACGGTAAAGGAATCTGTGCTATCAGAGTAGACACTCAAGTTGTTATCAGTAAACCCCCCTCAAAAGAACAAAAAATAGGGTTTAGTATTTTTGAACAAATAGCTTTATTTATTTTACATGTAAACAAGCCGGTTGTTATGTGTGACTGTTGCGGGAAACAACCAGTGACTAGAAATGTGTGCATGGATTGCTATATATATTGAGTGGAAGGCTCTGAAAGAACCGTTATAACTATAAAAAAGGTTTGAGCTATGTCGATGCTTTTTGAAGATACCGTTCCCCCAGTACGTGTAATATCGAGTCTCGGAGATATAATGTTCTCTGCAGGATTCGGGAATGTCCGTATGCCAATGACAGATTTCTGTTTTCTGGTTGAATATGTACTGGAAAATACAGATATGACAAAAGAAGACCCAAGACGTAAACTGATCAAAAGGATCTGCAAGGGCTCTTATGTAAAGGGGTATAATAAGGATGACCAACGTTTTAAACTGGGAGAGAAAAGTAAATGAGTTACACAGAACTTTATGGTTTTACAAAAACAGGTGTTGAAAGTATCGGAGAAACCCGTAATGCCTGGCGAGGGGCCATGGCTGTCTGGACTTTCCTTGAAAAGAAATATCTCCCAAAATACAGGCCCAGCTGGGCACGGGATGATAAAATGGATTATTCAAGGACATGCAGTGGTATAGGCAGTAAAGACGATATAAAAGAAATATGGGATCTTTTTAGATCAAAAAAGATTTCTGATTCCGAGCGTATCGTTATGGGATCTACTTATGACAATGTTCTTGTAAAAGTAGAAGACATTGAAAAAGTTTTAAAGGCTTTCCGTGAATTTGAGGGTGAGACGTCCCTTAAAGAACAGGCTGATATCATAGAAGAAGCCCTAAAAGAACTCCCTGATATAATAGCTATAGGATGGAATCAGACCTCTGTAAATGGCGATACCTGGACAAATACTGGGGGCCATGATGAGGTATCCGGAGAGTCTGTACCTTATAATCTTGAAACAGGGGCTAAGCATTGGTTTTTAATAGAGACAATAGAAAGAGAAGATTTTTTTGATCATCCAGTGAATAAGGATGAAATAAGCGAATGAATATTAAATGAAAAAAGAGCTGATAAAAAAGAGTAAATTTTTGAGCCTGATCTTAAGGCATGACCCCGGATGTATCGGCCTTCATCTTGATAGTAATGGGTGGGCCGATATTGATGAACTTTTAAGTAAAACTAATATAACCCGAGAAGAGCTTTTTGAAATAGTGGCTACCAATGAGAAAAAGAGATTTGCTATTGAAGGCAACAAAATCCGGGCGAGTCAGGGACATTCTATTCAATCCATTGAATTAGGGTTGAGTTCTGTTGTACCCCCAGATACCCTGTATCACGGTACATCTAAGGATAGTATAAATAGTATCATGCTTCATGGTATTAATAAACAAGCCAGACAATACGTGCATCTGTCAAAAGATATTGAGACAGCTGTTAAGGTAGGATCAAGGCACGGAAACCCTGCCGTATTAAATATTGATGCTAAAAGGATGCATGAAGAGGGTTTAAAGTTTTATATCTCTGATAATGAGGTGTGGTTGACTGATAATGTACCTTCAAGATATCTGGAAGTGATTTGTGACTAAAAAATTACTGGAAATAGCTAAAAATAACATAGATATAATTTATGATAAAGATGCTCTTAAAAAGCAACAACGGCGTGATTTTATTGACGCCTCTTTTGAAAATAAATCTCAGCCTCTTGCAAGGGTAGCGGCCTTCATGATGTATAATGGAACATGTCTTACTGGTCCTGGAGGACTCTATGGTATAGCAAATGATTGGGATTACGCACCAGGTACTGTACTTTATCCTGGACGAAAAATCTGTTATGCTGTATGTGACAAAATTGTACCTTTAAATGTACCTGTTGAACGTTTTGGTTGTCTACCCTATCAAACTAAATATTATTCAACACTCAGATTTAACACAGATTTTTTAGGTATAGAAAGTTCTAACCTTCATGAAGATGAAGATCTCTTAACAGAAATGTCAAAAGAAGTTCAAGACATATTTAAAAGATATCCTAGCGCATATTGGAGTGGCATGTATATGGAACATCGTATTAGAAAACCTAACGTATGTTTTCCTAAAGAGCCTCAAACACAATATGACTATATCAAAATATGTCATTTTATGAGGTATCTATAATGAACTTTAAAAAATGGTGGCAGGCTGAAAGAGAAAACAGATTTGAGAAAGATACTTCTCAGGACATGGCCCCGACCAATGGGGATGCTGTTATAATGGCAATCGTTTTCATCTGTGTTGCTGTAGCGCTAGTAGCGTCTATTTTAATTAGAGGACTTTGAAATAATATTACAGAGTGAGGTGTGTTTTATGTCAGATCGTACTGTAGTTCTTACTGTGGTTTTGGATAAAACCTATCGGGTTGATGATGCTGAAAGTATCATGTCAGCTATTCGAATGGTTAAGGGAGTTTTGTCTGTTGATGCAAACGTATCTGATGTCGGGACGCATGCGGCTTACTCCCAGGCACGAAACGATTTAGCAGAGAAACTTTGGTCGGTTTTAAAAATTTAGCTTAGAGGAGCACAATAATGCCTAAATGTAATCAATGCAGGTTTAAAGGTGAGCCGGGAGATTTTGAGCCCAGTATGTCACCATATCATGATTTTAAATGTCCTAAATGTGGTACCTCCAGTATTGACACTACAGACTGTAACAGTGATGGCCGATATGGGTATGGAAACAACAATGTTCTTAAAATGCCCGGTACTTCAGAAGAACAAAAATCGGAGAAATGAGTATTAAATAATGGGATGTTTCAATGTAGCATGTTCCGTTTCCAGTATAAATATAGGTTACAATGATAATGTGGCTTATATTCCTTTGGAAGTCGCCAAATTTCCTTATAAGATTGGAGATGGTAACAATAACTTACTTCACCCTTGGTGCTTTTATGTTCCCGTGACGCTCCCAATTTTTGGTTCCTATGACGACTATGGTAGGATTGAAGATATTATTAAAGATACTAATGTTAAAATTATAGAAAAACATTTCAATTGTAGTATTGAAGAAGTCCTGGGAGAAGGTAACAAAATTCCTGCACCAATAACTTCCGGTATGTTTGTGCATAAAGATATTTATGATTTATGCATTAAAAACCAGGTCACTGAATTTGGAACATACAAGGGCTCTTCATTTTATACTCGTAGAAAGTTAAATGATATACATAAAAAGTATAGGGAAGAACTTCTTGCGAGACAGCTTCTGGTTAAAGAGTACCCCACTCTTTCAAATGATACTATGTCCTACTCAGAGTTTAAATTTAACGAGTTCAGAGAATTTAATAATATATATCAAAAAGAAATTATTAAAGATACTCTACAAAAAGAATTAACAGATTTTATTTTGTTTAGTTTCGGGATGACTTCTGTGAATAGATTTTATTTCCCTGCTATGTGTGGGTACCAAGATGGTAATAAATATTCAAGTTTGGCCTTATATCAAAAGTGTGTAGATATAACACAGAAAAGAATCGAAAAAGAACAGAAATTGGAGAAATAATATGGGGACATGGGCTGAGCATTTATGGACTTGCATGCATGGGATTCAAGAAGGACTTGATTCTCATTCCTGTGCTAAGTGTCAGAAAATAGCTAAGGAATTAGGTTACACGACTGAAAAAGATGAAACTTATATATTTACATCCCAGGCCCAGGTTAATTTACTTAAAAAAGATATGCTAAAAAAGCCTAAAAAATTTAAACCTTTGGATATAAAACGTGTGACTTTTACAAACTCTAAAGGCTCTGATATGGTCATTGATATAAACTCTGTGAATCTTAAAAATCCTCCTGAGGCCCTTGGCGTATTTATCTACACATTACAAGGTCATGTAGGAGAAGAAAATTGCTCTGGTGCAGATGTTTCATTGGAATTTCGTTGTATCCCATGTAAAAAACAGTGTTGTGAAATTTAAAAAGGACATATAATGGAGACTTTATTTGCATATGGAATCAGTTTAAATGATTTGATCATACACGGGGTACAGCCTTACCCACACTCAGAAGGTCATTATGCAGTCTGCACCTATGCTACTATTAATAATGTGGTATATCGGACGCACATGTTTTACCTCTATCATAAGGTAGAGACGTATCATATAGATTATAGACATAAAATAACAACGTCCATGGAAGTTTTAAAACAATTAGGTCAAACAGATGCCTGCACAGCTATCATGGTCTATGTCCGAGGAGAAGAAAATGAACGATATGACGTTTCCTGTTTAAATAATATTAAAATGCTGGGCACATTTGGGGAGCACGATGCCCCTGTTTCTGATCCTTCTATGCCTATACCTGATAGTCAGGTTGCAGGACTGTATGTTAATGTTAACTGCACATCTAAACAAAAAATATTTCCAGTATTCTATTTTAAAGGCTCTCTTGAGTCAGTATACAATGAATCTTTAAGAATTTATAGCCTAATGGCTGATACAGTTTCTAAGAACAGGAGTTTAAAAACACATAAATGAATTTACAGGAAGCAGTACAACGGTCATGCGAAGAGCCTACTCTGGTAGATGCTTTATCATGGATTGCTGTGTGGGAATGTGAAAGAGCTATACAACAGTCTCGAAAATTCTTTGACACAGGTATTAGTACTGCAAGCGACGGTAAAGGTTGGGATACTTGTTTTAAATTATGTTTTAAAGAAGTAATGGCCAATTATAAAAGCAAATATCTTGAAGAAAAGGAATAATTTATGAAACCAATCTTAACAGTTGTAGCTGTTATTGCTATTTTAGTACTTGCAGCATTCTTTATTCACTGGGAAATAGAACGATCAAAGAAACAGGCCATTGATAAAGCTAAACCTGTTCTTGAAATGTCTCCGGACAGTGCCGCCAAGAAAATTGGTCAGGCCGTTTTTAAAGTAAAAAACTTTAAAAATAAAGTTAAAGAAGAAATATTTAGGCTCGAAGACAGTACTCAGACAGAAAAACAGGAATAAAAAATTTATGAGCACTAAAATTTACAATGCCTACAGAATGACTGATGTACCGAGTCTCTATGCACTCAGAAAAAGAATGGGGCAGTTGAGGACCTTGGTTACAGACGCTATAAAGAAAGAATATGAAGAGTTTTTCGCTAAAAAATGTGTTAATTTTATAGATAAACTGGCTATGGGAGAAAAAATATACTCCAAAGACGGGACTGCCACATCTATTTACTGGGAAGTGAGGCATATAATAGAAGATAGAAGTTTGAAGATACGACAAACACATCACCGGGATCCTGAGTGTGATTTTGAATGTGTACTTGATATTATACCTATACCGAACAAGGTACTGGTCATGGCCTTCTGTGAGAGGCCCTCTATAGGTAATATTATTTCACGTCAAAAGTATCTCATCCCTTACTCATACTGGAACAATACAGATCCGGAAGAAGGGGTTTCGGAAAAAGACTGGAATCAAAGAGCCCTTCCTGGAAACGGCATCCCATGTGAGAACGGTTTTAATATCACCCTTCATCCCACTTATTTACCTATTAGCAGTACTCAAGAAGTTTTAAAAAATATACCCTCTTTTAAGACCAGGGTAAAAAATATTGCTCATCATAAAGCCTGGGTCAAGTTATCTGAAGAGTATAAGAAAAAAGCAGAAGATCCTAATTCCATGTCTTATATCATGAAGGCTTCTGATGATTTATATAAAACAGAAAGAGGAAAAAGGCTCCTAAAAAAGATAACTGAACAGGTGAGAGAAAAAATACCTAAGAAAATCACAGCAGAAATGTTTAAAAAAGAATTGAAATAAATGCCTATCAAAGAACTACTCATGGGGAAAGCTGAAGAAAAAAAGTCTTTAAGCCTACAAATTGACGAACTTTATAAAAAGCTGTCCGCCATTGATGAGGAAATTGCAGAACTTAAAAAAACTTACATGTTCGAGAATAACCTTCTTTGTGAAGGAGTTTGGGAAACTCGAATTGATACTGAAAAACTTACTCTTTATTCAACAGATAAAGTATTCAAAAAACTCTCTGATACTTTGCAATCAGACCATCATCAAAAAATTAAGATCAATGAATTTATAGAACTTTATTTTGATGATTGGGATATTTATCTTACTTTTTTAGATATTCCTAAAGCTAAAGAATTCATTAAAAGATACGGTATTAAACTCAACGATAAAAAAATCAGGACTGAAATTAAAGATCTTAATAAAACAATTCAAGACCTGCAAAACGTGTTAAACAAAATAGATTGAAATGTCGTGATGTATTTTTTGCGTAACCGTTGCAGTGCCCGTTTTTAAGAAAGGATATTTATATGCCATATGAACATCCCCCTTTCCCGTTGGAGATTATATGAAGTATTTCGGTGAGGCGTCT
>Ga0315284_10013263_pt1 | contig 11731 bp, 12 predicted proteins | sample YL17G09_16_MG_FD_203696 | JGI IMG/M metagenome (GOLD analysis project Ga0315284, IMG submission 203696) | Sediment microbial communities from Yellowstone Lake, YNP, Wyoming, USA - YL17G09_16 | ecosystem: Environmental > Aquatic > Freshwater > Lake > Sediment | place: USA: Wyoming | collected... | reverse complement strand
AAAGAACATTTCAATGTCACATGTGCCTGCCGTCGCGTATCCTGTCAGCGGCATTTCTTTGCCTACAGCACTATCCAATGAAGTCCCCTCGAAGGTTTCGCTGGCAAACCCGGACGTGCTAATAGAATTGACTTGCGCAACAGCCGTCAACATGGCGCTGATTGTGCTTTTGAAAATCGTGCCCTTACCTGCGAGCTTTGCCATTGCTATTTCTCTTTCATAATCACGGCATGATCGCCGTTTGTCAGATCGATTATCCCTGATACAACCAAGTATCCATGTGGAGGATCATCGACGATCAGTTCGCTCCGTGTTTTTATTGTCACACGTTTTCGTTTTGCTATCAATCGTTCTGGTGGACCTATCTCAGTTAGGTTCCACAAATGAAGCTGTTTGTCGTAGTCTACCTTTAGGAGCATTAAACCGCCTGATAGAAAATATCTACATCGAGCGATACTAAGTGATACCCTCCATCAGATCCGTCCGCTGGCGGCTCATAGCTTCCCATTTCACCATTCATCATTACAGCGGCGATCGTAAACGTGCCTGCTGTCCCTGCATAATCGTCAATGAACACCCTGACAGCATTTCCGAGCGATTCAGCTTGAACTGAAATCGCTGATACACAAGCTATTATAAACCCCATTCGACGCAGAGATCCGGTGGCATCGAGTGAGTTAAACTCATCTGTGTCCTGCTGATCGATAACAATATACGGAAGGACAGCTTTCTGAGGTGCCTTCGAGATGTAGACTCTCGTCGATACGATCGCTGAAATCGTCGCCTCCGCTCGCAGTAACGCTACAAGTCCTGCTCTCATGGGCGTACCGCCTCGCGTCTAATCTTCGTCCAGAGCCGTGTTCGGATTCTATTGTACGCTAACCCTCGTGTTGCAGCCCATGCCTGCTGCACAATATCCAGTCGACGCATTCGTCCCGTGTGGACCCCGCCCCGAGTAAAGCGATCTCCAGTCCCTGCCATATACCAATGAAGACTTGCTGCGCCGGTTCCTACGCCAGGCCTCGATCTGCCATTACCTGAAAGTCCTCGTGGATCCTGCCGTCTTTGCCCCACCTTGCTTCCGGCTTTTCCGAACACAGTCCCTCTAGGCCCATTCGACCTTCCCCCACGCGATACACCAGCACGAGATCCAACAGCCGCCTTTGTTTCCCTGTAGTCACTTTCGCTCTCCGCCTCGCTGGGAGTGTATGCTGGAATTCTTCTTTTAATTGCCGTAGAAACGATTCTCATTCCGCTACGTGTTGACTCGGTCATTATTCTGTTCTGATTCCGCTGCAACCTAGCCACTTTCTTTATCAATTGCTTGACAAGAGCTTTTTCCCAAACAAATTGTATTGTCGCTCCGAAACTCATTATTGAACCGCCCGTCGTGTCTGGATTTCTACTTCTTTGTGTGCTAAATCAATATCGATTACGCTCACAATTTCGTAAGTATCACCCTCACACACTAAACGCATATCTGGCGTTGCTGAAGCCATCATTGAACTCCACGTTGCATACCAAACGTGGGTCACGGTCGCATTCGTTTGCTGGACCTTCCAAAACTCGGTGCCACCCTTGCTAATGACTGCACACCATGCTCTCAGGTACGTTGACCAGTTAGCGTTCGCTGACACATCAACCTGACCGTGTGCGTCGTCGGTCCCCAACAGTCTTTCGATTGTTGCAGCCTTGTTATATAGCCGATGCTTGCATTTAACAGCCATCACATCACCTTGTGGTATCCGGTCCACTGCAATGAACTGACGAGCCGCTTGTAGGTCGCTTCGTTGCCGTCGCAGCCACTCCACATCAACTTCACGTATTCAACCATCGCAAGCTTAGCGGCAGGAGGAACGCTAGCTGCCGTTGCCCCATAGCCCGCAACAAATGTGATTGCCACTGCGTTCGGAGTGTTGTCTTCCGTGTATTCCCACTGCTCATTTGTCTTGAGGACAATTCGTGGAGGAGTGCTGATTATGTCTGTCGCGTAACGTGAGGACGCAAATGTCTGACTGGTTGAATTTTGGTCCGTGTAAACAATACTGGTGATGCTGATGATTGGTGCTAACCGCAACTCAATCTCACGCACCCATCGGAACCAGTCCATGTATCCGACAACAGTCTGAGTGATCAATCTCCGATACGTATCGGCTTCAACCTGCTTTCGAGCCTGCGTAAGAAGGAGCCGAATCTCTGCGTCGAATTCGCAAGTCGATCCCAACCGCATCCGGTCTTTCAGTTCCTCTAGCGTGATCGGTTCGATTGCCGGTTCTGAAGTTGTTTTGAAGGTTCGGATAAGGGCTTTTGTGTCGCTTTCGTAAGTGTTGGCAGATTTGTACTGGAACACCATACAGCACTCCCGTTCGCTACCAGCGTAGCCATGATTCCAAAGGCAAATGTAGAAATGCGACTGCCCTTCGCGTGACCGTTCCACCCGCGAATAAGCTCTATTGATTGCATGTTTTCTGGCATCATTTCACGTTCGAATCCCGCCATTGCTGGACGTACATGTGTTCTGGCTTCATATCGTCATTGAATTGTACAACAGTCTCTTCCATGTGCCCAATAGAAACCTGCGGAGCGACATAAATATTCTTTCCAGCCAGTCTCCACTGATGCCAAAAGAAGATGTCGTCATCCATCCGCTCGTCTCCCCACTCGCCGTTCTCGTCTGGTTTTGAGACAAACCACGGCTTTGGGACTTCTCGCAGAGCATCAACACGAAACAAGGTCAGGCCGAAGTGCGCTGTTGTGACCTTGAAAGGAGCGTTACTCACCTCTACTGTCAGCCCACCATCGACGTTTCCAGTCGTTAAGAGCGGATATTCGCATCCACGCCGGCACTGCAACGCAGCCAGAGCGTCAATATGAGGATTACTTGCCAGCGTATCCATCAATAGGCTGAGTTGCTCAGCGGTGAACAGAGAATCCGAATCGATCGAAAGGATCCAATCGATCCCGTCATTAACAGCCTTTGTGAACATGCGTTGCATGCACTGACCCCAAAACACCCCCTGCGATGTCGTGAGTTCGATCTTTAACTGCCGAAGCGCTAGCTCGATCAGTGACCGGCAAACCACTGATTCGTATCGTGGAAGCGTCAGGTAAGCCCCAAGCTGAATAGTTGCTGTTGTCGGTTTCTTAGGCTCTGGATCAGCTTCCTTGATACCTTCAAGATTGAGTGAAATTGGCAACGCTGCCGAATCAGTATTCGGAGACTGCCATTCTTTGATCTGCCGAATGCCGCACTGATTCATCAAGCCAGCGAGCCTATTGTGGTCATAGGCTGACTTATGGATGTCGTCAGCGTGCATCTGCCCGCCCATTAAGTAAAACAGACGCTTCCCTGAAGTGTCATTCAGAACCTTATCGACATCCGGAACGCTGATTCGGATTCTTCCACCTGGCTTCAGGACTCTAGCCCACTCATCCATCGCCTGAGAGGCTTCACCAAAGGTGAAATGCTCGAGGATGTGCGATGCTCTGATCTCATCGATAGACCCGTCTTCGTAGGGTAGCGGATAGGCTTCACTGCCAAATTTCCGATCAATCGGCGTGAATCCCGGAATGACCGTTGGACCTGCCCCGATGTTCAACTTGATAGGTTCAGCAACGTCGCTCAATTCAATTCTCCGCTATCCACAAACAATGCGTTGCAGAATGTTTCTGCAACAAGTGTGTAACCCTTTGATTCACCTAAATATCTGATCGCATCCATTCCGGCTTGACCTTCTCCGTACCGTTCCGGAGGTGGCTCGGATGGTGATCTCGTGCTGATTTCAACAAGCATGATTCTCGGGAGCACGTCTTGCAAGTCGTTCCACATCCAGAAATCCTGACCGTCAATGTCGATGATTCCAAGGTCTGGTTGTAGATTGATATTTGTTTCGCGAAGCACAGCATCGAGATCAACACAAGTCCGATGAATACAAGTTGACTGAGATCCATAATCAGCCTTGAGTTTTTCGTATAGCTTCTCGTTCGCTTCAATTAAAACTGCGTCCCACCCCTTCTCCCTGAGAACAAGAGTGTTACTGAAGAAACTACCGTCAGATGCTCCGATTTCAAAGCAGTGACGGTTAGTTTCCCCAATCTTTTTTAGGCATGCTTCAATCAGTCCGTCTTCACCGAATTGTGTGTACACGTTAAAGGCTTTGTCTTTAAGCCACGCAACATGCGGTGTGTACCGAACTGATTGATGCTGCCCCATTATTTACACGAACCTTGTCACGCCGTTTGTGGATGTAACACCAGTTGTTCCAGCAGGCGAAACCTTGACGCGAGACAGAATCGCTTCTGCAGACGCCGTGAAGTTGTCGTTTGTCGCTGTCGCTGAACTGATCGAGATTCGAAGGTAACGCTTTCGGCCTCGAAGGTCAACACCATAGACGATCGGCTTAGCCGCAATAGCATCGCCTGTGATGTTCGCTGTTACCGTTGCGAAGTTGCTCGCAGTGGTATCATCGGACTCAAGCAACTGGATCGTCGGGCCAACAGCGTTCGTGTTGGCTTCGCTGCTGATATTGACGATGATCGTGGCGTAGTCCGCACCGTTCGTGTCAAGGTTTGCAGTGGCTGTTGCGTTGTTGGTGACTGCCCGTGAGGCAATCAACTGACTGTGGATGATTGAGCGAAAAGGAAGCATATGATCGGGCTCCTTAGAGCATGGATTTCAGAGAAGAACAGGGAGGCACTCGCCCCCCTGCGTCAATTCAAGCTGGCACTAGCTGCCTGTTGACAATGCGACGATCGGACCAGCGACAGTGTCTGAACCAATCGAGTGGACGTTGATGTCCATTCGCTGAGACGACTTGACCGCGATCAGGTCGTATTCAAACAGGTTTGTGCCGCCAATCGTGGCATCCTTAGAAAACTCCAGAGTCTGCCTTCGACGATCACCGAATGAGCAGCCAAGAGAGAAGTTTCCGAGGAACACAGCGATCGTGCTGGTTGCCGTAGCCGTCCCCATGACCTGTGAAAACATCACAGGAATACCTTGGAACATTGGCATCCGGAACCCGTTCTGCAGTTCCGTTCCAGTGATTCCGCCCGCTGCGTTAAGCAGTGGGACCATCACCTGGTAGTAGTACTGACTTGAACACAGGAACTTCATGCCAGCCTGAGCATAAACAGGCACAACACTGATCAGTGATGTTAGGTCCGCAATAACCGTTGCGGCCCATGTGTTGCTGGTTGTCGTATCGCGATAGCCCGGAGCAGTACCGAGTGTCAGCGTTGCGAACATCGTCTTCAGGCCACGAATGTGACCGTAAGTTGATGTGCCATCGCCATCAATCAGACACTGATCTTCTTTCAGTGCGTTGCTATAGCTCATTTCCTGAGCGATCGTGTTACCAAGATCGATAACTGAATCTTCATTCAACTCACTGGAGTAAGTCGACAAGCAGGTCATCTTGCGTGCAGTCAATCGCACGACCTGATGCTGCATATCACTTGCTGTCAACGCAGCGTTTTCACCAGTGAAGTACGATGTCAAGCCAGACACGAACTTCGGGTCAGTGCGCGTGTCCGAATTCATCGGAACCACTTTGCACAGCTTGCGAGCTACGCCGTATTCTTCACGCAGTTTGATCAAGTCTGTTCCGAATTCTTCCGGAACAAAAATGTGACTGCCGGTGGTGTCAGAACCACCTTCGAGGTGAGCGTTGCGTAGCATTCCATGCTCGTCGGCAAATTTCCGAGCGTGCTGGAAGTTGTAAACGCCCGGAAGGTCAATGGATGCTTTTGCCAGTGCAAACTGGCCAAAGCGATATGCCTTTTCTTCTTTGGTGTATCCGCCTGACTGATTGTCGTCAGAAAATGCGGTTACAGCAGAGACCTGCCGTCGAGCCTGAGCGGGAATTGTCCATCGTGTGGATCCACTGCCGTTTGGAGCAGACGACATCCCACTGCCACGAGAGACAATTTCGGCAACCTGAGCGTTGATTGGAGCTTTGCGGGCTGCGTCCAGTCGCGCTACCTGTGCAGCATGCTCGACTTCTTCTTTTCCAATGGACGTGATCTGATCGCCAATGGCGTCAACTTCATCAAGATATTTCTTTACGTCGACAGCGTTCTCTGGGGAGAGGCTTTCGCCTTCGCTTGCAAGAGCCATGATCTTGTCAGCCGCATCAAGTGCGATCTGACGCTTTGCTTGCAGATCAGCAAGCTTTTCTTTTCGTGTCATTTCGTTGGTCCTCTGGTTTGCCAGTGCCAACGCAAAAAGGCGTCAGCCGCTGGCGTTGTTGGATACTTCCAAAAACGCTAACGACTGACGCCCCTGAATTTACAGATGCTCAATCACGCCGCCGACATCGCTCAATTTAGAACTGTTCGGCTGATGCGTGAACTCTAAACAGGTGACTAGCTGCCTGTCAATAGAAAAAGGCGGCTGAGGAAACTCAGTCGCCTTTTGGGTGTTAATCCGTTTAGCTTACTTGCGTTTTGCATTCTCACGGGTCACATCACGCCATGTCGCCCCTTCTGGTCCAACCCAGAACCACTCATTTGCTTCCACTCGTATCCATCCGAGTTTTCTCAGTATTTTTCGATACCCGCCAACGGTAGAAGCTGTGAATCCTGTCTCTCCTTCTTTAATTTTTCCAGTGCTTTTCAAGACACACATAACAGAGTTCCCTATGGCTTTTCTTTCTTGTTTATGCTTCCTCTCAATATGCCCGTCACGTACCGTAACCCGACATTTTTGCAGATGAGCTATTGCTGCCTTAGCTGCTGAAAACCGACTTGGATTTTTAAGCTGGCGAGTAGCCGTTTCAACAGCCCGTTGGGTCATGCCAGTTATCAGTGCGGCAGTTGCTTCGTTTACAGAACATGGAAGCATTGGCTTCAGAACCTCATATGCCTCAGTGATCCACGGGTACTGAGTCTCATTTATTTTGCGACCATTAGGTTTGCTGCCAGTGCCGTCAGCTTGACGGCAATCTCCGCTGCTTCGCCCGGAGTGATCTGAAGATTGCTTAACGTCACCCCCGTCGCGATCGTATTCTCCAAAGTCGTAACGCATCGCATAACCTTTGATCGTGTTGGTTGTGTTGGAATTCGCCCGGACAGTGTAATTCTTTTTGCGTCCTGAATTTTCTCATTGAGCATTGCGACTCGATCTGCTTCGGTTGGCAATTTCCGAGCCTCGCTGATGACCGCTCTGACTTCGTCGGTGTTTAACTTAGTCCTAGCTAGTTCAATCGCCAAAGGAAGCAGCGTAGCATCTGATTCAACAGAAGTAATCACCCGTAAATACGACGATGGCAGCGTGTCTGCTTTAATCCCCAGTCTTGCTGCCGAGATGATCACCTTAGCTTCTCCTACGGCAGTAGAGACGCTTGATACTGGAACTTTATATTCTTTTGCTGCTTGCTTGTGGGATATACCAAGTCTTGCAACTGCGTCTGCAGCCTGCAACACCCTAACGGACCTATCCTCTCGCTGTCCAACATATAGATTCAACGCTGGGCATAGAAGAGAAAATATTGCATGGTCACACTCAACAACCATTGCATCAATCTCTGTCGCGCCAATCTTAATTGCTGCAGCCAATCGGTGGTTCCCACCAGCAACAAGAAACTTTCCTGCACCATCAATTCTTGCAAGCACTATTTTTGGAAAAACATCACCTTGCGACATTGAGTCTGCGTAGTCATCTACGTTTGTCTCAATTATTGCCTGTTTTCTGGCGTGATTGTGACGTGATGTCTTAACGTCTATCTCAGTGACGCTCACTGTTTTGGGCGACCACTTGAGCCCCGTTCGTTGAATTGTCCTCATGGCATTTTGATCTGTTTCCCATTCCAGTCTCATATCACCACTCCATGAAAAAACCCTCTCGCAAGCGGTCAGACCTGCGGAGGGTTTCTCAGTCCGGATTTCTCCGGGAAAGTTCTTTTGAATCATCTCTGACCAGATGACTTGATAGCACTATGGCAAGCTAGCCAACCTTTGTCAATCGATGTTTCGCAATTCGGTAGTTCAGCATCGCCTGTATCCTCTGAGCTTCTTCATTCTTTGGCTTCGACTTGTTCTTTCCGATCGGGATGATCTCGTCAACAAAACCAGCAGCCTTCGCTTGCTCTGCGGTGTACTTCGTCCCATCGCCCTTATCGCCAAGCAGGGCTTTCGCCATAGCCTTTTCGTCTTGTCCTGTCTTTGCCGAGTAGGTATTGACCGCAGCGGCGTTAAACGACTGCAGCCACTCGATCGAGTCTTGCAACTCAGCGATGTGACCATACGCGAACGACAACCCTTCGTGGATATGGTACGTCGCGTTCGAGTACATCTTAACGGTATCGCATCCAAGAACAGCAAGACTGGCTGCGCTGGCCGCTAAGCTCTCGATGATGCCCGTCGTTGGTCCATCGTGAGCCGCAAGTGCGTTATGGATCGCTAACCCGTCGAATGCTAGCCCGCCAGGGGAGTTGACTCTCATTGTGACTGGCTTGCCTCGGTTTGCACTCAGCACTTTACTGATCGAAGCACTATCCGACTGGGTATATTCATCACCTACGATTCCAGTCAGGAAAATCTCTAGTCCTTGCGGTGTTTCGCTATAAATTACCTTGAAATTCTCGTCTTTTACGCTGTTTATGACGTTTTCAGGGCAGTTTAAATTGATGATTTTACGCATTATTCCACCGCTTTCATGAGTGAACTAATCAAATTTTCAGCCCGTGAATCCCACGATGCGACAACGTCACTGACGTTAGCCTTCAGGCTGTCGGAGGTTGATACGGAATGAACGTCCATCAGGAGCTTCTTAGAAGCCTCTGCGTGTGAAATAATAGCCAGTCGGCAGGCTGAGTCGCTTAATGCTGGAGCCGTGTTATCGGTCCATGTCTGATAAAACTCAATGACAGCAGTAGGAAACTTATCAGCCTGTATTCCAGCCCGCTGAATCATCTTCGCTGACTCCAGCTTGATCGCGGATGTCACGCTGGAGGTGATCATTGCCCTCAGGAGAGTCCTTGACCTGTCTGTCACTGGCTCAGCGGGATCTTCTGCTGGATCCTCTGGGTCTGCCGGATCTGCCATTGGGTCTACTCCCGGTGGCTCGTCAGTATCCGGCTCTTCGCCAGCGACAAGCCAGTTTGCTGGATGGTAATAGTCGTCGCCGCCCTGCTCCTCATCAGTGATCTTCGGCATATTCATCAAGCTTCGAGCTTCGTTTCTCGTTAGCATGCCGCACTCGATCTGGCGGTACAGCATATTAGTTTTCTTCTCGCCTTCCATCTGAACTTCAGCCTCACGGTTGAACTCGATGACGTGCGAATCTTTCATTCGCTCCTTCTCCGTCATTAGCTTTGCCCGCAGTTCCGACTCCCATCGCTTTAACCACGGGTTCAGGCATCGGGATAGATATGTCTGCGATTCGCTTTCAAGGCTGTTGTGAGACGTTCTGGTGGCATCCCCAAGCATGTGTGGAGGAACACCAGTGATGTTGCTGACGGTCTGCCTGACTTCAAATTCCCGAGTCCCAAGGAACTGAGCTTTATCGGGGTCGATGCTCATCGGCTGAAACTTGACTCCGTCCTGAAGTAACGCAACCTTATGTGCGTTGTTTAGGCCGGTCTGCATCGAGTTCCAAGCTGCCATCGTGTTGCGAATCTTCTCTTCGCTAAAGGAGCCTGGCACCATGAGCAGGCCGCTCATGTTGGCTCCCTGAGAGAACAGTCGACCACCAAACTCTTGAGCCGCCATGCCGACACCCAGAGCGTTACGGAACAGGTCAAGCTGGCACAGTCCCATGATCCCGTCTCGTGACATGCCCATAATATGGATCATGTCTCGGTCCTGCACTCTGACCGGCTTTCCGTTAACCCACCAGCAATACCATTTTGTGCCATCATCCATTATCTTGATTATCATTCCGCATGGATCGGCCAGCCCGATCTCCATCGGAGTTCCCGACATGTCACGGACGATGGGCAGGTAGGCATTGCCATAAACGTTCGCGTGGTACGTGGCAGTCTCAATCATCGTTCTTGCGGACCACCATCTAGCAGGGCGATCCCTCAACAGTGTGGCTGCTGGATGGTCTGCCGCATATTTCTTGCCGCCATCTTTTTGCCGCTTAAAGATGTCGCACGGCATCCCGGCAACATCAGCCGCGATTAGATTTACGGCTCGCCAAAACGGGGCGTACCCCATCGCTGATGATTCCGTGACTTCGATGCCGGATGATGACTTTGTGCCATGCCCGTACATCGTGCGCCAGCCAGGCTCTGCTATCGCATTTGCCACAACGGGAACAGCATTAACCACGAATTCAGTTACACCGTAGACCATTGCCGTTCCTTAGAACAAGATAACACCAGAACCGGCTGTCGAATATGCACTGGTATTGGATCCGTAATGTGCTAACAAAGCCATAGCCATAAGCATAGCACAAATTCCGTCTATTTTGTCAGCGGACTTTCCTTTGTCTGGACGGATATTCCCGTTTGGATCTTCTTTATGAGCCACATTTCCTGCCATCCAGCGAAGAACCGTATTGCCATCATGTCGAAACTTGCCACTGCCAAGTAACGATAACAACTTTTTGAACGGCTCATTGTATGTCGCATAACTCTGCGGCATCTTCTCAAGTACCTCTCCTTGCAGGTTTTTATTCTGCATGAGCTGGATCACACCTGTCGAGTTCCACGGGTCAAATCCAATGTGCTGCACATCATAGTCCTGACATATTTCCACGATCCGATCTGCTAGATAAATAACATCAATCTCGTTCCCGTCAGTCAGTTCTATGTCGCCTCGTTCAGCATAATTTCTAAGCTGCCTCTTGTCTTGACCTGCTCGCTGATCGACATTCTCTCTCGGTATCCAAAACCACGGCAAAACAGTAACGCTGCCATCGTCTTCTGGAAACACCAGAACGAACGCCACAGCATCGCGTGTCGAAGCAAGGTCGAGACCTCCATAGCAACTACGCCCACGATAATCTTCTGGCTTATACGAACGCCTGCATTGGTCCCATTTGAACATAGGGATAATTCGGCTCAACTGCTCAGTCCATTGATTCAGGTGTAATCTCCTGAACCCGTTCTCTAAAGCAGGAATCTCCTGAGCCTTAGCGCACTCACTTCTTAGAAAGTCTCTCTTAAGAGAAACATCTAAACATGGATTAGCTTTCTCCCAAGTTTTCTCATCAGTCCAGTCGTCTGATTCATCCGCGCCGTATAACACTGGCAGAAAACGCTCATCAAGTTCCGGATTTGCTAAAACGGCTTTAGCATACTGATGTTGTTCCCAACAAATACTGCTCCGGTCGTAACCGGCGGTCGTGATGCTGAAAAATAATGGTTGGTTCCGCGCACCAAATCCTGTCTGAAACGCCTCCCACAGGTCACGATTTGGCTGCTCGTGCAACTCATCAAAGATAACACAGTGGGGATTCGTTCCGTGAATTGGACCCGCTTCGCTACTGCATGCTTGGTAGTAGCCGGTCCCGGCGATAATGCGTTTTCGGCTGTCGATTGGTTTGCATCTCGCCTTAAGCCGAGGATCGGCATTAACCATTTTTGACGAAATTTCGTAAACGATACCCGCTTGATCTCTAGTGGTGGCAGCGGAGTAGACTTCTGGGCCGCGTTCTTTATCAACCAGCAGCATGTAGAGCATGATGCCAGCCGCTAAAGTGGTTTTTCCATTTTTTCGAGGCACTTCGCAATAACAGTATCGGTATCTCCGGAAACCAGTGACTCGATCTTTCCACCCAAAC
>Ga0315284_10013261_pt1 | contig 11732 bp, 20 predicted proteins | sample YL17G09_16_MG_FD_203696 | JGI IMG/M metagenome (GOLD analysis project Ga0315284, IMG submission 203696) | Sediment microbial communities from Yellowstone Lake, YNP, Wyoming, USA - YL17G09_16 | ecosystem: Environmental > Aquatic > Freshwater > Lake > Sediment | place: USA: Wyoming | collected... | reverse complement strand
TTCCCTGATGCAGCACACAAGAGAATCTATGCCAGGAAAGAAACAATAACCATCCGGCCAATTACCAAAGGACAACAGATTCTTGACCTAATCATCAAAGGCGTACCATTGCATAGCCAAGGGAGGTCAGGAATGGAATAATCCCAGCAATCATTGACATTCAAACCGTTTTGTGGTAGAATGGTGACAGAATGAAAAAAGGAGGCCAAGGTGTAACCAACGGGCTCACTACCCAGACAAACTAAACCCAGGCGACAGAACCAAGCTAACCTTTAATCGGCCTATGGCCACAAGGAGAATTACTATGAGTGAAACAAACGGCACAAAAAAGGAAACTCGTGAACTCGTCAGCATATCGATTGTTCCATATCCCGACTGGACAGGAAGAACGGCTAACTCTGACAAGCGCTTCGGGGATGGTGTCCACAAGTACGGAATCACTGTCCCAATTCCCACTACCGATGAGGAAGCCCTGGAGCTCTACGGGCTCAAAATCGAAGACCTAGTCGCCGCAGGAGTTGCCCAGAAGTGGTATGCCGCAAGAGATGTTGACAACATCATCGATGAGAATTTTGCTAAAGGTCGAACCTATGACAAAGAAGCCAAGGCATGGAAAATCACTAATCCATCCGCATTAGTTGACCCGAACAACGAAGATCTCGTTGCCCTGATTACCGATGCAGCAGAGGGACAACGATTCTCCGCCCGCGAAAAAACTTCTGTTGCACGTGAACTCAAGATTTTGAAGTCTGGTCTTGCCGAGATTGGTATGTCTTTCGCAGAAGCGCTTGCCCAGCTCAAGAAAATGAAAGCACAGGCCTAAAGGCCAAACACCCTAACTCACAGGGGGGGAGCCCAGAACCTCCCCTGTCAAAGGAGCCCAAATGAAGATCAAATTGTGTCAGATTAACAGAGAAACCGACTGTCCTTGCCTATGTATACCAGAGGATTTAGATGCAGAAACCGAAACCGAAACCGAAACCGAAGCCGAAGCCGAGTGTAACCTTGGTTACGCATTGGAGCAGGGAAGTTTAAAAGATCATGATGATTCTACGACTTACTTTTCCCGAGATTGTAAACTGGAAAGCATTTATCTTTCCCAAGCACCAAAGTTAGGTGAACGTATGATGCAACCGATAACAATAGACGACAGTGAATTGACAGATTAACACTAACAAACACAGACACACAGGAGCCCAAATGAAACTTTGGAAGATCTCACAAAAAAAGACTACTGGACATGACAGCGCTTATGATTCTGAAATCGTCGTGGCAGCAGAGAGTATGTATGACGCAATATGGACCTATCCAGGCGCGCATGTAGAATTCGAAAAGGACGGAAAAGTTAGCACTTATTCTCCCTGGTGTGATGTAGAGTTTGTAACAGCAGAATACCTAGGAGAAGCGAGGAAAGACATGAAATCCGGAGTAATTGTAATTTCTTTCCGTACATTCTTACAGGAATCATGAAAACTTACAAAGGAGCACAGCAAAGGCTAAACACAGACAAAACGCATTCGCAAACTTACAAAGGAGCACAGCAATGAACAAAGCCAGCATAATGGAAGTCAATATGTCTCGCTTAGGCTATCCGCCCAGAACAAAGCCTTCCCGTCAACCGCAAACTCTCGAAGAAGGCATACACGAGATTACCTACCTCCAGAAGCTTGAGACCGCAGAGAGACGGCGTTTAGCAATCTTGCTGCGGATCTACAATTCCGTCTATGAGCATGTCCGCAAGCTTGAAAAAGAACGAATCTCCCTGGAGAAAGTCTACATTCCAATAGTCAAAGTTCCCACCGCTCGGGCAGATGTTACCCAGAAGATCGCCCTTAAGTCCAGAGAAGATCTAGTCGCCTCCTGGGAGGGGAAATCCCAAGCAGAAATCGATAAGATGATAGCTGACTTAGAAATGCTTGTCAAGATCTAGCCCAAACAATCTTCCAGTAGCCATTGACATTCATCCGATTGTATGTTAAGATGGGTGTCAATGGTTATGCTACAAACAGTTCAACAGTTCAACAGTTCAACCGGAGGTAGAGCAATGAAGGCGCCGACCTGGAAAAACGCGATTGAAGTAAGACCGAGTCCAAATGAACCTGGCTCGGGTTTTTGTGTAAACTGCAAACGAAGAACTAAAATCAAATGGCAAGATACTGGAATCGGAGGCTACGAGTTCTGGGGTTCTAGGGGTAATGATGTCTGCTGGGAGGCTGTCTGCAGCGCCTGTGGAGAGACATTGATGAGACTGGTGGAGGAAGAATAATAAGGAGAAGCAATAGCAACCAATGAGCTATTCAAAGCATTTCAATCCTGCGCGATATGAACCTATAGCCAAGGTACTTGAAGCAGTTCAAGCTCTCCGACCAGGTGGCAGACTGACTATCACTGGAGCTTCCAGTGAAGAGCTTGGACAAACCAGGTACCTTGTCTATGACTTCTTATGGCACATGGGGTTGAAGGAGATGTTCAGGCTACGAACTCTAGGAGAGGGGACACTCTTGATCCAGAGGCTTGGCCTGGGGGACAGTGTGAAAGTTGAAATTGCGGCGAATACCAAACGAGGAGAGATGATAGAAACCCTCATTGAGCTCTGGGACACGGAGGCTGCGAAGGATCAGCTAAAGGAGTGGGTTGACAGCAGAAAAATCTCAGCGGAGGATGGTGATGAACTGTGGACAAGCGTACAAAAGATCATGGCATAGAGGTTACGAAGGAACCTCAGCCCACTCCAGTACAATGGCTCAGACTCCTCGAGTGGTCTGAGGAGCACCGGAGAATCTGGTGCATCGAGTATGAGGAATGCTTAGATCGAGCGATTCTCGGGCGCTGGGAAGGATGGAGTTGCTGCAGTTGCAAGGTAAGGAAAGAATGGAGACCAAGCCTCAATGGAGAGGAGACACTCACAGATACAGACTTAGAGTGTGCCAATAAGCGAATGATCAAGCGTATGTTCAAAAATCGGACAACGAAAGGAGGATTGGTGAATGAGAACAATTATTGAAGTAACGCTGAAGATGACAAAAGAGGAAATGATGAAACTACTGGAGGATTTCATCCAATACGGGAAGCACCAGGTGAAGTTGGAAGGTGGACCAATGGTAAACTTTGTATGTGAAGGCAATGGGGTGAAGGATTTGGGAAACATTACTGAGGCTGCGATTGCCGCAGCAGCCACAAAGGTATTTTGAAAAGCATTTTACTTCCAAGCCCGAAAGAAGTAAAACCTACTGGAGGGAACTTTATGGAAAAACCTACGAGTTTTGACAACACAATGCTGACGACGTTTGCTTCATGTCAGAGGAAGTTTTATCTGTTCCATCGAGGGCTTGAAGCGAAGGAAACTCCAGTGTATTTTACCTTCGGGAGGGTGTGGCAGCAAGCACTGGAGAAATGGTATTTGACGAAAGGAGGGGTGGCAGAGAGGCTGACTGCTGCAATGGTGTTCGCGGAGAGGGAATGGCAAGATAGTGGGAGCCCAGAGGCTGGGAAGAACAACATCGAGAATCTGAAATTCATGCTCACAATGTATGCGATTGAGTATGAGACTGAACCCTGGGAGTTGATCCTTCATGATGGGAGGATGGAACTGGGGTTCGAGTTTCCGTTAGAGGGAACGCCTTGGTTCTTAAGCGGAGCAATTGATGGGTATATTGATTGGAAGTCTTATGGCAAATTGGTGCTGGAGGCTAAAACAAGTGGAGTAAGCCTAGGGGAAAGCTACCTAGCACAGTGGGGGTTTAGCTCTCAGGTGAGTCAGTACTACTGGGGATTGCTACAGCTTCTCGGTGAGGCTCCATTTGGAGTGCTGATGAATTGTGCTTACAAGGGGGTTAGTGACAAAGCGAAGGTTGCGTTTAAGAAGAATCTTGACATACCAGAGGGAATGTTTGCAAGAAACTTGGAAAAGCGTAGTCCGTTCAAGCTTAAGGAATTCGAGGAGACTACCAAGGCATTGATTGAGGACATCCTTCGAGAGTTTGACAGGCAGATCTGGCCAAAGACAAAGAGTGTGATTGAATGTGCCGGAGGGATTGGGAAGAGCCCATGTCAGTTCCGAAGGCTGTGCCTTGCGGATGATTATCCCTGGAATATGAGTAATGAGCAACTGCTTGGAAACGATCTGAAGTTCAGGGACAGTCCCTGGGAGCCATGGAAACGTGGGGAAGGTGGAGCAAGCGAATGAAGATAATAGCTAAGAGTAACTTTGATGAAGAGACTGTTAATGACTTTCTAGTGTGTGAGAATATCAATAAAACTCATGGAGAGATGGCAGTTAAGCTTTTTAATCAAGAACTCTGTGGGGAATATGGAACATACTGCTATGCTCTCAAAGAAGATGACTATCCGCTTTATCATTACGATCCATAAGGAGACAACCAAATGACAATCTTAGAGACTGCCAAACCTGCAGAAGGAGCAAACAGGGAGAGTTATCTGATCAAAGCCTTGCTTGTAGGCAAGCCTGGAGCAGGAAAGACCACCAGCGCAGGGAGAACCTTACCAAAGGATGTGCTGGTGATTGATTATGACAATAGAGCTGAAAGCCTCGCCGGAGTCCCAGGGGTTCATGTAATCAAGATTCTCCCCGATGCCAAGAGTTCGATGACCTGGAAAGAGAAAGCCGAGACACTGACGGAAGAACTCTGGACTGCAGTGAGAAAAAAGAACCTACCCTATCGGAGTATCCTCGAATCCGGATTGACCTCGATGAATAGAATGTCTATGTATTGGGCCCTGCTCCTGGACCCGAAAAGGGGCCTTGGAGGCTCTCCAGCGAAACAGCACTACGGACCACAGATGAAAAACCTGCAAGATCATATTCTTTCTATGCTGGCCCTACCAGTGAACTATGTTCTCGAAGCGCACTATGAAATTGTGGAAGACGAAGAAGAAGGTGGTACAATCTTCCTCCCGAAGCTCTACGGTAAGGGAAGCCGGACTGAACTCCCAGGGCTGTTCAACGAGTGCTATCACTGCTACCATTCGAGTGATGAAAAGACCGGACGAGAGAAGTACTTCTGGCACACGAGCGGCTTCGGAAGGTTCGACTTTATGAAGTCAAGCCTTAACAATCCTCTCGGTAAGTACTGGACCGATCCAATCGAGATAGACCTCAACGTCGAGCCCATAGGATTTCAGAAACTTCTTGAGCTTCGGTTCGGAAAAATTGTCTAAACTAACGCAAAGGCAAAGGAAAAAATGTATGGCAAGTGTTAAGGTCGAACTAAATATTACAGTTTCCTGTACTTGTGGAAGAGAGCTTAATCAAGTGGGTAAAGTTGGACGCGATGAAATAGTAGTTGAGAGCTGTCCAACTTGTAGAGACGAAGCCAAAGAAATAGGATATGCGAAAGCAAAGGAGACAAGCGAATGAGAGTATTTGGAATGAAAATTAAGGACATAGGGTTGGAATTCTCTGCTCGGGAAGAAAGAGAAAAAGCGTTAGTAACCTTTATAAGAGCTTCAACGGTGGCGATCTCAGACTTAGGGATTAGATTCAATGATATTGAGGCTCCATTTGGAACCTATGAAAGAGAAACAAAGGAAATCCAAGTGCATTGTACAATCTGCAGAGGAGTATTTGATCTTGGAAACTGTGGAATGAGGGAATATCAAGAGTTAGATTATAATGAAAAAGAAGTGCGAAGAGATAACTATATTTGTGATGGTTGTCTTGTTGCAAAAGACAGAGCAACCGAAGTCAGAAAGGCAAGGGCAATAATTGAAGGGGAGGAAAAGAAGCAATAATCTGGCTTGCAACCAAAATGTCAAGGGAAGGAACAGAACACATACTAGAACCTAACATAGACAAAGAGAGGGAAAGAATCATGAGTGAATTAGAATTTGGCAAAAGTGTTGATGAAATCGAGGCCCCGATGTTGCTAGGCGAGGGGTGGAAGCTAATGGAGCTGACGGATGATCCGAAGGTGGAGCCGAACTCAGCGTTTAAGGATGACCCAAACGGGGAGAAAGCCGGACACAACTGGATGGTGCATTTGGTGATAAAGGACGAAGATCCTGCGACCAGTGGAAGAAGGTTCACTCTGTGGCTCGGGATTCCTAAACCGAAGGATGCAGAGATCTACACGAACCAAGGCCAGAAGGTCTATGACGCAAAGATGTCGAGGATTGTAAGCTTTGTCGAGGCCTTTGGCGGAGTGGTCAAAGGGTCAAGGGTCAGCTTGAACAAGGGTTCCCAAGGGATGTGCTACGTGCTGCAGCAGATCAGCAAGCAGACAGGGGAACCAGAGAATGTGATTGACATCTTTAACCAGGGGTTCAAACCTGCTGTCTAGAGTGCAACAGGAGCAGTGGCAAGGGCGTGTATCGAGTCAACCTAACAGCTAAACATGATGGTTTTCGACAGGAGGGATCGGGTACATGGGAAGGGCAAGGGTGAATGATAGGCATTCTTAGGTCTTCCCACGGAGAATGTGGCCTGATCCCTCCGAAGGGAGGAAGGATGACTTGGAATAGATGGATTATCGTGGGAGTAGCACTGTGGCTCCTGTGGGTAATTGCAGCGCTGAAATGGGTGAAATAAAGAAAGGAGAAGGACTATGGGAGACTATGTGATAGTTAAATGTCAAAGATGTAAGGCTGAAATTGCAGACGAATACGTAGAGGATTTAGCCAAAAAACTGATAACATTTGTTCCTGAGTGTAATGAGTGCTACGAAAAGGATTTGTGCTCGAACTGTATTGAAGGATGTGACGCAGGATACAGCGACGCATACGACGAAGGGTACAATGAAGGGCACAGCAAAGGATACGACGAAGGACACAGAAAAAAATATTGTGATGGACAGAATGAAAACAAGAAGGATATTCCCCCAACTCTTAGACTAGATAAGGACGACTAAAAATGACTCAGAATGAAAACTTTAAGCAGTTAAACATCCGAGCACCAAAGGAACTCTACGAGCGTTTCCATAGGATTTTCTGCTCCCGAGGGGAGAAGCAAACCTTCTTCCTTCGGATGATGGAACTAGTGGTAGAGAAGGGTTCCAGGTGGAGTATGACACAACAGGTGATTGAAGAGGTCAAAGAAAGGTATGGAAAAGCTTAAAAGATTAATCGGCCTGGCACCTTCGGAGCTCTCCCCAGAGGACCTCCTTCAGAAGATTCACCTTCGGCAGGCGCTTGTTGCAGGAATGCTACAAGAATTTCGCGAGAGAATGACTGGAGCCCGAGGACGAGGAGAGCCCAAAGCGAAGACCACCAGCGAGAGTGTAGCCTTACGTGAACTCATGGCACAAATGAAGGAGGTTGGAATGTCAATGGAAGACTTGAAAAGAATTGCGAGAGGAGGAAAGGGCTAAAATGGAAATACTTCAACTTGATGCAGAAAAGATTGTCGTTGCAGCGGATAGGGTACGAAAGGACTTTGACAAAGAGAAACTTCAGCGGCTTGCCTCAAGCTTTCGAAAACTTGGACAAATCCAACCTGGAGTGTGTATTCGTCTCGAGGATGGTTCTTTCCAACTCGTCGCAGGTGAGCGAAGGCTTCGAGCCTGCAGGATTGCAGGAATTCCGTTCCTGTTCATCCTCAAGGACGAAGCTTCGAAGCTCATGCTCCTTGAGATTGAGATTGAAGAAAACGTGAACCGAGAAGGGCTGACCTGGCAAGAAGAAGTCGAAGGCCTGGAGAGGTTGCACAGTTTTCGTGAGGGACAGAAAGCAGACAAAGGGCAAACCCAAAGTCTTGACGATACAGCCCTTGAGACTGATCGAGCTCGGAGTAGTGTCCACCGAGACCTCGAGATTGCCGAATGGTCAAAGGAGTTCGGCGAGATCAAAGCGGCTAAGACTAAAGAAGAGGCTTGGAAAATCATCAAGCGGTACAAAGGTGAACTCCTGAGGAATCAGTTACTCCAGATTGCTGTAGCAAAGGATGAACCAGAAGGAACCGAAACCGTTGGAATAGCCCAATCTTCAGAGTGTATTATCGTCAGCGGGGTGACTATTCCTAAGAAACTCCTCCTTGACTTTGATAACCGAGTAATCCTTGGGAGAATGGAAGAGCAGCTCAATCGTTTCGAAGATGGAAGCCTGAACCTAGTCCTTTTCGATCCTCCCTGGGGAGTGAATCTTTCCCAAGTCAGCAACACCAAAGGAGGAACAGATGAATTTGAAGATAAAGAAGAAGTTTTCACTGAAAACATACAGCTTTGGGGGAAAATGCTTTTCAAGAAAATGGCTCTGGATTCGCATCTTTACATGTTCTTTGGAATTAGACATCATGAGCATGCCTTTAATGCTCTTGAACAAGCGGGTTTCTCTGTCAATCGTATCCCCCTCATTTGGTACAAACAAGGCGCTCATGTTACTAGGAATCCTGAAATTTGGCCAGGACGGTCGTATGAGCCTATCGCTTTTGCTAGAAAAGGGAACCGAAAGCTTATTACCCTTGGTTCCCCAGATGTTATTATCACTCCAGCTCCCACGCCAGCAATGAAAGGGATTCACCCAGCAGCGAAACACCCAGACATCTACATTGAACTCCTCAAACGCAGTGCCTATCCTGGGGACAAGGTGCTCGACCCAATGGCCGGGAGCGGAATGGCAGCCGTTGCAGCAGAAGAGTACCGAGCATCCAAGCGTCTGGACTGGTGGTTGATCGAGGAGAAGCAATCCTTTCGCGAACTTGCCCTTGAGAATGTCATCCGAGGGTACAACAAGGTAATCAACCGTGAGCCTATTGACAGTTCCGCCTTAGGCCATCAATACGATACCTTTGAGGGAACTGTAGCTGAAGACTTCCACGAGCTTGAACCAGGTTCCCAGGAATGGATGATCTTCTGGAAAGCTCACCCCGAAGCCCAGGAGCAAATGCTCGAATGGAAGAAATCTCAAGAACTCGGAGGAGCTCCATTTTGATGACTTATGGCTGGACATTCAATTGGATTCTTCTCAACGAGGCTATGAAACCTACAGCCAATGAGTACACTATGAGCTACATCATCGCACTACTCAAGAACCTTTCTCCGAAGCAACAGCTCTACGCCGAGATCCGCTTTCGAGATCCATTGGGGTAAGCATGAAAGCAACCAAACTTGCTTGGGCAAGAATCCTTACCGACATACTAACCTTGACTGTTGAATCTGGAGTTGAATTCCGAAACTCCAGCGGCTCGCTTCTCGAAGCTCCAAATGACATTTGGACTGAGCTTAAGGAAAACAAACAAGTATCCGTTCGATTTTCGAACACGAAGAGGAAGGAAAATGGAGAGACTTAAAACAAGAATTGTTCCAGATGATGGACCATTAACAGCGAGGATTTGCTTTATTGGACAAGCTCCAGGGGCAGAGGAAGATGCTTATGGGAGGCCGTTTATTGGAGCAGCAGGGCAATTACTCGATAGGTGTTTGAAGGCCAGAGGGATTGTCCGAAGCGAAGTGCTTGTCACTAATCTCTTTGCTCAAAGGCCTCCAGGAAACGATGTGAAGTACTTTTACTCTCACTATCCAGATAAACTTACCTGGGAAGGAGAAGAGCATGTAGGGAGGCTGAAGAAATGGTTGTCACAGTTGCTTGTGGAACGTCAGGGTGGAGCTTCTCGACCAAACCTTTTGGTTGCACTAGGTGCAGAGTCTATGTACTTCCTGACTGGAGTGACGAAGATCACGAAGTACCGAGGAAGTGTGCTACCTTGCACTCTGGTTCCTGGGTTCAAGGTCTACGTGATGTTTCATCCTTCTTATGTCAATCGTTTAATGAACGAGCCAGAAGAAAAACTTCAAGGGCAGAAGAAGTCCCAGAAGCAGAATGCACTACCACTTTTTCTGATGGATCTGGAAAGGGTGAAAATTCAGTCAGAGGATTCAGTTCTCCCAAAGGTGGAGCGGAAGTTTGAGATTATCGGGACAGTCAAGGATGCGATAGAGAAGCTCCAGGCAATCAAGCCACCAAGGGTGACAGTGGATATTGAGACAATTCAGACTAGCAAAGGACCAATTCTCTGGTGTATTGGATTTGGAATAGGTCCGGAGTATGCTTTTACAATCCCTTTAATCAGACGCGGACGACTCGTCTGGACAGAAGCCGAAGAGGTAGCAATATGGACCGAGATAAGCAAGATGTTCTTGAATCCAAACATCGAGAAGGACTTCCACAATGGCGGCTATGACTTGAGTATACTTGGAAGGTACTATGGATTGAGAACAGGGAACTCCACCTACGGAGATACTATGTGGCAGCACCAGGCAACGTTTCCGTATCTTCTGAAAGGCTTAGATATACTGACCTCAATCTACACTTGGGAGCCATACTACAAGGACGATGGAAAGTACTGGGATGGAAGACGAATAAGCGACGAGGCGGAGTACTTGTACAACTGCAAGGATTGTACAACTCAATTCGAAGTACAATATTCCTCAGAACGGAGAGCCAAAGAGCAAGGGATGTGGGGGAACTATCTTCGGCACATCAAAGTAATGCCAAGCCTTCTTGAGATGATGATTCGAGGAGTGAAGGTTGACGTAGAGAAGAAGGATGCTCTCGGAAGGGAGTTCCGACAGAAGGCAGGAGAGGCTTCCCTGATTGCGAAGGAGCTCAGCAGGATGAATGTCAACCTGGGAAGTCCAGATCAACTGCAGAGGCTGCTCTATGGTTACCTTGGACTCCCGATTCAGTACAACCACAAGACCAAGAAGCCGACAACAGACAAGGATGCAATAAACAAACTGCGAAAAAGGGTGAAAGGAGAGAGTGATGAAGGCAGGATCCTTAGAGCTATTAGTGACTTCCGTAAGTTTGACAAGCTTGCCAGTACTTATGCTGAGCTTCAGATCGAAGACGATGGGAGAGTTAGAACAAGTTACGGATTTATTTCTACATTCAGACTTTCTTCAAGTGAATCTCACTTCGGAGGTGGGGGAAATCTCCAGAATATTCCAATTCGTTCCGAAGAAGGTCGAATGATTCGAGAGTTGTTTATTCCTGATGAAGGCTTCGTTATGCTCGGATCAGACCTTGAAAAGGCTGAAGCCATGTTCATCGCCTGGGATGCAGAGGACCTCGAAGCGGTGGAAGCGTTTCAGGCTCGGATTGATGTTCACTGGGAAAATACAAAGAAGATCTTTGATTTGCCGAGGAGTCTCGAGTACCATAAGGATGAGGATTACCTTGTTCCAATGCTTGGAGAAGAAATGGAAATGTGGCTCTTGAGGCAGATTGGCAAGACAGTGGAGTATGCTGACTCCTATGGAATGGGACCAATTATGCTCCAAAACATTCTCATCCGAGAGGAAGTCTATCTTGAGCTGAAGGTCTGTAAGGCACTTCTTGATCAAAGACGGAAAGCTCGTCCGATGGTTGTCCGTTGGCAAGGGGAAATCCGGAACCAAATCCGAGCAACTCGAGTTCTAGAGACTCCCCTTGGAGACCGAAGGGAGTTCCGAGGACGGCTGAATGACAATCTGTTCCGTTCGGCTTATTCCTTCAAGCCCCAGTCTACTGTGGGGAGGATTGTTGAGTTAGCGATCCAGCAAATTCACGAGAGCACAGACTTGTTTATCCCTCTGCTTAATGTTCACGACGAAGTTATCGGTCAATGCCGTGAAGAGGACATCCCTGCCTCGATGAGGTTAATCAAGGGTGCAATGGAGAGGCCTATTGTCCTTCACAATCGAGAACTTACGATCCCTTGCAGTTTCAAATTCGGCCCCAATTGGGGAAATCTGAAAGAAATAAAGGAGAGCAAAAATGGATGAAAGAACAGCAGTTCT
>Ga0315284_10013259_pt1 | contig 11733 bp, 10 predicted proteins | sample YL17G09_16_MG_FD_203696 | JGI IMG/M metagenome (GOLD analysis project Ga0315284, IMG submission 203696) | Sediment microbial communities from Yellowstone Lake, YNP, Wyoming, USA - YL17G09_16 | ecosystem: Environmental > Aquatic > Freshwater > Lake > Sediment | place: USA: Wyoming | collected... | reverse complement strand
CACCAGCGTATAGGCACCAAGCGTTGCTGCCTTCCGGTGAGGGTTCTCGATCAGCCCCCTTTGTCCCAATTCATCTAACGCGGGCAGGATGGTCCGAAAATCATCGTTGCCGGGGATGGCGAATACACGCAAATTCGGCTGGGTGCGCTTCCAGGCCTCGACCAGCGGGGCTACGTTCCGGAGAAGGAAGTCCGGTTGGCTCTGCGGCATCCGATCGAAGGGGTGCGTCTCAGGGCACAAGTCCCCTCCGAAGATGATGGCATCGGCCCCCCATCGGGCCGCGCCCTCCCCCGCCGCGCGGTACAGGGCGAGGCTCCCATGCAGGTCAGCGGTGTAGACAATCCTGGTCATACCTTGCCCTTTCGCAGTCAGATTCGCCCGCGTCCCGGGCTTACTCGTGCCTCCTGACCAGGTGGAGCATACCAGCCGCTGGTGAACCCAACAAGGTCCTCCGCGAAGAGGATCTCGATCTCGCTCCCTCACGCATCCCGCTTGACAGTATGAGGGCGTCTCGGATACGTTCGGGCGCGATCGCATCGGCCGCATACGTTCTCAACCAAGTGCTCAGTGAGCCGGACCGAGGACTCGCCTGCACTTGCCCCATGCGCTGCTAATCGCCCGGGGGGTGACGGCATGGCCTATGACGTGTTCCTGAGCTCGAAGAGCGAAGACTATGCCTCCGCCCAGCAGGTCTGCGAGTACCTCACCCAGAATGAGTACCGTGTGTTCTTCAGTCAGAGGGTTCTGCAGGAGAAGGGCGCGGCTGACTTTCGCGCTCAGATCGACCGGGCGATTGAGGCCTCGCAGCACCTGGTCGTGGTCACGTCCCGCGGCCAGCATGTCAAAGGTGGCTGGGTCGAGGCAGAATGGGGCTCATTTGTCAACGAGAAGCGGTCGGGGCGGAAAGAGGGAAACGTTGTTACGGTGACCTTCGGGAACGTGGCAATCGAGGAGCTACCGCTCGCCCTCCGGCAATTCGAGGTGCTTCCTTGGACCCCAGAGGGCAAGCGGAACCTCCTGAGTTTCGTGGCACCGGTTGTCCAAGAGATCTTCCGGATCGACCTCCGCGCCGACCGGATCTACTGGGGGAGGCGGCCCACGCAGCATGGCGATCTCATTGCCCTTCCGGAAGACCAGCGCGTCGACGGGGACAAGCGAGGCAACGTTATTCGTGTCTGGCGGAGCTCCCTCGACGCCACCCGGCCGGGCCTCTGTCAGTTGGCGGTTCGATTGATCCTGGAGAACCCCGAGGCCGCCCGCACGGCGCGTGTCCGCCTGTCGCACATCACCATCGAGGACAACAACGGCGTCGTCCTGTATCCAGAACCGTAGTCCGCACGCACACCGAGGATTGGTCTTGAACAGAGACCATCTCTTGCGCGGAAGGGGGCCCAGATGAACCCCGAATGGCGTGACTCGCAGACGCTGGTCGTGAATCTCTACGGCGGGCCAGGGACCGGCAAGTCCACGACCGCGGCCGCCACCTTCGCCCTGCTCAAGCAGGCGGGCATCAATGCGGAGTTGGCGACCGAGTACGCCAAGGAGATCGTGTGGGAGGGGCGAAACTACCTCCTGAGCGATCAGATCTACATCTTCGCCAAGCAGAACCGAAAGCTGATCCGTCTCTACGGGAAGGTCGACGTCATCGTGACGGACAGCCCGCTGTATCTCTGCTACTACTATTCCAACAACGAGCACATCCTGGCCCTGATCCAGGCGGAGATGCGGCGTGCCCGCCATCTCCACATCCTGCTCCGGCGCAAGAAGGCCTACAATCCGAAGGGAAGGACCCAGACGGAAAACGAGGCACAGGAGATCGATGTGGGGATCAAGCAAATGCTGGAGACGCTGCAAGTCCCCTACCACGACATGGACGCCGACCCGGCGGCCCCGCAGCAGATCGTCGAGTTGATCCGGCCGCTCCTGTAGAGGCGGCACGCACACTAGGAACCAAGGAGAGATCATCCTTTCTCGCTCGCTTCGACCGGCTCCATGATTCGCGAGGCTATCCATGCCTCTCTCCATCGCCGCCCGTAGCCTGCCGAGCACCAAGACGCTGCCCGACGGCGCCCGCCGGCCGAATGAAGACGCGTTCCTTCACGCCACATTCGGCGGCGCAGAACTCCTCGTCATCGCGGACGGCAACGACCTCGCGGCAATTTACGGGCGCCCGCGGGCGGCATCACACGTCAGCCGGCTCGCCTGCGAGACGGTCCAGGCTACCTATCACCCTCCTCCGCCCGAGGAGGACCCGTGCGATGCACTCGCGGCGGCCGTTTCCCGTGCGATCACGGCGGTCTGCGATCACATCTCAGGCGAGTCCCTCTGCCAATACCAGTCCACCACGCTGACGGCGCTGGTTCTCTCGGAGGGGATCTTCGTGTGCGCCCACGTGGGCGATGGCGCATTGTATCTGTACCGGCACGCCACGGAGACCATCGCCCGGGTCACGCCGTCTCCCGCACCGGACGCCCCGGTCTTCATCGAGCCGGCTGCTTGTGACCGGTTGCAGGTAGCACAGGCGCAGGATACTCTGGCGCCGGGGGATCACCTGTTGCTGACCACCGATGGCTTGATCAATCTGTGGGAGGGGGATCTTGAGACGCTATTCCGCGAGGTGGCTCGGCAGCGAGAGGATCCCGCAACGGGGATCGTGTCGCTGTTTGCCAGAGCGCAGGCGGCCAAACGTCACGACGACTTGACGTGTTTCCTGGTCCGCGTCGATCCCGTGGCGGGTATCGCATCCAACCCCCCGGACCCCTCGCGATGAAGACCGGGATCATCGCGGACATCCACGGACGGTATGAGGCCTTGCGTGAAGCGCTGGATCGTCTGTCCTCGGTGGACGCCATCGTCAACCTTGGAGACGTTGCCGACTACTCGCCGCACGTCAATGAATGCTACGACCTGCTCAAGCGGCCGAACGTCGTGAATCTCATCGGGAACCATGAGCAGGAAGTTCTGGCGAGCCCGTCTGCCGACCCGGACGCCCCCATCCTGCTGGACAGTGACGGCACGCCACTTTCGCCGGACTTCGGCGTGAGCGAGGAGAACAAGGCATTCGTCCGGACCTTCCGGACCCACCTCTCCATCCTGAAGGACGGCCTCCGGGTGCACTTCTCCCACGGATACGTAGCCACGCGGGGCGAGCGGGTGGCCTTCGACTACCTGTCGGAGAGCAACCTACTGAGGCTCGGCGCCCGGACCCGGGCCCAGGTGCACTTCTGTGGCCACTTGCACATTTCCCAGGTGATCGAGGCTTCAGCGGATGGGCAGGTGACTATAGGGGATATTGAAGGCGGCGTGGAGATTTCTATCGCACCAGGCACAATCTACGGGATCAACGTCGGGATGTTCTCCTGCAACAGGTCGAATCCCGCTCGCCCACAGTGGGCTGTCCTGGACACACTCGCCAAGACCATAAGCTTCATAATTACCTGATTGGCGTGCTGTCATTACGTGTCACAAGGATACTCAGGATGCAACGTCCCCCATTAACTGGGGCGTCCAGACGCGGACCGCGCGGCATGGCAGTTAGAAGATGGCACAAGGATACTCAGGATGCAACGTCCCCTATTACGTCCCCCATTACTGCCTCAGTTCCGTCGCCGTGTTCAGGCAGATAACTTCCCACAGCAGCTTCGATATCAGGGCTGGGCCTTCAGACTGTCCCTCCAAAGGCAATCGTGCTTGCGGCTGCACAGGCATTCCGGTGCCGGAGCGTGACAAGACGTGGCTTGACAGCCGAATGGCGCCCTGAATCAGTCGCAAACTCTTCCCGTAACCCTCCAGTCTCCTCATAGAAGCCGCAAGGCTCGGAATGAACGCCAGGTCGTAATCCTCGATCAGGGGCTGCGCTCCTAATGCAAATACCTTGGCCTCCATAAAATGGAAATCGGTGAGTGTCTTTGCAAGGTCGTCAGCCAGCCCCCCATACGCTTGGTGGTGCGCCAGCTCGCTAAGGCCGCGTGGATAATTGCCCTCCCACCTTCCACCGCCGACCGGGTCGGCTTTGCGACGGAAATACGCGGCTAGCCGCCGGTGGCTGACTCGCGCGGCCTCGTCCGTCGCGACATACCGCTGCCGGACGGCCTGGGCTAGTTGCTGGTGGAAGAAATCCAGGATACCTTCACCGGTCTCGCCGGGGGGCCGGAAGTAGAACTGCAGGCTCCGGTACAGGCGGGCCCAGGTGGCTCGTGGAAGTTGTTCCTCGCCTTCCCGCCGAATCAGTTCCAAGAGTTCGGTCTCCAGCAGCCCATGCCGCGCACAGGCGAGGAGCGACAGGGCGCTCTGGACAAGCTCCCTGTCGTGCTCGCGCTCCAGGCGCTCCAGTACCTGGGAGAAGAGGCCCGGCGTATCGTCCGGCAGGCTAGCGATCCTTTCTGTCACGAGTTCGAACTCGCCAAAGACTCGCAGCTCCTCGCACGCCACGATCAGGTAGAGGGGGGTCTCGGCTTGGCGCTTGCTCAACAACACGCCCATCTGGTCGTTGTCCGGGCGCTCGTCCAGCCGCTTCCGATACTCCGAGAGGGTCTGCCGCACAATCTCTCTTCGCTCGGTCGAGGTCAGGGGCGTAATGAGAAACTCGGCCGGTGGCGGTCGTCGTCGTCGTAACGCATCCAGGCAATCGCCTTCCAGGGTGCTTACGACCATAGGCAGGCCTGGCGGCAGCATTCGAGGTAGCCAGTCGAGGGTGCGCGCTCGGTGGGTCTCGTCCAGTTGGTCCAAGGCATCCATCACGACCAGTACTTTTCCGCCGGACGCTGCCTGCTCTAGGAACTGCGGGAATGCCGTCCGGAGTTTTTCATAGTCCTCGGGGATCTCGCCTGGGATACCAAAGTGGTGTGCCAGTTCGTGGCACAGGCGTCGGAGGCTACGCCGGATGTCCGTGGAGCCGGGGCTAACGCCGATGAAGTGAGGCAGTACGAAGACGTCTGGGTGCGTGTTCGCGTAGGCCCGAGCAAAGATCGCCAGCAGAGCAGACTTACCACAGCCGGGGGCGCCGGTCACCACCAGGGGGACTGGGCTGTCCCCATCGGCGTAGGCCGCCATTCCCTCCACCAGGTTCCGCCGGCCAATGAACCGCCGTGTGCGGTTCTCGTTGAACGCCTCGTGATACGCCCGTTGCACGGCCAGCTCATCCGGGGGGATTTCTTCTTCGGGATACTCCTGGCTGATCGCCGACCACAGAGCCTCCAGTACCTGACTCCCAAAGACGTCCAGCCCTGTGAGAATGACGGTCCCGTCATCCCTGATGCCCCCATAGGCGCAGGCATACTCAAACGCGGGGCAGTGCTGGCGGATCTCGGCCTTTAGCCGGCGGAGCTTCTCGGCCGCGTCCGGACTTTCGGGCAGGAAGACCACCCGGTACTCCGCCGGCACGTCGCGGAGGAAGGCGGGGTCGCGGAAGTAGAAGAAGGCGCGTTGGGCCATGGCGGGGTTGCGCAGGGCACCGTGGTAGATCTCCACGGCAGTGATGGAATGCCCCGGTTCGAACTCTCGCACCCAATCGTACGAGGGTTCATCGGGAACACCATAGGCCGGGGGCACCCAGCCGTACCGATCGCCCAGGAGCCCGATGAAGAAGGGGCGGCACCGCTCAATCTCATCGAGGCAGACCTCCAAGACCTTCCCCCGTTCGGCTTCTTCCTCGCTTACACCCCAGCGGAGGTCCACATCCACGAGGTGCAGCCGCCGCTTGGCGCACCGGTCCCGCAGCTCGGGGAACACAAAGCGGACCAGATGGTCGCGCTCCGCGTGCATGTCGCGGAACGTGGAGGAGATGAAGACGCGGACGGTGCGCCAGGGGGTGGGCATGGGTCACCTCTCTTCCCTCAGCCCGGAATCTTCACCACCAATCCCGCCAAGGCGGGACAAGACACCACACGACTCTTGGGGCCTGATCCATCACGGGAATATCCGGACCCCCGGACGGCCAGGATGCATTGTCTCCCACTGTGGCGGCCCATCGCCGGGAGTCAAGTTTGTCGTCTCCCCTCGTGCGTCCCGCGAGGAAACAAGTTACATCACTGCGCTACGTCCCCTCTGACGGTCCCCTGCAGCCCGGTGTTCCGGCGTTGTTGTGCCAGAGCCTTACCTTCAGCCAGCATATTGCAGAACAACGCTCCCTGTTCTATCGCATCATCCAAGGCTCGATGGGTATGCGGAAGCGGATCAAACCATCGCGTCGGCATGTTCTTCTTGGTGCTCTCCCGATAAGGCCTGCCCAAAAGGGCCATGGCGTAAGTCTTGATGTCCAGCGCCGAGTGCGAAAACGGACTTTCGCCGGTGAAGCGAATCAGATACCAGTAGACAAACATGAAATCGAAGGCGGCAGGATATGCAACAAACACAGGCTTGCCCGGTAGTGCCTTCAGCCAGGCAAGATAAGACATCATGCCGGCTTCGGGTGCCTGCAATTCTTGCCGACAAGCCGCCCACGCCTCCGGCTGAGAATGCCACCATTCCATGGTTCGGGGGTGACCTATTGCGCCCGGTAAGGTCTCCAAGTTGGCTGAGAATGTACCGACGAGGCTCTTATCTGGTAAGTAGGCAGCCGAGGCAAAGCTCAACATGGAATGGATGCCAGGAATAGGCCCATCTGTTTCGACATCCGTGCTGACGAAGACTTCATTGGACATGGGTTGCCTCTCTACGGCGAGGGAATCGGTCAACCGCCAAGGCGCCACCGAGCATGGCAGATTGCAGATCTTGGATTTCAGGCTTGGGACCGCCGGGCGCCCGGGGCCGCCCACCTCCGCTCGCTGCACACCGGGCGAGATGGTACGGGTTCCTTTCCACGTATGCAAGCATCTCCACCATCCCCGTGCATCCGAGTGCTTTACCGCCAAGACGCCAAGGCCGCCAAGGAATACGTAGTCACTGTCCTCTCCCCGGTCACTCCACCGCCCGGCGCACGATCTTTTCCCGCTGCGGATGCTTCTTGAGCGGGGTGGACAGATAGTACGATGTCCGGAGCCGCTGCACCATCGCCGAGGGGAGCGTGGACAGGGGCCGGCTGATGACTCGGACGCCCCTGGCCTGCGCGAAGGCGGCGACGGACGGCGACAACGTCCATCCCGCATAGGCGATCACCAGGGCGGCGAGCTTCTGGGCGTTCGGGGTGCCCTCCGGTTCCCGGTACTCCCCCGGCGTCTCCTCCACCATCGCCGCAGTAGCCTGTGGATCTCGGAAGTAGAAGAAGGCGTGCCCATGGGTGCCCAGGCGGTCCAGAACGCCGTGCTGTACCTCGGCCGCCGTGATGGACTGTTCCCGTCCTGGAGGCACCCAGCCGTAGCGCCCCCCGAGCATACAGAGGAACCGGGGGCGGCACTCGTCGATGATCTCCCGGCAGACCTGAAGAGAGTCCTGCTCCGCCGTCACTCCCCAGCGGAGGTCGACGTCAACCAGATGGATGCGCCGCGGGAGCAACTCTTCGCGGAGCTTCGGGAACACGAAGCGGACCAGGTGGTCCCGCTCCGCCTGCATGTCTCTGAACGTGCTGCTAATGAATACCCTGACTGTCTTCCACGCTTCGGCCATGATTCAACCTACCCTACACGCTTCCTCGCAAGCGGCAAGAAAGCAGATCACGCGCTCTTCGTCTGCCGTCTCTCATTCCACATTCCCCATTCCGCAATCCGCAATTCTTGCGTCCCGCTCCGCCTGCATGTCGCGGCCTGTCCTGAGCCCAGTCGAAGGGGAAGGTGGAGGAGATGAAGACGCGGACGGTGCGCCAGGGGGCTGGCATCGCTTACCTCTCTGCCTTTGCGTCCCAGGCCACTCCTATCCCACGGGTGCGATCCGGACGGATTACACGCCGAGCGGACCGTATCTCGAATGTCTCATTCGACGCACGTCTGGAAGCTCGACGAAGACGAGTTGTGGAGAATCGCTGTCCGCGCCGGGGTTCACCACCCAGGTGGCCCCGATCCGGTCGGCGAAGCCGCCGGAAACCGACGGGCTGGCGTGGGCGTGGCCGTGGAGGGTGAGGAGCGGCTGCCGGCGCTCGATCCAGCGGCGGACGGCCTGGCCCCCCAGGTGCTGCCCTTGCCGATTCATATCGCATTTGGTGCCATGGGGCGGGCAGTGCATCACGCCAACGATGGACTGTAAATCTGTCGCCACGAGCCCATCCAGCCGGTCCAGCTCTTCCTCGATGCTCGGATACGCCTCGAAGAAGCCGGACAGGGGCGACGGCGAGGCGTCGTCTGGCGATCCCGCCGTCAAGTCGCGCCGCTCGAAGTCCACGCGCGACAGCGGTGTGGCTGGGACGTACCCAAGCCCGATGAATGTGTACCCGTTAATGGTGATGGCTCTCCGGTGCAGGTTCTCCAGAAGACCCCGCCCCTGCAAATCGTCGAGGACAGGCTCGATGGACCGGAAGTCATCGTTCCCTGGGATCACGAGCACCCGCAGGCTCGGCTGCGCGCCCTTCCAGCTTTCGAGCAGTGAGGCGACCTCGCACTGGAGGAATTCGACCTGCGCCTGCGGAATGCGAACGCCCGCCCCTGGCAACCTCCCGGAACAGAGATCCCCGCCGAAGACGAGGACGTCCGCGTCCCACTCCCGGGCTGCCTCGCCGGTTGCGCGGTACAAGGCGACGTTCCCGTGCAGATCGGCGGTGAACGCCACGCGCACGCTACGCTCCCTGCTTCTCCTCTTGCTCTCGGAGCCGCTCGCTCTCCGATTGCGCGGCACCGCCTATTGGCTCGCTCGGATGGAAGAACCCTCCTGACCATATCCAACCGGCAGGCGGCGGGCCTGGAGGTTCTCGGGTTGCGGATGGAACAGGCACCCCGAGTGAGATCGTGGACAACACGACCGGCGCATGGCCCAGACGCTGGCCGATGGAATTCGCGACGATGGCCTGGAGCAGACCCATCACGACATCGTTCCTCAGACGGAAGAAGTCGCTGAGACGAGTGGTCGGGGGCAGCGCCCGCGCAGCTTCCTGTTACCGGTGGACGAGGAGGACATCCACGGCCTGCGCCAGCGCCGCGCAGCCCGCCTCGGCGGCCCGCCGTCGCCCCCCCCTGACTCACCCTCCTGGCATGGATGCACCTAATGATGACGAAGCAGCACCGCCTTCCCCCTGTCACATGTGCCGGCTGGTCACCGAATGACTTCGCCATGTTCTCACCCCAGTTGCCTGTGCGCGCCGCTCGGCCTCACCGCATCTGCTCCAGGTGCCAGCGGAGGGCCTGGAGGACGCCCTCGCGCGAACTTTCCCAGGCATGCGTGCCGGGATAGGTGTGAGACTCCACGGCGAACCCCCGGTCCTGGAGAAGCTGGACGACCGGCGCCTGGTGGCGCAGCAGGTCGTCATCTTCTCCGCCGCCGATCCACAGCCGCGCCCCGGGCCGGGGCCGCAGTTCGGCGGGGGTGTCGAGGAAGGAGTCCAGGGTCGCCCCGTTGTTGCTGGAGTAGGTCGTCAGCCCGTCGGAGGTGAGGAAGAACGTCAGGGCGTAGAATGCACCCTTGGAGTAGCCCATAATTCCGGCCTGACCGGCAGCGCGAGAGCCGAGGGCAGCGGCGAGTGCCGGGCACAGTTCCTCGACGAAGAAAGCCGTGACCTGACAAAGGAGGTGGCGGGTCAGATCCTCGTAGAAGCAGGGGATGAATACGAGAAGGAGATCCTTCGCCTGATCGCGCACTGCCTCCTCCCGGAGCAGCTCCATGAAACGAACCGGGCAGGTCTCTCGGCGATCGAGGTAGGTCGCCCGGCTGTTGTACCCGCCGATATAGAAAAGCACCCGGATTCGCGGCTGGGCCTCCAGCGCGTCAGAGGCGATCAGGTCAATGTAGATCTCGCGGCCCAGGGCGCGGGATTCGAATAGGATGCGGCGAACCGAAATCCCGTCCTGCCGCCAGCCCCAGCCGGGATGGTACATGGCCGTGGCCTCGGCCTTCGCGACCAGGCGGTCGCGGAACTCCTGGAGGACCTGTTGGCAATGCGCGCGGAGCTGTTCGTCCCCCGACGTTACCGTGGGCCGGGCAGCCTCCATCTCTTCCAGCTTCTTCAGCACCCGGAGGAGGCTCCCGAGGTGCGGCCGGTCTTCAGGTGACAGCCCGAGCGTGTACGCCGCCACCCGCGTGAACCGCTGGCGCATCTCCGGAAGCCGAGCCGGATCGCCAGGGTCAATCTCCCGTACGATGCCCTCCAGGAGCGCTTCCCTCTCGGCGCGGTCCCTCAGCGTGCCCGCCTGCCGCAGGAACTCAACGAACCACTCCACGTACTGGGGCGCAGACTGGAGGATGTTGACCCGGTAGCCCCAGTGGCCGGCTGCGGGAGCTGCCGCGAGGCCCCGGTGTAGCTCGATGATCCGTTCGTCATTCATCGCGGTCTTCGCAAACGGGCCTGTGCCCCTGTGGTGAGCGGTACAGCCCCCGTCCTCCGATGGGCTGTCCATAGCCGCAGGAACGGGCGCCCCTCGTCGGTAAACGGGCCGGGCGATCCAGCCCCTATTACTACCCGATCCGCTTACGGATCTTGTCGCGGATGGCCTCAATCTGCTTCGATAAGGGCCCGTAGCCGGACTTGCCGGCCAAACGATGGGCTTCCTCTGCCAGAGGAAGACCTTCCTTCGGCCGATCCATCGAAAGACCAAGAGTGTCAGCCTGGTTGGCCAAAGAAATGGCCAAGCCGTGAGGGTCCCCCAGCTCCCGGCAGAGGCGCTCTTTTTCCTTGTGGAGCGCCATGGCCCCGTCGAGGTCACCGCGATCCCGGAGGATGGGGGCCTGGTTGCCGAGGGAGCGGGAGAGCCCCGCCTTGTCCCCCAGCTCCCGGCAGAGGCGCTCCACGTCTTTGTGGAGCGCCATGGCCCCGTCGAGGTCGCCGCGCACGTAGAGGCTGTGGGCCTGGTTGCCGAGGGCTCTAGCCAGGCTGGCGCGGTCGCCCGTCCGGCGATAATGTGTGACCAGGTACCCCCGCAGCGCGAGCGCCTCGGCCGGATACCCGGTCTCCTGAAGGAGCGTCGCGAGGTCCCAGACGTAGGCATGGTGCGCGGCCGGGTCCGCCAGCACTGGGCGGTAGGCATCCGCCATCCGGAGCGGCGTGTGCGCTTCCAGTCGGGCCCAGTACGCCTTCGCGTCGAAGGGGGCGGCCTGCCACGCCGCGGCGAAGAACGGGAGGTCGGTCAGACGCGCGGCGAGGCGGTCCCACGCCGCAGCCTGATCCAGGTGCCACGGCTCCTCGTCCACCCGGCGCGCCATCAGCTCGCGTCCGGCGAAGTAGTCGGCCAGCCGGCGGTGCGCCGCCCGTTCCGCTTCGGACGTGGGCAGGTACCGGTCCTGGACGGCCTGCCTCAGGTAGGCGTGGGCGAAGCCCAGGAGGCCCGACCGGCTGACGAGGGCCTGCTCGGCGGCCAGGGCGAGGGGGGCCCAGTGCGCCCGCGGGAGCGGCGCTCCGTTCGATCCCAAGAGGTCCAGGAGCTCGGCCTCGGCGAGGCCCCGGCGGGCGGCCCAGAGGCAGGTGAAGGTGTCCCGGACGAGGCCAGGATGGTCCCGCTCGTAGTCCGTCTCGTAGCGCGCGAGGATCTTCGCATAGAGGGCCGGGATCGTCTGCGCCTCCAGGTAATGGGCGAGGGTTCCTTCCAGCCGTTCGTGTGCTCCGAAGACCCGCAATTCCTCCAGGAGGGCCTGGAGAAAGAGCGGGTTGGCCGTTTGCGGCGCCGCGGCGAGCTGGGTTGCGAGGCGCGGGGCAAGCGTCTTGGTGTACTGAGCGAGGTAGTT
>Ga0315284_10013258_pt1 | contig 11733 bp, 8 predicted proteins | sample YL17G09_16_MG_FD_203696 | JGI IMG/M metagenome (GOLD analysis project Ga0315284, IMG submission 203696) | Sediment microbial communities from Yellowstone Lake, YNP, Wyoming, USA - YL17G09_16 | ecosystem: Environmental > Aquatic > Freshwater > Lake > Sediment | place: USA: Wyoming | collected... | reverse complement strand
GAGTCTGTCTCGGTTTAAGCCATGGGAAGAGAAGACAGGATTTTCTAATCAGTTTTTTTCGAGGTGAAAATTGGCATTGGTGAGCTTACAGGATGTGCGTCTTGCCTTCGGCGGGCCTGAGCTGCTTGATGGGGTAACGCTGCATATCGAGCGGGGTGAGCGGGTATGCCTGGTCGGCAGAAACGGCGCAGGCAAATCGACCCTCATGAGAATAATTGCGGGGGAGATATCTCCTGATTCCGGTACGGTCATACGCGAACAGGGAGTGAGAATCTCGTCTCTGGAGCAGGAAGTCCCGCAGGATCTGTCCGGCACGGTCTTCGAGGTGGTCTCAGCGGGCCTCGGCGGCATAGCCGATCTGCTCACGGTATATCATGAGCTGAGCAACCGGCTGAGCCATGCGGATAAAACTGCACAACTCGTCGCGGAGCTGGAACGAATACAGCACCGTATAGAGTCCGCGGGAGGATGGCAGATTCAGCAGCGGGTCGAAACTGTTCTTTCCCGCCTTCATCTCGATCCGGACGCTGTTGCGGGCGAACTTTCGGGCGGATACAAGAGAAGGGTCCTTCTGGCCCGGGCACTCGTGAACGAGCCGGACCTTTTGCTTTTGGACGAACCTACGAACCATCTCGATATCGATTCGATCGCATGGCTGGAAGAATTTCTTCATGAGTTTCGCGGCGCCCTGCTGTTTATAACGCACGACAGAAAATTCATCAGTAATCTGGCGACACGGATAGTCGAGCTCGACCGGGGTCGTGTAACGGATTGGCCGGGCGATTACAATGCCTATGTTTCGAGGAGACAGGCCGAACTCGATTCCGAGGCTGTTCACGACGCCCTTTTTGATAAGAAACTCGCACAGGAAGAGGCGTGGATACGGCAGGGTATAAAAGCCCGCCGGACCCGCAATGAAGGCAGGGTGAGGGCCCTCAGGGAGTTGAGGAACGAACGCCTCAGAAGGCGCGAAACGGACGGCCCGGCTGCAATGAGGCTTAACGAGGCCGCACGCTCAGGCAGGCTTGTCATCGAGGCAAAAGGGGTCGGTCATAGCTATGAGGGCGCTCCTCTTATAAAAGATTTCTCGACAGTCATAATGCGGGGGGACAAAATCGGCATCATAGGCCCGAACGGCTCGGGCAAAACAACCCTTCTCCAAATACTCCTCGGCGCGATCAACCCCGACAGGGGCTCTGTGCGCCTGGGTACACGTCTTGAGGTCGCATATTTCGATCAGCATCGGGCGCAGTTGGACGATCAAAAATCGGTCAGGGACAATGTTGGCGACGGCGGTGAGACCGTAACCATAAATGGAACAACAAGACACATCATCGGCTATCTTCAGGATTTTCTCTTTCCCCCGGAGAGGGCGCGATCTCCGGTAAAGGTCCTCTCGGGCGGAGAACGGAACAGGGCGTTGCTTGCAAAGCTTTTTACGAAACCCTCGAACGTTCTGGTTCTGGATGAGCCGACAAACGATCTTGATGCCGATACCCTGGATCTGCTTGAGGAGATGCTGATGGAGTATGAAGGGACTGTCCTCCTTGTAAGCCATGACCGGGAGTTCCTCAATAATATTGTGACGAGCACGATAGTTTTTGAAGGCGAGGGAAGAATCGAGGAATATGTTGGAGGCTATGATGATTGGCTGCGACAGCGCAGGCCTGCCCTCCTTGAGCCTAAGAAGATGCAGAAACCGCGGCCGCAGCGCGAGCGCCCCCGTACGTTGACTTTCAAGGAGAACAGAGAACTCGAAGCCCTGCCGGCTCTGATCGAATCGCTCGAATCGGAGCGCGACAGCCTTCATAAGACCCTCGGCGATCCGGATTTTTATAAGAGGGAGGGGCAGCGGATGCCGGAGCTGAAGACGAGAATCGGGGAAATCGAAGGGGAGCTCGCCGATGCGTATGAACGATGGGAAGTCCTCGATGCAATCAACAGGGCGCAGCTTTAAAAGAAACTTTCCCGTGCTTTTTGCCGGCTTTTGAGGGTGTTTTTTTAACAGCCGTTGTTTTTGCTTTTTTCGACGGAGTCCTTTCGTCGATTTTCTTTTTTGCCTTCCCGGCATCACTCTTTTTCGTGCCCATTTTCAAGGATGATTTGCGTTTTGGAGAAGTTGCAGCAGCCTTACGTTTCTTCCCTGCAGGTGGTGGTTTAACAGGAATAAGTCCGACAGAGAAATGCGGTTCATCAATGTCAATACCGAAGACTGCCGACAAATCGGTATCCTCCATAATCCGGGCAGTTTTTCGGGAAGCTTTTTCAAGCAGTTTTTCGGTCCTGCCGGCTACGGTTTGTTTTATCAACCTGGTTATGTCGGCGTCCCTCAGCCTGAAGAATAGTTTCGGATCTTCATCCAGCCTTGCGCCGACGCCGTAAAGTACGGCTGCCACGTGCTTGCACATACTTGCCCAGTCAGGACAGGAGCAACTGAATTTGATCTCGCGGGGCGCCGGAAACATGCCTGTATCTCTCGAAGTGAAAATCTCACCTAAGGTCTTTGGAAAAGCCCCGGCTAACAACTCCTGAAACGATTCAAGTGTGTCTTCGCATGAGGTTTTGATCTTCAGCCAGATATCTTTTTTGAGTGTCTGAATTTTTATGGACACGGAATAGGGTTTCGGTCTTGACCCCTGCACCAATGCATTTACTTCACCCGATTCGATCTGCAGATCCAGCACTGCGCCATGCCGGATATAATTTCTTCCTCTTCCAATGCGGTTGCTGTAATCGGCATATTGTTCAAGGTTTCGGTTCCATGCCTTGCCCCACCAGGTGCAGGCTATGGCGCTGCCTTTGATTACCACGGGCTTCATATGCGGGTTCTTCTTGCTCAGCTCTTTAAGTTTCCTGGCGGCCCTTGCCTTTTTTTCGGCCACCGTCACGTATTCCGGATATCCCCAGTATCTCATAAGGCTCCTTTACTTTTTATTGGCTTATCATATCGTGAGACTGAAAAGCTCCATTAATTCCCTGTTGTCCAATTCGGTCATTAGTGACTCGCCGCTGCTTTGAATGATATCCTGTGATAGTTTTGATTTTTCTTCGAGCATCATGTCTATCTTTTCTTCAATAGTGCCTTTTGTTATGAATTTATGTACCACTACATTTTTTTTCTGGCCGATCCTGAAAGCCCTGTCCGTGGCCTGATTCTCTACTGCCGGGTTCCACCACCTGTCAAAATGGATGACGTGGTTTGCTTCGGTCAGATTCAGGCCGACTCCCCCGGCTTTTAAAGAAAGCACGATGAACGGAATGTATTGACTTCCCTGGAACTGTTCGATAATTTCCCTCCTTTTCCCCACAGGAGTGCCTCCATGCAGCAGGAGACCTTTTGTACCGAATATGCCGTTCAGGAAAGCTTTCAATGGTTCGGTTATCTCCCTGAATTGTGTGAAGACCAGCGCTTTCTCCCTTTTCTCATGTATTGTTTCACAAATCTCCCTGAGCCTTCCAAATTTTCCGCTCTCCTCCTCCTCAAATCCGCCTGTGCCGAGGTACTGGTCCGGGTGGTTGCAGAGCTGCTTGAATTTCATCAGGGACGAGAGAATGATCCCTTTCCGCTGTATTCCTTCTGTATTCGCGATCGTCTCTTTTAAATTCTGCACCATTTCTCTGTACAGGACTATCTGCTTCTTGCTTAATGATGCAAATGTCTTCATCTCGACCTTCTCAGGCAGATCTGATATGACTGATTTGTCTGTTTTAAGGCGCCTCAATATATAAGGGCTTATCACTTTTCTCAGCCGCGCATAGCCGTCGGGACTGTGAGGAAGCTTTTTTGTAAATTGCGTGAATTCCTGTGAATTGCCCAGCAGCCCCGGATTAATAAAGTCGAACAGAGACCAGAGATCGGACAACCTGTTTTCGATGGGCGTCCCTGTCATGGCTATCCTGTTCCTCGCCTCGAATTTTTTTACAGATCTTGTTTGCTTTGTGCCGGGGTTCTTTATAGCCTGGGCTTCATCAAGTATGACATAGTTCCATTTGTAATCCTGAAGCCATTCATATTTCTGGGCGAGGGAATAGGTTGTTATAACGAGGTCGAGTTTATCAAGCGATTCTTTGTTCTGCGGTTTCACCTTTTTTTCGGTATTCCCCTCCGGATGCGCTATAAAAAATTTGATATCAGGTGTGAATCTTTTTATCTCCTGTACCCAGTTGTAGATGAGTGATGCGGGTATCACCAGAAGGCTCGCCCATTTCCGGGTCCTTGTTTTCAGGATATTCAGCAGGGCGAGAATCTGGACGGTTTTGCCGAGCCCCATATCGTCGGCTAAGCAGATGCCGAATTGCAGTGAATCCAGGAAACAGAGCCAGTTTACCCCTTTCTGCTGATAGGGCCTGAGTTCCGCTTTGAACGTTCCTCCCGGTTCCGCCGAAACGATCATCCCGGGATTCCGGAGCTTGAGGATGACCGATTCGAGCCATCTGCCGTTGGATATTTCTACCCCTCCGACATCCCTTTGAAGATTCAGCGCAGATTCAGGATTCAACTGCATCCGCATGGCGTCTCTTAGACTGAAATCTCCTTCTTCTATCATCTTTCGTGCTTTTTCATATGCTGCCAGTGTCTGCTTTAGTTTTTCGGGATCAACAGCCACCCATCTGTTCTTGATAAAGGCAAGTCCCTCCGAAGACTGGAGGAGTCGTCGGGCCTCTTCTTCAGAGATGAAGGTATCACCAAGAAGCAGTCCGGCGTCAAAGCTCAGAAGCGCATCCATGCCGAGATGTGAGGGCTGTGTATCACCGATACGGATATGAAGTTTCAGACCGGGGGCCGCGCCCTTCCACCAGTCCGGTATTCTGCAGAGGATGCCCGACTTTTCATAGAGGGGGATTTCCTTCAGAAAGGTAAATGCCTCATTTGACGACCATGAAAGGGGGTGAAACAGCTCCCCGGATTCAAGAAGACCGTGAATCAGCGGGCTTTCCTTTGCGGCAATATTTACTGTCGAAAGGAGATCGAGCAACTTTTCACTGTCACTCCCGAATTCCTGTAACGCATATTTAAGCGGAATGTGTTTTGAAGCCCCCTGTTTGCTCAGGCCGGTTGAATAGGTTGCAAGGAATGCGAAGGGATAGTCCTCCTTTTTACTCTCGACAAGGTGAAAAAATATACGTCCCACCAGGTGCACATCGGAACTGTACGACTTCATAAAATCTTCTACAGTGCCTTGATAAGCCTTGATCTCACGCTGGAATGCAGTATTGATCCTCTGCCACAGACCCTCCAGCAGGTCGCTGCTAAGATATTCCGAACCTGTCATTAAAGGGGCTATTTCCAGAAATTTACCAAGTTCGTGCCCTTCAATCTTGATCTCTACTCTGTGCCGCCGGACTTCCAGGTCAGGAGTAAATCTCAGCTTATTCACAAATAGGCCCGCGAAGTCCTTTAAGTAATCAAGAGACGGAGAAAGGGGTATAGTTCTATCGCAGAAACCTAAAAACAGAAAAGCTGATTCAGGATCCGGGACAAACCGCTTGAATATTTCCTGTTGCAACAGGTGTTGGCTTCTGTTCATTCTTTCACCAGCGTCTGTCCATTCCATTTGAATGGAGCCGTTCGGCATAACGACTGCATTTAATTCCTGGTACATATATTCACCCCTGAAAAGGATTTTCTATTATACCTGCCCGGAAGAAGACGTAGTTACAACGCTCACGCTGCTTCGATGAGCATTCAGGGCATTGAGTAAACGTCTAATTTCTTATTTACAGAATAGCAGTAAATATGCAATAATAGAAAAAAGAAGAAAAGGAGGGAATGTGATATGGCGACATTGATTCTGGGCGAACGGGGACAGGTAACCATACCCAAAAAATATCGGGAAAAACTGGGCATTAAACCAAAATCCCCGGTGCTGCTGGAACTAAAGGACGACGGCATCCTGATAAGGCCGGTGGTAACCGTTCCTGTGAGGGAATTCTCTGATGAGTATATCAAGAGAATTTTAGACAAGGACGTGATTAAACAGGGTGAGAGAAAGGAAATCCTCTCAAAGTGGAAAAAGAGCTGACCGTTTTTCTGGATAGTAATATCCTTTTTTCGATTGCGTATTCGGGGAAGGACAGATCACGTTCCTATCTGCTTTACGAACTCCTGGAAGCAGGCCGGATAAAGATATATATCTCAAACCTTGTCCTAAAAGAAGCCACCCATAACATCAAAATAAAAAAACCTGAAGTGACACCTTTTTTGAAGACACTTATCAGGCACACAACAGTTCTCGAAGATATTCTTGTTAACATGAATATTCCAGTGCAAGCGCTGCCTGTTAACGATAAAATAATTCTTTCGACCGCAATACACAATGGAATCGAATATTTTCTTACCGGGAATGAGCACGACTTCAGGGATCTTTATAATAAGCGATTCTATCAGACCACAGTTTTGAAACCTGCAGAGTTTTTATACCATCGCTATCAGGAATGAGTTCCAATTGAATATTTCCCTTTTAACTATTATTATAAAATTTCGAATATCCGGTTATATAACCCTTATGTGTTCCCAGAAAGGAAAGCGATGACTGCAAGAATTATCCGGGCGTGCAGCAGCGCATCAACCGGAAACAGGGGAAGCAGCTTCCCGCTCGGTGCGATGGTATGCCCGGGGGGCGTAAATTTCAGTGTCTTTTCAAAAAGCGCCACTGCAGTGGAGTTGCTCCTGTTCGATCGTGCGGACGCTTCCTCACCAATCCGAACAGTATGTCTCGATCCCCATGAAAACAAAACCTACCATTATTGGCATGTTTTTGTCCCCGGTGTCAAGGCAGGGCAGATCTATGGGTATCGCGTTCAAGGACCGTTTAAGCCTGAGCGCGGAATGCGTTTTGACCCTCAAAAAGTGCTCCTTGATCCCTATGGCAGGGCTGTGGTGATTCCTGAAACGTATAACCGTTTTCTGATGAGCGACCCGGGGGACAACGCCGCTTCATCGATGAAAAGCGTGGTTGCTGATACAAGCGCATACGACTGGGAGGGAGATGCGCCGCTCAAAAGGCCCTTTACACAGACGATTATTTATGAAATGCATGTGCGTGGATTTACCGTAACTCCGGGCTCCGGAGTCTCTCCTGAAAAACGAGGCACCTATGCCGGATTAATCGAAAAGATCCCGTATCTCAGGGACCTTGGCATCACGGCAGTTGAACTCCTCCCCGTCTATCAGTATGACGCGCAGGACGCGCCGGCCGGGGTTAAGAATTATTGGGGGTATGCGCCTGTCTCGTTCTTTGCGCCCCATGCTGCTTACAGTTCACGGAAAGACCTCCTCGGTCCTCTCGATGAATTCCGGGATATGGTGAAGGCGCTGCACCGGGCAGGGATAGAGGTGATACTCGATGTCGTCTACAACCACACTGCCGAAGGCAATCATCTGGGACCGACCTTATGCTTCCGAGGCTTCCAGAACGATGCGTATTACTTGCTGGAAGAAGACAAGAGCCACTACTCCAATTACACCGGCTGCGGCAATACCCTCAATGCAGGCAACCCCTTTGTGCGCCGTATGATCATCGACAGCCTCCACTACTGGGCTGAGGAGATGCACGTGGACGGTTTTCGTTTCGACCTTGCCTCGATCCTGTCCCGTGATGAATACGGCCGCCCGCTTGAGAACCCTCCGGTCCTGTGGGATATCGAAACCGACCCTGCCCTTGCCGGCATCAAGCTGATTGCAGAGGCATGGGATGCAGCTGGTCTCTACCAGGTCGGCAGCTTCATCGGAGACAGCTGGAAGGAATGGAACGGAAAGTTCCGTGATGATGTGCGGAGCTTCCTGAGGGGTGACCGCGGCACGGTATCCCGCTTTACATCACGGCTACTCGGAAGTCCTGACCTTTACGGCCACCAGGAGCGGGAGGCCGAACAGAGCATCAATTTCATCACCTGCCACGACGGGTTTACGCTCAACGACCTCGTCTCTTACAATAACAAGCATAACGAAGCGAACGGAGAAAATAACAAGGACGGCACTGATTACAACCTGAGCTGGAACAGCGGGGTCGAAGGCCCGACTGAAGATCCGGAAATCGAGCGGCTCCGCATCCGGCAGGTGAAAAACTTCCATACGATCACACTCCTTGCCGCCGGCGCCCCCATGCTCCTCATGGGCGATGAGGTAAGGCGGACCCAGGGAGGGAATAACAATGCATACTCCCAGGACAACGAGATAAGCTGGTTCGACTGGAATCTTCTCACAAAACACGCTGATATCTACCGGTTTGTCAAACTCCTGATAAAGGCCCGGCTCAGGCGTGATATCTCGGCTGAGGCTTCGGGACTGACCCTTCATCAACTGCTCAAGCAGGCGCGAATACAGTGGCACGGGGTAAAGCTCAATGAACCTGACTGGAGCGATGAATCCCACAGCATTGCCCTGACCGCCTGGAGCCTGAGAGGCAAGTTTGTCATCCACGTAATGATGAATGCCTATCGGGAGCCTCTGGAATTTGAGCTCCCGCCGGCGCCTCAACAGTTTGGCCAAAGGTGGTACCTGTGGATCGATACCTCCCGTGAATCTCCCGGGGACATCTGCGCTCTGGATAAGGCGCCTCTGATCAGGGAGTCCTTCTATCTTGTGCAGCCGCACTCTATTGTGACCGTCCGTGCCGTTATGCCGATGAAAAAGTCTGCATGTTAATGGGAGAAGTCGGGCAATAAGTATTCTCGCTCATTCTCGGCCCCGATGAAGTCCCGAACGCTTTCGGGACAAAAAAATCCGCTCCAATACTCATTGCCCGACCTGTATGCTGTATTTTGTGAATAATCTCAACTATGAGTTTCTCAATTTTTTATACGCATTGATCAGTCCGTTTGTCGATGCGTCATGCGAAGACACCTTGCTATCCTCGCACAACTCAGGGAGAATTTGTTTTGCAAGCTGCTTGCCAAGTTCAACGCCCCACTGGTCGAAACTGAAAATATTCCAGATAACGCCCTGGACGAAAATCTTATGCTCATACATGGCGATCAGGCTTCCTAATGTTCTTGGCGTCAGCTTTCTGATAAGTATGGAATTTGTCGGTCTGTTTCCCTGAAATGTTTTAAACGGCGCGAGCATGCTGGATTCGTCATCGCTTACCCCTGCTGCTTTCAGTTCCTCTTTCACTTCATCAAGTGTTTTCCCTTTCATCAGCGCTTCGGTCTGTGCAAAGAAGTTGGAGATCAATATCGTGTGGTGATCGCCGATGGGATTATGGCTGAAAGCCGGTGCGATAAAATCGCACGGTATGAGTTTCGTCCCCTGATGGATAAGCTGGTAGAACGCATGCTGGCCGTTCGTCCCCGGCTCGCCCCAGACAACCGGACCGGTCTGATAGCGGACTGCCTGTCCTGCCCTGTCGACGGATTTTCCGTTGCTTTCCATATTCCCCTGCTGGAAATAGGCGGGGAACCGGTGCATGTACTGATCGTACGGGAGAATCGCTTCTGTTTCAGCGCCGAAGAAATTCGCATACCAGATGCCGATTAAGGCGAGGATAACCGGGATATTCCGTTCGAATGGAGCAGTTCTGAAATGGTTGTCCATCTCATGGGCGCCATCGAGGAGTTCCACGAAATGATCGAAGCCAATAGTGCAGGCAATCGACAGGCCGATCGCTGACCAGAGTGAATACCTGCCGCCCACCCAGTCCCGGAATCTGAACATATTCGCGGGATCGATGCCGAATTTTTTCACCTCTTCCGTATTGGTGGAAATTGCAATGAAATGATGTTTGATGAACGATGCGTCATTTGCTTTATCAAGAAACCATTTTCTAGCCGTATGTGCGTTAGTCATTGTTTCCTGCGTGGTAAAAGTCTTTGAAGCGATCATGAAGAGGGTGGTCTCAGGCGACAGTCTCTTTAATGTTTCTGCAATATGGGTGCCGTCGACATTCGAAACAAAGGAGGTACGGATATGCGGTGTTTTGTATGGATGGAGCGCTTCCGTCACCATGAGAGGTCCGAGGTCCGATCCGCCGATGCCGATGTTCACGACATCAGTGATGCGCTTCCCCGTATACCCCATCCACACGCCGTTGATAAGGTCCTCAGAGAAGTTTTTCATCTGTTCCAGCACTGCATTTACTTCAGGCATTACATCCACCCCGTCAACAGAGACAGGCGTGTTGGCCCGGTTTCTGAGGGCAACGTGAAGGACAGCGCGGCCTTCGGTCGTATTGATCTTTCCGCCGGAGAACATCTTTTCGATAGCGTCCTGCACACGGCACTCAATTGCGAGTTCCTGAAGCAGTTTCAGCGTTTTGCCGGATATGATGTTTTTTGAATAATCTACTGTCATGTCGTTTAATGTCAAAGAAAATTGCGAAAATCTCCGTTGATTTTTTTGAAACATATCCCTCATGTGCCTGCGTTTCATTGTCTTAAAATGATTCCGTAATTTTTTCCATGCGGGCGTATCAGTCGGATTGATCCTGTCAAGCATTTCGCAGCCCTCCTTTGAAAATTCGTTCAATATGTGTAGAATCTAATTGTATCATCACTGCATGACCAGAGCAATTGACGTGCATTCAATCAGGTGATGCAGCCGTACAAATGGTGAGTGGAAAGAGGAAGCCATGGATGAACAAAAAGAAAAATACATTGAGCATCTCATAAGCGCTATTGTTCTCCTCGTCCTCATTGTGGGCTGCTTCTTTGTCCTGCGCCCTTTTATATCAGCTCTTTTATGGGCAGTGATCCTCACGTTCTCCACATGGCCTGTTTACCAATGGTGGGTGAAGCTCTTCAAGGGGAGAAAGACGCTTGCTGCAACCTTCATGACATTGCTGCTCACCGCCACTTTTGTCGTTCCTCTCCTTTTTATCGGTCTGAGGTTTGCAGGCGAGGCCACAGATCTCGTTGCACGGATACGGGCGACCTTCGAACAGGGGTTGCCTCCTCTGCCCCCATGGGTGGAGAAACTGCCGATCGTAGGTAGCTCCCTTTATGAAAGCTGGCATGAATGGACTATTGATCAGACGCAGTTTGAGGCTGCGCTGGAACCCTACCTGAAACAGATCAGACAATTCATACTCAAGAGCACTCCCGGGATGGCGCTGGCACTGTTTCAGATGCTCCTGAGCATTGTTGTCTGTTTTTTCTTTTACCGTGATGGGGAAAAAACAGCGCAGAGCCTCGCGAATTTTTTGCGTAGGGTTGCGGGCGAACGTTCAGAGAGGCTCCTTAAGGTAGCTGCGGATACCACAAAGAGTGTCGTATACGGCATCCTGGGCACGGCTGCCGTGCAAGGTGCGCTCGCCACGATCGGTTTTTTTGTCGCCGGTGTCCCCGGAGCGTTTCTTCTCGGCTTTATAACCTTCTTTTTTGCATTTATTCCCAATGGGCCTCCGCTTATCTGGATTCCGTCAGCCATCTGGCTTTTTTATGAAAAATCCACTGCCTGGGGGATTTTTATGGCAGTATGGGGGATGTTCATCGTGAGCGGAGTTGATAATTTAGTTAAACCGTATCTCATCAGCCGGGGGGGGAACCTTCCGTTTGTCCTTATTCTTCTCGGTGTGCTCGGTGGTGTAATCGCGTTCGGTTTTGTCGGGGTCTTTCTGGGGCCAACGCTCCTCGCGCTCGGGTACTCGCTTATCTCGGAATGGACTTCGAGAAAACAGAGTTCGGAGACGGAATTATAGCATGGGTATTTAAAAAACAATCGTTTTCGTTTAATATAAAAGCTGTCTGTTTTCTATCACCCTATTCGGTGGGCGATTAGCTCAGTGGTAGAGCGCT
>Ga0315284_10013257_pt1 | contig 11733 bp, 7 predicted proteins | sample YL17G09_16_MG_FD_203696 | JGI IMG/M metagenome (GOLD analysis project Ga0315284, IMG submission 203696) | Sediment microbial communities from Yellowstone Lake, YNP, Wyoming, USA - YL17G09_16 | ecosystem: Environmental > Aquatic > Freshwater > Lake > Sediment | place: USA: Wyoming | collected... | reverse complement strand
TGGTCGGGATGTCCAACTCACCGAGCGAGGTGGGGTGCTTCCGGCCCTCGCCGCCGGTCGTTTCCCGGGGATTCTGGTCGAGGATCTCCTCGCGTGCCCAGTTCGTCGAGAAGGTCAGCCCCATCGAATCGCCGAAGTCCTCGATGAAGTCGGTCCATTCGACGGTGGTCTTTGGCTGGGCCTCCGCCGGCAGGGAGGCGGCGTACTCCCGCGCCATCTGCTCCAAGGTCACGGACTCGCGTGCCGACACCTTCCCGCGCTTGCGCGCGGCAGCAAGCTCCGAACGGGACCGGGCAGCCAGGCCGCCCTGCAACTGCTTCGTCAACTTCTGCCACGCCGTGGAAGCGTTCGCGCGCCCCACCGGGACGTACTTGAGCCGCTGCTCGAGGACGTCGATCCCGAACCAGCGGATCGACTCCCGCATGGCCTGGCGCGCGGCGGGCGTGAGTGAGTCGCCGTGGATCGACCCGTCCCGTTCCAGCCAGAAGTAGGCGTGCGTCCCGGCCTTGGCCGTCGCGTTGCCCTCGGGGCTCAGGAGCAGGGTGTCGTGGAAGTCGGCGTCCTGGGCCTGCTCGTAGGTGAACTGCTCGACGATCTCCCCGGTCGCAAGATCGACCAGGCCGGACCAGATTGGCCGCCCGTTCAAGGAGGGGTCCGTCTGGACGTCTCGGAGCTGCCCCCCCTCGCCCAGCACCCGCCGCGCCTCGACGGCCCGCTCGAAGGCGGCCCTCGCCTCCTGATACCCAGGATCGGAGAAAACGTCCTCGCCCAGGTCTGCGACGAGTTGCGTCATGGTGTTCGACGCCTGCTCGTGGACCTTCCCCCAGAAGGTGTTCGCCACCTCCAAGGGATCCTGGGAGAGCTGCATCGGGCCGGCAAGCTCCTCGATGCCATCCTCGGTGGGCCACTCGGCGAAGGATGCCTCCTCGGGCCTCAGGCTGGCCTCTGCAGCGAGGTAGGAGTCGAGCTGGGTCTGGATGCCCGCCGTCTGCCTTCCGGCGTCCCCTGCCGCCATGAGGGCTTCCGTAGCCTGGTCAATGAGGCGGGCCCGCTCCGGCTGCTCCTTGCGGAGGAAGGCTTGCTGCTCGACGGTCAGTTCCTTCTTCTTCGACCGCTCCTTGGCGACGTACATGGCCTTGTCGGCCAGGTCGGGCGTCCCGCCCACGCCCAGGGACAGGCTCATCTTCATGTTCCCGGCGAGGGCCGGCAGAGCGCGGGCCTTGTCCTGCACCGCCATCTGGAACATCCGGGCCTGCTCCCGGTTCATGAAGTGGAACACGAACTCGTCGCCGCCGATGCGGAACCCGCGCCCCGCCTGGGCGACCGACTCCGACGAGAGCATCTCCCCCACCGATTGGATGGTGAAGTTGCCGACGCCGTGCCCCAGCGTGTCGTTGATCGCCTTGAGGTGGTTCAGGTCGATGAAAACGAACACGCCCTTGCGCTCGCGCTTGTTGTATTGCTCCCAGGCTTTCCCGTTGGCGAGGGGGGTGTGCTGGTCGGCGTAGATCCCCTTGCCCAGGGTCTCGTTCATCTGCTTGGAGCCAGACGTCGCCGCTCGGATCGCGTCCCCGTCCTCGGACAGGATGCTCCGGTCGGCCTCCTGCCTGACCCGGACCACGTACTGGTCGATGTATACCTTCTTCTGGGCGGCGGTCATGTTCATGCGCGCCGCGGTGGTGCGGAACTTCGCGCGCCAGACCCGCACGGCTTCCGTCGCCTCGTCGGCGGTCATCTTCCCGATCTTCTTGAGATCCTTGCCCAGCCTGACCAGGGCGGCCTCCTCCGGCTGGATCTCGTCGGGCTTCTCCTCGAGCCCCTTCAAGGCTTCCTGCACCCGCACCTTTTCCTCGGCCTGGGCGACCTGGGCCTGCCAGGCGGTCACGCCGCGCCGGCTGGCGGTGGTGTGCGGCCCCATGTGGTCCGACAGGGGCGTCCCGGCGATGGTCTCGGCGAAGGTCGCCAGCGGGATCTCGAGCTTCGTGCCGGTGGCGACCGCTTCGCGGAGCCGCTCTCCGCCGTCAGGTCCAAGCAACCTGGTCGCGGCGTCGGCAGCTTCGGGAGACACGACCCCGGCGGCGATGGTCTTTGGATCTTGAAAGAGGACGAGGAACCCTTCCTTGGGCTCCACCCAGATGGACTCGATTCGGATGCCGTAGGCGTTGGTGTGCTCGGCGACGATCTGGCCCCAGAACCCAGGGTTGGCCCGCGCGGTCGCGGAGTCGGCACCGGCCCTGATCGCGTCGGCGAGCTTGACGTCCCGTTCGCTCGTCTGCTTCGCCACCGCCAGGGAGCGGAAGTGAATGGGGCTCGCCCCCACGGCGTGCGCGCCCATGCCCATCGCCACGCTCCGGTACGACTCGGCGGAGGCTATGAGGGAAGCCTTGAAGTCGGCGTTCTGCAGCTTCCCGCCAGCTGTGACGACCCGCCCCAGGTACTCGACGACGTCCTGAACGGTGTTCTGGTAGATCTCCTCCATGCCCTCGGCGTGGATGCCCTTCGCCGACGCCGCGGCCACGCGGCCGAGCAACTGGCGGTAGGTCGAGTCCTTGGCGCGGACGAGCAGGGTTTTCTGCAACTCCTTGAGGCTCCCGTTACGCACCGCGTCACCGAGCGGCCCGAGCATCCCCAACACCGGGCCGAACTCCGTCGCCACCTCGATGGTCGCCGCGATGGTGCCATACGTGACCGCCATCGCAGCGGCCATGCGCGGGTCGATCTTCTGCCCGTCGTCGGTGGTGGTGTCGAGGTACTGGATCATCGCCGAGCCGGTCTCGAGCCGGAGCGAAGCGGCCCAGCCTCCGGCGAAGCCCAGGATCTTGGGGGCGTTGGCAACGCCGCTCGCAAGGAGCCCCGTACCCGTGCCCAGGCCGGGGACCATGCGGTTCAGCCCGACCTGAGCGACCTTGCCCGCCGCCAGGCCGATGCCACCGCCCAGGAAGGTCTGGTACTGCGAGGCGGCGAGCTGCACGACGTCGCCCACCCAGGTGGCAAGTGTGCCGTCGCCGAAGTCCGTGACGACCCGGCCCTCCTGCTGCAGGGCGATCTTCTTGAGCGTGAGCGGCCAGAGGTCCTCGCCCTGGAAGGCCGAAATGACCATGTCGTTGCCGACGTCGGAGAGCTCCTGGCCCTTCCTGGCCTCGCGCCACTTCGACGCGAACAGGCCGGGAGTATTCCATCCCTGCTGCTGGGCCTCCCAGGAGGTCTCGTCCCCGACGTTGACCATGTGGGGCGTGGCCCCTGGGGTCTCCTTGTCGGACACGCCACCGAATAGCTGGGTGAAGGCGTCGGCTCCCTTGAGGGGCGACTCGCGGAACGCCTCCTTGCCGGCCTTCTCCCGGTTCTTGGCGTCCTGGGCGGCGACAAGCTCCGGGTCGATCAGGCCGGTCTTGGTGACGTCCTTGTAGGCCAGCCTACTGTCCGCGGCTGCGTCGGCGAGCTTCTTCGTGTCGATCCACTTCTGCTTCGACCCCTTGGGGATTGCGCCGGAGGCTTCGGCGTCCGTCAACTCCTTGAGCTTGGCGATGTACGCGGGGGTGGTGTCCTCCCAATACTCGTCGAACAGCCGAAAGAGCCCTTTCTTGGCCCACTTGTCGGACATCCCGGCATAGACCTCGACGATGTCTGCGAACGTGCCGCCCAGGACGCGATCCCGAACTGCGACTCCGGCCATCTCCGGCTGCTTCACGAACAGCGGGACCAGGTACGGGAAGGCCTGGCGGAACTTCACCGGGTCGCGGCCTGCCGCGCGCACCGCGTTCTGGAACTCGTCGAATTTTTCGGTCACCATCATGACCGGGCTGTTGGTGGTCAGCGCGATCCGCGTGATCGCCGCCTGGCGCTCGAGGTCCAGCGCGGACTTCATGGAGTCTCCGAGCGACCGCTCCTCGTCGACCTGGCGCGCTACCTCGGCGTCCTTCACCTCGGGATCGTTGCTGCCGAACACCTCCGCATCGCCATCGCCGAACGACTTCTCCTGGCCCGGCCGAATTCCCAGGGCCGCCGGGTCCGTGAGGGCGTAGTCCTGAATGTCCTTGTTGGAGGGATCCGCGGCGCGGACGATGCGAAGATTCCCGTCGGCCGACGCTTCAGCGAGCTCGATTAGGTGCTCCGAGGCCTTGGCGCCTGGGCCGGCGACACCGCCGAGTTCTTCGGCAGAGCCCCAGACCTCCTTCGGTGCGTCGCGGAGTGGGGGAACCCCAGGAAGGGCTTTCGCAGCGACCGGGGTGACGGTGGCATCTTCGACGACCGGATCGTTCTCGCCCCAGGCCGCCATTGTCACTTCCCGCCCTTGATGAGTTTCTTCTGCTTGCCCACGTGGAAGTAGATCGCTCCGGCCGGAAGCTCGTCGTACTCCTTCTCGGTGCGGACCTGGGGCAGCAAGCTGGCGTCAATCGGCTTAGGCGCGACGACCGGGGCCGGGGCCGGCGGCGGGGTGAGCATGACAGGAGTGCCGATGGGTGCGGTCCCGCGGTAGTCCTTGAGGTCGTCGCGGACCTTCACCTCGAACTCGTACGGGTTCCACTTCCACATGGAACCGCTCTCGATCCTCTTGAGTTTCTCCTCGCCGATCTTCTCCTTGAGCCACTTGCGGACGGTGGCCTGGTCGGCATCGGCATTGTTGCGGCGCCAGGCCCCGAGAGCGTCACCAAAATACTTCCAGGCGGCCGCCTCGGTGTTGTTCTTTCCCCACTTCTCGGGATCGGGAATCGACTTGTTCGCCCCCGGGCCAGACCGCTTGGGCGCCCAGCCGGCGACGTCGAGTTCCTCCACCAGCAACTTCCCGTCGTCGACCAGCTGGGGCACTTTCTTCTGGCCCCCCTTCTGGATCTCGATGAACGCGCTGGCAAGCTCTCGGAACTGGGGGTACGTGACCTTGGGCTGGCCGGTGGCGGGATCGGGCGCCATGAGGGCGTAGTAGAACGCCTCGGCGGGCATCTTCTGGTACAGCTCGTGATCCACGACCATGTTCTGGCCGATCAGCATCGCCTGGCGGAGCTGGGCCGGCGTGGCGAGGTTGGCGATCACCCGCCCCGTGTTCTCGTGCTGCTGCCACCAACCCATGAGCGTGTGCCACCCGTCCGCGCCTCCCTTGCGGTTCGGGTCCATCAGCCTGTTCTGGATCTCGATGGGAACGGAGAGGCGCGGGTCGCTGAAAGGCGGGATCCCCTTCTCCGGCACTCCCCGTTCCCAGGCGACCTTGGCCTGGTCGAGGATGTAGCCGGTGTCGGACTCCGCCGCGCCGTGGCCGAGCTTGACCTGGCTCTCGTAGAGGCTCGTGGCCATGAGCTGCCCCTCGGCGTCGAGAGACCCCATGTTCGTTTTCAGAGCGGCGAGGCTCTTGCCCTGGTCGACGCGCCCGTCTGGGAACAGCACCACCGACTTCGCCACGACGTCGTTCGGCAACTCGTACTTGAGGGCGAGGTTGACCTTCTTCTGGGCCTCGTCGAGGTGCAGCCCGAAGGCTTCCTTGTTGGTGTCGAGGAGCATCTTCGCTTCCTTGGCGGAACCGGGCCGCTTGGAGTCGAGGATGGAGGACACCGCCAGGCCGTAGAGTTCGCCTCGGAGGCCGGCACTCGCCTCGGTGACGACCGTCGGGTGCTGTCCAACCAACTGCCGCTGCAACTCTCGGTTGGCGGTTTGGTACTGGTCCTCTATGAGCGGAGCATCGGCCGCGCCCCGAACGTCCCGAACAATCGCGGTCTTGGACGCCTGCAGGGCCGCCGGGAACAGGCCCTTGTCGGCGAGGTCCAGCTGCTCGCCCACGTGCCGCTCGATGATCTTGCGGGAGTACCTGTCGACCTCGCCCGCTTCCAGGCTGAACAGCTTCCGCTGACGGTCATTGTTCAGATCCTTGGCGAGGATGCGTTCCTTCGCCTTGGCGAGGTTGTCGTAGGAGAGCTGGGAACCCTCGGCGGCCTTGACGCCCTTGGTTCGCGCCATGACCTCCATCTCGTTGTCGGCGGCGGTCTGGTAGGCGATCTTCGCGCGTGCGGTCTGCTCGTGGTCGGCGAGGAGCGCGTCCTTCTCCAACCTCTTGTCGAGAGCCTCCCCGAACTGGACACCGGCCTGGGCGAAGCCGACTCCAAACGCCTCGGGGGAGTAGTTGGGGATCGCGGCGATGCCAGCCCCGTAGGGTTCGGGGCGGAGCTGGTTGTCGTCGGGGAAGGGGATGCGGGGCATTATGTGACCCTCGCCGTTGGCGTGTAGAGAGAACCCAAGCTCACCCCGGTACTCGCGCCGGCCTCGGCAACCGCCGCGCTACCTCCGCCACCGAAGCCCGCGCCAGCGACTCCCGCTGCGCCCTTGAGGAGCGCGGTGCCGAACCCCAGCCAGCCGGTCATGCCGGCCAGGTCGCCCTCGGTGTTGGCGACGTCGCGCTGGGCGCGCAGGCCCATGGCCTCGCGGCGCGCGTTCGACTTCCGGGTATGTGCGTCGATCAAGGCGAGGGCTTTCACATCGGCAGGGATCTCGGCGGCGGATCCCTCGCTCACCTTCACGCCCGCAGCTGCGTAGGCTCCGGTGGCCTGCGCGGCAGCGACACCTCCCTTCGACACGATGCGCGTGGCTTCCAGGGTGCCGCGATCCTCGGCGTCCTTCGCCATCATCTCGTAGGCGCGGGCACGTTGCTGGGCAGCGGTTTTCTGCTTCTCGCCAGCGACGGCCGACGAGATCGCGCCACCGATGGCAGCCGCGGCCATGATGCCTACGGCGATGATTGGGGCGCACATTCGGCCACCTCCATGGTGAACTTGTGGAAGTCCTCGCCCTTCTTCCCAAAGGGTTCAGCCTTCTCGACGTTGAAGCCCAGGCGGTTGAGGTATCGCACGGAAGCGGCGTGCTTCGCATGGACGACGTTCACCAGGCGGGGGAACTTCTGCAGGATGAGCGGCAAGATAGCCTTCGACTCGGCCCAGAAGGAGAACTGGAACTTCTCCACCAGGTCGCTGGTGAGGAGCCAGGGCACGCCGACGCCCTTCGTGCCCTCCGGCGCCGCGCCCCAGAGGAAGGCCAGCTGGTCGTCGAAGTAGCAGGCGAAGGCGAAGCCGTTGGAGATCTCGATGGCGACGTAGAGGGCCTCCTCGACGGACGGGTAGCCGCAGGCCATGAGTTCGGCGCGGTCAGCTGCGCGCATCCGTGGGGAGAGCTCGAGCACGTGCTCGGGTGTTGCCAGGACATGACGGACGTCAATCATTTCCGCCCACCGTCAGGTCACGGGATACGGCAACGACGGTGGCGGCGAAGGGGCGGTCCTGGCGTAGCACCGCAGTACCGCGGCTGTTCCACGACGAGCGGATCCGCACCTGGACCTTGCCATCCTGCAGGGTAGGGTGGCCGTAGCCCATCGGCACGTTGCGCTGGGGCCATTCGGAGAGGTGGGCGACGTCCTCGCCAGCGGACACGCCCCTGGTCTGCACGACGTCGAAGTTCACCTTGTCGACCATCTTCTGGTTCGTGTTGGTTTCTTCGCCAGGGGTCTGGACGTCGAGCAGCTCGAGCGTGGAGGAGTAGGGGATCCCGACGATGGCCTTGGACCCGGTGATCCCGTTCGGGAACTCGAGTACGTTGGGACTGCCCTGAATCCCGACGGTGAGATTCGGATACTCCGCTCCGTCGAGAACGAGCGTCACGACCTTGCTGGCCAGGCTATCTGGAACAACGAGGGAGTCGAATGGAGTGACGTCCTCGGCGACGAAGGCGCCGTCGAGGAACACGGCGAGGTCGGGATCCGGCTCCGCCCTGGTGGCGAGCCGCTCGACGTAGCGAACCGCGTCCCGCATCACGATCACGTAGACGACATCCTCGCCGCCCTCGGAGATCACGGTGACGTCCTCGAAGGTGCCGGCGGTGACGATCCTCGACCAGGCCCTCATCTCCTGCTCGGGGATGTAGGCGCAGCAGAGCATCACGCCATCGTCGCGCACCGCCCAGACGGTCGGGTTCGGCGTGGCGGAGTAGGCCCAGCGCAGGATGGTGTAGCCATCGAACAGGTGCGAGGAGTAGATGGCGACGTCGGGGGAATCGTAGGCGTCGGTGTCGCGGTTGAAGTTGAGCTCCCGCACGCAAGCCGACGATTGCTGCAGGAACAGGATGCGCGAGCCAATGACGAGGGGCTCGAGGTTGGCACAGGGCCGGACGCAGAGCTGGCGCAGCTGGACGTTCAGCACCGACAGGGGTTGGCCGTCCCCCGACGTTGCGAACCAGACACCGCGCGCCGTGCCGATGACCAGGCCCCGGATGGACGCCAACCACCGGATCTCCTCGTAACCCTGGGAGGCGACGGCAAACTCGTAGGGGTCGGTGATCTTGGGCGGGAAGGACATCCTCTCGAAACCCCAGGGGTCGCCGATCTTGGAGCCCCAGAACGTCTGCGGCTGGCCCTCGGTGTTGGCGAACACGCGCCTCTGCTCGTGGTAGCAGGACACCTTGGGATTGCGAGCGTAGGTGCCGGCCCAGACATACCGCCAGTGAACAGTCCCGTCCGTGATGTCCTGACTGGTTCCGGTTGGTCCACCAGAAGCAGCAGAGGTGCCGGTAGTGATGCACTCGTAGGTGTTGCCTCCGTTGAGGACCATCCTGCGGGTGACATACGCCGTCAAAGCGGCCCAGTTAGATAGTGAGGGGAACGGGTTTCTACCTTCCGGCGGCGCGGTAGAAAAGTCAGGAGGTTCACCAATGTCCTGCCACTTGTCTGTGCCAAGAAGTTGAACGCGAGTGGTCGCCACGAGCCCGAACACTCCGAGCCCACCGATATAGATTCTCACGGCAACGGCAGCCGTGAGGAATGATGCGAAATTGAAACTGGCACCATGAGCCCCAGCTGGGTGGCTGGCGTCGGGAGCGTACCGTGATCGCAGGAGCCCTTTTTCCCTGGGCGCCGAGAAATAGGATTCCTCTCGACCGTCTGCCCCGACGCCAAGGACGATGATGTCCCACCATCCATTGACCGGATGACCAGCGTCCGCAGCAAGCCAGCTAAGCGCCATCCCTATCATGGCGCCAATCCCGGGTGGCACCACAGCCCACTCGCCGATGTCCCACCAGTTGTCGGCGTGGCGAAGGATTTCCTGAGGAGGAAGTCGGTCGCACGTGACGGTGAGGAGATCGTTCAGCTGGGAGTAGCGAATCGACTGTAGATCCGCGGTGGTCCAGGGCGTCACCAACTCGATTTCCCCGTCTGACCAGCCCTGGCTCTGCCACCAGGTCGGGTTGCTTGCCGGAGAGTGTCCGATGTTCCCGGCCAGGCGAGAGCGGTAGACGATGCCGGAGCTGCTGACGAGAACGCCCTTGGCGTAGGTGGTGCCACCATCGTATCCCGTGCCGTGGTCCGTGTTCACCAGGTAGCCGAAGCCGGCCTTGAAGATGCGAACAAGAAGGTTGGTGAACTCGAAGAAGTAGGCCTGGTCGGCAGAGAAGATGAAGGGGACGAGGCGGCCGGCGAGGTTCGACTTCACGGGCAACGTGACGACGAATCCGGCGCGATTCTGGATGACCGCGTGCTTGGTGACGAAGAAGTTCTCGAGCTGCTTGAGAGCGACACCGTAGCCCTTGATGTCCGTGTGCTGTTGAAGGTTGGGGGAAATCTCTCCGCCGGAGAAGTTGGTCTGGCGGATCGTGAGAGCGGTCGAGGCCATGGCTCAGGCCCGGGTCTGGATGAACTCGGAGTCGGGGTACGGGTCGTCCTGGCGCTCGCGGAGATCGGCGGCGGAGGCGACGGCGAGGGAGCCGATGTAGAACTTGCTCATGGCCTGGAACAGTTCCGGCTTGACGCTCATGGGCATGGCAAGCTCGGCGGCCAGCCGCCAGGCGAAGCAATCGTCGAAGGCCGGGGACCACATATTCGGATCCTCGATGCGAGCGGTGTAGACGAGCGAGGCGGGATCGACGTCGCAGGAGAGGGCGCGGGTCTGACCGCCCGCAGCGGCGACGATCTTGAAGGAGGGCCTCGACGCTGAGAGCCTGGGGATGCTTCCGGTGGAGAGGTAGCGGGCCCGGATGAAGTCGGAGGGGAGAGCGTAGGCGTAGAGCCGTTCGGAGGACGGGTTGCCGGTGTATTTGGCGAGTGACGACTCGCGGGTGGCGAAGCCCCACTCCCAATCGTAGAGCACCTTGTCGCGGGTGGGCTTGAACAGGGCGGCGCAGACCTCCGCCTCCTCAACCTGGTCGGTGAGAGCCTTGATGGTGGCCTTCACGCCGAGGCGCAGCAGGGCCACGTTGCAGATCTCGACGGTTGAAGCGGCCATGGCGCCTCCAAGAAAGCCCCGGCAGGGCGGAGAGGTGGTCGGGGAGGCTGCTGGGATCCCCGCCCTGCCTGGGGCAGTTCGCTACAGGGGCGTCTGGTCGTTCGGTCGTGCGCCACGCTTCGCCTGCCCGGGCACGGGGGCCTTGGGAGGAGGAGCGAGAGCCGCTTCCGCCTCGGGCTCCGACAGGAGCTTCCAGGTGGAGTTGGGCTTCCTGCCCTTGCTGGTGTCGAAGTCGATGACGATGGGCTTGTCGCCCGAGGCGTCGTGGTACACGCCATCGACGTAGCACGGCATGGTGACGAGGAACTTCGCCATGATGGAGCCCCTTCCTTACGGAACCGCGGCCTTCGGGTTCGGGTGGTTCGTCTGCGTGTCGAGGACGAGGTTGGCGTCCCCGGTGCCGGTCGGGCTGGTGCCGCCGAGCGTCCACATCAGGCCGTAGTACCTCTTGGCGGTGGGCTGCTGGGCCGGGATGAGCTCGAAGGAAGCGACGTCGGTGTTGGCGAGTGCGGTGGCGCCGTCCGGTCCCTTGAGCATCACGCCCGTGTCGGCGAGGATGATCGGGTTGCTGGTGAGTGCGGCATCGTCAGCGCCCACCAGGCGGCAGCGCCAGGAGAGCGTGGCGGTGCCGCCGGTCATGGTGATGGCGCCGCCGATCTTGCAGGGGAAGGACCCTGCGGAGCCGGCGAACTTCTTCACCGCAGCGCCAGCGTCGAGCACGTTGGTGGAAGGGACGTCGGAGGTGGTGGAGAGGGCCTGTGCGTCGGAGAAGTCGTAGTTGCGGTCGAGGATTCCCATGATCGTTTTCCTTTCGGTAGCCGGAGGGCTACTAGATGGCGGTCTCGTCGACCAGGGCATCCATCACGCGGATGGGCACGCCGAGGTACGCGGGGACGCGGCGCTTGCCGAGTTCCACGTACTCCATGAAGTTCGCCTGCTTGCCCATCAGCTGGTTGTTGAGGAGCCGGAAGCTCTTGCGGCTCATGTAGAAGCGGGCGTTGGAGGTGAGCTGGTACACCTGGGAGAGGCTGTTCTGCATGAGGGTGAGGAGGCCGGTGCCGGCGTCGGCCATGGACGCGCCAGCGGTGGCGTCGTCGGGATCCCACTGCAGGCGGACGGCGTAGCGGTAGTCGCGGACGCAGAGGCCCGGCTTCCACTGCCAGCGGGACACGTAGGCGAGGAACTGCTTGGAGTTCGCGTCGGGGACGAGCACCTTCCCGAGGTCCTCCATGTTCAGGCCGGCGACGGTGCCCTTGGGGTAGATTCCGAACAGGCGATCCGGGTCCCAGTTGAGCAGCCAGACGCTCTGGCAGTTGGCGCCGGAGTTGGAGCCCTTGAAGGCGTAGCTGGCGGTCTGGCCGGCGGTGGTGGAGTTGTAGCGGGGGGCGAGGCCCTCGATGCGCTCCGGGTTGGTGAACGCCGACTCGTACAGGAAGGCGCGGGTGACTTCCTGGCCGAAGGACTCGACGAAGGCGCGGTCCTCGGAGGC
>Ga0315284_10013256_pt1 | contig 11734 bp, 11 predicted proteins | sample YL17G09_16_MG_FD_203696 | JGI IMG/M metagenome (GOLD analysis project Ga0315284, IMG submission 203696) | Sediment microbial communities from Yellowstone Lake, YNP, Wyoming, USA - YL17G09_16 | ecosystem: Environmental > Aquatic > Freshwater > Lake > Sediment | place: USA: Wyoming | collected... | reverse complement strand
GTCGCGCCGGTGCAAAGCCCGGGCTTTGCACCGGCGCTACCTCTCTGGATTGACAGGCGATCCAAGGCCCTTTTCCAGCTCTAAAGCCTATCTTATCCCGGTCAGCTTGTGTTTGAGATCACTATCAATCCAGGTCCGGGCAAACATAGCCCCAGACTGTATACCTCCCATACTGTACTCACCCCGGTAGCCATAGAACCATGGCTGCCAGAAGGTGAAGCCTCCGCGCCGGGGCAGCCATATCTGCCACTGCATCTTGCTGTAGTACAGATCAGCCTGTTTTACGTAGTCCATCATCTCGTCGCGGGTATTGGCGGCGTAGGCTTTGTCAACCAGGGCATTATACGCCGGGTCGTTGGCATCGGCGGTATTCCACATCTGGCCTCCGTAAGCCATGTATTTCACGTAAGCAAGCGGGTTGTAGTTGGATCCCCTCAGTCCCCAGGTCATACCTGGATATGTCCGCTTGGTGATATCGCCTAGCATAACAGCCTGATCCACCACCTTAATATCCACATCGACGTTGATTGCTGCCCAGTAGGTCTTCAGTATCTGTGCCAGGTCCGTATCCATGGCATACCAGCTGGGAGAGATCTCGTAGGCAGTCTTGAAGCCAGTGGGATAACCGGCCTGCGCCAGGAGTTGCTTTGCCTTCGTCGGATCGTAGACATAGCCGGCTTTGACATCCGCTGGCCAGTCACTGAACGGGATATAGAAACCAAGGCAAGCCTGCCCCACTATCCCGTAGGGCGTCGCATCGGCAAATCCTTTGTAGTACGTCTTGACAAGTGTATCGTTGTCAATCGCCATCTGCATCGCCTGCCGCACCCTGATGTCGTTGAAAGGCGCCGCGGAGACCTTCATGGCGATAGAATTGGCGCCCCCTCCAGGCACGCTAAGCATGACGAGCTCAGGGTTGGTCCGTTTCAGGCTGTCGGCTTGATCGTATTGCAGCCCGCCCATGATAACAGTCTTTCCGGAACGCAACGCCGCCAGCCGTGTCGAGAAATCGGGGACGATCAGTGCCGAGATCTTATCGGCATAGGGTAACTTGTTCCCGGGGTGACGCTCATCATAGGCCCAGTAGTTGGGATTCTTGACGAATGTCCAGGAGCCGCCCTCAACGCGATCACCAACCGAGTACGCTCCGGTGCCGACCCAGTTCCTCCAATCCTTGAAGTCCCCGTATTTGTCGACTACCTCGTGAGGCACTATCCAACCGCCTTCGTAGCTGTTGAACAGAGTCACCTCCAGCGCATTGAAGTCGGGCTTCGAGAGTTTGATGGCGACGGTGTACTTGGCTGTAGCCGTCACAGATGTTATTGCCAGAGCCGTCATGCCCGTAGCGCCTGGGCTCTTGGTGGTGAAGCTGCCCATTCCCAGAATACGCTGGAAGGAAAAGACAACGTCATCCGCCGTCAACTCGCGGCCGTTCACTGGGGCCTTATTCTGCCATAGGATCCCTTTGCGGATGTGGTAGATGATAGTTGTCTGATCCGGCTGCTCCCAGCTTTCGACCAAATTGCCCTTCATCACGTCGATGGGCCAATAGGCCGTCGTGAAGTCGAACTTGTTTCTGTCTATCGTCCAGTTCGCAATACCCAAGTCCTCAAAGACATAGGAAAACGCGCCGCCGGCTGCCGACCCGTAGTATGGGTCAAGATTGGCGACGTCACTGCCCCACGCCATGGTTATGGTGCCGCCATACTGAGGCGTTGCCGTCGGGGTTGTGGCCGGCGGATTCGTGGTTGGTAGAGTCGTGGTCGGTGCGGTCGTGGTCGGCACCGTTGTGGTTGGTTGGCTTGTCTCTCCTGCCGGCGTGCACGCCGTCAGGGCTAGCGCGACAACAACTGAACAAACCGTTAGCACCTGCAGGATTCTGTTTCTCATTTTCCCCTCCTTTTCATGGCAAACTCTTGTTTCTTTCATTGAGACCTTTTGTAGGATTAGTGAGATTCGGACAAGCCACTAACCGACTAGTCGGTTAGTGAATGGTATACTATTCCTCCTGTGAAGTCAAGAGGTGGTCGACACGGGTAGGTAGTGTAATGTATCTTGCGCAAAATGCTTACCCGGAAAACAGAGGGAGCGTATCCTTACCAGTAATAACCGTAAAACCGGAAGGACGAACACCGTGCGGTCACGTTCAATGACCCTTGGGCTTCGCTGAGGGCAGTCTTCGAAAAATCGCGGCACCGTAGGGGGGGTTGAGCTGGTAGCTGGTGGCAGACTACCAGCTCAATTGAAAGGAAAGGAGGAGTGCTGGAGGGATAACAGACCTGCGATTGATCGGTGGCCCCATCATCTCTTCATGCGCTTGAATGCATCACCTTTTCCCAATCCGGCATGCCCCCACGCGTTCAAATGCCGATGATAACTGAACAGTGCCCCCAAACCCAATATCTCCATATCGGTATTGATGTTTTCTTTGAGCAGGCTCATGCCATGGCCGCCTGGCGTGTCATCATCGGTAGGGACAGCAGCTATGTCTTTTGCCATGCTCCAGACCTCCTCCTCAAGTTTTTCTCTGGGCACGGACCTATTGACCAGCCCGATGCGTTCAGCTTCCTTGCCGTTTATGAAACGCCGTGTCATCAGCAGCTCTTTCGCTCGCTTTGCTCCAAGGTAGTATACCCACAGGGGCATGCTGTCAACGCCTCCGCCACCCGTGGCGGGATGCCCGAAAGTCGCATCATCTGAAGCAACCGTGATGTCGCACAGCATTTCGAGGTAACACCCTGCCGCCAGGCAGTACCCAAAAACCATGGCAATGGTGGGTTTTCGTACGTTCAAGATATCGAGATACTGGCTGCTAATATCGCGGATAGCCTTCAAAGCGTTCCCCGTTCCCCATTCGGCATAACCGGCCGGTACAGTCGTGTAAGGGCTATCACTCAGGTCCCACCCGCTGCTAAAAGCTCGCCCTGACCCGGTGAGGATAATGACCCGTACTGAAGGATCGTTTTCAGCTTCTTTGAAGGCGGCCCCCAGATCCCTCCAGAGAGCGGAGTTGATGGCGTTCATCTTTTCAGGCCTGTTCATGACGATTTTGGCGATCATGTCTTTCACTTCATAAAGCACCGTTTCGTATTTCATGTTACCTCCAATAGTCTTGTTTCAATAATGAATTGATAATGACAATGATTTCTGCGGTATTAATAGCCTGCGATCGTGCTCTCTATAATCAAGCGATGGTTCCTTCCTCCTTCAAGCGTGCAATATCGTCCCACGTGTAGCCGTATTCAAGCAAAACCTCTTCAGTATGCTGGCCTAACTCAGGCGCTGGCATTCTGACTGACGCGGGATCCTTACTCATTCTCACCGGATTAGCCACCTGACGGATTAGCCCGCGTTGAGGGTGCTCGTAGGCTACAAAACAGCCGCTCTCTATTGCTTGAGTGTCATTCATTACGTCTTTAAGGGTCTGATTGGGAGCGTACGATAAACCTTCAAGCAGCGGTCGCCATTCGTCCAGTGTCTTGGTCAAAAAAGCCTGCGAGAAGATTTGCCTTAACTGGATAATATCTTCAGTACGTCCTTCAATTGAATTGTACTTGGGATTTGCCAACAAGTCTTCCCGCCCGACTGCCCTACAAAATTTCGCCCAGTACCGGTCGGGATGTATTGTAACGAATGACAGAGCCCTGCCGTCTTTAGTGAAATAGGCACCGGTTAACGGATTTGTATTTTTGGTGCCGTAAAAAGCCACGATCTGCGCTATCGCGGCTAACGATTGTTGCTGCAATTCCACCGGGGGTTGGGGACGCCAGTCATCAAAATCCATCCCGGTGATGAGTGCCGCGGAAACATCAAATGACATCTGGAAAAGCGCGGTATTGAACAACGAGACATCCACTGCCTGGCCAAAACCGGTCTTTTCCCTGACGTACAAGGCCTGCATAACGCCATAGGCGAGAGCCAGCCCCGCGACGTTATCTCCAAACGCCGGTCGATATCCGACAGCGGGGATGCCGGGCTGGGACATCATATGTGCGAAAGCAGCACGTGACCAGTACGCGGTAGAATCATAAGCCGGCAGCTCCTTATCCGGACCAGTAGTCCCATAGCCATTAACATTTCCCCACACAATACGCGGGTTTATCCTGTTGAGAGTCTCATAGTCCAGCTTGAATTTGCCCAACTCAGAGGACCGCAGGTTACTGAGAAACACATCCGCTTGCTCTACCATCCTGTGTATGATAGCACGTCCACTGTCTTTAGAGAGGTCAAGGGTGACGCTTCGTTTGTTGCGGTTGAAATTCTCCCAGTTGTAGTCAAAATCTGACGGGCAGATTTGCCCCGAACTGACATAGGAGTCTACATAGACTCGCCATGAATCGCCTGTAAGTGGATTCTCGATATGAATGACATCTGCCCCAAAATCGCCGAGAATGCGGGCGCACATTGGCACCGCTGCTACTTGAGAACAGTCAATAACCTTGATACCCTTCAGCGCAGTTGACATTTTGACATCCCTCCGATAAGCTGGTGATGCGAATTTTAGCGGACTGGGATAGCCAATGTCAACCGATGGGACCGGTACGCAAGCTCGACCCCGTCTTGTGGCAGACGACATGATTCGATGGTCTCTTTAACCCCAACCGAGGAAGCACGGATCTGAACCACTGAAGAGGTAGGCGTGATATATTCCGTAATGTCTCGCATTGCCTCCTGTCGGCTTCTATACCGGCGGTGATGAATAAGCTCCTGTTTGAGCGTCCCCCAGAAACTCTCCATCGGCGCATTATCGAAACAGTTCCCTCTCCCGCTCATTGAGGCTTGCAGACCACACTGCTCCAGGATCCGGGTGTACTCATGACTGCAATACTGGCTGCCACGATCAGAATGGTGGCGTCACATTCACTCATAAAGTGACATCCCAGCAGCCGTAGATTTGAGCAAGGGTAATTGCGCGGGTGATAATCACCACCTCGAAGACAAGGGTTTGATTACCCGCAATTTCTTCATTACACTCTTTACTTTGCCGCATCGTCTGTCCTACACTGTAGTCACGCCACACACGGCTCCTTCATGGGTTCGATATCTTTCCTGCGAGGCTGTCCCAACCTTGCGCCAGGAGTTGAGCATGACATTGAATATTAACGCAATTGAACAGTTGGCTGCGTGGTACGGCAATAGCGATACGCTCGCGGATGTGCGATCTAAAGCAAGAAACGTATTTTTCGGCAACGATGAACCTGGATCGGTCAAATACATGGCGGGAACAGGAGACGCAAACGGCCGCGAACGGAGATTCCTTGGCTGGTTTGGGTTCAACTTCCGCCTGCCAGATGGCCGGCACCCCGCGGAAGTGGCCGCCGACGCGTTGTTCGTGGGTTCTGAATTGACCTCGGCCTTAACGTCAATCAAAGCAGCGATGTATGTAATGGCCGTAACTACAATGGTCATACCTAGCAAGGCCGTCTTTCTAGAATTGGAGGACGAAGGATTCCGGGTTGAAAGTCGTATATTAAGCCGAGAATTGCACAAAGATGATGTTCTGTGCGCTCACATAGTGCCCGTAGGAAGAAGTAACTGGTTGGTCTGCCCTGGTTGGCTTGTGTGGCCGACTCATTTTGGACCGGGTGTCCGATCCCAATTGAAGAAGTTCCAGATCGATCCAATTAAAGTGGAAAGATTTCTGCAGCAGCGAATGACTACCAAAAACGAAGCAAAGGTTGAGCACCCTCATGACAAGACGTTGGAAGACGCCGTGGCCAGGATGACTGCGGCGGCTACCGCCGTGAGTAAGCCCGAACTTGTCCGGTCAGTTGAAGAATGGAAAACGATGGTATTGGCATCGATGAAGGCTAACGATGTGAATGGATTCAGCCAGAAAGTCATGGGGTGGGTGGGCAATGTACCTTCCATCGACGATTTGAACAGATGGAATACGACCCCGCAACCAGACAGAGGTGGTAAGACCGCGGATGAGATCTTCGAAGAGCAAAAGAACCAGGGTTATAACACAGCACGTTAGCTGTTAGGCCAACCCTGAAACTACCTCTTAGCGAGAGGAGCATCCCTTTAAGTTACACCGTCTGGCTTTTAATGTCCCGTGGTTTTCAACCGGGGTCGGGAGGCTTGCGCTGGATGTTCTTTCACGCATTTTGTGAAACAGAAGGGATATAAAGCCTCTTGTCACATTGGAGTTGTCCGCAATGGGCGATGGGTACTATAATTCATGAACGATTTTTGTGCCGGGCTGCAGACATCGTCATCCCGCCACTGCGCACCAGCCAGGAGATAGACGGAGGGAAAAATGGAGCTCAAAGAATATATCCGCACGGAATTAGTCGGTTTGGAGAGAGCAATAAAGAGGGCCACAGACAGCCTGACCCAGCAAGAGTTGATGTGGCGGCCGTCTTCCGGATGCAACTCCATCGGTCTCATTCTCTTTCACATTGCAAGATTGGAAGACTCGTTCACAAAGACAAGAATTCAGAACAAGCCAGCCATTTGGACAACTGAAAAGTGGTACGAGAAGCTCAAGTTGGCCGAGAATGAGGAGGGAGCCCATTACACGGTAGAACAGGTCAATGCTTTTCCTGTACCGGATAAAGACTGTCTATTGGCGTTTTATGGTGCGGTCCACGCTCAAACCAAAGAGTATTTGAACAGTCTGACACCTGATGCGCTAGATCGGAAAGTCACCATGCCTCGCGGTGATGCGACTATTGCGAGCCTTTTTTCGTTTATCATTTCCCATGCGACGGGACACATCGGCGAAATTTCTTATTTGCGTGGTCTCCAGCGTGGCATGGATAAGTAACCATGCTCCACGTGGCATAGTCGTGGTCTATCCCCCCGGCTATGTCTTGAACTGTGGCTGCGGCACCTTTTGACCGAAGTTAAACAGTCGAATTTTTCGGATAGGCTTGAAAAAATTATAGCTACGCTCGATTAAGGATTAATAAAGTGCCTTTGTAGTGCCGAATAACTGGCTTGAAACAGGCTTAGACCCCTTGACAATAGCCGTGAAAAGGACTACTATCTGTAGTGGTTAACTCAAGGGGCTGGCATGTTTATACGCGCCAAAGGAAAGGGCAATTATCGCTACCTTCAGATGGTCGAAAACCATCGTGAAGGCACCAGGGTAGTACAGCGTGTTCTGTTTACACTGGGCCGTGTTGACCAGCTGATAGAAAGCGGCGCCACCGATGCCCTGCTCCGTTCACTTGCCCGCTTTAGCAAACAGGTCAGGCTGGTGGAAGATTATCAGCAAGGGCGACTGGAAGCCGGCACGGTACGGCAACTGGGCCCTGACCTGGTCTTTGGGCGGTTATGGCAAGAGACCGGGATACAGCAGGTAGTGCGGGGACAGTTACAGGAGCGGCAGTTCGAGTTCCCGGTGGAGCAGGCTATCTATCTCGCGGTGCTCCATCGTCTCTTCGAGTCCGGCTCAGACCGGGCGGCCGCGCACTGGAAGCGGGATATCTGCCTGCCGGGTGGTGAGGATCTACAGCTCCACCACTTTTACCGGGCGATGCGCTGGCTGGGGGAGGCAAAAGACAGCATCGAGGAAGCTCTGTACTTGAGCCACCAGGATCTATTCAGCGATCTCTCCCTGACCTTTTTTGATACCACCAGCCTCTACTTTGAAGGACGGGGTGGCGAGAGTCTCGGTCAGTACGGTAATTCCAAAGACCATCGCCCTGACCTGAGGCAGATGGTAATGGGAGCTGTTCTGACGGGGGAGGGTAGACCGATTTGCTGTGAATTATGGCCGGGTAACCAGGCGGACGCAAACTCCTTGTTGCCGGTAGTGGATCGGTTGCGCCAGAGATTTGGTTTGCGGCGTGTCTGCTGGGTAGCTGACCGAGGCATGATCAGCCGGCAGACGATTGCGGGTTTGGCAGCGCGTAAGCTGGAGTATATCCTGGGAGCGAGGCTGCGGCGCCAGAAAGAGGTACGGGAGGAGGTCCTGGAGAGGGCAGGGCGGTATCAGGAGGTGGCGGAGAATCTGCGGGTTAAGGAAGTCTGGGTTGAAGATAGGCGGTATATTGTTTGCCATAACCCCCAGGAAGCCTTAAAGGACGCTGCCGACCGGGAGGCGATTGTGCGGTCCCTGCAAGACCAGCTCAAGAATAGCCGTCAGCAGCTGGTAGGTAACTCCGGCTACCGCAGGTACCTACGGCTGGAGAAGAATGCGGTCAGCATCGATATGGAAAAGGTGGCCGCGGAGGCTCGCTACGATGGCAAGTTTGTCCTGAGGACGAATGCCGAACTGCCCACGGCGAAAGTAGCCTTGCAATACAAACGTCTGTTACTGGTAGAGCAATTTTTCCGGGCAGCTAAATCAATGATGGACAGCCGGCCCATCTTCCACCAGGGGGACCAAGCTATCCGGGGGCATGTCTTCTGTTCCTTCCTGGCACTGCTCTTGCACCATGAACTCAAGGAACGGCTGAAGAAACAAGGCCACCATTTTGAGTGGGATGCCATCCGCCAGGACCTGGAGTCACTGGCAGAGGTACAGGTAAGGGAGGGAGAGCAGTGGTATCTCTTACACACGGCTCTTCAAGGCGTTACCGGTAAAGTCCTTCAAGCGGTGGGCGTCGCTGTGCCGCCATCAGTTAAACCACTGGATAATGTAGTGCCAAAGAATTAAGAATGCCCGAAATTAGCTTCAAAACCAAAACCCACTGTCTAACTTGGGTTTGACGAAATAGTGACATTTAGACCAGGAGCAATGTGGCTGGCAAGTTCATCGATTTTGCCAGCTCTACGGTGCCCCTACGTGACTGAGTATCCGCCGTCTACGATGATACTCTGGCCGGTAATGAAATCAGACGCTTTTGAAGACAGGAAAACAGCAGTTCCCGCCAGCTCATTGGGCTCACCAAAGCGTCTAGCCGGCGTGCGTTGAATGATGCTCTGATAGAAAGACTCGTCGTTAATTACGGGTGATGTCATGTCAGTTCGAATCCAGCCGGGAACAATAGCGTTCACCTGGATGCTATCCCTGGCCCACGCCACTGCCAGAGACTTCGTCAATTGAATGACCCCACCTTTGCTGGCGGCATAGTGAATCACCATGGCGCTGCCGAAGATTGAGTATTCTGACCCGATGTTGATGATTTTGCCACCACCCGCTTTGACGAGGGCAGGGTAGGCTGCCTGACAGAACCGGAAACTCGCTTTCAGGTTTGTGTCGACTACCCTATCCCATTCTTCTTCCGGGATGAACTGAGGAAATCCACCGCCAGAAACGCCGGCGTTGTTGACCAATATGTTTAGCCCCCCGAGTTCTTGTAAGGTCGTTTTGACGGTGGCCTCAATTTCATCATAGTTTTTGACATTGCACCGAATCCCCAGACATTGTCGGTTCAAACTTCTGATCTCTTCAATTACGGTCTGGGTCTTACCTTCGTTCCGGGCGGCTATAACAATATCCGCGCCGGCCTTTGCGAGGCCAATGGCAATGGCCCTACCGATGCCGCCGTTTCCCCCGGTCACAATGGCAACTTTGCCAGTCAAGTCAAATTCCTTCATCAACCGAACGTCACCTCCAGATGCAATGGTTAGTTTAATTGACTCCTGCAACAGGGCTGTGTGCGTTTTTTCAAGAGAGTCGCGCTCTTCGAAAAGCCACTTGCTTGCCCGGTTTTGAAGAGTCCCACTCTAGGCTGTGTGCACTGGCCTATCTCTTATCTTCCCTTGATCCACTCCCACTTGTCGGCAAGCTCCTCGGCTTCCTTTATCATGTTGTCGATGAACTCTTTGACGGTCGGCACGCTCTTTATCACTCCTACGGCCAGAGAGCCGACGCGACTCTGATCCGGCACATTCGGGTCACCTTCCCAGTCACTAGCTTTGGGCTGAATGCGCTCGAGCATAGGTAACCACTCCTGGATTGGCAAATTACCCCGTTTCCGCATTACTTCGGCATAGTCTTTGGGGCTGGCATGGGAAAGTACTCGCCAACGCAGCCTGGGATTGTCCGGCCTCGAGTTGACCATGTCCAACTTGGAAGCGTCATTTGTCGGGCACTCTTTGGTGGACATAAAGGCAGTGCCCATCATGATGCCATCGGCCCCCATTGCCAGCGATCCCAGCAGGCCACGGGCGTCACCAATGCCGCCGGCGGCGACAAATGGCACTTTGAACTGTGGTGCGCCCCACGTGACATTTATGAAAGTAGGTAGCTGCTCCGGATTCTTGAAGCCAACACCCTCAAGACCAACCACGATGACGGCGTCCGCTCCGAGCTCTTCAGCATGCAATGCATCCTTAACCCGGGCTGTCTTGTGGATCCACGGAAGACCGGACTCTCTGATACGGGGCGCCAGAGAGTCCGGTTTGTAGATAGCCGTCTCCACCGGCACTCTTTCTTCGATACACACCCCAAGCATTTCCTCAATGCGGGGGCAGATACCAAAACTCAGATTCACCCCGAACGAGCCACTGGTGGCTTTCCGGCAGTTCCTAATGTCTTTGCGCAGTTGCTCGGGCGTGCGCGACGTGGAGGCAGTGATAAGGCCATGAACGCCGGCATCGGCACATGCTGCGGCAAACTCCCAGTTGCCAAAACCGGCATAAGCCCCCTCCAGAATCGGGTATTTGCAGCCAAACATCTCAGTGACACGGGTCTTCCACTTCATTTGTTTCCTCCTGCGAAGGCATACCTAGAGCATAATGAAAGTGCCCAGCAGCGTCAAATCAGATGGCTGAGGGGAGTGCGTCTGTTTAGCACACGCGGTATTAGTAGTTAGAAGAGACGGATTTCTCCTGTATACTTCCTTGAATCCAAAAATCACAGAAGTCTAGCTTGTTACTTTCGCGAAAAAACGTCCGCCCAAATCTACGCCTGAGTCCCGAGCGTGCTGCTGGGGCTGATTAAGGAACGATTGTCTTCACGGAGTCTGCCGCCCACAGGAGGTGGTGCCTTTCCCCAGTATCCCAGGTGGATGCCGGGACAATAATCCCCTTATCATGCAGTTTCAGGACGCGGTTCCGGGGTAGCCCTGTCATTGAACAAAGCTGGCTGGTAGATAGCCATTCGTGCTTGGTGGAGCCGTTGTTACGCGCGAGAATCTGGCGCACCCTTTCTTTGCTGATGCCCACTTTCTCCGCGATTTCACGCACCGGCGCGCCGGCACGCCGCATCTCGAAGATTAGTTTTTTGTCCGCAACTGCCTTAGACTTGACCTGTGTAACCATGTATTAGCACCTCCGCGAAGTGCAGTGTTAACGCTCTATTTTTTACTGGCAGGCTGCCCAATCGCCAATACCCGCCTACCGTATTTATCGTTCCAGATTAAAATTGGTCGTTAACAATTCACCCTCATATACAGTCTAACAGACGAGTCATGGTAGAGTCACTGGTCCGTCGTAATTCCAAAGACGCAATCCCGACACTCCGCCGACGGAAGCGAATATACTCATACTCCATTTCCCCTGATTTGACAAGGGGAGTCCAATTTCCTAAATCGAGCCCTTTCTAGAGTCCGGCAGGTACTTTAATCAACGGGGTAGCTTTTGGCTCCCCAGTATATTGTACGCGTCGCCGGAACCCGCAGCGCTTATCTTATCGGTTGACATATTAACCCGCATTTCCCATTTCAAACTGAGACTTAGGCGTATTGCTATGATAAAATAGCTTCAAAGGAGCCTGTCCCACAAAGGTCTTCTAAAAACGAAAATGGGAGACATTGCACTATCGCCCAGAGTGGGAATGACCTCAGTGTGGGAGATTTGATGCGTTATTCGCAGTATTTTCTCACCTCAGTGG
>Ga0315284_10013255_pt1 | contig 11734 bp, 7 predicted proteins | sample YL17G09_16_MG_FD_203696 | JGI IMG/M metagenome (GOLD analysis project Ga0315284, IMG submission 203696) | Sediment microbial communities from Yellowstone Lake, YNP, Wyoming, USA - YL17G09_16 | ecosystem: Environmental > Aquatic > Freshwater > Lake > Sediment | place: USA: Wyoming | collected... | reverse complement strand
AGTACCCATATGCTCGGGTCGTCCGACCGTATCTGTTTTTCTAAGAGCTCAAACTCTTCCCGTATGTCTATGATTATAGATATCGCCATATATAATCTGTACTAAAATAAATTTGCCTATCGTAATTGAATCATCGATTTGATTATGAAGAAAGATGACGTACTGCCGCCAAAACCTGTATGATCGTTTGTGACGAAGTAGCCCTTTCCACCAAGCAGGTAGCTCACAACCATCATGTAGAACCACTCATCTGTATCCATAGACCCGGGTGTGAAACTGGTCGCCGTTCCGCTGTACATATTCAGACCGACCGCCTTCTGCAGCTCCGGATGCTGATTGACTTTGTTTATGAGGTGGCTGAACATGTAGTCGTACATGCTCTGATTCCACAACCACGATATGCCGTATACACCGGCCATGTAACCCGCTATGCCGACCATAATCGCATTCACCTGGTACACAGAGCCCGTATTCGTCTGAAACGTAAAGACACCGGCCGCGTCGTTGCTGCTCAGCATCTGCGAGTTGTACGATGCGAATTGCGATGACGTAATGACAAAGTTGTACCCGTACTTCGAATAGTAGTCGAACATCTTGACAAAGATATTCTTAGGTCCATAGTACAGAGAGTAGTTGTATATCTTCGCTAGAGAGTTCACCGGGTTCTGACCGTACGTCGAATACACGTATGTGTCGAACGGCGTTGTCGGTCGGCTTAGTTTTGATTTTGATTTGGATTTAGACTTTGACTTCGATTTTGATTTTGATTTTGAATTCAATTTCGCACCGATCTTTTTGATGGCCGGTACGGATCGCGCGATCTCTCTAGCCTGCGTAGCCGAAACGTTTGGTGCGTCGTCAGGCTTGGACAGTTTTGTTGTTTCTAGCATTTTCTTTATAACGTCCTCATTGATTTTGACCGGCAGTTCGTGACCCTTTCCTTTTTCAGCAGACCCGCCGATGGCTATGGGTGACCCGCCGAACATTAACATATTAGAGTTCTTGAGAGCGATGTACTTGTTCTTGTACTTCAGATACTTCTGCCGATACACGTCTGTACGATCGTCTTCCATGCGATGCAATATATACGGATGTTGTGAAAATGTTTCAGAACATCGTTAATTTTTATAGACAAAATTCAGATCAGCTTCTTCAGTTCAGCATAGACTTCTCGAGTTCGAACTCGATAGCGGCTTCGATGCTAGACAGAGCTTGAGCAGACTTGGGATTACGCTCTGCGATGACGGCCATCAGGTTCGGTGTCATGAAAGAGTCGTCGATCTTCGAATGATCGTAGTTGTGTGTCTTGATCGCCTCGATGTACAGAACATCAGACAGGTAGCGCGAACTCAGCTCGTCGATCAGGTCAGCGCGGCTGTTCACCAGCTCCTTCAACAGGCTCATCGTAACAGCCTCACGCGGGATCGCCCTAAAAGCCACACCCTTCTTCACGGAGTCGATCGCAAACCGCTTCTGATCGAAGCAGATCGGGCCGTAGGTGTCCTTGATCTTCCAGTAGATGGAGTTGTCCTTCGAGATCGCCTTCATGACACCGGGGTACGGCAGGCACGAGTTCGGCACGTACAGCACGCATCGTGGATCAATATCGATCAGCTTGTCCAGCGTACCGTTGTTCATCGAGAAGCTCAGGAAGCTGGCCTTGTAGTAATCAGCACTGACCTCGGCCAAGAGAGCCGGGTTCTCTGCGGTAATGCGCTCCAGCATACGCTCTGTGATGTCTGACACACCTAGCTTGGAAATCGCATCGGGGTGGCAGTCGATCAGAATGTGCTTCAGTTCGGATGTCCTGAACTCGGTCGGCACAGACGTGTAGGCCTCGGCGTTGTCCTTGACAGCAGCCGTGCAGATTATCGAATCCAGCAGAGCGACAGGGATCAGAGATAGAGTCAGACCGTCGATCTCAACAACGTTCAAGCATCGCTGCTTCGTCAGGTTCTTGAAGTAGATGTTCGAAATCTCGTACGGGTTAACGCTCAAAATCGCATCGATCAGCTCGGCGTTGTTCTTATGCACAGTCGGAACGTACTCCGTCGCACACTCGTCCAGCTCGACGAACACCTTAGACATGTCCAGAGTCTTCATAGCATCGGGGATCGCGATGTACGTAGCCGTGGATCCTTGGAACGCCGCGTCACAGATGTACTGCGTCTTGTGCTCGGTCGGGATGTCGAAAAAGACGTCCGGATTCTTCATCACACAGTACATCAAGATGCAAGAATCGTTCTTGAACTGAGCCGGCAGATGGTAGTAGGCTTGCGCGTAAACCTGTGCAGCCGTCGTGCAGACAGACATATTCTTGACGTAGTACGGCAGATCCGCAAAAGCGGCCGGGTACACCTTGAGCAGGTTGATGATACGCGTGCTGAGCTCCGCAGATTCGATGACGCTAGAGTTGTACTTGAACTTCATGATGTAAGCCACGATATCCTTCACATCGTATCCACCATACACCATAGTGTCGATACGGCCGGCCACCAAACTAGCGATGCTGCGCTTGTTCGATAGTTCGAACTGATCGGCCTTCAGCTTGTTGTCGTACACAACGACTCGCGCATCGTGTGGGATCTTGACGTCCCAAGCGTACACCATGTCCGATGGTCCGTAAGACCACCAGTCACCGGCATCCGCCTCGCGGCAAAAGTACATACCGTTGCCAGAATCGATGTCGTGCTTGAACTCGTTCGTATCGATGTTCAGACCCTCGTAGTACTGCAGACCGTTGTGGCAGCACGTCTTATTAGTCAGCTTCACAACGCGGCAGTTCTTGTACATCTCGTTGAAGTAGTAGCCCGGAACGCTAGTATCCACGTCGATCGTACCGTCCTTGTTGAGCTTCATCTCCTTGCCCTCCGTCGTGTAACCGATGGTAGGCGCGACGTACGGCATCTTGACAGGCGGTAGAACAGGCTCGACGGGCTGAACAGGCTTCGGCTTCTCATTGAACATGTCGTACAGAGCCTTGAACCGCGGCGTCAGCTTCGACACGTCACCGCTGTAGTTCTTGAAGTGGTCCCTGAAGAACGTGAGCTCGCTGTCTGTGAACTGATCGGCCGGATCAACCTCAGCTACCTTAGCCTTCTCGACCTGCACAGTCTGCACCGGCTCGAAGCTAGTGCTAGATGTGCTGATCTTAATAGACTCCGTGTCCTCAGACTTAGTCTCAGTCTCGGTCTCAGTCTCAGGCTTGGCCTTAGCTGCCAACATCCCGATACCTGCACCGAACAGCGCACCGATAGCCATAGCCCCGATCGTGGTATTCAGAGCATATGACGAAGTTGTAGAACTCAGAGAGCTAAGAGAGCCCAAAGAGCTCGAACTAGATCCGTAGAGCTTGTAGTAGTCGTTGTACAGCTTGTCGAGCTCACCATACGATGCGAGCAGCTTGTCGTAAGTCGAGTTGGCCGATGTAGTCTTCGGATAGAAGAGCTTCTGAATGTCGTCGTAGCTAGTTGCGGTAGTCGTAGGCTTGACAGTGACAGGCTTGACAGTGACAGGCTTGCACATCGAGCAAGCGCATGGTGAGACCGCCAACAGATCGAAGAGCTTTAGAAGGCTGTCCGAAGAGGATGTCATAGGTGTCGCAGACATAAATGTGGGCACCATAGTAGGCTTAGTCGTAGCAGTAGTCTCGACGGGATTGTAGTACGAGCAAGAGCACGGTGCGGATATCCAATCAGCAAGCTTTATAACCTTTGGCTCAGGCTTGGATTCGGCCTTGGGCTCAACTTTGATCTCGGTCTTCTGCTCAGGCTTGCTGAAGATGTTCTGACTTTCGAAGACGGAAGACACGGCCTTCTCGTACGGGGTGTTCTTTGTCATCGACACCAGTTTCGAAAACACGTCCTCGTCCTTGCCTAGAGTCGCCGATTCGGAAAACACGACCTCGGATTCCGTTGAGCCGGGCTTCATAACCTTCACAACGAAGTTGCACTTCGATGCGGGGAAACCAGACAACGAATCATCTGAGTCCAGAGCCGGCATCTCGCAGTCGGCACACGTACAGTTGAAGTTGTGCATCTTAGTCTCTGACTTCTGCTCAACCTTCTGCTCAGCCTTCTTCGAGGCCTGCAGAAGCGCATCCAGTAATGAGTTCGTAGAGTATGTAGAGCTTGCAGAACCAGAGCCGAAGCTGTAGTTCTTGGGGCCGGTGAATGACGAACCGTAGAATTGCATTATTACTTTGGTTATAGATATAATTTTAGACTATTTCACCGCATGTTCTTCAATAAATAAAAAATTCAATATTTTCTATACTTTTACGCGGGCTTTTGGCCAGCCTATAGGGGTTTTGGGGCCTTTTTGGGCCGATTTTGGGCCATCATGGGGGTATGCCTATACCCCTATAGGCCTGACATTTGGCGCATCAGGGGTGTAGTGTGTGGGATACGGATATATATTTTGCGCATACTCTAATATCATGAGTCAGGGCTACTCTTTTCCGACGAAAAACGGGGCTCCGCATAAAAATAGCGGCAGCGTATTTGAACGTACTCAAGCTCCAGAACAAGCATACGATCGCGGGTCTATGTATCGGGCTCCATTACAGTCATATCATCAACATGCTCGACCAGCTCTGCCGGGTCAGCCGGTTCAGTTAGCTCAGCCGGTTCAGTTAGCTCAACCGGGTCAGCCAGCTCAGCCGGTATACCAGACCCATCAGGTTCCGCAAATCGCACCGTTGTACCAGGCTCGACAGGTTCTGTTAAATCATCCGGGTCATCAAGCTCATCCAGCTCATCCAGCTCATCCAGCTCATCAAGATACACAGCATACGCAGCACAACTTCCGGGCTTATAGAGATTACCAGGCTAGCCGGCCGTATAAAGATCCGTCTCAATCTCACGTCATGCCACCCGATGTCAGTTTGAAAATGCGGTCAAACCATCATAACCATAAGACCGATCCAGCAGCCCCTCAGCGGTTCATGCCGAACCAAATCGCAAAAAACACGTATATCAAGAAGATGATCAAGCAAAACAAAGATGTCGTGTTGCAAAATAATACGCAAGACACACAAGACACACAAGATATGCAAAACATGCAAGACTACCAGAATATGCGAAACATGCAGAACAATTACGGATCCATATCGAACATCATAAAATCTGTCAGGCCTATCCACAAAACCGTACCCCAGATGTCTAGCCCCATCCGATCGGCCAGACCCGTATCGTCTAGCCCTAAGCCGAATGCGTATACAGATTTACATAACCAGCATGCAGCACCAGCACCAGCACGTCATGAGCTCGATAGAGCGCTATACAATAAAGTGTACAGACCCCGCGATGCGTCTAGCATGATGTACGATGATAGAAGTTCGGTTAGTTCCAAAAAATACGCCGGGTACTCATCGTCTTTGAGAACAAAATCTGTCACAGCTGTCACACCGAACACGGCCGTTATGCCGTTTACTTTGACAGAGCCAGATACGGATATGCTGAATGCGGCACCTATTTTGAAAGTTGTACCGAAGCCGAACCATATCCGGCGAAGTTTTACAGATGAGATGGAAGATGTAGAGCATAATGCGGGGCGTAATTCGGCGCATAATGTAGAGCAAACACAATCAGACAGCGAAAATGAAAAGATTAGCCGGATCCGTAACAAAATACTGAAATTTACATATAATAGCGTAGCAGACAAGACTGATCAGATAAGTATAGCGCCAGACGACCAGAGCTCAGACGATTATATCAAAATTAGTACGCGGTCGGAAGATACAGACAGAGACACAAATACAAATACGAATACAGACACAGATAGAACAGCTACAGATGCGGATATGGATAGTGAAATCGTGATCGATGAGATTCGCGGGCAAAACAGATCGGCTGATGATTTGCAAAACAGATCTGTAGATAATTTGGCTAGCGATGTTATGCCGCACCAGACACAAGCACAAGAACGATCGTACACAAACACAAATACAAACACAAATACAAACAGGCTGAATATCGTAGTCGGCCGCGGCAGGGTAGACCCCAAAGGGTATCGGAATCTGCCGCTGAACATTAGTAAGACTAGACCGGATGCTCTAGACCCAGACTATGTGATGTACGTCGATCCGGATCAGCGGGTCGATGCGGATCTACAGACGACGATAGAAGACGTCGATTTTGTATCTCTAGATCTAGCGGATCGGTTGACAGACATCCGGATATATTTCGACTGGTCGTCGTTTTATTGTACAGCCATGCACAGCATCATGGATGTGTTACGCGTACTGTCTAGAGTACTAGGCCGATCCGCCAAAGTGTACGTTCCGCTGTACCCCGATGACAAAGGCGTACCGGCCGATGTGGCGCGAATTTTGGCCGATAAGGCAGTAAAATTAAAAATGCCAGACATGAGTATCAGCATCGTACAAGGCGCATACCCTTTATTCGATTGGCAAAACAGTCAGAGGTCACAAGATCTGCTGAATAGCGTGAACCGGAATATTTATCTGCTGATCTCTGTGTGATAGAATGTGAGAATCTCAAAAAGTAAAATCCTCATCGATGTCCATTGCCCACTCGAATAGCTTCTGATGAGACTTGTTGAAAAACTTGTCGATCGAGTCCATTACATTGTTCTGCTTGAGGAAGGATATCGTGATCCGCGGATCTATGTAGTTGATCTTCGATGTACCGGCAGACAGGGTCTTGGATTCTGTTTGGAGCTTCTTCTTATTGTTGAGCAGCTTGATCTTTTTCTGTTTTGATGCGATATTTTTATTGATGGCTGTGATCGCTTTGCCCTCATCCTGCTTCTTTTTCTTGTCCCGCTTCAGCTTGTTTATATTGAGCTTGAGCTTCTGAATCTGCTCGTTAGTTTTTTCCAGCTGCTTCGTGTTGCCAGTCGTTGTTGCTCGTTGATGGTTGCACAGTTTCGCTACTTTCAGATTCGACATATCGTACAGATGCTTGAGAGCGGATACTTTGTCCGGCTTATCATAGTCTTTGAAGTTCTTGCTGATCTTACGCAGCTCGATCTGCATCAGATAAGACGCGTTGTATGTTCGGAAGACCTTCGATGTCAGCTTTTTCATAAAAGACCGGATGTACTTATTCAAAGATTCCGCCGTAATCAGATGGAACACATTCGACTCAGGCGTCTTGGGTTTGTTATTATCGTCGTCCGATTTCATAAATTCGCGTATATTCGAATAGACTGTCGGCGGTACTTCGAACTTATTGACGTAGCGTATAGAGTCTTTGCCCAAGAAGTCCAGCTTCATTACGTTGGAATCCAGAAGCGCGATGTTGGAATTTTTTAAAGTTGTGACTCCGACTGTATCCGCCTCGTCCTCTCTCTTCTCATTTCCTATGCGCAGAGCTAGGCGGTCTATCAAAAATAGCGCTGTCGCTAGCTGCCGGTACTCGGGTATGTCCGTCGTCATGTAGTACTCGTTCTTGTCTCGGATCTTTTTTATTTTGCGCTTTAACAGCCTAGCCAGCTCGTACTTCGACTCGTCCGACTTCATCTTGAACGACGACTTTCTGCCGAACCTAGCGTAGTTGTACTTGTCCGTAACGTTGTTGTTCCAGCTCGCTATCCACTCTAACGTCGGGTCGCATATAATTTCACCCCAGACACGACTCATATCGTCTCCCACAACGGCTACCGGGATCGGCATATTGGGTCCGACGTTCAGCGTTATGTCTTCCGGGCCTAGACGCCTTTTTATGGAACCGGATAGAGGATGATCGCCCCGGCCTACGAATATCGTCGGCGGCTCAACAATGTAGTTGTCTATGTTCTGTATAACGCCATCCACGATAGCCGTACTGTACTTCTCTATGTTATCCGCTCGCTCTAGCTTCTCTTTATCGCGCTGCTCTTTCGTCTTGGATTTGTTCTCGTCCTTTTTGCGTTCTAATTCGGCCAGTACGTGCGATTTGATTTCAGACAGATCGACCAGGCTGAAGTCCTTTATCTTTTTCCGCAGATCGGGCAGTAACAGCTCGCGCCACCCTTTGAAAAAATTAGACTCGAATCTTTTGTTCTTGTACTTGTCGAACCGCGGCGATACAAAATAAGTCACAAACTCCTCAGCCTCCGGATTCAACTCTATCAGCTCGTTCATGTACTTGATCGGTATACTATGCGGCTCGTACGGCGGATGAAACATCACACCGTTGTGCTCTAACGTCTTCCACTTTGCAGAACCAGATGATGGGGCGGGGTTTGGCGCTCCACCCTCATGATTAGATTCTAAATTGTTCAGCTCGTCAAGCTCGTCAAACTTGTCAAGCTTGTCAAGCTTGTCCTGCTTGTCCGACTTTTTCTGTTTGTCAAGCTTGTCCAGCTTATCTAGCTCTTCGAACTCGTCCAGCCCGTCCAGCTTGTTTATCTTTTTCTTTTCTAGCTTCTCCAGCTCGCGCAAATCGTCTATCTCACTCAGATCATCTAACTCGACAGGCTCGACATGTTTCTTTTTCAGATCGTCTAACTCTAGCTCGTCCGACTTCAGCATTTTGAACTTGTTCATCTTGTCCTGCGTCTCCGGTATTCTGCTTCTCGTCTTAATTACAAAGAACTCATCCGGATCGTGCGATTTCAATTCGGCCGAATTATCCGAATCAGAATCAGTAGACTCTGTAGACTCATCAGAATCGGAATACAATGAATCTGAATCAGAATCAGAATGTGATGAATCTGAATCAGAATCAGAATGTGATGAGTCTGAATCGGAATCTAACGGTTCGTCTGCATTAGCCGTGCCAGATGTGCCAGCCTTATGATGTCCGCCACCGTGCGTAGCGCATAAACTAAACCGATCACACTCGCAGCCACCGATCATATTATTTGTAGCGCTACTCATACTGATATTTGTGCTCGAACTGATATTACGATCCGACAAATACGATCCGCCGCTGTAATTGCTCCGAAGCGCGATATACGCATTTCGCAGATCCATGTACATTTTATAATATTTCAACAGCTCCTCATCACCTTTGTTATAACGGCTACTATTATTTCGCAGATCAGACACGCCAGTATGATTGTTCATCGATGCAAAAAACAAAAGGCCCGATCGTATACTATCTGTTCGGAAAATAGTACGCGTACTGTGGTCTAGTTTAGGGTCCGGTCTGAAGTCTAGTCTAATAATTCCAGCACTGAGCTGTACACGGGCCGTAGCATTCTTTTTGCAAGACACCGTACTTGTTCGAGCATGCGATTATACAGCCGACCTTACAATCTGAGTACGTTGAATCCGATACAACCATCTGTTCTATTGGTTTTATCATAAGGTGCATGACTAACAACACGCATAAGGCGCTCAGAACGATCGTAATATACGTGTCCATCGATAAATTAGGGCCATATTTTAATATCGATAGGCCTGTACGATAAGTACGATAATAAAATCCGTCTACCATTATATAACGATGTTCTCACGCAAACCATGCAAGAAGGGGAGTATATACTGCTGCCCGAAGCCGCCAAGGCCGACGAAGCAGATTTTTATTAAAACATGCAAGCCCGATCCGTTTCTTTACGATATACCATGCCGCCCAAATACGGCCATCAATGGCAAGCTGATTAAGACGAAATACACAGATTCGTGTAACAACAAACAATCGGGATTCATTATCGAAACGTTCGTTGGGGAGTGCTTGGTTCCGATTAATTTCGAAGAGCTGTGTCTCAACGTATCGGGGTGCGACGGTCTGTTGGTGTCCATCGTGTACGAAGACGTGTCTGATTTCTACACATCGTGTCTAGGCCGACCCGTCAGGTTGTTACGCGCTCTGAAGTTGTGGAAAGGTGAGGTGCGTACGGCCGAAGGTGTTGTACGGGTATCGCCTGTCCTAGACTCGAATAGCGATCAGTTCTTCCAGATTGTCGATACTAGGCAAGAAGTACAGGTCGTACTGATACCGGTGCATACTATGGGCGTGTCTGATGATTTGTCTTACATGGCATCGTTAGTTGGATCCACTGTGTCCATCAAATACGTTGACTTTTCGATCGAAAATCCAGACAACAGATGCGGGATACCTATAACCGTCATCGAGCTGACAGAGCTATAAAAAATCGCGCATATTTGACGTCACAAGATATATGTTCCATAACTTATAGAGCTATGGATACGACACAAAAGCAGATCGTAGAGTACGTGTGGTTAGACGGGAAGCAGAAGCTGCGGTCGAAGGCCAAAGTATTCACACACGCCATCTGTACAGAGACCAAACCATCGTCATCAGATCCGTGTTATGTTTCTAAAATCCCGACATGGAACTACGACGGGTCGTCGACGTACCAGGCGGAGGGCCATGATTCGGAGATCATTATAGTACCGCGATACGTCGTGAGCTGCCCTTTTAGAAAATCGCACCATCTGATCGTGCTGTGCGACTGCTACGATAAGAACGGAGAACCTATAGAATCGAACTATCGGGCCAAAGCCGTCGAGATATTCGACACGTCGTTCGATTCTAAAGATGGCATCGTAAAAGATCTGCACCCTTGGTACGGGATCGAACAGGAGTTCGTACTGCGGGATCTAAAGACATCGGCGGTCTTGGGTTTCATGCCAAACAACGGGCCGTATCCGACGGAGCAGGGCCAGTATTACTGTTCTGTCGGGGCGGATAACGCTTTCGGGCGGAAAATTATAGAGAAGGCGCTCGATCATATGCTGTTCGCCGGGTTGAACGTGTCGGGCATCAATGCCGAAGTAGCACCGGGCCAGTGGGAGTACCAGATCGGGCCGACCGAAGGGATAAACGCCGCGGATCAGCTGTACGTGTCTAGATATATCTTGGAGCGTACAGCCGAAGAGTTCGGCGTTGTAATCGATTACCATCCGAAACCGATGGGCGACAAATGGAACGGATCGGGCGCTCATGTTAATTTTTCCACACACAATATGCGCATTCCGCACGGTCTACGGTTCATCGAAGAGGCGATACAGAAGCTCGAAACTAAACACACAGAGCATATGGCGTGCTACGGCGAACATAATAAGTTGCGGATGACCGGTATACATGAAACTGCGTCGTACGATAAATTCGTACACGGCCGGGCTAATCGCGGCGCATCTGTTCGGATCGGGAATCACGTCTATAAAGACGGATCGGGCTACTTCGAAGATCGTCGGCCCGCATCGAATATGGAACCGTACCAAGTGACGTCTATGATCTACAAGACGTGCTGCTTGGAATAAAAAAAGACTACCACATGACTAGGCGGTCAGACTTTTGTACGAACATGCGATCGCCCTCTTTGATATTGAACGAATCGTAGAACTCGTCGATGTTCGATACAAGGTTGGCCCTGAACTTTGCCGGCGCATGAGGGTCTGTCGTAATTAGTTTGATCTCGTGCTCTGTTTTGATCTTTTGCTTCCAGACGTTTGCAAAAGATTTGAAGAACACCCGATGATAGAACTTGGCCATAGCGGATCCTTTTGCTACACCATTAGTTTCTAGTTCGGTGTTCAGTGTCGACATGCCTAGACTCAGCCCGCCTAGATCCGCTAAATTCTCACCCATCGTCAGATCTGCGTTTTGGCTATACGTTTGATCGTTAATCGTCACGGTGTATGCAGATGCTTGCATTTTCATAAGGTTTGACTTCGATTCAAAAATGTCGGCGTCCTTGGCTGTCCACCAGTCTACGTTATTACCCTTGCCGTCGAACTTTCGACCTTGATCGTCGTAGCCGTGCGTAATCTCGTGTGCGATGACTGCGCATATCCCGCCACAGTTAGCCGCGTAGA